>Ga0209344_10000034_pt1 | contig 325814 bp, 295 predicted proteins | sample Cruoilmetagenom6_FD_187293 | JGI IMG/M metagenome (GOLD analysis project Ga0209344, IMG submission 187293) | Oil polluted marine microbial communities from Coal Oil Point, Santa Barbara, California, USA - Santa Barbara Oil Seep Sample 6 (SPAdes)... | ecosystem: Environmental > Aquatic >...
TCATGCACCGCGCGCATATGTCTTCACCTGCCCGTAAACTTGCCAAGCCGATTCTGCTGACGGCAATGCTGGCCTATGCCAGCGTTGGACAGGCGCAGGACAATGTCGGGGTCGATCCGGGACAATTGCAACCGGCTGAACAAGTGGTGATCCCGGCTTCCTCTCCGCCCGGTGATACCAAGGCTGATCGAAAGATCGACTTTGAAGCCAACGATCTGGCCTACGATTCGGAAGCCGATATTGTTCTCGCCAACGGCCGGGTTATCCTGCGCAGCGAAGACCGTTCGGTTCGGGCCGAACAAGTCGTGTGGTATCGCCAGACCGGCCAGATTATCGCCAGCGGCAATGTCCGTTTTGTCGACGAAGAAGGCAACCAGCTTTACACCGACCGCATCGAATTGACGGACAAGTTTGAAGCAGGCGCGATGGATGAATTGCTGTTGGCCCTGCGCGAAGGCGGACGGCTGGCTGCAAGGGGGGGCGCACGGCAGGAAGATGGATCTGTCATACTTACCGATGCGGCTTACAGCGCCTGCGCGGTGGTTGATCCGGAAAATTGTAACAAGGACACCAGTTGGCGGATTACCGCAGACCGCGTGATCTATGACCCGCAAGACAACCGGATTCGCTTCAAGGGCGCATTTCTTGAATTGTTCGGCGCCAGATTGTTACCGTTGCCGGGCTTGGCCGTTCGCACCGATGGCCGGGCAGAATCAGGCTTGCTTGTGCCTGACCTGCGGTTTTCTCAATCAAATGGGGTTGAAGTTAGCGGCAGCTATTATTGGAGTGTGGCGCCCAACAAAGATCTCACGGCAACCGGCTATATATTCACCGATGCGCCACCAATGGTGTCAGCACAGTGGCGCCATTTGACCGATCAGGGCGCGTATCAGATCACCGGATATGCAACCAACAGCAATCGGATAAGCCGTTTTGGCGCGGTGCCCACAACGCAAAATGATCCGCGTGGCTATCTATTTGCAAATGGCAAATTTCAATTCACGCCCGAATGGAGCCTGACCGGATCGGTCCGCGTGGCCAGCGACCGGACGTTCCTGCGCCGTTACGACATTAGCCGCGACGATCGATTACGCTCCACGCTCAACCTCGAACGGATTTCGAACACATCCTATTTGTCGATTGCAGGCTGGGCGACACAGACATTGCGAATCGGCACGGATCAGGGGCAAGTTCCGCTGGCGATTCCGGCGATAGATTTCCGCAAAAGATTTACCGATGTTGGCGCGATTGGCGGCACGGTGGAATTGCATGCCAATTCTCTGGCGCTCCTGCGTGATGACGGGCAGGATACGCAGCGGGCATTTGTCGGGGCGCGATGGGATCTCAAACAATTTACCAGCCTTGGACAAGTTGTCACGCTGACCGGCCTTGTTCGCGGCGATGTCTATCACAGCGACGAAAACGCCCTGACCACAACGGCGATCTATCGCGGCAATCCGGGCTGGGAAACACGCGGCATCGCGGTGGCCGCGCTCGATATGAAATGGCCTTTGGTCGGCGAAGCATTTGGCGGAACGCAGGTGTTTACGCCCCGCGTCCAGATCGCCGCCAGCCCGTCGATCAAGAATCTTGCCGTTCCCAATGAAGATGCGCGCGCCATTGACCTTGAAGATTCAAACCTGTTCGCGCTCAACCGCTTCCCCGGATATGACCGCGTGGAAGATGGCGTGCGCGTGACGTATGGATTTGACTGGGAATTGCAGCGCCCCAGCTGGCGAATCAAATCGACATTCGGGCAAACTTACCGGCTTGACCGGGATCCGACGATTTTGGTCGACGGAACCGGCCTTAGCGAACGTGTTTCGGATTTTGTTGGCCGGACAGAGGTGCGCTATCGCGATTTTCTCAAGCTCACCCACCGATATCGGCTCGACAAAGACAGTTTTTCGATCCGCCGCAACGAATTTGATGCAACCGTGGGCAGCCGTCAGACCTATGCGGAAATCGGCTATCTACGCCTTGACCGGGACATTGCAGCAGGCATCGAAGATTTGCAGGACCGTGAGGAACTGCGCGTCGCAACGCGTGTCGCCTTCGCCAAATATTGGTCATTGTTTGGCGCAGGTGTTTTCAACCTGACTGACGCCAATGAAGACCCGGTTTTCAATTCGGACGGGTTTGAACCGGTCCGAACGCGACTTGGCGTGGCCTATCAGGATGATTGCCTGGAATTGGGCGTTACCTGGCGCCGGGATTATGTCACCGCTGGCGATGCCAAACGCGGCGATACGTTCCAATTCTATTTTGCCTTGCGAAATCTGGGCTTCCGCTAATATTCAACTTTCGCGGGCGGATGGTTTCGTGCGATTGGCAGCGCGGATTAAACACGCTATCGGATTGTTGCTCAGCTTTGGTTAAGCCGTAAACGGCAGAATCGGGGCAACCTTTGGCGCATTAAACCGCGCTGCAAACGGATTTTACAGTGATCGAACAGACTATTTCCAAGCTTCTTGGCGGGCTGGCCGCCCTTACACTCGCAGCAAGCCCCATTGCAGTGCAGGCGCAGCAAATATCGCAGGCTGGGCCAACCGACCCGAATGTGCTCGACATACCCGAAGATGTTACGCTGCTGGCGGATAATGATCCCAACGCACGGTCAGCCACGGCCGTCGTCAACGGGACCGTCATTACCGGCACAGACGTCGATCACCGTGTCGCTTTGCTGGTTTCAGCATCAGACGGCGCCCTGCCCGAGGCCGAACTTGACCGCGTCAGACGGCAGGTTCTTCGCAATTTGATTGACGAAACCCTGCAAATTCAGGCTGCCGAAGCACAGGAAATGCCGGTCAGTAGCGCCGAGGTAAACCAGCGTTATGCCGAATTGGCTGCGCAGAATTTCGGCACAGAATCGTCACAAATGGATGCCTATCTGATCGGTGCTGGATCGTCTCCGGCATCGCTAAAACGGCAAATTCGCGGCGAAATTGCGTGGAACAATGTTGTTCGCCGGAATATTTCGCCATTTGTAAATGTTTCGGAAGAGGAAGTCCGCGAGGAACTGGCCCGGCGCGAAGCGCAGCGCGGCACCGAAGAATTTCGCATTGGCGAAATTTACCTGCCAACAACCCCTGAAACGCAGCCGCAAGTCATTGAAAATGCCAATCAGATTATGGCGCAATTGCAGCAGGGCGGCAGTTTTGTCGCATATGCGCGCCAATTCTCGCAATCGAGCACAGCCGTGCGGGGCGGTGATCTGGGGTTTGTCCAGCTGAACACATTGCCCGCAGCCATGGCTACACAGGCGCGGCAGATGAGCCCGGGTCAGCTCATCGGCCCCATCGAGATCCCCGGCGGCGTGGTGATCATGTATCTGATCGACCGCAAAACCATCGGTCAGGCTGATCCGCGCGATGCGATGCTTAGCCTGAAGCAGGTTTCCATCGGCTTTGCCCCCAACGTCTCCGAAGATGAGGCCGCGACGCGCATTCAAAGCTTTACCGATGCAATCCGGTCCATCCGTGGATGCGGCGATGCGGAACGGGCAGCGACCCTGATCGGTGCAGAGGTTGTCGAAAACCAGATCCGCGCACGGTCTTTGCCAGAACAATTGCAAACATCGATCCTAAGCCTGCAAATCGGCCAAACCACGCCGCCTTTCGGCTCCGTCGCGGATGGCGTTCGCGTTCTCATGCTATGCGGCCGCGACGATCCCGAACAGGCCAATGCCGCAACGTTTGAGCAGGTGATGAACCAGAAGGAAGATGAGCGTATCCAGAAACGGGCGCAACGCTACCTCCGCGATCTGCGCAGCGATGCATTCATAGAGTATAGCTGAGGTCGCCATCGCGCGGCTGGCGCTCTCACTTGGTGATCCGGCGGGCATTGGCCCCGAAATCATCGCGCACGCTTGGTTCAAACGTAAGGAATACCGGCTTTCCCCATTTGTCGTTGCTGGCGGCGCGCAGGTTTTGCGCGAAGCCGCCAAAGGCTGCGGGCTGGATATACAGGTAGAAACAGTCAGCTCACCGCCGGACGCAGACGACGTGTTTGACGCCGCATTGCCGGTAATCGACATCGGAGATGGTGCCTATTTGCCCGGCTGTCCGGCCGAAGCGGGCGCACGGCTGGCGCTGGCCTCGCTCGAATATGCCGCGCAATTGGCGATTGACGGGGGCGTTGACGCGATAGCAACCGCCCCCGTTGCAAAATCACTTTTGTCAAAAGTGGGTTTTGCCTTTCCGGGGCAGACGGAATTTCTTGCTTCGGCCTGCGGTATGCCAGCGGAAAATGCCGTTATGATGCTGGCCGGGCCGCAATTGCGCGCGATCCCGTTAACCGTGCATTGCGCCTTGTCGCAGGTGGCAGGCCAGCTATCGGTTGATCTGATCCGCGGACGCGCAGCGATTGCCGCGGCATCTCTGCAGCGTGATTTCGGGATAGGTCATCCGCGTATCGCCGTGGCCGGCCTTAACCCCCATGCGGGCGAAGACGGCAAATTTGGTGATGAGGAAAAGCGCATTATTGCACCCGCAATTGCCGCTTTGCAGCAAGACGGAATTGACGCAACCGGCCCGCATCCCGCCGATGCCTTATTCGCGCCGCATAAGCGCGCAGATTATGATGTTGCCTTGTGTATGTATCACGATCAGGCGCTGATTCCGGTGAAAACGCTGGACTTTGATCAGGGGGTCAATGTGACACTGGGATTGCCGATCATTCGTACCAGCCCCGACCACGGAACCGCATTCGACATTGCGGGTAAGAATATTGCCGATCCCGGTGCGATGATTGCGGCAATCACCATGGCGGGCGAATGCGCCGCACGGCGCGCAAATGGTTGATCTGCCCCCGCTGCGCGAAGTAATCGCCAGACACGGATTAAGCGCGTCCAAGGCGCTGGGTCAAAACTTCCTGTTTGATGAACAATTGCTTGGCCGGATCGCAGCAATTCCGGGCGATCTGGATGGTAAATCTGTGCTGGAAATTGGCCCTGGCCCCGGCGGGTTAACACGGGCCCTGCTGCGTGCAGGCGCGCGGGTGACCGCCATTGAAATGGATGAAAGATGCCTGCCAGCGCTGGCCGAATTGGAAGAAGCCTTCCCCGGAAAACTGCGCGTTGTGCATGGTGATGCGATGAAGCTGGATCATGCAGGGCTGATGGGTGAACCCTTTGCCGTGGTCGCAAATTTGCCGTATAATGTTGGCACGGCTCTGTTTGTGAACTGGCTTGGCGGGGCGCAATGGCCGCCGCAATGGACTTCGCTGACACTGATGTTCCAGCAAGAAGTCGCCAAACGCATCGTTTCGCAATCGGGCAGCGGCGCATACGGCCGCCTTGCCGTGCTGGCCCAGTGGCGCAGCAGCGCCAAGCTGGCGATGAAAGTCCACCGAAGCGCCTTTACTCCGCCGCCCAAGGTGATGAGCGCAATTGTCCATATCAAACCGGATCAAGCACCAAAGGATGTGTCCGCCAAGGTGCTGGAACAAATTACCGCAGCGGCATTCGGACAACGCCGCAAAATGTTGCGGCAAAGCCTGAAGGGCCTGCCCGGTGCATTGGACGCTCTCGCAGCACTGGAAATCGATGAAACCCGCCGCGCAGAAACGCTGAGTGTGGACGAATTCGTTGCGATTGCCGGTCAGCTGACCTTCTAAAGGCCGGCCATCAATTGGCGCCAATCTTTACATCGTGACAACCTTTACATCGTGACAGCCGCTGCTTTTGTTTGTGTAGTCAAAGCCCCAGGTCCGATAACCAGCTGCATCAACATGAAACTGCCCACGGCCGTACCGCAGCGGCTGCGAAGAATTGAAATAGGCCCCAAAACCCATATTGTTGCGCGTGCCAACCGCCCGATGCATCGCGCAAAGATCTGTGAACATCGCCTGTTTGTCATCACGGTCAGGGACGATCAAATCAATCGCCGAGAATTCCAGATGCCTGCTGCGACCTGCCCCGTGAATACATGCATTCAGCGCATCGCTGCACCATGCAGAAACCGCCTCAACCGGCCCGACAACCGGCCCGACAACTGGCCCGACAACTGGCCCGACAACTGGGACAACGTCGGCGCGAATGATGCGGAGCGTTGGAACAATGGCTGACCATTTCCTGCGCGGCGGAATGGCAAAGGCACCCACATCACATTTGTCCGCATAATTGGCGTCTGTGCGTAACAATTGCCATGCGGGCAATACGCCGCCGACGCCGTGGTCCGCCCGAAACCGTTAAAAATCGGCAATTTGAGCCTTCCTTTGGACCTGATCATCGCCGCCAAGCCATAGGGTGAATGCATTTTTCGAATATGCATCATTCAATGGTGATTTTGGGGCATCGGTGCTGCTGCAGGACACGTTGGCCAGTGCCAAACAAAGAAACAGATGGTTTAGGCGCATGATCCCTATTCCAAGCCCGGATTTTGTTCCAAATTGGGCCCTTATTCCGAACCCGGTTTTCCAACATGCTGTTCAAGCAAATCCGCAACCCATGATTTCCCCTCAGTACCGCTGTGCCCATAGCCGATTTGCATCGGGCTCACCGTGATATGATGCTGGCTAACCACTGCCTCGTCATGCATTTGCATCGCCGATGGGTGGAATCTGGGAAGTTCGATCATAAGGCCGGGCAGCGGGGGCAATTGGGTATCCCCGATCATTTTGGAAACGCGCGGTTCTGCCGCCACGGCGGCCCCGATATCTGCCACAAAGCGCGGCGCGACTTCGCTATATGTGCCGATTTGGGTGAGCATCCATTTTGCATCCGTCACATCGTCTGGAAAATTCACATTAAGGCCCAATCCGGCAGGCAGCAGCGCAGCGTCACCCTTTGCATGATCATCCAGCATCGTGATCAGATCGGCCGCCAAATTTGCCGCTGCGGTTGAGTTGGAACTATTGAGCTGACCATGATGCGCCGTGTTGCGGCCGGCACTGAAAGCAATCGCGGGAATGCCGCGCGTCATCGCGATTTGCGCGTTGCTGACCGTACCCGACGCAAGCACAATCGCGCCCACATTGCGCCCTTCATTGATACCTGAAAGCACAAGATCGGGCGCTTTGCCCCAGCGATTCGCCGCGATCACATCAACACCGTACAGCATCGCCATGACGGGCGTACCCGCAGCATAGTAGAAATCCGTCCCGAACCCTTCCAGCGTCATCGGACCGGCACCGGGATCGCCCGCTTTAGCAGCGCCGTTCAAACAATCGGTATCCAACGGACCAAGAGGACGGACAAATTTCATCGCCGCACCCATCCCGCTTTGATTGCGGCACGGAACAGATACGATCACATCGTGACCCCGCTCTTTCAGCGCATGATACAGCGCGTGAACATTGCTGTTCAGCCCGTCATCATTGGACAATACGATGTTGCGCGCATTGGCTGCGGCGGATATGGCAAGCAAAAGGGCCGCGGCAAAGATTCGTAAGATCATTGTGCAGGCCCTTCTCAATTGCGTATTGCGTCAGACGCCCGCTTTCTTAACCAGCCGCCATTGATGGAGCAACGGTTCGGTATAGCCGCTTGGCTGCTCCGCCCCTTTGAACACCAGATCACAGGCCGCTTTGAAGGCAACGCCATCCCAATTGCCGGTCATAGGTTCATAGGTTGGATCACCGGCATTTTGTTCATCAACCTTTGCCGCCATTCGTTTGAGCGAATCCACCACCTGATCTTCGCTGCACACACCGTGCAGCAACCAATTGGCCATATGCTGCGAGGAAATCCGCAAGGTCGCACGGTCTTCCATCAGGCCGACATCATTTATATCCGGCACTTTAGAACACCCGACGCCCGCATCAATCCAACGGACGACATAGCCGAGCAGACCCTGTGCATTGTTATCGAGTTCTTCGCGCACCTCCGCTTCGGACCAGTTGGTGCCATCAGCCAGAGGGATCGTCAGCAGCGGCTCCAGCCCGGGAACATCGCCCGGGGACGGGTACAGCCCTTGCTGCACTTCGAACACATCCTTGCGGTGATAATGCAGCGCGTGGAGCGTGGCGGCCGTTGGTGACGGAACCCACGCTGTGTTCGCCCCGGCATCAAGATGGCCGATCTTTTCCGCCATCATCTTAGCCATCAAATCAGGCGCGGGCCACATGCCCTTACCAATCTGGGCGCGGCCTGACAGACCATGCCGCAGGCCGATGCCGACATTGCGTTTTTCATAAGCATCCAGCCACGGCAGCGACTTCATCTCTGCCTTGCGAACCATCGGGCCTGCTTGCATCGAGGTGTGAATTTCATCGCCAGTACGGTCAAGAAAGCCGGTGTTGATAAACACAATCCGGTCTTTCACCGCATGGATGCAAGCGCCAAGATTGGCGCTGGTCCGGCGTTCTTCATCCATCACACCCACTTTGATCGTATGGCGCGGCAGGCCCAGCAAATCTTCCACCGCGTTGAACAGATCATTGGTGAAGGCGCATTCTTCCGGCCCGTGCATTTTGGGTTTCACAATATAGATGCTGCCGCATTTGGAATTGCCATATTTGGACAATCCCTTTTTCTGGCCCCGCTCAACATCGAAAGTGCTGATCGCGCTGGTGAAAACGGCGTCCATAATCCCTTCAGGAATTTGCGAACCATCGGGCAAGTGAATCGCCGGATTGGTCATCAAATGGCCGACATTGCGAACGAACATCATGCTGCGTCCGTTCAATTCAATGTCACTACCATCAGTGCCCATGACGTGCTTGTTATCGGCCAGTTTCCGGGTGAGAGTTTTGCCGCCCTTGTCGAATTTTTCTTCCAGATCGCCGCGAATTACGCCGAGCCAGTTGGTGTAGGCGAGCAGCTTATCCTCTGCATCGACCGCCGCGACAGAATCTTCGCAATCAGCAATCGTCGTCAGCGCGCTTTCCAGAATGATATCGGCGATGCCCAGCGGGTCGTCGCGGCCAATCGGGTGGCTGGTGTCAAACACAATCTCAATATGCAGGCCGTTGTTACGAAACATTCGGCCCTTGCCGGTTTTGCCGACATATTGCGCATTGTCCGCAATCGGAACGAAACATCCCTTGCCGTCCTCCAAATCAGACAGGTCAGCCCAGCTGCCCGTCTTCAATGGCACAGCATCATCAAGAAATTTGCGCCCCGCTGCAATCACCGCCGCGCCGCGCACGGGGCAATAACCTGCCTGCTGGGCATCGGGAGCGCCTTGCAGCGCATCAGTGCCGTAAAACGCATCATACAGGCTGCCCCAGCGCGCATTCGCCGCATTGAGCAGGAAGCGCGCATTGAGGATCGGGACCACCAATTGCGGCCCCGCCATAGTCGCAATTTCCGGATCGACATTTTCCGTCCCGATGGTGAAATCGCCCGGCTCGGGAACCAGATAGCCGATTTGTTCAAGGAAGCTGCGATACTCAGGCTGATCGACCGGCTTGCCCCGCCGTTCGCGGTGCCAATCATCAATCTCACGCTGCAGATCCTCTCGCTTTTCCAGCAATTGCCGGTTGCGCGGGGAAAATTCGCCCAACAGCGCGGCAAAACCACCCCAGAACACATCAGCATCACGGCCAAGCGGCGCAAGCACCTGATTTTCCAGAAATTCGGCAAGTCTGCGGTCAATTTGCAGATCGGCGCGGGAGACAATTTCGTTCATCTAAACCTCATGAGTTTTGGGCGCAGGACCAATGGCCGCAGCGCATGAATTTCAACTGGCTTCCCGGGGAGGACGAGCGCGATATGGCGGGCAGCGCGGTGAAATGCAACGGCTTTGCCCACATGTCTTTGCCCGCGCCAATCTGGCAGGGTTGGCCAAGCCTGCGCGCCAAGCTAGAACGGTTTCAAATGAAACAACTCGACGCCCATCAAGAAACGCTCATCGCGCCCATCGATCAGCAAGCCATGCTGGCCCAAGCGCAGGCGTGGAGCGCGATCAACACCGGCACCGCGAATCTAGGCGGGCTGGCCGAAATGGCGGGCATTCTGGCGGATGCATTTTCCGCCTTGCCCGGCGATGTTGAGCTGGTTGATCCAGCACCGGTTTCCGCCATTGCCGCTGATGGCGGCGAATTTGCAAAACAGCACGGGCAACATCTGAAGCTTTGCGTTAGGCCCGATGCGGAACGGCGGCTGCTGTTCACCGGTCACATGGACACGGTATTCCCCAAAGATCACGCATTTCAGAAACAGAAATGGCTGGATGATGATACGCTGAACGGCCCAGGCCTTGCGGATATGAAGGGCGGCATCGCTGTTTTTCTGCACGCGCTCAAAGCAATTGAACAAAACGATATGGCGGGCCGTATCGGCTATGATGTGCTGATCAATTCGGACGAAGAAACCGGCTCGCTGGCTTCTGCCCCGCTGATCGAACAAATGGCGCAGGGGAAATATGCCGCGCTAACATATGAACCATCGGCCCTGCCCGATGGAACGCTGGCCCATGCGCGCGGGGGCAGCGGGAACTACTCGCTGACGGTGACTGGAAAATCCGCCCATGCTGGTCGCAACCCGAAGGATGGGCGCAATGCGATTGTTGCCGCGGCGGCGCTTACGCTGGGCCTGAAAAAACTTCAGAATGACGAATGCCCGGTCAACCCCGCAAAAATCGAAGGCGGCGCAGCAAACAATGTCGTGCCTGACCATGCCATTCTGCGTTTTAACATTCGCCCCAAAAGCCCCGACGCGGCGGCCCAGTTTGAAGCCGCTCTCGGCGCGCTGATCGGTGACGTTCAGCAAGCGCATGAGGTCAGCATTCATCGGCATGGCGGCATTTCCCGCCCGCCTAAGCCTGTGGACCGCAAGGCGCAGCGCCTGTTCGATCTGGTCCGCGATTGCGGTGCCAGTCTTGGCCAGAAAATCGGTTGGCAATCGACCGGCGGCGTGTGCGATGGAAACAACATCGCATCCTGCGGCGTGCCCGTGGTTGACACGATGGGCGTACGCGGCGGTGCGATCCATTCACCGCAAGAATTTATGATAATCCCTTCCCTGTCCGAACGTGCTGCCTTGTCTGCATTGGTAATCGGTAGGTTGGCATCCGGAGATGAGCTTTGACCTTCCGCCTGCGCGCTGCACGTTCTCAAGACCTTGAACCGCTTTACGAAATGGCCAAATTGACGGGCGGCGGCTTCACCAATTTGCCGCCCGACCGCGATGCGCTGGCGAACAAGCTTGAACGCGCAGCAGCGGCATTTGGACGCACCGACGATGCGCTGGGCGATGATCAATTCGTGCTCGTTTTGGAAAATGTCGATACGGGCGCGGTGCGCGGGACGTGCCAATTGTTCACCCAGGTCGGCCAGCAATGGCCGTTTTATTCCTACCGCCTCAACACGTTGACGCAATATTCGAAAGAACTCGACCGCACTGTGCGCGCTGAAATGCTAGGCCTTGTGACCGATCTTGAAGGGGCAAGCGAAGTCGGCGGATTGTTCCTGCACCCCAACGAACGCGCCGGAGGGTTGGGCCTGCTGCTGGCCCGCAGCCGGTATCTGTTTATTGCCATGCACCGGACCCGTTTTGCAGAGCGGATTCTGGCCGAGCTGCGCGGGATTATCGATGATCGGGGCGGATCGCCTTTCTGGGACAATGTTGCCGGACGCTTTTTCGGCATGAGCTTTCAGGAAGCCGATTATTTCAATTCGATCAACGGCAATCAGTTCATCGCCGATTTGATGCCCAAACATCCAGTCTATGTCGAAATGTTGTCGGACGAGGCACGCAAAGTGATCGGCATGCCGCATCCCACGGGCCGTGCAGCCATGCGAATGCTGGAAAATGAAGGATTCGCCGCCGAAGGCTATGTCGATATTTTTGACGGCGGGCCAACCATGACCGCGCGCACGGATCATGTGAAAAGCATCGCCGGATCAATATCTTCTACCGTTGGCTCTACCGATCTGGACGAAGGTGAACGGGCATTGATTGCCACAGGCAGGCTGACCGATTTCCGCTGCTGTTATGGCGCGCGGAAACTGGGCGAAGACGGAACAGCCGCAATAGATTCTGCCGCTGCGGATACGTTGGAAGTCAATAAGGGCGATATTGTATGGAGCGTCGCGAGGTGAGCGCGGTTGAAATCAATTTTGATGGTATCGTGGGCCCATCGCACAATTATGCAGGCCTAAGCCTCGGCAATATCGCATCGGCCAGCCACAAGGGTGAAACATCCCATCCGCGCGCGGCAGCCTTGCAGGGTCTGGAAAAAATGCAGGCCAACCGCGCCTTGGGACTGGCGCAGGGTTTCCTGCTGCCATTGCCCCGCCCCAATGACGACCTGCTTGGGTCGCTGGCGGTGGATGAAACCGCCGACCAGTCGCTTACCCGCGCTGGCTGGTCGGCCAGTTCTATGTGGACCGCCAATGCAGCCACAGTCAGCCCGGCGGCTGATACAAAGGACGGCAAATGTCATCTGACACCGGCCAATCTGGTGACGATGCTTCATCGCGGGCAGGAATGGCAGGATACCGCTGCTCAGCTCAGAATCGCTTTCGGGAACAGCGATCATTTCACCGTCCATAATGCCGTGCCGGCCAGTTTCGGAGACGAAGGTGCCGCCAACCATATGCGCTTTTGCACCGTTCACGATAATGCGGGCGTCGAAGTGTTCGTTTACGGGCGCGCGGGCGGCAAATTCCCCGCACGCCAGCACGAACAAGCCAGCCGAGCAGTTGCGCGGCTCAACCGGCTCGACCCGCAGAAAACTGTGTTTATCGAACAAAACCCCGACGCTATCGAAGCGGGCGCGTTCCATAATGACGTCGTTGCCGTTGCGAACGAGCGGGTGCTGTTCACCCACGCGCTGGCCTTTGCTGACCAGCAGGGCGCCTATGATGCCATCCGCGCGAAATTTCCCGAACTTGAAGTGGTCGAAGTACCCGCAGAGGCGGTTTCATTGGCAGAGGCGATCAAGACATATCTGTTCAACGCGCAATTGCTCAGCCTGCCCACTGGGGAAATGGCGCTCGTCATCCCGCTTGAAAGCTGGGAAAACAATTCGGTCCGCACTTGGCTTGACCGGATGCTTGCAGGCAATGGGCCAATCCGCAAAATTATCCCTGTCGATGTCCGCCAAAGCATGGCCAATGGCGGCGGTCCGGCATGCCTGCGTCTGCGCGTGGTGGCCGATCCGCAAAATGTCGATCCGCGCTTTCTACTTGGCTGGAAAACCGCCGAAACAATCGGCAGAATCGTGAGCGAATATTGGCCCGAAAACATCGCGCCGTCACAAGTCGGTGACCCTGAGCTGGCCGCCCACGTCAGAAAAGCACGGGATAAACTGTTGGAAGCGCTCGATTTGACGGAACTAAGCCAGCCTGTTGGTTAATACGCTAGACTGACTGTCGGCAGATGTTACACTCGGTTTTCTGTTAACCACTGAAACGCCCGCAAATGCCCGTTTGGCATGGTGCTTGCTCTTGAATAAGTTAACGAAAGGGAACGCATGCTAAAGAAGATCCGGCGTCTATTTGTCATCAAGACCAAAATCGAGGCGTCGATCATCATCTATGCGCTGGCACTGGGCGCAACGACGCGCGGTTCGCAATATCTGGTCGAGTATCCCGGGTACGGCGGCCAGCTGCTGTTTCTGGCGACGACCGGCGCAGTGTTTCTGGCGGGCGCGAAAATCTTCGACTGCATCCGGATGGAGCGGGAACGAGAAACAGCAAAGCCGCTACCAGCGGTTTGAATCTGGAATACGCCGCGCCGCATGCGGTGCAGGCTGCACCCCTTTATCGAATGTCGGGCACGGCATTTTCTGCAAACAGCCGTTGCCCTAAGGCTGAAAGCCCTCGGCAAGGGTGCAATTTTTGGCTGGACAGCGACCCGCTGATTTAATGCAGGCTTTCTATAAGATTATGCCGCATCGAAACCGGTCCCATCATCGCTTTCATGCGATGGGCTCTTAGTAAAAATTTGGATGGAGTGAGGGCGGTTCTGTTGCTAGGCCCGCCCTCAGGCCCCCGGAATCCGTTCTGTTGCCCGGTCGGTCCAACCGCGCTAAGGCATTGTAAAGTCAGGCCGCTAGGCCATCAAATTACGCTGCGATTGCGAGTGCGTCGTTATCGTTTGCACTTATAAAGATGAGCCTTTTACGGGGTTTCTCAACCCGGGCAAAAACAATGCTTTTCAACACACGTCGATCCTAGTTCGGCCCCGTCAGGATCGGCAGATTACCGCCGATTTTGGTGGAGCCGCCGGGTACTGCCCCCGGGTCCGTTATGTCTATTGCACATCGCAATTTATCGCCATAGCCGGCCGAAACCAGCACGCCCTATATAGGGCATTTTGCATGAATATAAAGTGTATCTGGGCCGAATTGTCATTGCGGCCAATGCGAAGCAATCCGGCAGGGCCAACACCGCAATTGGATTGCCGCAATTTGCACCGCCTGCTGCAATGACAAATGGGCCTATTTTTTTAAAGAATCGCGAATTTCTGTCAGCAGTTCGATCTCGGTCGGGCCTGCGGGTGCTTCCTCGGCGATGTCTTCGGCTTTTTCCATCCGCGCCTTGGCCTTGTTGGCATAACGAACCAGCAGAAATATGATGAACGCAAGGATCACGAAATTGATGATCGAGGTAACAAATGCGCCCCAAGCAAGAACATTGGCGCCAGCCTCTCGCGCAGCTTCAAGCGTCATGCCGGGTTCAACGTCACCGCTCAGTACGATATATTTGCTGCTGAAATCCACATCACCAAAAATCATCCCGACAATGGGCATAATCACATCTGCGGTTAACGAGGCAACGATAACTGCGAAAGCCCCTGCAATAATCACCGCAACGGCCAGTTCCATCACATTGCCCTTGGCGATAAAATCTTTGAATTCTGTCAGCATTATGTTCCCCAACGTTATCTAAATCTGACAAGTCTTTGCCAATATTGCAGCCTTCTGCCTAGTAGGCTTTACAAGTTCGTCGCCTTGAATACCGGCGGCACTGTGCTATATGCATAAGACAGATCGCGCGCGTTTTATCGCGGCGCATTTTATGGGGACCAGATATATGAATTTGCGAAATTTCACCCGATTGACATTTGTCGCGGCGGCATCGCTTGTGCTTGCAGCTTGCGGGATCAATTCCGTTCCTACCGCAGAAGAAGCAGCCAAGGCCAAATGGGGTGACGTAGAAGCCGCATTTCAGGAACGTGCAAACTTGCTGCCCAATTTGGAATCGATTGTTCGCGGGGCAGCCGCCAATGAACAGAATATCCTTGTCGGCGTGACCGAAGCGCGCGCCAAAGCCGGCAGCGTGCAATTGTCTGCAGATGACCTTGGCGATTCCGAAAAAATGGAAGCCTATGCTCAGGCGCAAAGCCAACTCGGCAGCGGTCTGTCGCGTCTGTTCGCAACGGTAGAAGCCTATCCCGACATCAAATCGAACGACAATTTTGTGATGGTACAGGGTCAGGTCGAAGGGATCGAAAATAAGATCCGCATCGCGATTAAGGACTATAATGAGGCGGTTCGCGTCTATAATACCACAATCCGTACCTTCCCCGACACGATCGGCGCAAACATCATTCACGGCGCAGAACCGCTTTCACCCTACACCGCGGTGACCGAAGGCGCGGAAACCGCGCAAGGTCTGGATTTCGGCAACAATAGCGGAAATTGATTGCGGCCATGAATGCAATTTGCCGGATAATCGCCAGCGTTACCCTCGTGGTCGGGCTGGCCATTTCCTCCCCCCTTGCTGCACAACCTGAATTTCCCGAACTGACGGGGCGTGTGGTCGACAATGCGAATATCATCCCCGACGCCGAAGAAGCGGCGCTGACCGCCAAGCTGGAGGCGCTGGAGGAACAATCGCAGCGCCAGCTTGTGGTTGTCACCATGCCGGATATCCAGGGTTATGATGTTGCCGATTACGGCTATCAGCTCGGGCGTCATTGGGGCATCGGGGATGCTGAACGCAATGATGGTGTAATTCTTCTGGTTGCCTTGGCGGAACGCCGATCCCGGATCGAAGTCGGCTATGGGCTAGAGCCGGTTCTAACCGATGGAATGTCGACGCTTATTTTGCAGCGGCAAATGTTGCCGCGTTTCAAAGAGGGCGATTATGTTGGCGGCATCAACATCGCGGCCGATACCATCATTCAGCAATTGACCCTGCCCCCTGAAGAAGCGCAGCGGATCGCCGCCGAAGCCAGTCAGGCATCGTCAAAAGGCAGTTCCGACGCGAGCTTTGATTTCCCCACGATCATCTTCCTGGGCATGTTTTTCTTTTTCATTATCCTGCCAATGCTGCGCGGTGTAAAAGGCGGCAAACGCTATCACCGCCGGGGCGGCATGACCGGAAGCACGGTCGGCGATATCATCCTGTGGGAAGCGGCCAATGCCGCAATTCGCGGCGTCTCTGGCGGCAGTAGCGGCGGCGGATGGAGCAGCGGCGGCGGCTTTTCCGGCGGGGGGGGCAGCTTCGGGGGCGGCGGCGCCTCTGGCGGCTGGTAGGAGGCGGACATGGCAAGAAAACCCTATCTGGATGCAGATTCGCACGCGACTGTGACCGGCGCCGTGGCCGAAGCAGAGCTGACGACATCGGGCGAAATCGTCACTGTATTGGCCGACAGGTCCGATGGATATTCCGACATTACACTGGCATGGTCCGCGCTCGCAGCGTTTCTGGCACTGACGCTGTGCGTGACCTTCCCCGAATGGATCCTTGATGCCTATGCTGGCTTGCTTGGCGGTTGGAACACCGATTGGTCACCGCAAGAGATATTCTCGATGGCAGCGGGCGCGGCGATATTCTGGTTCCTGATAATCTGGCTGGTTCAATTGTCGGATGCGGTCAGATTTGCGCTGATACCCGGCCGCGTAAAAACCGCACGGGTTCACGAACGCGCTGTCGCCCATTTCAAAGTCGGCGCAGAACGCCGCACGCACGGGCGCACGGGCATTATGATTTATCTCTCCATGCGCGAACATCGCGCCGAAATAATCGCGGATGAACCAATCGCTGCTAAGGTTTCTGCCGAAGTGTGGGGCGAAGCGATGGCTGACATGTTGGTTGAGATAAAGCAGGGCAAAATCGCCGAAGGCATGGCCGCAGGCGTTCGCGACGTAGGCATTGTGCTCGCCGAACACTTCCCCCGCGCAGAGGATGACGAGAACGAATTGCCAGACAGGCTAATCGAAGTCTAAACGCTCAACCTATGAGCATTCCTGAAGAAGAAGCCGCCCTTCCTGAACGGACCGTTTGGGAAGGGAAATATATCAACGCCAAGGTGAGAGGGCGCTGGGAATATGTCAGCCGTGCGCGCAATATTCGCGCCGCTGCGATTATCGCCATTCAGGACGGCCACATTTTGTTGGTCGAACAATACCGTATCCCCTTGGGCAAACGTTGCCTTGAAATTCCTGCCGGATTGATCGGAGATGATGATGGTTTGGAAGGCGAACCGGCCGAAAAGGCCGCCGCACGCGAATTGGAAGAAGAAACGGGCTATATCGCCGCACGGATGGAAAATCTTGGCGAATTCTATTCCAGCCCCGGCATGGTCAGCGAAAGCTTTACCCTGCTTCGTGCACATAATTTAACCAAGGTGAGCCAAGGCGGCGGAACCGAAAATGAAAATATCACCGTACACCGCGTCAAACTGGCGGAATTGCCGAAATTCGTTGCTGACTGGCGCGCAAGCGGCCACGCGGTCGACGTCAAACTAGCCATAATAATGGCACAAGAATTCATCGGAGAGGAATAACATGGCAGGAAATTTGAACGGCAGAGTTTTGGGCAAAATGGCCCTGATTACAGGTGCAGCGCAGGGTTTGGGTGCGGCACATTCGATGATGCTCGCCCGCGAAGGCGCCCGGGTTTTATGCACAGACATCAACGCCAATGGCGCCGCAAATACCGCGCAGCTGATCAATGAACGCTTTGGCGCGGGAACGGCATTCTCTATCGAACATGATGTGACCAATGCCAGCCAATGGGAACAAGCAGTCGAATCCGCACGCGAACATCTTGGCGGGCTAAATGTGCTGGTCAACAATGCCGGGATCGGCGTTGCGGGCAATATCGAATCCTGCAAATTCGAAGATTGGAAGCGCTGTTTTGCGATCAATGTCGATTCAATTTTCCACGGCTGCCAGAAAGCCTTGCCGCTGATGCGCGAACACGCGCCCGGTTCGATTGTGAATATCAGCTCTATCGCAGGACTTATCGCCAGCGACACAATGCCGGCCTATAATTCGTCCAAAGCTGCGGTGTGGATGCTGTCCAAGTCAATCGCGCTTCATTGCGCGAAGAATAATATGCAAATCCGGTGCAATTCCATTCACCCGACATTCGTCGATACGCCGATCCTTGATGGGACGGCCAAAAATCATAATATCGAAAAGAGCGTCCTAATGGAAAAGCTGGCGCGGCAAATACCATTAAAAATGGTCGGCGAACCCGATGATATCGCCAATGCCGTGCTCTATCTCGCCAGTGACGAAAGCCGCTTTATGACCGGAGCGGAATTGAAACTGGATGGCGGTATTTCCGCAATGTAACATAATCGTGGTCGGCCCCTTAGGGCGGTATTGATGGTTGGAGAGTGAGACCCCGTGGGCCTCACTCTCAATCGGCGATCAGGCCGATGGCTGCATAGATCAGAGCGGCTGTACCAAGGCTGACCAATGCGCCGACAACGAAGCCGACACGTACGAGCATGGGATCAATCTTCGTGTAATTTGCGATCCCTGAACAGACACCACAGATTTTGGCGTTGCTGCGATCCAGGCGGAAACCGTTGGATGGCGTTCCGCCGCTGGTTTTGCGTTCGATCTGGCTCATGCCATCACTCCGGGGAGCAGCGCGCCGTTGGTGGCGGGTGCGATTGCTGTGGCCATGAAAATGGCAGAGGCGAATAGCGAAGCCGTTACTGCGAAGAGACGGTTGCTGATATATTCAAAATTGGTCATTTGCTTTCCTTTCTGGTTTGGTTTCATGGTGGCTGGCGATTACGCCATGCCGACCGGAAGAAGCAGGCCCTGATTGGCAGGTACAATTGCTGTGGCGAAGAACACTGCCGAAAATGCAACGGCGCTTACTGCGGCGAAGACCCGGCTACTTACGTTTTCAAAATCAAGCATTTCATTTTCCCTTTGTTGTTTTCGGAGAGGCTACCCCGCCGATGCCAACACTAATGCAGATAGCGTGCCAGTTTTAAAAAACCGCAGAATTCCGCCATTTCTTGTGCCACCCGTCAATTTTGAACATTAACGGATACTGAATATTGGTTTATTACACCAACTATCGGGATTGCGATTTCAAGTGGCGCGAATGATCGGGTCTGTTTAGGGCAATCTGGCACATGGCACTCGACCGGATCACGCTCTCACACTTTAGAAATCACGCTGAAACGCGGCTGGATGATGCGCGCATATTCAACCTTTTGGTGGGGGAAAACGGCGCCGGAAAAACCAATATCCTAGAGGCGCTGTCCCTATTCGCAGCGGGACGAGGTTTGCGCCGGGCCGTGCTGGCTGAAATGGCCGGTAATCAAGGCGCAGGCGGACTGTCCGTTGGCGCATCGCTTGTCAGCGATGCACATCCAGAGCCCGTGCGTCTGGGTACATATACAGAGCCGCACCGCCCCAACAGGCGGCTGGTCCGGATCAATGGCGGCGAGAGCAGCGCCGTTGGCCTTGGCGAATGGTTGTCGATCGGTTGGTTAACCCCGGCAATGGACCGCCTATTTGCCGATAGCGCGGGCGCACGGCGACGATTTGTCGACCGTATGGCACTCGCGCTTGATCCGCTGCACGCACGCCATGCAAGCCGGTATGAAAATGCCCTGAGAGAACGCAACCGGCTTTTGGGGGACGATGCAGAACCCGATCCGACATGGCTCGACGGTATCGAAACGCAGATGGCAGAACATGGTGCAGCATTGGCCGCCGGCCGCGCGGCGGTGATATCAAAAATTATGGAAGAGCTGGCGATTATACCGGCGGAACCCTTTGCCCGCCCCGCCCTTTCTTACGCCGCTGGCGGGCCAATCATAGGCGCTGATTTTGCCGCTGCATTGCGCGCCAATCGCGAACAGGACCGCCGCGCCTCACGCACATTGATAGGGCCGCACCGCGATGAACTGGTCGTTTTGATGGAGGGCAAAGGAGCGGCCGCTGCAAGCTGTTCCACTGGCGAGCAAAAGGCGATGCTAATCGCAATAGTTATCGCTCATGCCAATCTTGCCGCCCGCGGCCGCCCGAATGTGTTGTTGCTGGATGAAGTCGCGGCGCATCTCGATCCGGTACGGCGCGGGGCGTTGTTTGAACGGCTGCGCGAAAGCGGCGCGCAAATTTGGCTGACCGGAACGGAGATTAAGCCTTTTGAGCCGATTGAAAATGAGGCGGCAATTTGGCGCGTGAAAGACGGGTCAATCGAGCGCCTCTGAGGCTGATTCCTGAAATCCGCCCACTGAATTCTCGTTCCGGTGACATCTATTCGGCTTCGGGCAACGCATCCTGAACCGCCTCTGCCGTTGCCCCGACCAGCGTTTCGATACCCTCTTCAGTCGGATGAATACGGTCGCTTTGGATCAATTCAGGCTTATCATAGATCGATTCGAGGAAAAACGGCACAAGTTCAGCCCCGTATTCTCCCGCAAGGTCAGTATAGAGCACATCGAAATCCGCTTGCAATTCGCCAAAATTCGGCGGCGCACGCATACCCATCAACAGCACTGTGATATCACGCTTGCGCAGCTCCAGCAGCATCGCCCCCAAATTGGCGTGTGTTTCAGCCGGCTGAATACCGCGCAGCAGATCATTCCCGCCCAATTCCAGAATAAACAGATCAGGTTTTTCATCCTGCGCATCAAGGGTAAATTGCAAACGCTGTAATCCTGCGGCCGTCGTATCGCCTGATACGCCCGCATTGGCGACCCGTGCATTCACACCCCTGGCGCGCAATGCGGCCTCCAGCTTCGAAGGGTAACTGTCAGCCGTGTCGACATTATATCCCGCAAACAGGCTGTCGCCGAAAGCCAATATGCGGCGTTCCGGCCCCATGATTGGCTGTTCAATCACGGCTTCGCCCGCATCGGGATCAACCGGTTCAGCGGGCGGCGGTGCTGAATCGCATCCAGCGAGCAAAATAATTGCGGGAACAATCGACAAACGGCCTAGTTGCATCGGCGAGCCTCCTTGCTCGGTCTCTTTTCCTATGCGATTGGATTTTAGTGGCAAGTCAAAACTCTATTTCCGCTCGAAATCTCACGCTAACTTATGATCCGGATACACATCCGGTCGAGGTGCTGCGAGGGATTGATCTCGACATCGCATCTGGCGATGTTGTCGCGCTGCTCGGGCCGTCGGGATCAGGCAAAAGCTCGCTAATGGCGGTTCTTTCGGGCCTGGAACGTTCTACGGGCGGACAGCTTACCGTTGCGGGGCAAGACTTTACCGCGATGGATGAAGATGGACTGGCTCAGGCGCGGCGCGGTAAAATCGGCATCGTTTTGCAGGCATTTCATTTGCTGCCGACAATGACCGCGCTGGAAAATGTCGCCACGCCGATGGAATTGGCCGGAAAACAAGGCGCAACTCAGAAAGCCAAGGATGAATTGGAAGCCGTAGGCCTTGGTCATAGAATCAGCCATTACCCAACCCAACTTTCCGGCGGCGAGCAGCAGCGCGTTGCCATTGCCCGCGCAATTGCACCTGGCCCGGACATAATTTTCGCCGATGAACCGACAGGCAATCTCGATGTTGCAACGGGGCATGACATTATCGAAGTGCTGTTCAACCGGCGAAAGGAAACCGGCGCGACATTGCTTGTGATTACCCACGATCCCGAACTGGCCGAACGCTGCGACCGTGTGATCACCATCGGGGACGGTCTGATTGCCAATGACACCCGATCCGATACCAATTCAGCGTGAGCGGTTCGATTTCCTGGATCACCGCATGGCACATAGCCAAGCGAGACTTGAACGCGCGTTTTCGGGGCTTGCGGTTGCTGCTGGTATGCTTGTTCCTTGGCACGGGCGCATTGGCCGCAATCGGCACGCTGACAGGCGCCATCGAAGGCGAATTGGAATCGCGCGGGCAGGAACTGCTCGGCGGCGATTTGGAAGTCGAAGTTTGGCAACGCGATCTGTCGGCTGACGAATTGGCCGCATTGGCTCAATATGGCCAGATTTCGGGCGGCACACGGCTACAGGCGATGGCAACAGCGGGTGAAAACGCAGCACCAATTGGATTGAAAGCTGTCGATGATAAATGGCCGCTTTATGGCACTTTAACGCTCAAAAATGGAAAGAATGCCGCCGCGCCTACGGGCAACACAGCATGGCTTGGCCAAGGGGCGATTGATCGTTTGGGCATTACAGTGGGCGACACTTTCCGCATCGGTCAGGTCGAACTGACCGCAGGCGGAATTATCGAGAACGAGCCCGACCGCCTCAGCGAAGGGTTTCAACTGGGCCCGGCAATTCTTGTGGCTAAGGGTGTGCCCAAAAAGGCTGGCCTGCTTGCCCCGGGGTCAATGTATCAAAGCAAATACCGCATCGCATTCAGCGATCAGCGCAGCCCGGACGATGCCGAAGCGGAATTGACAGAACTGTTCCCCGACGCTGGTTTTGACTTCCGCACCCGTGACCGCGCGGCGCCAAGTGCTGACCGTTTTGTCTCTCGTATGGGAGAATTTTTGACGCTTGTCGGCCTTGCCGCGCTGGTCATCGCCGGCATTGGCATTGGCGGCGGCGTGTCGTCCTATCTTGAGGCAAAACGCGCGAGTATCGCCACGCTCAAAGTGCTGGGTGCATCAAGCCGCGATATTGCGCGGATTTATGCGCTGCAAATTGGCACCGCCGCGATTGTTGGCAGTGTGCTGGGTCTTGCCGCCGGCGTGCTGGTGACCCCGCTGTTGGCCGCAGCCTTGGACGGTTTATTGCCGGTCGAGACGGGTTTTGTGTTTGAGCCCGGCGCACTGCTGATTGCCGCTGCTTACGGCATGTTGGTGGCGCTCGTCTTTGCCGCAACACCCATTCTTCGCGCACGGCGTTTCCCGGCAATGGCCCTGATGCGTTCGCGGGTCGTGCCCCTCGCCCGTGATAGGCGGGCGCTGTTGTGGGTAGTCGGCGGAATGGGCGGTATCATCGCACTGGCACTGTTAACGGCCAATCAGCCGCGTTTGTCGGGGGGCTTTTTGATCGGTGCGGCCGTCATTCTTGGTCTGTTGGCCTTGCTGGGCATGGCGATCAAAAAGATCGCGGCATCGGTGCCGCGCGCGAAAAACCCGCTTATTCGCAACGCATTGGCCAACCTCCACCGGCCCGGCGCATCAACCGGGGCGCTTGTGACCGCATTGGGTTTCGGGCTGAGCGCATTTGTTCTGCTCGCCGCTATCCAAAGCAGCATCAACGGTAATATCGATCGCCGTGTGCCGCAGCAGGCCCCCGATTATTTCGTGCTGGACGTACCGCGCGATGGCGCTGATCGTTTTGCAGATCTGATCAAGGCAGAACACCCCCGCGCGGCAATCCGCACAGTTCCCGCCTTGCGTGGCGCGATCCTGGCTTACGGCCCCGAAGGCAATATGACACGCACGGCTGATCTGGAGGAAATTCCGGATGGTGGATGGCCCCTGCGCGGCGAACGCGGGCTGACATATTCACCCGAAGTGCCGATCGGAAATTCTCTGGTCAAAGGGAAATGGTGGGCCGAAAACCACAGCGGAGAGCCGCTGGTTTCCGTCGATGAAGAATTCGCAGCAGCGGTCGATTTGAAAATCGGCGATATGATCACAATCGGAATTCTCGGCGTCGAACGGAGCGCGCGCATTGCCAATCTTCGGCGCATTGACTGGGAAAATATGGGCTTCAATTATGTGCTGGTTTTTTCCGCCAATGCGCTGGAAGATGCACCGCATAATCTGGCTGCGACGGTCGATTTGCCCGAAGGCGCTGAAACAGGCCCGCTGCTGCGCCAATTGGTGAAAGAGTATCCCTCAAGTTCGGTTATCGAAATCGGACAGGTTCTGGCCGAAGCGCGCACGATTCTGGGTCAGGTCGGTCTTGCAACCTTTGCAGCGGCCTCAGTCGCCGTATTGGCAGGTTTGGCAGTCCTGATCGGGGCCATTGCTGCCGCGCGCGCCGTCCGAACATATGACACGGTGGTGATGCGGGTTCTAGGGGCAAGCCGCAGGCAGGTGCTGCTAATGCAATTTGCGGAATATGGCATTCTTGCCGCGGTTCTTGCCTTTGTGGCACTGGGGCTCGGCAGCGGCCTTGCGTGGCTGGTTGTGACGCAATTGTTCGAATTTGACTGGCTGCCCAATTGGAACGAAGTGCTGGCCGTTTTGGGCGGGGGACTGGCCTTCGTATTGCTGTTCGCGCTGGCCGGATCGCTTCCTTTGTTGAGAGCCAAACCGGCGCAGGCTCTAAGGTCACTTTAAGTTCAGCCCTAGCCGAAAATATCTGCAATCTGATCGCCATATACCGGCGGCCCATATTGGTTCTCACCTTTGGCCGGCGGTAAGCTCATCACGATCATATAGCCGATCCATCCGAAAATACTGAACAGGAACACCACCAGCACAGCCATGATCGATAGCCAACCCGGCCAGCCGATATCGTGCATTCTGCGTGTTGTAAGCGCCAAGCCGGGAATAAAATTGGCGATGAACACAATGCTGAAAAAACCCAGAAAAACGAGAATTCCGGCGCCATCTTCAATATCGGTCGCAGCCAGCGCGATGGCCAGAAAAATTGCCGCCGAATAGCTCAGAGTGAGTAATAGGCTGTACCACCAGAATTCACGCCGACCGGAACGCCCGTCAAATTGGGCGTAACGTTTCAGCGGCAGAATCATCCATCCCAGCGCATTGCCTTTGTCAGGTAATTTGGGCTGCACCCTATTCAAAAATCCCGGCAGCGCCTGCGCCTTTGGGATCATCGCCATATTGGTTTGGCCCTTTTGTGCCTTCTAGGAACATGAAAACGAGCACAATCAAACCGCCCAAAGGAACGAGATTGAGCAGATAGAACCACCCGCTCATATCCTGATCATGGAAACGGCGAACGGTTACGGCAATCATCGGGACAAAGCTGCCCAAAGAAAACAGCATCAGCACAGCAAAACCAAACCAGAAAAGCGGCCCGGGAGGCGAAACGATAGGCTGTCCATTTTCCGCAGCCATAATTTCTGTCCACGGCAGGCCCGCAAACATCAAAATGAACAGCGCAAAAAACACGATGTAATAGAACAGCGTGAACATCCAGAATTCCATCCGCCGTGAACGGCCATCGAATTCGGCATAGCGCCGATATGGCAGAATCATCCACTCCATCGAATGTCACCCATTTCAAAAAAATCGAGACGGCGGACGAAATCGCCCGCCGTGCTCTAACTTATGAGAATACTTCTGGATCCGCGCCGCCCTTGGGGTCAGGTCCATATTCATTCGAACCAGTATCACCATCCAGGCACATAAATACCAACACGACCAGGCTGATGATCGGGATAAAGGCCAGAATTGCAAACCAGCCGGACTTGCCCTGATCATGAAAACGCCGGACCATACATGCAATACTCGGAATGATTGTTCCCAGAATCAGCAACGTCGTCAACGGTCCGTAAACGCCGCCAACCATGCCCGACATGCCTAGCGCGCCCTCCACAATCGACAGGACAATCGCGACGATGATCACACCGAGGACGAACATCCAATATTCCTTGCGCCGCGACCGGCCCGAAAAGTCGGCGTAGCGTTTCAAAGGCATCAACATATATTCCATAGGAACTCCCCTTTTCCATTTCCTAAACAGAAACGACCACATTGACGGACAATAGGCAACAAAAAAGGGGCCACCTTTCGGCAGCCCCTCTTGATTGGGTTACTGTGTTGCCGTTCAGAATTTGAACTTGACGGTACCGCCGTAAGTCCGCGGTTGGTTCGGATATCCCGAAACCGTTCCCGCCTGGGCCACACCGTCAAACACGGTCGTCATGAAGCGCGAATCGAGCAGATTGCGCGCCCAAGCCGTAACTTCGAGGCCATTTTCCATCTTTAATGTCAGCGAGCCGTTGACCAGATTCAGTTCCTTGCGGAACAGATCTTCGGCGGCCGGGCCAAAGTCTGGCAGGCCATTGGTCAGATTAACGTTGCTTTCATGGCTGTAGTCGATCCGGCCAATCAGGAAGTTGCCGCTGAAGCCGAATTCATGCGTGTATGTCGCCGAAGTTGACAACGAAATGGCCGGAACGCCTGACGGACGTGCACCGGTCAGATCGCCCACTGCCGAATTCGGGAAGCTGTCGAAGACCGGATCAAGATAGGTCATCGCAAATGTCAGCACCAACGGATCAGTCGGGTTGATCATCGCATCGAATTCAAACCCTTTCGTCGACTGCGAACCGGCATTTGCCAAAGCGAAACCAGTTCCGGTGAAAATGTTCGATTGGAAACCGTCCAGCGTCTGGTCGAACAGCGCAAGGTTGAAGCCAAAACGATCGAACTGAGCCTTCAGGCCGATTTCATAGACTTCTGCCTCTTCAGGACTTGCAAAGCGCGTACCCGTGTTCAGGTTTGGCGTCGCAAGTCCGGCACTGGTGATGGCGGAATCGGGTGCTGCGAAAAAGCTCAGCGCCGTTCCAGGGACGTAATCGGCCGGAAGCGGACGCGAATCCCGCGACAGATTGATCGAAGACGCCTTAAAGCCGGTTGCATAGGTCGCATAGGCATTGAAATTGTCGTTAATCTCATACGATGCGCGCAACGTGTAAGACCAATCATCATCGCGTGTCTTGCCGTCTTCAACCGCGTTTGGAACGTTCAGGAACGGTGGCTGGAACTGGAAAGGCGACAGGCCAATCAACGGGTTAACCGCCGGATTGGTCGCTGCTGCCAACAGAGCCTGCTGGTTCGCCGCGGGAAGCGCCTGGAACTGCGCCCTGCTGGTAACGGTCCCCATTGTCGCACCGACAATGAAGGCATCAACCAAATTGACCTGCCCAAGCGGGTCAAACGCAGTCATAGTAGCTGTGAAATCCTTCTTATCGTCAGTGTAGTTAAAACCGGCTGTCAATGTCAGGCGGTCGGTAACTTCAAAATCAAGCGTACCGAAGATTGAGAAGGCTTCATTATCCAGCTCAAATGTTTCGTCGGTCAAAAAGCCCGGAGTAAAGATGCTGTTTTGGGCGAAACCCAGACCAGCTTCTACAGTGTTAAAGCTGAATGTCGGATCACCGGTAAGCCCGCGAGCCACCAAGGTGAAAAAGTTCCGCGAATCAGCGCCGGTGATCAACTGGCCGGATTGATCGACCTTCTCATTGAAATAGTACCCACCAACCAGGAAGTTGAACGGCCCGTCGAAATCCGATGCGAAACGGATTTCCTGACTGAATGTGTCAATCGTTTGGAATGTGTTCTGATTGACGACATCCGCGCTGGAAAAGTCGACATCCTGGACGTTGTTTGATTCCAGTTCGCGATAGGCTGTGACCGATGTAATCGAAATCGGCCCGGCTTGGTAATCGATCTGCGCCGAACCGCCATAATTGTCGATGACGTTGCTAGGCGGTACGTTCAGGAACGTTGTGAAACTGAACAGGTTTTCAGGATCGACGGCACCACCAACACCGAAAATTGCCGGCACGCTTGGGCCAGCCACAATGTTGCCAGCAAAGCAGCAATCTTCGTCAATTTTGGAATAGTCACCGATCAGACGAATCTTAAGGTCCGAACTCGGCTCAATCAAAAGCTGGCCGCGAAGGCTCCAGCGATCACGATTGTTGACGTCGATGCCCAAATTCGGAACCGATGCGTAACCGTCACGCTTATTATAATTACCATCGATCGAGAAAGCGATGTTCTCTCCGATCGGGCCGGTGACGTCAGCTTTGAAAACCATCTGGTCGAAATTGCCATAAGTAGCAGAAACCGAACCACCAAATTCAAACTGCGGTTCACGGGTAACCACAGAAATCACACCCGCCGACGCGTTCTTACCGAACAATGTCGATTGTGGTCCGCGAAGAACTTCGATCCGTTGGACGTTGGCAAGATCACCAATTTGGGCAGCCGAGCGCGAACGGTAGACACCGTCAATAAACACACCGACAGAAGGCTCAATACCGGCGTTGTTCGCACCGTTACCAAAGCCGCGAATGATGAAGTTGGTGTTGGCCGAGCTTTGCAGCGTGTTAACGCGCAGCGATGGGGCAACGGTCTGAAGATCGCTGAGATCGCGGATTTGTGCGCGCTCAATCGTTTCACCCGAAGTAACCGAAACCGAAATTGGTGTCTCTTGCAGCGTGGTTTCGCGTTTGGACGCGGTCACAATGATGATGCCGCTATCGACATTGTCATCAAGTGCATCAGCGGCGTCTACGTTTTCTCCGCCGGCATCCTGCGCCATTGCGGCCGCTGGAATCGAAAATGCAGCGGCAGCTGCACCTGTGAACAGTGCGGCGCGGGTTGCGCTGCCATTAAAAGCATAAAATTTCATGGATTCTCCATCCTCTCCAAACGTGCGGATCTCATATTTGGGGGTCCGCCTCTGACTATTTCCATAGATATGCTGCACTGCACAATCAAGCGTAAACCGGTGGAACTATGCGGGTTTTAACCATATGTGGCCAACGTGTCACAGTAACGGAGGGCACGACAAAGCTTGCCGTAAGGTCACCCCTCCGCTAGGGCGCGCGCGATATTGCGTTGCACAATGGCACGCGCCCCAAAACCGAAAGCATTCACCGATGTCCGCTAACCAGCGTAACGTGGCGATTATCGCCCACGTCGATCACGGCAAGACCACACTTGTCGACCAGCTCTTCCGCCAGTCGGGAACTTACCGCGAAAACCAGCGCATTGAAGAACGCGCTTTGGATTCGAACGACCTTGAAAAAGAACGCGGGATCACAATTCTCGCGAAATGTACCTCGGTCGAATATGGTGAAGGCGACGAACAGCGCCGCATCAATATTGTCGACACCCCCGGACACGCTGATTTCGGCGCCGAGGTTGAACGTATTTTGAGCATGGTCGACGGCGTCATACTGTTGGTCGACAGTGCAGAAGGCGCAATGCCGCAGACCAAATTTGTAACCGGCAAGGCGCTGGCACTGGGTCTGAAGCCAATCGTGGTCGTCAATAAGATTGACCGGCCTGACCAACGCGCGGTTGAGGTGCTTGACGAAGTGTTCGACCTGTTTGTGTCGCTCGATGCCAATGATGAACAACTCGATTTCCCCGTGCTCTATGCTTCGGGCCGCGATGGTTATGCCAGCGACAGCCCCGATGCGCGCGAAGGCACGCTTGATCCGCTGTTCAAAACCATTGTCAGCCATGTCCCTGCCCCGGGACTGGACGCCGACGGCAAGTTCGCCTTCCTTGCAACATTGCTTGACCGCGACAATTTCATGGGCCGTATCCTAACCGGCCGTGTCCAGTCAGGCGTGGTCAACATCAACGATCCGATCCACGCCATCGATATGGATGGCAATGTTGTTGAAACAGGCCGCGCGACAAAAATTCTTGCCTTCAACGGCCTAGAGCGCGTGCCCGTGGATACGGCCAAGGCGGGCGACATCATCGCCATTGCTGGTTTGGAAAAGGCCACCGTGTCGAACACAATTTGCGATCCCTCTGTCAGCGAAGCGATTGAAGCGCAGCCGATTGATCCGCCGACACTCGCGATGCGTTTTTCTGTTAATGACAGCCCGCTGGCTGGCCGCGAAGGCAGCAAAGTGACCACCCGCATGATCCGCGACCGCCTTGAACGCGAAGCGGAAAGCAACGTTGCCATCCGCATCACCGAAGCCGACGATAAAGACAGTTTCGAAGTTGCCGGCCGCGGCGAATTACAGCTTGGCGTGCTCATTGAAACAATGCGCCGCGAAGGTTTCGAACTCGGCATCAGCCGTCCGCGCGTTTTGTTCCGTGAAGACGAGAACGGCAAGCGCACAGAGCCATACGAACAAGTCGTTATCGATGTTGATGACGAACATTCGGGCACGGTTGTTGAAAAAATGCAGCGGCGCAAAGCCGACCTTACCGAAATGCGCCCATCGGGCATCGGCAAGACCCGCATTACCTTCTCCGCCCCGTCACGCGGGCTGATCGGTTATCACGGCGAATTCCTGTCCGACACGCGCGGTACGGGCATTATGAACCGTCTGTTCGAAAAATATGGCGAATATAAAGGCCCGATCGAAGGCCGTCAGAACGGCGTGCTGATTTCGATGGTTCCAGGTGAAGCGGCGGCCTACGCCCTTAATATGCTGGAAGAACGCGGCGAGCTGTTCATCGGGGCCAATGCCAAGATTTATGAAGGCATGGTCATCGGCGAAAACGCCAAGCCCGACGACCTCGAAGTCAATCCGATGAAATCCAAACAGCTGACCAATTTCCGCTCGACCGGCAAGGATGACGCGATCCGCCTCACCCCGCCACGCAAGATGAGCCTTGAACAGGCGATTGCCTATATCGATGATGACGAGATGGTAGAAGTAACGCCTGAAAGCATCCGTCTGCGGAAATCAATGCTCGACCCGCATGAGCGCAAGAAGCACAAGCGCAAGATGGAGGCGGTTTAATCCGGGGCAGCCGCCAATCAGGCAACGCGACAATCCGGTTGACCTGCAAAATATGGTTTAAATCAACTTAATGCGGCGTTTACTTCGAGTTTAACTCTTCGCGCTAATTCCGTCTCTGTGTAACAAACAGGCGGATTCCATGGGCAGCAAAATAGAGCGTAAAGGGCTGATCGCCCGGTTGCTAAAAGATACGATGGCCAACACGATGGCGATAAGCGCCGCGGCGGTTATCCCTTTGGTTGGTGTTATCGGTGGCGGTGTTGATGCCAGCCGTATGTACATGGCGAAATCGCGCCTTCAGCAGGCCTGCGATTCGGCAACGCTGGCTGCACGAAAGAAACTGGGTGCCAGCCAACTCACAAATGGCAACATTCCTTCTGACATTGTCACTACTGCCGACAATTTCTTTGAAGCCAACTTCCGCGATGGCACATATGGCACATCGTCATCAAGCTACACATTGTCGTCATCAACCGGCACACAAATGGATGGAGTAGCGGCCGCCACCATTCCGACCACGCTGATGAGTGTATTCGGTTATGACGAGGTAGACATCGATGTAAATTGCAGCGCAGATCTCAACCTGCCCAATATTGATATCGTCTTGGTGTTGGACAATTCTGGATCGATGCGGAATTCACGGATAGTTGCGCTCAGAAGCGCGGTCTTTGCGTTCTATGATGAGATCATGGCGGTAAAACCTGCCAATGCGCGCGTGCGAATTGGCCTCGTTCCCTACAACGCTGCGGTGAATGTCGGTGCAATGCTCAGCACGGCCAGCCCCGACTTTCTTGCCGACACGCATGATTACCAATCACGCGAAGCGATATTCCAGAATGTGATGACCGATCCAGGCAGCGAAGGACGGGAAGAAAAATATTCCGATCGAGTCGAACTGCTTCCCCGGGACACAGCCAACTTTGGCAGCACCGGAATCAGCAAATATCGCTGGCACACAAACCCGAACAACAACAGCATCGGCTATAATGCCTGCAACGCTATGGATGGAACATATTATGTAGGCGACGAACGCTGGGTCGTAACCAGCGATGACTGGCTGCAAAATTATTTTAACAGCGGGAATTCCAACCGGCGCTCAGCTTGCGAAGGGCGCGTCAAAAAATACCGTAATGGCGAACCTACCCCGCCAACATACGAAGACGTGTTCCAGCATTATGAATATAAGGAAATGTCATTCGACACGTCCTCGTTCAAGGGATTCAATTCTGTAACCACACCAACAGGTTATCGGGGCGCGGATGTCACAAGCAGCTGGAATGGCTGTATCGAAGAAGCAACAACCGTCGCGCAGACGACATTCGATCCAATACCCGCAGCCGCACATGATCTGAACATCGATCTTGTTCCTGACCCCAACGATCCTCATACGCAGTGGCGTCCGATGTGGCCCAATATCACCTATGATCGCGGTGGCCCGGCCCAACTGGACACGGCAAGCAATTATTCAACGCGCGGTTTCAGTTGCCCGGTCGCTGCCCATAAAATGCAAGAATATCCGCTGAATGGTGCAAGCCGCGATTCAACATTCGAAGCCCGTATCAATGGAATGCAGACGCATGGGTTTACCATGCATGATATCGGCATGATTTGGGCTGGCCGGATGATCTCTCCAGATGGCATTTTTGCATCTGATAACGCCACTGCACCAAACGGTGAACCCATCACACGCCACGTCATCTTTATGACCGACGGTTACACCGAAACAGCTCCATCGAGTACAAATAGCTACGGCAATTATGACATGGACGGCCATTTTGCCGGATTTGCATCAAATGGCGCATGGACAATGGATCAATTGCGACCAATCCACAACGCGCGGCTGGTCGCAGTGTGCAACCAGATCAAAAACAAGAACGCGACTGTCTGGACGGTAACGTTCGGACTGCCGCAGAATGCACACACCACGGCCTGTGCAAGTGGTAGCAGCCGGGCGCTGGAATCAGACAATTCAGCAGCGCTGATCAACAATTTCCGAAGCATCGCCACCAGCATTGCGGAGCTTCGTCTGGTCCAATGATCTTGACAATCAAGCCTCAATTGCGTCGCCTATTACGCGACGATCAGGGCTCGACCCTGCTCGAATTCGCGTTCGTTGCGCCTGTATTGTGCCTATTGTTGATGGGTTTGTTCGATCTGGGTTTCCAGATTTACGCTCAGACCACTCTGCAAGGTGCAATGCAAGAAGCCGCACGCAGATCTGCATTGGAACCAACTGTGACCACCACGGCGCAGCTGGATGCCGATGTCACAACCGCCGTGCGTGACATTATCCCTGATGCAACTCTGGCCTTCAGGCGCAAAAATTACGAAACTTTCGCAGATGTGCGGAAGCCCGAAGATTACACCGACACAAACAACAATGATGTATGCGACAATGGCGAACCCTTCGAAGACGTGAACGGAAATGCAACTTGGGATGCCGACCGTGGTAGCGATGGATTGGGCGGTGCGCGCGATGCTGTGCTGTATGATGCGACTGTTACTTTCGAACGGGTTTTCCCACTTCACGGGTTTATCAACGTTCCTTCGACGATCACCGTCGATGCCGGCACAGTCCTGCGCAACCAGCCTTATGATGCCCAGGTCGATCGCACTCCAGTAATCGAGAATTGCACATGATCTCCGCCGCTCCTTTCAGAAATTTTGGGCAGACACTTGCCCGCCTGTGGCGAGATCGTTCGGGTCTGGCGTTGGTCGAATTCGCCTACACGCTGCCAATTTTGCTCGTCTTGGGGATGTCGGGGCTTGAGCTGTCCAATTTGGCAATCGTCAATCTGCGGGTGAGCCAGGCGGCCATGCACATTGCCGATAATGGTTCGCGGATCGGTGATCGCGATGCCCTCGCCGCGCAGAAAATCTACGAGAGCGACATCAACGACATTTTCCTTGGCGTGGACATTCAGGCAGGATCGCAAACCAATCTCCTCAGGAATGGCCGGGTCATCATCAGCAGCCTCGAAATGAATTCCGATGGCGGTCAATGGATTCATTGGCAGCGCTGTATGGGCGAATTGAACGTTCAATCGGCATATGGCGTCCAAGGCACAGGTGCCAGCGGGACAGGTTTCGCAGGCATGGGTGAGAGCGGACAAGAGCTTAAGGCGACTGCGGGCCAGGCGGTAATTTTTGTCGAAATAATCTATGATTACGATCCAATGATCGGCAATGACTACGCGATGAGGCACATCAGCGCGTCACGCCTGACATCGACATCGGCCTTTAACGTGCGCGGTACGCGGGATCTGAGCGGTATCTACCAGACATCGCCCGCTGCGCCGGTCCGGTCCTGCAACCAGTTTACCTCTTCATAACGGGCAGACGACGATGAACCCCAAATACGCTCTTGGCTTTTTGATCGCGGTGCTGGCGGTTGTCTCGCAACTGATCGGCGAGGATTCGGCGATTTCTTCTGTTGTAAGCTCGGATGATGCCGCGCTCGCGAATGCGATGAATGACCGGGATGCCGCCAAGGCGCAGGTTGCTGGCGAGAATCGGCGGATCACCAACGCCAAGATCGATCCCACAAAATCAGATGTAACATCATTGTCCGAATTTTATGGTGAGACGGAAGAGCCCGACGAAATTCCGACAGAGGGCCTCGTGACCGATGCCGATCCCGATGCTGACGATGGACCGGCCCAAATCGCCGAGTCAACCTATGTAGCACCTGTCTCATCGTCGGCAGTGGTTCCGACATCATCTCCACCAACTAACCGGCCATTCGAGCCGTTTGCCCGCAATGCGGACGGTTCGCTGCCGGACAACGAGTAAATTCGCCAAATTCGCCTAAGTTGTACTGCCAGCCATAGTGGCCAGAACCAGCGCGGTTTGTTACCGGTCTCATTATGCAAACCGGAACGCTTGTCTCGCTCGCTCTATACTTCGCCTTGATGCTCGGCATCGGGCTTTATGCGTGGCGAAAATCCACCTCTGACAGTGCAGGTTATCTGCTCGCTGGGCGCAATCTGCACCCGGCGGTTGCGGCGCTGTCAGCGGGTGCATCGGATATGTCCGGCTGGTTGCTGCTCGGACTGCCCGGTGCGCTTTACGTGTCCGGCTTGGTCGAAGCGTGGATCGGCATCGGACTGTTTATCGGCGCTTTTGTCAATTGGTGGGTTGTCGCCCCTCGCCTGCGCCAACAAACCGAAGAACTGGGCAACGCGCTGACGATCCCGCAATTCCTCGCCAACCGGTTTCCTGACAAGGCGGTCGCGCTAAGAGTCATCGCGGCGGTGATCATCGTCGCCTTTTTTGCCGTTTACACCGCATCAGGATTGGTCGGCGGCGGAAAGCTGTTTGAAACCAGTTTTGCCGGAATGTTCGGTGACGTGGGCCTAAGCGACTATATGCTCGGGATCTGGATCACGGCAGGTGTGGTTCTGGCCTATACGATGGTCGGTGGATTTCTTGCCGTCAGCCTGACCGATTTTATCCAAGGGTGCATCATGGTGGTGGCGCTGGTGCTTATGCCAGCGGTCATACTGCTGGGCGAAACCGATTTGGGCGCGGCGGAACAAGCGGCAAAGGCGGCGGGCAATGCCAATTACCTCAGCCTGTTTGGCGGCCTGACATTGGTGGGGTTTTTCAGCACGGTGGCATGGGGTCTGGGCTATTTCGGACAGCCGCATATCATTGTCCGGTTCATGGCCGTCCGATCGGTCGAAGAGGTTAAAACCGCACGCAATATCGGGATGAGCTGGATGGGTGTGGCCCTGATCGGCGCGATAGGCGTGGCAATCGCCGGACGCGCTTATACCGAACAGAACGGCATTGTGGTTGATGATCCCGAAACGATCTTCATCATTCTGGCCAACACTCTGTTTCATCCGCTGATTACCGGCTTTCTTCTCGCCGCATTGCTGGCTGCAATTATGAGCACAATCAGTTCCCAATTGCTGGTTGCGTCTTCTTCGCTGACCGAAGATTTCTACCGCCTTTTCCTCCGCAAAGAAGCCAGCGAGCGTGAGACTGTGAATATCGGCAGGCTGTGCGTGCTGCTGGTCGCATTGCTGGCAATTGTTATTGCCCGCGATCCCGATAGTCAGGTTCTGGGGCTGGTATCCAACGCCTGGGCAGGTTTCGGCGCAGCTTTCGGGCCGCTGATCATCCTGTCGCTGACATGGGACCGGATGACCGGCGCAGGCGCGGTAGCTGGTCTGGTGACCGGTGCGACAACTGTGATCGCTTGGGTCGCGGTTGGCTGGAACGGCGAATTTATGGGCGGCCCGGGCGTGTATGAAATTATTCCGGGGTTTGTCGCTGCTTGGCTGGCGATTGTTGTCGTCAGCAAAATGGGAACATCACATCAAAAAGCCGCCTAGGCTTAAGGAGAAACTGATGCGTTTGATTGCAAGTGCCGCATTGCTTTTATCAGCAAGCGCCCTCCCCGTTGCCGCGCAAGAAATGTCGGACACTCCCGCCGTGGGTGCGTCCGCGACAATTGAGGCAGGCGGCAGGCCAATTGGCAAAGACTGGTCGCGCAGCCCCGTTATCGCCGAACATGGCATGGCCGCAACCGCCCATCCGCTTGCGACACAAATCGCACTCGATATTCTCAAATCTGGCGGAAGCGCGGTTGATGCAGCGATTGCCGCCAATGCGGCGCTGGGCCTGATGGAGCCAACGGGAAACGGAATTGGCGGCGATCTTTTCGCAATTATATATGACGCTGAAACCGGCAGGCTGCACGGCATCAATGGTTCCGGCCGTTCGCCCAAGGGCCAAACGCTTGCGCAGTTGAAAGAGAAATTGAACGGGGCTGACGCCCTGCCCCCTGTAGGACCGCTGCCGATCACTATTCCGGGCACGGTCGATGCGTGGTTCGAATTGCACGGCGAATTCGGCAAATTACCGATGGACCAAGTGCTTGCGCCAGCGGTACGATATGCCCGCGAAGGTCATCCGATCGCGCCGGTCATCGCAATGTATCTTGACCGCTCATTACAAGCTTACGAAGCACGCCAGTCGGCTACACCGTTCGATTTTTCCAACGCACGCGCAACATGGTTCGCCAATGGATCACCCAAAGCCGGTGAGATCTTCAAGAATCCCGATCTCGCCAAAACGCTTGAGACGATCGGGCGCGAAGGGCGCGATGCCTATTACAATGGTGAATTGACCGACGTGATGGTCGATTATCTCCAGCGACAGGGATCAGCCTTCACCAAAGAAGATTTTGCCAGCCATCGCAGCGAATGGATCGCGCCTGCCTGCACCGCCTATCGCAATGGCTATGAATTGTGCGAACTTCCGCCGAACGGCCAAGGCTTTGCCGCGCTGCAAATGGTAAACATCCTCAAAAATGTCGATTTACAACAATGGGACCGTGGATCGGCGCAGGTGCTGCATTACATCACGGAAGCAAAACGGATCGCATATGCCGATGTCGCGCGATTTTATGCCGACACAGACTATGCGCCCTTCCCGATGGAATTGCTGTCGGACGAATATGGGCGCGAACGTTTCGCCTTGATCGATCCCGATCGGGCAACGCCTGAATTCGGGCCGGGGGAACCCAAGCTGGAGGGCGAAGGCGACACAACCTATCTGACCGTGGCCGATAAGAACGGCATGATGGTCAGCCTGATCCAGTCCAATTACCGCGGAATGGGCGGCGGGCTGACGCCGGACGGGCTTGGATTTATGTTTCAGGATCGCGGCGAATTGTTCAGCCTCGACCCTGCCCATCCCAATGCCTACGAACCCGGCAAGCGCCCGTTCCACACGATCATTCCTGCCTTTGCCAAAAAGGACGGCAAACCTTGGATGAGCTTCGGCCTGATGGGCGGCGGCATGCAGCCGCAGGGCCATGTCCAAGTGTTGATCAATATGGTCGACTTTGGAATGAACCTGCAGGAAGCGGGCGATGCAGCGCGGCTCAACCATGATGGCGGGCGGCAACCGACCGAACCATTGTCTGGGCCAAGCAAGGATCCGCTGGGCACATTGAATGTAGAGCCGGGCATTTCTGACCAAACAATCACCCAGCTTAAGGCAATGGGCCACAATGTCCGCGTGGTTGACAATGGGATTATGTTTGGTGGCTATCAAGCCATCGCGCGCGATCCCGAAACCGGCATTTACACCGGCGCGACCGAAATGCGGAAAGACGGCCAAGCTGCGGGATATTGAATTAGGGAGGGTTGATATGGCAAAAATCACCGGATTGGGCGGCGTGTTCTACGTTGCCGCGGACACCGAAGCGACACGCACATGGTACCGCGAAAAATTGGGTGTTGATGGCGAATATGGGCCGCAATTGAACTGGTCTGAAGAAAGCTGCGACAAGCCCTATTCGCTCATCAGCCATTTTTCTGACGACAAATATATCAAACCCGGAAAAGGCGGATTTATGATCAACCTGCGCGTTGATGATCTGGACGGGTTTGTCGCATTGTTAAAACAGCGCGAGGTCGAGGTGCTCGACAGCGTTGATGAAGGATATGGCAAGTTTGCCTGGATTCTTGACCCCAATGGCGTGAAGATTGAATTGTGGGAACAGGTCGAAGCGCCCTGACGATACGGCCGAATCGTTACTGATTAGGGCAGCGTTAACGATAACCTGCCATAGTTTTGATCATGTTGCGAATTGCGATCATCTGTTTAACCAGCCTTGTGCTAAGCGGATGCAACGTGCTGCCTGCCGGGCGGGAAACAACCCATTCCCAGCCTGCCCGCAGCACCGCTGCTCAAACTATGCCTGCTTCGCCCGATGCACAGAAATGTCTGGCCGAGCTGGGGCAATCAGGGACGCAATTCTCACCCATTCCTGATCGTTATTACGGGGCGGGCTGTTCCACCCTGAATGCTGTTCACATGAACGATCTGCGAAGCGATTTGTCCAACGTTGGCGTCAGCAACCTTGGCCCGGTCGCCTGCCCTACCGCCAACAGATTTGCCGGATGGGCCCGTTTCGGCGTTGACCGCGCAGCGCGGCAGATATTGGGCAGCCATCTGGTGCGGATTGAAACCATGGGCAGCTATGCCTGCCGTAACATCGCAGGATCATCGCGCAGATCGGCGCATTCCACGGCAGAGGCTATCGACGTTTCAGGCTTTGTGCTGGCCGACGGGCGGCGGATTGTGGTGTCAGAAGATTGGTCGAAAGGAACGGCGAAAGAACAGCAGTTCCTGCGCGTTGTCCATCAAAGCGCATGCAAACGTTTTGGCACGGTTCTGGGCCCGGAATATAACGCGGCACACCGCGATCACTTCCATCTCGAACGGTTCAGCAAGGGTCGCGGCGGCTTTTGCCGCTAACGCCCAAATATTGCCCCGTCCGTATCGCTTTAGGCAACGCTCGACTTATCCAAATCGGCCTCCAACCGCATCTTAACAGCCTCCACCACATGGTTCGCACCGAGTTTTGTCATCATGTTCGATCGATGAATTTCCACCGTTCGCGGACTGATATCGAGTTCATGGGCAATCGCCTTGTTGCTGCACCCTTTGGTTAGCCATTCCAGCACCTCGTTCTCGCGGTCAGACAGCTTTGCAATCCTGCTTCGCGCATCCAGTATGCGTTGACGCGCAGCCCCATATTCGGCCGCCTCACGCTCTATCGCGCTCAGCGTGTTTCGCAGTTTTTCACGGTCTAACGGAAGCGCCAAATAGCTCAACGCCCCCGCCCTCATCGCCAAAACGATACGTTCGGGAATGACCGCCTCCGCAATTGCAATCACCGGCAGCCAGATGCCCGAAGCCGCCAGCCTTTCCATCAGCTGACTGATCCCCCCATCGCCCGCATCGTCCCTTGCGATCAGGATACCGCCAGATAAGCGCCGCTGCGAAAGCTCGACAAAATCAGAATAGACCTCTGCGTGATAGCCGAGGCCAAAAGCAATGCTGGCCAATTCCGCCCGGTTCCTGCTCGATGGATCAATGAAATGAAGCGTCTGTGTGTAGGTCATGCCAGAAATACTGACCCAATAGGCAGAATTCCGCATTCAGATCAGCAACCATTTCCGATGTATTGCCTAGCTGATTGCAAACCAAAACGCCCGAATTTCCATGCAAGTGGAGCATACCACCAAAATGGAGCTTCTATTTTGAACCTTTGCCAAAAACCGGGCAAAAATAGGCAAAGATACCTAGTCCTTTTCGAAGCTGTAATCTGGCAATGAATGAAATGCTGACTTCAGCGCATCGCCCCAACTCGATGAAATCGACTGAAAATATGGGTCATCCTGCGTGATCCGGCGCTGGTGCGTTGGGGCAAATTCATCGCGGCCAATCACCATCATATCCAGCGGCAGGCCAACCGATAGATTGGCTTTGAGCGTAGAATCAAACGACACCATCAGCAGCTTAACCGCATCTTCGAAATTCATATGGCTGTCATAACCGCGAATCAAAATGGGGCGGCCATATTTTGTCTCGCCAATCTGGAAAAAGGGCGTGTCAAAGCTCGCCTCGATGAAATTGCCTTCGGGATAGATCATGAACAGGCGCGGTTCCATTCCGTCGATCTGTCCGGCCAAAATGATCGAGGCGGTGAAGCGGCCTTTGCCGCGGGTGCCATTCTTATCCTGCGTTCCCTGTATGGTCGCGCGCAACAATTTTCCGATGTCCGATGCGACCTGAAACATGGTTGGCGCTTTGAGCAAGGAATTGTCGCGGTTTTCGGGCGCTTTGGTCCGTTCTTCCAGCTGGCTGATCACCGCTTGGGTGGTTGCCAGATTACCTGCTGTCATCACCGAGATGATCCGTTCACCGGGCACCTGCCAGTGAAACATTTTGCTAAATACAGAGATATTGTCGACCCCGGAATTGGTCCGTGTATCGCTCATCATCACCAGACCTTTGTCCAGAATCATGCCGACGCAATATGTCATTCAATTTTCCTTGAGTGTCTGATCGGGTTGCCCGTCAGACTATTGTTGAACTTGTTTCTGTTCGACCGCGACGGTCACTTCGGGCATATCGCCGGTCGTTCCAAAGCTGATCCCTTTGATCGGCGATGCATCACGAAAATCGCGGCCCGTCGCGACGCGCACATAGCGCGGATCGGGGCTGATGCCATTGGAAACGTCAAAACCGACCCAGCCCAGCCCGTTAATATGGGCTTCTGCCCAGGCATGCGTTGCTTCCTGATCAACGCGGTCATTCATCATCAAATATCCGCTGACATAGCGTGCAGGAATTTCCATTTCTCGCGCTGCACCAATGAAGATATGCGCGTGATCCTGACAAACGCCCTTGCCCTGCTGCACGGCCTGTTCTGCCGTGGTGTCTACGCCCGTCTCACCTGTCTGATAGGCGACTTCATCGCGGATATGTTTAGACAATGCGTGCAGCGCATCAATGCCGGATTCTCCCGCAGAACTAACATCACGGATGAACTTCTTCATCGCCGGGCCGGGCTTTGTCAGCGCCGTCTGGCCAAGGAAGCTCCACAGCGGCAAATGGCCCGAATGGCGCCCGATAACGCCTGCATTGTCTTCGGTATCAACCAGCCCTTCGCAATGGACAACGACTTCACGCGCGCCCTGTTCAACCGAAATCAGCGTAACCGTGTTGTAATGCTGATCATCAAATTCAAGTTCTTTGGATGCGTTTTCAAAACGCATATTCCATTCAAGAATTTTTTGCCCCTGCGTTTCCTTTGGCGTCAGGCGCAGGCGTTGAAGCGCGTGCACAACCGGATCACGAAAACGATAAGTCGTCGAATGGCGGATCGAAAGTCTCATAAGGTCACGCAGTAAACCGGTAATCGTCGGCAATTGCGGCGCCAATTGCCGAATTGCGGTTGATGAAATCACGCAGAAATTCGTGCAATCCGTTCTCGAAAACAGCCTCGATGGTCAATTCGTGCATGCGCATATCTGCCTCACGCATCAGTGCGTTGCATTCGCCTTCGTGATGATGGATTTTTGCCAAGGCAGCCAGATTGGAACGCAGCGTAGAGTGGCAAAAGGCAAGGCTCCGCGGAAATCTGTCATCCAGAACCAGAAATTCGACAATGCCGCGCGCGTCGATCTGTCCGGCATTGAGCCAGCGAAAGGCGCGGTCCCCGGAAACCGACCGCAGGACATTGTCCCATTGGCTGGTATCCAGCCGCGACCCGACATAGGAAAGGGACGGCAGCAGCAGATAATATTTGATGTCGAGAATGCGTGCGATGCTGTCACCGCGTTCAAGAAATGTGCCCGCCCGCGCAAAATGAAAACCGGCATCGCGCAGCATGGAACCGGCCATGGCACCGTGGACCTGCATTCCTGCGCGGCGAACATCGCCAACTACCCTGCCCAGATTGCCTTGTGCCACAGGCCGTTTGAGCTGGTCTTTCAAGTTCATCCAGCTTTCGTTGATCGCTTCCCAAACCTCGCTGCTGATCGAACTGCGAACCATGCGCGCATTTGTACGAACCTGTTCAAAAGTGCTCAGGACATTGGCGCTGTTTTCCTTGTCGCGCAGAATGAAATTCCACACATTTCCGCCTTCGTAACTGTCATATTTCGCGTCAAAAGATGCCTGCTGGCCCGAGGTCTTGATAACCGATCGCCATTCTTCCTCTGCCTTGGTGTTGTCGCGTGTAAGCGCCATACGCAAACCGGCATCGAGCAGACGCGCCGTATTTTCGGCCCGTTCTAGATAGCGGAACATCCAATAAATGCCGTTGGCGGTGCGGCCTAGCATGATGCGGTTCCCCCGATCATTCGTTCAACACCCAAGTGTCTTTTGTTCCGCCGCCCTGGCTGGAATTCACCACCAAAGAACCTTCCTTCAGCGCGACGCGCGTCAGGCCGCCGGGTGTAATGTCTATACCGTCAGGCGACACCAGTACGTAGGGCCGTAAATCGACGTGGCGCGGGGCAAGCCCTTTCTTGGTGAAGATTGGTGTGGTCGAAAGCGCGAGCGTGGGCTGCGCAATATAATTGCTTGGTGATCGCTGCAATTTCTTGCGAAATGCGGCGATTTCCTTCTTCGATGATGTCGGGCCGATCAGCATGCCATAACCGCCCGATCCATGCACTTCCTTGACCACCAATTCTTCCAAATTGTCGAGCACATAGGCCAGGCTGTCATCATCCGCACAGCGCCATGTTTGCACGTTGGGCAGCAGCGGTTTTTCGCCCGTGTAGAATTCCACGATTTCGGGCATATAGCTATAGACAGCCTTGTCATCGCAAACCCCCGTTCCCGGTGCATTGGCAATCGTTACGCCGCCAGCGCGGTACACATCCATGATGCCGGGTACACCCAACATACTGTCAGGATTGAAAGTCAGCGGATCGAGAAATTCATCATCAACCCGGCGGTAAATCACATCAACCGGACGAAAACCGCGTGTCGTGCGCATTTGAACCCGCCCTTCGACAACGCGCAAATCGCTGCCTTCGACCAGTTCTGCGCCCATCTGATCAGCCAGAAATGCATGTTCGAAATAGGCGCTGTTATAGATACCCGGCGTCAGCACCGCGACATTGGGCTTGCCAGTGCATGCCGGCGGCGCGCAAGCGGCAAGGCTTTTTGCCAGACTTCGCGGATAGCCCGAAACAGGTTCCACCTGAACATCGCTGAACAATTCTGGAAACATCGCCATCATCGTTTCGCGATTTTCCAGCATGTAACTTACGCCCGATGGCGTACGCGCATTGTCTTCCAGCACGAACCAGTCATTGGGGCCTGTGCGGACCAGATCGATACCGACAATATGGGTGTAAACACCGCCGGGCGGGGTAAATCCAACCATCTGCTGAAGCCACGCCGCATTGTTGCGAAACAGCCGTTCAGGAACGCGGCCCGCGCGGATAATTTCCTGCCGGTGATAAAGGTCATACATGAAGGAATTGAGCGCGCTGACCCGCTGCTCAATCCCGCGTGTCAATTTGCGCCATTCACCCGCGCCAATCACGCGCGGAACCATATCGAACGGGATCAGCCGCTCTTCAGCCTCATTCTCGCCATAGACGTTGAAGGTGATGCCGGTTTTGCGAAAATTGCTCTCCGCCTCGCCATGCTTGCGCCGAAGCCATTTGGGATCTTGTTCATCATACCAGTCATAATAGTCTGAATATGCTGGGCGAACCGTGTCGCCTTGCGCGAACATCTCGTCAAATTTGGATGGCGTATCGCCCATTGGCCCCCGGTCGGTTTGGCATTTCTGGTACTTGGTTTGCAGCCTGATGCCGCGAATCGCTTATGACACCAAGCTTTCAAACCTCTTCAAGTTCCCGCAATACGGCACGGATACATTCCGGGGAATAGGAAAAGCCGATGTGATTGCATCGAAGGGCCACCGCCCGATCGCGTTCCCCTTCTTTCCCGCAAGAACTGCGCGCACTGACAATTCCGTCCCGCGCGCTCCAGAACGCAACCGTGGGTACAGGCGGTTTTTCACGAACATCGCCCCCTATCGGCGGTTGATCGACCTTATGTCCGGTGATGAATTGGTAGATACGCCACGCATTGTTGGCCCGCGGATTGCCCGAAAAGGGCGAACCCATCGTTATGACCTTTGCAACCTTGTCTGGATGACGTTTTGCCAATTCGCGCGCGAACAATCCGCCCAGGCTCCACCCGACCAACACGACTTTGCGCCCGTAAAGCTGATGAATATGCACCAGCCGTTCTTCCAGAAACGCGACATTTTCCGGTGTCGGGCCAAAATTGAAACCCATCCCCCAACGTTTGACCTTGTGGCCCGCCTTCTCGATCTGTTCCGCCATATATTTCAGCCGCACGGGATGTGTGGCAAAACCGGGCAGCATCATAATTGTGCGCGGCGTATCGGCCGGGGCGATATCCATCGTGCGAAACAGCCGCAGAACGGGTTCCAGCACCACGCGCGCTTCGGCAAGAGTATGGCGAATTTTCGGGCGCGCAGCGGGCTGTAAATTTGCCTCCCGCGCCAATTCCACACGGCGCGCAAAATCAACCGGGCTTAGCGATGGCGGTGCCTCGCCCGTGCGGGTTTTGGTTCGTCCGATCAGGGACAAGGGCCGATCCGTTCCGATTTCATCGCCAGTTTCATTTTCATATCACCGACAAAGGGTATGCCGATGGTCATATCCATGATCAGATCGGTCGCATCGGGTTCCAATGTTCCGGCGATGGCGATTTTCGCAGACGCGCTCATCGGTGCATCGCAGGCCAATTTTGCATCAAGCTGGGAACCATCGGCATCGAATTGGGTGAAATTGCAGGTCAGACCTTCTTGCGCTTCGCTCAGATCCTGCACCAGATCTTTATAGCCCTTGGCCGCTTCCTCTTCCGATAGGCAGCTTTCCTGCGTTTCATTTTCCAGCGCCGCCTCTTCCTGCATTTTCTTAAGATCTTCCTCAGACGCACCGGGAACTTCGAATTCAAGAATTTGGGTTGTCTGGCGGTACAATCCCGCTGACGGGACCGGCAATTCACCAACCTCTGCCGCGATTTGTTCCTGGCTGATCGGTTCTTCCAGCTCTTCCGCATCGGAACCGCATGCCGCAAGACCAAGGACCAGAAACGGGGCGGCAATAATGAAACGCATAAAAATCTCCGGGAAATTTGATACTGCAAGTTACCAACAGTCTGCACCACTGCCAACCGCTTGCCCACCGGCAAAATATTCCCCATATGTTCCGGCATGGCAGAACTCGTAATCCGTCGCGGCCTCGAAGAACCCGATACCAGTGAAGACTTCGTCCCGCATAAGCCCGCTCGCCCGGAAAAATCGATGGGCGGCAAGCGGTTTGAACTGATATCCGATTACGAACCTGCCGGTGACCAGCCGACGGCGATTGCCGAACTCGTTGCCGGAACCAATGACGATGAAAAAACGCAAACGCTGCTGGGCGTAACCGGCTCAGGCAAAACTTTCACCATGGCCAAGGTGATCGAGAAAACGCAGCGTCCTGCACTGATCCTTGCGCCCAACAAAATCCTGGCTGCCCAACTCTATGGCGAATTCAAGAGCTTTTTCCCCAACAATGCGGTCGAATATTTCGTATCCTATTACGACTATTACCAACCCGAAGCCTACGTCCCGCGCAGCGATACCTATATCGAAAAAGAAAGCAGCGTGAACGAGGCGATTGACCGGATGCGCCATTCCGCCACCCGTTCGCTGCTTGAACGCGATGATGTGATCATCGTAGCTTCCGTTTCATGTCTTTACGGTATCGGATCAGTCGAAACCTATTCAGCGATGATTTTCGACATCAAAAAGGACGAAAGCGTCGATCAGCGCGAATTGATCCGCAAATTGGTTGCCTTGCAATATAAGCGCAACGATGCCGCATTTGCGCGCGGCACTTTCAGGGTGCGCGGAGACAATCTGGAAATTTTCCCAAGCCATTATGAAGATATGGCGTGGCGCATCAGTTTCTTCGGCGATGATATCGAAGAGATAAATGAATTCGATCCGCTGACGGGGACAAAAGGCGCGGGTCTCGACAGCGTGCGCGTTTATGCCAATTCGCATTATGTGACGCCCGGCCCGACAATGAAACAAGCCACAGAGGCTATTAAATTCGAACTTCAGGAACGGCTAAAGGAACTGAATGAGGAAGGCTTGCTGCTTGAAGCCCAGCGGCTGGAACAGCGGACCAATTTTGACCTTGAAATGATCGCCGCAACGGGATCATGCGCTGGTGTCGAAAATTATTCGCGCTTCCTAACCGGCCGATTGCCGGGTGAACCGCCGCCTACATTGTTCGAATATCTGCCCGAAAATGCCCTGTTGTTCGTCGATGAAAGCCACCAGACGGTGCCGCAAATCGGTGCAATGTCGAAAGGCGATCACCGCCGCAAAATCACTCTGGCGCAATATGGTTTCCGCTTGCCCAGCTGTATCGACAATCGGCCCCTGCGCTTTAACGAATGGGATGCAATGCGCCCGCAAACCTTCGCCGTTTCCGCCACCCCGGGCAAATGGGAAATGGAACAAACCAGCGGTGTTTTTGCTGAACAGATCATCCGGCCCACCGGCCTGATCGATCCGCCGGTTGAAATCCGCCCGGTCGAAGATCAGGTGCAGGATTGCATCGATCAATGCCGGCAGACTGCAGAGAAAGGCTATCGCACGCTGGTCACCACGCTGACCAAGCGCATGGCGGAAGACCTAACCGAATTTATGCACGAGGCGGGTCTGCGCGTGCGCTATATGCACAGCGATGTTGAAACGCTCGAACGCATCGAATTGATCCGTGATTTGCGGCTGGGCGTGTATGATGTGCTGGTCGGGATCAATCTATTACGAGAAGGGCTCGATATACCCGAATGCGGGCTGGTGTGTATTCTTGACGCCGATAAGGAAGGCTTTTTGAGGAGCGAAACTTCGCTTGTCCAAACCATTGGCCGGGCGGCGCGTAATGTTGATGGCAAGGTGATCCTTTATGCCGACCGGATCACCGGCAGCATGGAACGGGCGATGGCCGAAACCGATCGCCGCCGCGAAAAACAGCGCGCCTATAATGAAGAACATGGCATCACCCCGCAGACGATCAAACGCGATATTGCCGACATCGTTGCCCACACCGCCAGCAAGGATGGCGTAACCGTCAGCACCGGCGATGATGAAGTCAACAATTTGGTCGGCCACAATTTGCGCACCTATATCGAAGATCTTGAAAAGAGAATGCGCGACGCCGCCGCCGATCTTGAATTTGAAGAGGCAGGCCGGTTAAGAGATGAAATCCGCAAACTCGAAGCCGATGAATTGGGCATCCCTGACGGGGACAAGAAAGCCCCGCTGGTTGGCAGGGCCCAAGAAGGCAAGCCCGGGACACGCAAAATGCGTTACGGCAAGACGCAACGAAAATTCGGGCGTTAAACGCCGCCCGTTTTCTTCCTGCGGTGATAGGTGAGCGCCAACCGGATGCAGCTGCCCAATTGGCTTTTGGGTAGCGCATTTTCCAACCGCACGAGTACCGCGCGATTGCCTTCAAATCGCAGTTCATCGGCGAACAGGCTGCCAAATTCGTCGATCAAGCTTGTCTGGCAATTGACAAATAATGCCGCATCGCCGGGATGTCCTTTATGCTGACCAAGGCGAATTGTGGTGCCTGCTTTGCTTGCCTGGGTCAGATAGGCTGGCTGGCCCCATTTCAGCGTTTCCGTCAACGGGCCGACACCGCAATCCTGGGCAACGCCAAATATCAAAGCACGGATTTCCAGCAAATGTGCGCGCAGCGGACCGGACATTTCAGCAAAAGCTGCTTCGACATCACTTTCCATCTGAAACACCTGCCCGGCGAAACAATTGATGATTGCCCGGCAGCCAGGTTTTGCCGCCGTCGCTGGACCGTTCCATCCGCGATTCAAAACTGTCAGCCATGACATTGAAACGTGTAAAGCGCAGTGTAATCGTGCTGCCATCGCCCATCGCCACAACCGGCGTTTCGCGCACTTCGCTGGTGTCGCTGCCGGTCATCACCCATAGCTGCCCATCTTGGCCGACAGAGACCATTTCAATCTCACCCGTCGATGGGCGGTGGTAAAACATCATGGCAGCGGTCTGGTTGATTGCGGGCATGGTTGTCACGCCGCTGACCACCTTGCCGGGCACAACCCATTGGAAAGCGTATGTGCCTTCAAATGAGCCCGCCGTGGAGCCATCATCGCGTAGAAATTCTGTCGTAACATCCCATGTGCCGACCACATGGCGCAATTGCGCGGACGCTGAACTGGCTGAGGTGCTGGATGAGCTGCTGGCTTGGGCGCTGGCTTGGGCGCTGGGTTGGGCGCCCTCCCCTTCCTTCGCCGCCTGCTGTGCATTCACGGCAGCCGGTGTCATCAGACAAAGCGATAAGGCGGCCAATTTCCGCATAGCAAATTCCCCCGATGCCCGCACATAGCGGATGAATGCCGAAACTCTAAATAACGTAATTCACAGCAGCGGCTTGCAAATTTCTATGGGCAGGCGATAGGCATCGCCGAAATGTCCAAACCGATTGCCTTCCCCGCCATTTGCGTTCTGTTGGCGCTTGCGATTCCCGCGCTTGCATCATGCAAACCGGCAAGCGACGAATATCAGCAACGCGGCCAAACTGCGACAGACCGCGATGGTCCGATGGCACCGACAAGCTCGCCCGACACCGCAGGCGCAATCTGGGCTGGCGCTGTATGGGCTGATCCGGTTTTGGAAGGCGGGCAGCACGGCGAACGATTGTTATACGGAATACCCGGGGCAGCGCCTTTGCTGGCACTGGAATGCCTTGGCGGGGACGATGCCAACACCATTTCCATCACCCGTTTCGTTGCCGCTGATCCCGAGGCAAAGGCGCTGATGGCGATGATAGGCAATGGCAATATGGCGCGTCTGCCGGTCGATGCCACATGGAACGGCAGAGTTTCGCTGTGGCAAGGAACCTACCGCGCCGACAATTCCGATCTCGACGTGTTTTCCGGCCCGCGTCAGATAGAGGTGACCATACCGGGCGCAGGCACTGTCACACTCAATCCAAGCCCGCGTCCCGCGCATCTGCTGCAGCGTTGCCGTCAGCCGGCGGTGAAACCTGCCGCGCCCTAGAGGTCAGCATCGCGGGTGAAAGCAGCTGCGGCAACACCTCTGGCTGTGCGCCCGGTGCAAACCACACATAATGGGGAATCCCGCCGACCCCCTGCGCGGCCAGATAATTGGCAATTTCTTCATCGCGCTGGGTCCAATCGGCGCGCAGGGTGATCACTCCGACCTTCTCAAACGCACGCTTTGTTTCTTCACGCTCTATAGCGACCTGTTCATTGACCTTGCACGTCACACACCAATCGGCAGTAAACCACACAAATACCGGCTGGCCCGTGTTGCGCGCCTGCTGCAATGCCGCTTCGCTAAATTCAATCGGATTGAGCAGTGACGCCTCCGCCCTGTCCTGCTCATTTGTATAGGCCGCAGGCAAAACCGCGGCGGCAAACACCACAAATGGCGCCGCGACCAGACCCAGCGCTGGCCACGCCATTTTGCCGTGGCTTTGCAGCCGCCCCACAACCGCAAGGCCGATCAGGATCCCGCCAACCATCACCATCGCGACAGCGGCAAAGTCCGACCCGCCAATACGCATTGTCAGCCAGATCAGCGCCAAAAACGTTAGGCCCATCGGTATTGCCATCGCCTTGCGAAAACGCCCCATCCATGGCCCGGGTTTGGGCAATCGGCGGCGCAGGGCGGGGAACAAACCGATGGCCAGAAACGGCGACGCCAGCCCAAGCCCCAGCGCGGCAAACAACAGCAAAGCCTCAAAGGGTGGAAGCACCAACGCCGCGCCCAAGGCGGCGGCCATAAACGGTCCGGTGCAAGGCGTGGCGACAAAGGCAGCCAGCAATCCAGTGCCAAATGCCCCTGTCGGTTGATCGCCGAACAGGCCCAATTGCGGCAGTTCAAACAGCCCCGCAAAATTCGCCGTAATCATGGCTGTAAGAACCAGCAACACCACTACCACCCACGGTTCTTGCAATTGAAATGCCCAACCGACCTGCTCGCCCGCAGCGCGCAATGCCAACATCAGCCCGCCCAAGGCAACACAGGCAAGCACAGCGCCCGCAGTATAAGCGATGCCGTCCATCCGCGCCGTTCCTTCGTCCACGCCAGCTTTGGCAAGGCTCATCGCTTTCAGGCTCAAAATCGGGAAAACACACGGCATAATGTTCAGGATCAATCCGCCAATCAGCGCAGCAAACAACAGGGGAAATAGCGGCGGCGTGCCGCCAATTGGTTTCATTGGCCTCAATTCGGTATCGGGCACTTGGCCAGCGGCCGCTGTAAACCGTATCCCCTCGCCCTCTTGAAAAGCCAAAATCGCTTCGAAACTGTCGATGGGCGCCATCCCGCGGGCAAGCGGGATTTCGGCCACCAACAGATTGTCAGCGCGCCCAAAGGTCTGGACCGCCGCATATTGCACCAGATCAGGCGCTGCGATGTAAATATGCGGATCGTTTAGCGGGGCGCTATCGGGCAGCGGCACTGCGATCCTGATCGCCTGGCTGGAAAATTCAAAACTCGCCTTGCGGTCAAGCATTGGCGGTATTGCCGCGCGCCATTGCGCAAAACGGGCGTCACCAAATGTGCCGTCACCAACGGGTAAATCCAATTGCAACGTGCCGCCTTCCGGCACACAAATCTTGTCGGTACAGGCCAGCCATTGCGCCGCCAGCTTTATCGGGGCAATTCCGCGCATCGCATTTTGGGGCACTTGCAACGGAACCAAGACGGCGTAGCCGCCTTCGTAAATGTGATTCATCAAACCGCTGATCAGCAGCTTTTTCGGCACTGGATAAAGCGGTTCGCCCGCACTCCAACCGTCGGGCAATTGCCAATCCAATTCAATGCCGTAACCGGCATCGCCCGGGTTTTTCCAATAGCCATGCCATTCCTCGCTCACCGGCTGGAAATGTATGGCCACGAAAATCTTTTCGCCCGGCTTTGCCGCCGATTCAGCCACCAGAGAGGCGGAAATATTCGGATCCTGTCCGGGCGCTGCCTGAGCATATGCTGCTGGCACGGCAAATAGAGCCAGCAGCAATGCAGCGGCAACCGCAATCCAATTTGCGCTTTTGGTTTTGGCTCCGGCAATCGCCCGACGCGCGCCCGAAAGCACGCCCATTCGTACGCCCATTCTTTCAGGCCAATGATAGGCCCCATATTCGGGAGAGCGAATTGCCGCCATCGCCTCTAATCTCCTTGCAACATCGCCGCCGGGGCATCTAGAGCTTGGCGCAGCAACACGCAATATGGGCCAACGCAACCGGCCCGATCATAGGATGGCCTTTTCTGCATGGATGAAAAACGCGACCTTCTAATTCTTGGCGGCGGGCTTGTCGGCATGACATTGGCGCTGGCGGCTGCTCGCAAGGGCATATCAAGCCATGTGGTCGACCGCGCCGATCCAGCAGAATTGACTGCCGAGGGGTTTGATGGCCGGGCCTCTGCCATTTCCACCGCAAGCTGGAACCTGTTCACCAATATCGGTCTGGCCGAACAGTTGGAACAGCATGGATCGCCCATCGCATCGATAGCCGTGACAGACCAGATGAAGCCCGGCGACCTTACCTTTACGCCCGATCCGGACGAGGGATCGCTGGGGCGGATGTTTGCCAATCGCGAATTGCGTCTCGCCCTGTTTAAGGCTGCAGAGATAGAGCCGCTGATTTCTTGGCATGCAAAATGCGAAGTTATTGCGCGCCGCCGCGCAGAACACGGCGTTTCAGCCGATTTGGCCGATGGCCGCAAATTGCAGGCAAACCTGCTGATTGGCGCAGAAGGGCGCGGTTCACCAACGCGCGAAGATGCGGGAATTGTGATCGCCAAATGGGATTACCGCCACCGCGCGATTATTGCCGGGCTGACGCATGAAAAACCGCATGATCAGGTGGCTTGGGAAATTTTCTACCCTGCAGGGCCGTTTGCGCTGTTGCCCATGCTTGATCTGCCCGGCGGCATCCATCGCAGTTCGCTGGTGTGGACCGTCGACGAAAAAGACGCTGCGGGCACATTGAAACTGCCCGACCGCGCATTCCTTGCCGAACTGGACAAGCGGATGGGCGATATTTTTGGCGAAATCACATCGGTTGGGCCGCGGGCCTCATTCCCGCTTGGATTCCATCATACGGCCAAAATCACGGCGGATCGTTTGGCGCTGGTTGGCGATGCGGCGCATGGCATCCATCCGATTGCCGGTCAGGGCCTGAATCTGGGCCTGCGCGATGTGGGGGCGCTGGTGGATGTTCTGGCAGATGGCATGCGGCTGGGCCTTGAACCGGGCGACGCGCAATTGCTGGCAAAATATGAAAAATGGCGCGGTTTGGACAGCTTTATGGTTGCGCTGGCCACAGATGGGCTGACGCGGTTGTTTGGCATTCCGGGAAAAAGCGCATCGGCAATCCGGCGCTTTGGCATGGCCAGCGTGCAGCGTACGCCGGCGCTCAAAAACTGGTTTATGGACGAAGCACGCGGTGTGACCGGCGATTTGCCCGAATTGCTGCGCGCCTAATTGGCCGCATTTTCATCCGCAGGACTGGGCTGTTCAACCGGCTGACCGGCACGGTCACGCAAACGGCGCGGTTCAAGCACGGCAGAAGTTTCAATGACATCCAGCGCGCGTTGGGCGGCTGCATAACGTTTTGCATCCTTGATCCACCCTTCCGCTGTCGCGGCACCGGGCAGACTTTCCACTTCTTCGATGGCAGAGGAAATTCGCCCGCTTTCAAGGAACAGGCGCGCCCGTTCCAACCTGCGTTGCGGTTGCGGCGAAGGCGCACTTTCGCTGCGGACGACGAACAATTCGTTCAATTCGCGTTTGAAGCGGTCAAATGATGGTTCTTCCGTGGTCTCAGCCAGTTTCGGGGCAAGCCCTTCCAGCCGCGCGAGCAATTCGCCGATCGTAATCGGATCCCGCGATGTTTCGATAACGATATTGACGGCGTTAGGCAGTGCATCACTGAATCGAAGGCGCAGCTGGTCTGCCAGATAGCCAAGCTGATCGCCGCGTTCCAGTGTCCGGCGCGTTGCAAATGCAATCAACAGCCCTTCTGCCCGCGCTGCATTGCCCGACGCTGCCTGCGCCTGAAGATCAAGCCGCGCAAGGCGTTGCTCTGCTGCGGCCAGCCGCTGGTCAAGGCCGCCCTGCTGTTCCTCCACCCGCTCTACCGCTTGCGTTGCTTTTTGTGCGCGCGCTTCGGTCACGGGTTCAGATTCCGATGGCGAAGGCGATGGGGCAGGATCATTCGTTCCGCCATCCTGTTCGCCATCTGCCAGCGTTTCGGATTCTTCCGCCGCCCCGTCTTCCTCGCCAAACTGCGGTATGCCGTCCGACGCCGAGTACCAAACCACCAATGCGCCTAGCAAAAATGCAGAAAGCGCCACGCCGACGATGGCCTGCCAAGATCCGCTTTTTCGGGTTTTGGGTGTGAAGCGATCCATCAATTTCCGTTCTTTGACCCGGCGGGCCTTAATCGGCCCTGCTGCTGCGATTTCATTTACACATGTTTGCGACCATTGCCAGCAGGGCAGCATCGTCTGGCTCTGGAGAAATTGCGATTTTGGCCCAGCCGAGGCCAGCGGCATCGGCAATTCGCGGCGCCAAGGCAGCAATGGTGAATGTCGCAGGATCGCCGCCCAAACGCGTCAATTCGCGCGCGAAGTGCTCTGCCGCACTGGCAGAATGCAGCACCGCCACCGCGCCGTGCCGTGCATATTGTGCCAATGCGGGCGGCGCGGGAACCGGCGTTGATCGATAGACCACAATTTCGTCAATCTTCTGATTGGCCGAAATTGTCAGCGGGACACGCTTTTCCCCTGACAGACGCAGCAGATGCAGCCGCTGGCCTGCCAGTTGATCGAGTAGTGACTGCAGCCCTGCACCGCCAATATGTGCAACTTGAAAACCGGCATTGTTTGCCATGGCTGCCGTGGTTTTTCCTACGGCAAATACCGGCAGATCCAGCAGCCCGGCCAGTTTCGTTCCGCCATGACGGATAGCGTTCGCGCTGCCGATCAGCAGCCCGTCAAGCCCCGCCGGATCGGGCAATTCCCAAGTAACGGGCTTAATGCCGAACATCGGCATCGCTTCGATTTGCAGCCCCAGATTGCGGCCGCGTTCAACCGTTTCAGTGCAGCCGGGTTCAGCACGAATGCAAATGATCGGCAATGACATGGCTAAGCCGAAAACAGCTTTGCGATTCGATCAGGTGCGCCGTCCAGCAAACTGGAACCCCACTGCCTGAAACCAACCAGATCGCTTGCATTTGCGCTGATCGAACCTTCAACCCGCAACGCACCATCCGCACTGAAAATTGCCGCGCGCAGGGTAAGTTGATCACCGTCCAGAACACTCAATGCCCCGATGGGGCTGTGACAGGTGCCGCCCAGCCCTTCAAGCAAGGCGCGTTCGGCCATGACTGACAAACGGCTTGGCCCGTGATCGATCGCCGCAATCAGCGCGCATGTGTCAGCATCGGCAGCGTTGCATTCAATGCCGATTGCACCCTGCGCCGGGGCTGGCAGCCAATGATCAGCCTCCAGCGCGGTGCCCGTATCCTGCCTATCGGTCCGGTTAAGCCCCGCTGCGGCAAGCAATGTCACATCGGCTTCGCCCGATGCCAGCTTTGCAAGGCGGGTCGCGACATTTCCGCGAAACGAAATGATTTCACAATCAGGGCGATGATGAAGCATTTGCGCAGCGCGGCGCGGGGCGCTGGTCCCAATTTTTGCACCCGTTGGAATGGCGCGAATGGATTTTGCCCCGATCAGCACATCGCGCACGTCTTCTCGCGGCAAAATGGCTGCTATGGCCAAACTGGCGGGCCGCAGGGTTTCGACATCTTTCATCGAATGCACGGCAGCGTCGATTTTGCCCTCTGCCAGCCAGATATCCAATTCCCGCGTCCACAGCGCTTTGCCGCCAATATCGGCGAGCGGACGGTCCTGTATCTTGTCCCCGCTGGCGCGCACTTTCACCAGTTCAACCGCGCTTTCTGGCCAACCATGCGCCGCGCAAAGAAGGCTCCGCGCCTCTTCCGCTTGCACCACGGCGAGCGGCGATTGCCGCGTTCCCAATCTCAATCTTACTTCAGTCATGGCCGCTCAATTTCTTACACCGCATACGCATAGGGCGCTTGCCCTAGCCACCCATCTCGTTAAGGGGAAGCGCCATGGGCATCGTTCTCGGAATTGAATCCAGCTGCGACGAGACAGCGGCGGCTCTGGTTACAACCGAGCGGACGATTATTGCCCAGCGAATTGCCTCTCAAATCGATGAACACGCCCCCTATGGCGGCGTTGTGCCTGAAATTGCAGCGCGCGCCCATGCTGAAAAACTCAGCCCGATGATCGCCCAAGTGATGGATGAAGCAGGGCTGGAACTGGATCAGCTGGACGCTATTGCCGCCACGGCAGGCCCCGGTTTGATCGGCGGCGTGATGGTGGGATTGGTAAGTGCCAAGGCCTTGGCCATGGCCAGCAATGTGCCCTTGATCGCAATCAACCACCTGGAAGGGCACGCCCTGTCCCCCCGCCTTGCCGATCCGGCGTTGGAATTTCCCTATTTGCTGTTGCTGGTTTCGGGCGGGCATTGCCAGATACTGCGCGTAGAAAATGTCGGCCAATATCGCCGCCTTTCAACCACGATTGACGATGCCCTTGGCGAAGCATTCGACAAATCCGCCAAAATATTGGGTCTGGGCTATCCCGGCGGCCCAGCGTTGGAAAAACTGGCACTTCAGGGCGATCCAAAGGGCGCTGCGCTGCCCCGCCCGCTGCTTGGCAGCAAAGAACCGCATTTTTCATTTGCCGGGCTGAAAAGTGCCGTGATGCGGGCCAAAGAAAGCGGTGCGTACCGCGACGAAGACATTGCCGCCAGTTTTCAACAAGCCGCGATTGATTGTCTGATCGACCGGTTGAAATTCTCAATTGCAAAATCGGCCCCTGTTTCGACTCTGGTGGTTGCAGGCGGCGTCGCAGCCAACAACGCCATCCGAACTGCGTTGGAAACCTTTGCCGCGGATCAAAATATGCAATTTGTCGCGCCGCCATTGGCGCTTTGCACCGACAATGCGGCAATGATCGCATGGGCCGGGGCCGAACGATTGGCTTCGGGCCAGTCGGACGCGCTGGATTTTGCCGCGCGGCCGCGCTGGCCGCTTGATCCCGATGCAGAACCCGTTCGCGGCGCAGGGGCCAAGGCATGAGCATTGTGGGCGTAATCGGCGGCGGGGCGTGGGGCACGGCGCTGGCGCAAATGCTTGCATCGGATGGGCGCGATGTCCTGATCTGGGCGCGTGAGACAGAATTGGTCGAAGAGATCAACGCCAAGCGGACGAACAGCGTTTTTCTGCCTTCAGCCAAGCTAGCAGCATCGATCACCGCAACGGGCAATATGTCTGATATGGCGCAGTGCGATGCGATCCTTGCTGTGACACCGGCGCAGCATCTGGGCGCAGTATTGGGGCAATTGCCCGTCCATCCGGCGGACCTTGTGCTGTGCAGCAAAGGTATAGAGGCAGGAACGGGCCGTCTGATGAATGACGTGGCGCGCGGCGCTGCACCCGGCAGCGCGATAGCAATCCTTTCCGGCCCGACTTTCGCGCATGAAGTCGCAGGCGGACTGCCAACCGCCGTTACGCTGGCCTGTGGCGGCGGCAAGGAACAATGGGCGCGGCTAAAACCGGTGATAGCGCGCCCGCAATTCCGGCCCTATTATTCCGATGACATTGTCGGTGCAGAGATTGGCGGCGCGGTTAAGAACGTCCTGGCGATTGCATGCGGTGTGGTTGACGGTTTGGGTTTGGGCCAGAATGCCCGTGCCGCCCTGATCGCAAGGGGTTATGCTGAAATGCTGCGTTTTGGCGCGGCGCTGGGTGCACAGCCCGAAACGCTGGCCGGATTGTGCGGATTGGGCGATCTGGTCCTGACCTGCTCTTCAACATCAAGCCGCAATTTTTCGCTCGGCAAGGCGTTGGGCGATGGGCAGTCACCCGCCGCACTGATGGCCGATCGCACAACGGTTGCAGAGGGCGCGCATACCGCACCGGTCCTGCATGAATTGGCCGAAAGCCGCGGGATTGCGATGCCGATTGTCGGCGCAGTGAATCAATTGCTTGGCGGTGCGCCTGCGCAGGAAGTGGTCGTCAATCTTCTCGCCCGGCCATTAACCGCGGAACACGAACGGGCGCAGGAAAGCGGAACAGCGTGAGCAATAAATCTACGCCCCGCGAACCACATTCTGGCCAAATGAATTCGGACCAACCAGTTTCGGGCAATGATGCGGATATGCAGGCGCTTGCCAAGGGCGGACGGACAAATACCTTCGGCTTCGTTTTGCGGCTGGCCGCGCGGATACCATTCCTGCTTATCGCAACGCGGCTTTACGGCCCGGAAGCATTGGGCCGCTTCGCCTCTGCATTTGTCCTGATTGAAATTCTCGCGCTGGTCTGCTCGCTGGGCGAAAAGCGCGGATTGGCCCAGCGATTGACCGAAGGTGAAGGCCCCAAGGTCAATCTCGTATTTGACGGCCTGCTGCTGGCGTTCATCTTCTCTTCCATCGCCGCATTGATCCTGTGGTTATATCCCACGCCCATGTTCCCCAACGGTATGAACAGTTCGATGGACATCTGGCTGGTCGTGACGATACCAGCCTTCGCCCTGACCGAAATACTGCTTGCCGCGCAGGCCTATCGCTATGACATTGCAACCACCGTCCGCGCCAGAGCGGTGGTTGAACCATGGACGATCTCTATCATGGCGGGCGTCTTTTTCTTCATACCCGCCACGCGCGAAGGCGGGCTTGCACTTGCGTATATCGCATCGATTTTCGCTGCGTTGCTGACAGCGGCATGGCCGTTTTTGCGAACGTATGGCTTGCCCCAAGCCTGGCGGCCGCACCCTGTTTATATGATCAAAATGACAGGCCGGGCTTTGCCCCTTGTGGGCGCCGACGGGATTGAACGCGGCACAAGGTTGCTGGATATATTCATTCTGGGTTTTTTCGCCGCACCGCAGGCCGTAGCGATCTATTACGTCGCGCAGCAAATCGCCACTTTGCCGCAGAAGCTGAAAACAAGTTTTGAACCGATCCTCAGCCCCGTCATTACCAAGAACCTCAAGCTGAAAAACTTCGCGGCCATCGCCTCTCAGGTCCGCCAGGTCGGCTTCTGGATCATTGCGGTGCAGCTGGGCATCGCGCTGATACTGGCATTGCCCGGAGAAGCGGTGATGGGATTGTGGGGGCCGGAATATGTCGGCGGAACGGGCGCGCTGGCCATTTTGCTGGCAGCCGAAGTTGCTGCGGCAATGGCCGTCGTGTCTGAAAGCGTGCTGGTCTATATCGCCCGCAAGCGGAACCTTGCGATTTCTGTGGGCATTCTGGCCTTACAGGCAGTCCTCACCGTCGGCCTGATTATGTTGGCGACTAAAATGGATCTTGGTGAACCGTTTAAGGCTGCCGGTGCCGCTATGGCTTTGTTGATCGCACTGGCCGTTTCCAGCCTGATCAAGGCGCTATTGCTGAAGAAATTGTTGAAAGCGCCGGTCAGCAATTGGCGTTGGGCGCTGGTTTGGGCGACCGGCCCCGCCGTGCTGGCAGGATATCTCGCAACGCTGCTGCCTGAATGGGCAGAATTGGTGTTTGGCATCCCCGCGATCCTTGCAATTTACAGCTGGATAATCTGGCACCGCGGTTTTGGCCCCGAAGACCGGGTGTTGTTCCGCAAGAATCTTGGAAATTCGGACAATTGAGGCGCTGCGCACCCTTTTCCGTTTGATAAGTGTTGGCTAGGGATGATTAATGCCCATTCGTCCGACTATCGCAATTCTGGCTGGCGCCCTGGCAACCGGCGCTGCGGCACTGTTTGGTGCCGCATCGACAGCCGATAAATTTGCCGCAGATCTGGACAAAAAGGCCGAAATCGCGCTGGCCGAACTGGGCGAAACATCGATCACGGCATCATTCAGCGCCGCCAATGGCTGGCCCGGCCGCCATGCACGCCTGTCAGGCGGCGAAAATCTTGACGAGGCGACAAGGGCCAAAGCCGCACAAATTGTCAGCGAGATTCCCGGCGCTGGCGGCATCCGCTGGGCTGATGGAACAGGCGCTGCTGAAAGCGGGGCGCGCCGTTTGACTCCGCTGCATTGTCAGGATGATGTCGATGCGCTGCTTCGCACGCGAACAATCCGGTTCGAAGAATCGCGCAGCACGCTGGACAGCGCCAGCCGTGAATTGCTGGACGAGGTGGAAACCGCATTGCGCCCCTGCGTGGGCAGCATCATTGCGATCACGGGCCATACGGACAATTCCGGGCCTGAACCCGGCAATCTGGAATTGTCACGCGAACGGGCCACTGCCGTCCGTCAGGCATTGATTAGCCGCGGCATCCCCCGCGACGGTTTGCGCGCGAGCGGCATCGGTTCGAGCAAGCCTGTGAAGGGGCTTGATCCGGCCGACCCCGCCAATCGCCGGATCGAATTTTCGGTCATCGCGACGGAACCTTTGACACCCACCCCAGTCGATACGCCGGCGGCGCGCTGACATGCCAATCTGGATGGAACTGATCTTTCTGTTGCTGGGCGTTTATACGCTGGGATTGGGAATCGGCTGGCTTATTTGGGGCCGAGGAGAAATTCCCGCCCCGATTGAAATTGAATCAGATGATGCTGAATCAAGTGAAAGTGATGAATTATGACCGAATTGCTCCAAGCCAATTGGCCGCTGGTGGTGGCCGCTTTGGTCATCGGAATAGTGGTGGCATGGTGGATTTTTGTGGCCATGCGCCGGACAAAGGTCGAAACTGACCGTTCCGATGTGCTCGATGAAGGGAAAGGACCGGCAGGCCGCAATCAGGCGCTGATCGATGCCGCCCCTGCTGCGGAATCGCCTCTTGTCACGCCCGAACCTGCCCTGGCAGCTGCGCCAGTTTCTGGCCCTTCTTCTACGCCCCCCAGCGGCACGGATGACCTTTCGCGGATCAAAGGTGTTGGTCCGAAATTGAAAACCTTGCTTATCTCGCTTGGCGTCACACGCTTTGAACAGATCGCCAATTGGACCGACGCAGAAATCGATGCAATCGACGCGAAATTGGGCCGTTTTGAAGGACGTATCCGGCGCGACAATTGGATGGAACAGGCGAAGTTTTTGGCCGCCGGTGACACTGCGGGTTACGAAGGCAAGTTCGGCGCATTGTAACGCATAATGTCTGATGCCCGCCGTCTGATGCCCGCCCAAAATAGGACCAGAATTGGGGCCATTTGCCCCGGCGACGATATTTTTTGGAGAATGAAAAGTGACTGAAGCAGTTTTTCCGGTACCGGCTGAATGGGCTGAAAATGCGCTGATCGACAACGCCAAATATCTGGAAAAATACCAACGCTCTATCGACGATCCCGATGGTTTCTGGCGCGAAGAAGCGCAGCGGATCGATTGGATCGAACCGTTTGACACCGTCAAAGACACATCGTTCGATCAGGCCGATTTCCGCATCAAATGGTTTGAAGGCGGAAAGCTCAATATCGCGGCGAATGCGCTGGACCGGCATCTTGCCAATCGCGGCGATCAAACCGCGATAATCTGGGAACCGGATAATCCCGCCAGTGACGGGCGCACCCTCACCTACCGCGATCTTCATGCAGAAGTCTGCCGGTTTTCCAATGTTTTGAAATCGCGCGGCGTGAACAAGGGCGACCGCGTAACGATCTATCTGCCGATGGTTCCCGAAGCGGTGATTGCAATGCTCGCCTGCGCGCGGATCGGCGCGGTGCATTCAGTGGTATTTGCCGGCTTCAGCCCTGATGCGCTGGCGGGCCGGGTCGAGGATTGCCAGTCCAATATTATCCTGACCGCAGACGAAGGGCTGCGCGGCGGCAAACCCATTCCGCTGAAAGCCAATGTCGATGCAGCCTGCGAAAAAGTGGCCGTTGATACGGTCATCATGTTCAAACACACCGGCGCCGATGTAAATATCGTGGAAGGCCGCGATGTCGATTGGGCCACTGCAATGGCCGCATCATCCAGCGATTGCCCGCCCGAAGTGATGGATGCGGAAGACCCGCTGTTCATCCTCTACACGTCAGGCTCCACCGGCAAGCCAAAGGGCGTGCTGCACACCACTGGCGGCTATGCCGTGTGGACCAGCATGACGCATCAATATGTGTTCGATTATCAGCCAAATGCCGATGGTACGATGCCAATCTATTGGTGCGCCGCCGACGTGGGCTGGGTCACGGGACATTCTTATGTTGCATACGGACCGCTGATGAATGGCGCGGCGCAGGTGATGTTCGAAGGCGTGCCCAATTTCCCCGATCACGCGCGCTTTTGGAATGTGATCGACAAGCACAATGTTGAGATATTCTACGCTGCACCAACCGCCCTGCGCGCGCTAATGCGGGAGGGCGATGAATATGTCACTTCCACCAGCCGCAAAAGCCTGCGTCTGCTGGGCACCGTGGGCGAGCCGATCAACCCAGAGGCTTGGGACTGGTATCACCGCGTTGTCGGCGGCCGACGCTGTCCGATTGTCGACACTTGGTGGCAGACCGAAACCGGCGCCGCGATGATTACGCCGATGCCGGGCGCAACCGCGCTCAAACCGGGCAGCGCAACGCGCCCGATGTTCGGCGTAAAGCCTGAAATCGTCGACAATGATGGCAATATCCAGACCGGCGCAACCGACGGCCCGCTGGTCATCACCGATAGCTGGCCCGGCCAGATGCGGACCGTCTACGGCGATCATGAACGGTTCTTCCAAACCTATTTCAGCACTTTCCCCGGCAAATATTTCACCGGCGATGGCTGCCGCCGTGATGAAGATGGCTATTACTGGATCACCGGGCGGATTGACGATGTAATCAATGTTTCGGGCCACCGGATGGGCACCGCCGAGGTTGAAAGCGCCCTTGTCGCGCATGGAAGCGTTTCCGAAGCGGCGGTTGTGGGCATGCCGCACGACATCAAGGGCCAAGGTATCTACGCCTATGTCACCACCAACGCAGATGTGGAGGACACAGACGATCTCCGCGCCGAATTGGTCAAATGGGTCCGCAAGGAAATCGGCCCGATTGCAACGCCCGATGTGGTGCAATTCGCCCCCGGCCTGCCCAAAACCCGCAGCGGCAAAATCATGCGGCGTATCTTGCGAAAAATTGCCGAGAATGACGTCAGCAATCTGGGCGATACATCTACGCTGGCCGACCCGTCAGTGGTCGACGATCTGCTTGCCAACCGCGCACAATGAACCAGATCACACCGCTCCGCAGCGCACTTTACCTGCCCGCCAACCGCGCAAGTGCAGTTGAAAAGGCGCGCAATGCCGATTGTGATGCGGTTATTCTGGACCTTGAAGATGCCGTCGCGCCCGAAGCCAAGGCAGAAGCGCGCGCGGCGGCGGTTGCCGCGGTCAACGAAGGCCGGTTTGGCCACAGATTGCTGGCCGTGCGTGTCAATGCGCTGGACACAGAATGGGGTCCGGCAGATTGCGCTGCAATCGCTGGCTGCGACCCCGATGCCATTCTTGTGCCAAAGCTGTGCCACCCGGACGAGGCGGGCATTTACCGGCAGCAAATTGGCGATCGGGCAGAGCTTTGGGCAATGTTGGAAACCTGCATTGCCTTTACCCGCCTTGCTGAAATTTCCGCCAAGGCAGCCAGCGCCAATCTGACAACCTATGTCATGGGCACAAATGATCTTGCGCTGGAAATGCAGGCCCGGCTTGATACGCAGCGCACGCCGTTTCTGCCGCTGCTTACCCAAGCGGTCGTTAATGCACGCGCCCACGGCCTTAAAATTCTGGACGGGGTGTTTAACGACATTGCTGACGAGCAAGGCCTGTCGGCCCAATGCGGGCAAGGCGCGGCAATGGGCTTTGACGGCAAAACCGTGATCCACCCCAAGCAGCTGAGCGCAGCCAACGCAGCCTTCAGCCCTTCGGTGGATGAGGTTAGCCGCGCGCAAACCATCGTCGCCGCTTTCAAACTGCCCGAAAACGCAGGCAAAGGGGTGATCAAGGTCGATGGCCGGATGACCGAAATATTGCATTTGCGGCAAGCCGAACGCACGCTTGCGCTGCATGATGCCGCCATTCGGAATAGCACTTGATGTAACCGGGGTTGCGGCGCACAACCAAGCCTGCAAAAGGGTGCATGAAACTAGTTTCAGGAGTAACTATGGCCGGAATGGTGCCGTTCAGTTGGGAAGATCCCTTCAATCTGGAATCCCAGCTTTCCGAAGACGAGCGGATGATCCGCGACGCTGCGCATGGCTTTGCCCAAAATGAATTGCAGCCGCGCGTGCAAGAGGCATTCCGCAACGAGGCCAGCGCACCTGAATTGTTCCCGCTGATGGGACGCGCCGGTCTGCTTGGCGCGACGATTCCTGAAGAATATGGCGGCGCGGATACGGGCTATGTTTCCTACGGCCTGATCGCGCGTGAGATCGAACGGGTCGATAGCGGTTACCGGTCCATGGCATCGGTCCAGTCAAGCCTCGTGATGTATCCGATTTTCGCTTATGGTTCAGAAGAACAGCGCCGGAAATATTTGCCCGGCCTTGCCAGCGGTGATTTGATTGGCTGTTTTGGCCTGACAGAACCCGATGCCGGTTCCGACCCCGGCTCCATGCGAACATATGCCAAAAAAGACGGCGACGGTTATTCGCTATCGGGTGCAAAAACGTGGATTTCAAATTCTCCCTTTGCGGATGTTTTCGTGGTTTGGGCCAAAAGCGAGGCGCATGGCGACGGCATTCGCGGTTTCGTGCTGGAAAAGGGTATGGAAGGCCTTTCTGCGCCCAAGATCGAAGGCAAGGTCAGCCTGCGCGCCTCAACCACAGGCATGATTATGATGGACGAGGTAAAGCTTCCGGCCAGCGCCTTATTGCCAGAGGTTCAGGGGCTGAAGGGCCCCTTCGGCTGCCTTAACCGTGCCCGTTACGGCATCAGCTGGGGCAGCTTGGGTGCGGCTGAATTTTGTTTCCACGCGGCGCGCCAATATGGCCTCGACCGCAAGCAATTCGGGCGGCCGCTGGCGAACACCCAGCTGTTCCAGAAAAAACTTGCGGATATGATGACTGACATTGCGCTCGGCCTGCAAGGTTCCCTGCAGGTTGGCCGGTTGATGGACAAAGGTGAATTTGCGCCCGAAATGATCAGCATCGTCAAACGCAGCAATGTCGGAAAAGCGCTCGATATCGCCCGTCAGGCGCGCGATATGCATGGCGGCAATGGCATCAGCGACGAATATCAGGTGATCCGCCATATGGTGAACCTTGAAACGGTGAACACTTATGAAGGGACGCATGATGTTCATGCGCTGATCCTGGGCCGCGCGATTACCGGGCTGGCCGCATTTTGATCGCTGCCTGTCCTACAATTACGCGGGGTGCCACAGTTTGGGTATGACGCCCTGCCATTCCCCTTCCCGCCTTCAATACTGCGATGATCGCGGCGCAGGAAATTTCCTGGTCAGGACTGTGTTCCATGTGTTCCATGTGTTCCATGTGTTCCATGTGTTCCATCGTGTAGGATTTGGCCAGATTTATGGCCAGACCTATGGCCGGAAACAATGTTCGGGCAAAATGTCAGGAAACAATGTTCGGGGACCGGTTTGCGATTGGAGGCGGCTGAAATGATGAAACTTCACGGATATTATCGCAGCTCTACCAGTTACCGCCTGCGGATCGCGCTGGAACTGAAAGGCCTCGCCTACGAAAACGTCCCGGTTAACCTGCTTAAAGGAGAGCAGAAGGCGCATGAATTTTCCAGCCGCAACCCCTTTGCGGCCGTCCCGATGCTGGAGGCGGGCGGCCGTGACCGGGCGCAATCAATGGCGATGATCGAATGGCTGGACGAGGCATATGCTGAAAATCCCTTGCTGCCACTTGATCTTGAGGATCGCTACACCGCCCGCGAATTGACCTATGCGATTGCGACCGAATTGCACGCCCCGCTGAATTTGCCAGTGCTGAAATTCCTCAAAGAAGAATATGGAAAATCGCAGGGCGAGGTGGATGAATGGTACCGTCATTGGCTCGCCAAAACGCTCGATCCTGTTGAGGCACGTCTGGCTCAGCTTGGGACGGGTGATTTCCTGTTCGACAGGCCCGGCATATTCGAGGCCGTTTTGCTGCCGCAAATCTACAACGCACGGCGGTTCAAATTCACTCTTGGCAACAAGCCGCATATGACGCGTATCGAGGCCGCTTGCCTTGATTTGGAAGCTTTCAAAAACGCGCATCCTGACAACCAGATAGATAACCCGGAAAAGGTCTGACCGCTTATGAAACTCGCAACGCTCAAAGACGGAACTCGCGACGGCAGACTGGTCGTCGTTTCAAAGGATATCACCCGCTATTGCGCGGCGGATAATATCGCGCCGACAATGCAATATGCGCTGGATAATTGGGACCGCGTCGTCCCCGATCTGGAGGTATTGTACCGCGATGTGGAACATCAGGCCGTGCCCTGCGAACGGTTTCACGAAGGCGAGGCGGAATCGCCCCTCCCCCGCGCCTATCAATGGGCCGATGGCAGCGCCTATATCAACCATGTTGAACTGGTCCGCAAAGCGCGTAATTCCGAAGTGCCCGAAAGTTTTTATCACGATCCGCTGATGTATCAGGGCGGCAGCGACACATTCCTGGCCCCGCGGCAAGACATTGCGCTGGGTGACACCGCATGGGGCTGCGACATGGAAGGCGAAGTTGCCGTAATCACAGACGATGTTCCAATGGGTATTTCGGCAAAGGATGCCGCGGGCCACATAAAATTGATCATGCTGGTAAATGATGTGTCGCTGCGCGGATTGATCCCGGGCGAATTGGCCAAGGGTTTCGGTTTCTTCCAGTCCAAACCTTCCAGCGCATTTTCACCTGTGGCCGTAACGCCTGACGAATTGGGCGATGCGTGGAAGGACAGCCTGGTCCATTTGCCACTTCTGGTCGATTACAACCGCGAAGCATTTGGCCGCGCCGAAGTGGGCGTCGATGCGACATTCAACATGGCACAGCTGGTCGCCCATGCGGCAAAAACGCGCAATCTGGGTGCTGGCGCAATCGTCGGGTCCGGCACAATTTCAAACAAGGGTGAAGACGGCGGCCCGGGCAAGCCAGTATCCGAAGGCGGCGCCGGTTATAGCTGCATCGCTGAAATCCGTATGATTGAAACGATCCGTGATGGCGAAGCCAAAACGCGATTTATGGCACCGGGTGATACGGTCAAAATCCAGATGAAAGACAGAGAAGGACATTCGATTTTCGGGGCAATCAGGCAAGAGGTCGTGCAGGCGTAACGCGGCATGGCCGACTTGGGTGACCCCAAATTGATTCCGGTCGTGATCGGAAGCGGCCAGATCAATGATCGGCCTGCAACCGGCGCAGACGGGTTGGATTCGCTGGGCCTGATGATCGCCGCTTCGCGCGCTGCGGGCGAAGATGCAAGTGGGGGCATTCTAAACCGCACCGACTGGCTTGGCGTGGTCAACCAGATATCCTTTCCGCAGCTGACCGGGACTTTGATCGAGGGTATTTCTGATGCGCTTTCTATCAATCCGTCATTCGCGCGCGAAACACCATCTCCAACGGGCGACAGTCCGATCCTGCTGATCAACCAGGCCGCCAATGCAATCGGTGAAGGGAAAGCGCAAATTGCGTTGATTGTAGGGGCAGAGGCGCTGCGCACGGCCGGAATGCGTTTGGCAGAGGCCGCCGCTGCCGGAACCGACAAGACAGGCCCCTATCCCACACGCGCGCCCGCCACACTCGAACCGCGCCATCTTTACGGCCTGAACACGCCGACGGATGTCTATCCGCTGTTCGAAAACGCCGCGCGGTCCGCGTTCGGCCAGTCATTGGAACAAGCGCAATCGGAAACTGGCCAAATTTGGTCTGGCATGTCGAAAGTGGCGGCAAACACACACAGCGCATGGATACAAAACGAAAAATCTGAATCAGAAATTGTCAAAGCAACCGCGCAAAACCGGCCCATCGCATTTCCCTACACCAAATTCCAAGTTGCCAATGCAGCGGTCAATCAAGGCGCAGCCGTGATTGTAACAAGCCTTGCCATTGCGCGGGAGGCCGGAATTCCCGACGCGCACATAATATATGTCGGCAAAGGCGCAGCCGCGCATGAGGATGACGATCCATTGCAGCGTCCGGATTTTGCCAGTTCAGCAAGCATGGAAACATCACTTGTCAATGCATTGAAATTGAACAATATTACAGCAGAGGTAATTGACCATCTGGAACTGTATTCCTGCTTCCCGATTGTGCCGAAAATGGCGCGGCGCGTAATTGGCGTGGATGCAGACCGCCAGATGACAATGTTTGGCGGCCTGACATTTGGCGGCGGGCCGATTGGCAATTATATGACCCACGCTGCCGCATGTATGACCGATGCCCTTCGCCAATCTGGGACCAACGGGCTGCTGTTCGCCAATGGCGGATATGCCACGCATAATCACACGATCCTGCTGACCAAGACGCCGCAACCGGCCGGGACATTTCCGCAAAATTTCGATTTTCAGACGCAGGCGGATGAAGCACGCGGCGCGGTCCCCGAAATGCTGGCCGAACATACCGGGCCGGCAAAAATTGAAACCTACACCGTGCTGTTCAGCCGCGATGGCAAACCCAAGCAAGGCGTTGTCATCGCGCAGACCAGCGTAGGAAAGCGTACCATTGCAACCGTTCCGGCAGATGATCACACCGCCATCGCCAAGCTGCTGGGCGGAGACAGCGATTTGATTGGCGCTGCAGGCCATTCCAAAACTTTGGACGGTCGTAACGTCTGGTCATTTGACTGAAAACACCATTTGGATGATGGACTGAGTTTACAAGACGGGCAAACCGTCACGAGAATAGGGTATTGGAGAGGGTTTTCATGTTCAAGTTCTGGTTTTCGATACCCCTGTGGCAGCGCGTAATCGGGGCGCTGATTTTGGGCACAGCGTTTGGCTGGGCATGGAAAGAATTCGGTCTGTTTGGAGGGGCCAGCCCCGAAAATGTCAAATGGATCGGCGATCTGTTCATCAAAGCGATCAAGATGCTGATCGTCCCGCTGATTTTCTTCTCGCTCGTTTCCGGCATCGCGGCTTTGGGCGATTTGAAGAAGCTGGGCAGCGTTGGCGGCAAGGCATTGCTGTTGTTCGCCAGCACCGCGCTGTTTTCGGTCACGCTCGGCCTGTCGATGGCGACATTCTTTGAACTGGGTGTCGGGCTTAATGTTGAGCTTCCACCGGGCGCAGCACCGCCCCCACCGCCGGACACAACGCCGGTTCAAATGATCCTCTCTATGGTCACCGACAACCCGGTTATGACCATGGCGCAAGGTCAGGTTTTGCCGTTGATCATCTTTGCCCTGCTGTTTGGCATTTCAGTCCTGATGGCCGGGAAAGAAGCCTCTCCGATTGTCAGGGCCGTTGATGCCGGTTCTGCTGTGATGCAGCGCATGACGATGATCGTAATGGAACTGGCCCCTTTCGGCGTATTTGCGCTGATGATTTGGGTGGCGGGCACGCAAACGGCAGAGCTTTTGGGCGAGCTCGGCTGGATCATATTCTTCAACTATCTCGGGTGTTTCATCATCATCCTTGGCGTCTACCCGTTGATCATCAAATTTATCGCCAAATTGCCGATTGTGGATTTCTTCCGCGGGATCCTCGACGCGCAAATCGTTGCCTATTCGACCGCTTCGTCCAACGCGGCTTTGCCGGTGACATTGCGCTGCGTTCAGCGAAACCTGGGCGTATCGAGATCGGTTTCAAGTTTCGTCGTCGCGCTGGGCGCGACGATCAACATGAACGGTACCGCGATGTATCTCGGCCTTGTGGCGGTGTTCGGGGCGAATGCATTTGGCGTCGAACTGACTTGGATGTCCTATCTGATCATTGGACTGACCGCGACGCTTGGCTCTGTCGGTGCGGCGGGCATCCCGGGTTCCGGCCTGATTATGTTGACGCTGGTTCTCAGCTCTATCGGGGTATCACTGGAAACTGTGGCGCTGGTGGCAGGCATCAACCACATCATGGATATGATGCGAACAATGAACAATGTGACAGGCGATGCGACGGTTGCGGTCGCGGTCGCGCGAATGGCCGGGGAAATCGATGTTGAAGAGTATATTTCCGATGATGACATCTAGGTGGCGCCAGGGATCGGCTGTTCGTCGAACAGTCAGTAACACTGGTCTGGAACATGTTTGCGCTACAGCTATACCTGCATAGGGCGCGCGATGAAATATTCTGTAACAGCCCAATCAAAGGTTCGCTTCTGATCATGAAATCAGCAATTATCAAAGCCGCTGCGCTCGCTCTGCTTGTTTCATCAAGCGGATCAGCATTCGCCCAAGCCAATGAACAATCCTCAGCAAGCGACACGCGCATTTCCGCTGATCCCCGTTTTGCCCGGTTCCAACCCAAGGACGAACGGATTGCCACCAAAATTGATTATGCAATGTGGGACGAAGCACTGGAATATTTCGTCTTTCGGATGGGTCGATCAATCCGCGAAGGTGCGCCGTCGGTCAGTCCGGAAATGGGAACGCGCCTTATTTACGGGCACGAATCGCGATTCCGCCTCGAAGGCAATCGCGTCATTTTCTCTTATTTGGAGGCTGACGTAAAAGAAGCGCTTACCGAATACCGCAAGGATCTGGAGAACACGGGGTCATTTGTCGAAATCGCGAAGCTGGGGCGCAACGAACAATTGGCGTTCTGGATGAATTTGCACAATGTTGCGATCATCGAACAAATTGCGCTCGCTTATCCAGTCGGGCAACCCAGAACAATCAAGGTGAACGGCAGCACCCTTCCATTCGATGAAACCCCATTTATCACCGTCGCTGGCGTTAGTATGAGCCCGAAGGACATCCGGACAAAAATCATCTTTCCCAATTGGAAAGATCCAAAAGTTATCTATGGCTTTTTCCGCGGCGAAATTGGCGGCCCTTCGATCATGCCCGATGCCTTCGAAGCGGAAAATGTCGGCGAATTGCTGGAAGATTCTGCAGCGGAATTCGTCAACTCTCTGAGGGGTACTCAAAAAAACGGGAGCAGGCTGGACGTTTCAGAAATCTATGCAGAGGCGCGGCCATTCTATTTTCCGAATTGGGACGTAGATATCAAAGCCCATCTGTTAGACTATTCTAACGACCAGGTTACCGGCATAATTGAAAAGGCAGGAGAAGTTCGCGCCAATGTTTACGAGCGGGATATCTCTGACCTATCGAACGGTGAACGCGATCCGAATTATCACACCGTTGTTCGCGGCGATCAGGTCGGGGGGACAAGAGTGCCCACGGCGATCTTGCGGCTCCTCACCGAACATAGCCAGAAGGTACAAAAAATCATCAAACGCAGCGATGTCGAAGGCCGCGTGACGATAATCAATGTCGGCGATTTGACCAAGTCGCGCGCACCCGAAGAAGTCGACTAATAGGCATTGTTGAGATGATCTGGGGCGCGGCCAATACCGCACCCCGGATCAGAATCTTTACCCAATTCCGGCGGGTTGCACCCTACCCGCTCGCCAATGCGATGTGCCGTTTCATATGGTGGTCAACATTGCCAAATTCGGAATCGAAGATCGTTAGACGTTTGAAGTAATGGCCGATGGCCAATTCATCGGTCATGCCCATTCCGCCATGAATTTGGATCGCGTCCTGCCCCACATGATGTGCCGCCTGCCCGATACGGACTTTTGCCGCTGATACCGCTTGCTTGCGCTCAGCAGCATCCTCGCCAAGTTTCAACGTCGCAAGGTAGGTCATTGAAACGGCTTGCTCATACTCTGTGAACATGTCGACCATACGGTGTTGCAGAACCTGGAACTTGCCAATCGGTGTACCGAATTGCTTGCGCTGCTTAGAATATTCCACGGTCATTCCATGGGCTACTTTCATCGCGCCGCATGCTTCGGCGCATAGGGCGGCGATTGCCTCGTCAGTAACAAGTTCGATCAATGGCAGGGCGTTATCCTGCTCTCCGATCAGCGCATCGGCGGATACGGAAACATTTTCCAAATACACTTCGGATGCGCGCCGCCCGTCAACCGTTGGATAATCGCGGGTCACGACGCCATTGGCGCTTTTGCTAACAACAAATACCGATACACCATCCTGATCGCGGCGGCCGCCCGATGTACGAGCGGTGACAATCAAATGTGTCGCCCAAGGTGCGCCGATTACGACCGCTTTGTGCCCGTTGAGCACATAGCCATCGCCATCTTTCTTGGCGGTTGTTTCAAGATCGGCAAAATCATATCGGCCACGCGGTTCGGCATAGGCAAAGGCAAAAATCTGACTGCCATCGGCGATACCGCCAATATGTTCTTCTTTTTGCGCGGCCGTGCCCGCGTGCTTCAAAAAGCCGCCCGCACAGACAACTGTCGGCACATAGGGTTCAACCACCAGGCCTTGCCCAAATTCTTCCATCACGATCATCGAATCGATCGCACCGCCGCCAAAGCCGCCATCTTCTTCAGAAAATGGCATACCCAACAGACCTAGCTCTGCCAGCTGCGCCCAGATTTCAGGGCGCCAACCGCTTTCGCTTTCGATCACGCTGCGGCGTGTTTCATAGTCGTAATTTTCACGCACCAGCCGGGTCAGGCTGTCGCGCACCATGGTTTGTTCTTCGGTGAAATTGAAATCCACTGTGTCTCTCCGCGATCAGCCAGCCTTACAGGCCGAGGATCATCTTTGTGATGATGTTGCGCTGGATCTCGTTCGATCCGCCATAAATGGATGTTTTGCGCATGTTGAAATAGGTCGCCGCCGAATGTTGGGCGTAATCAGGACCGATCGGATATTCGTTCGATCCGGCATCGGAAATGCCCTGATAATACGGTGTTCCGTAATGGCCGACAGCCTCCAGCGTTAATTCTGTCAGGCGCTGCTGGATTTCGGTGCCTTTGATCTTCAGGATCGAGCTTTCCGGCCCCGGACCGCGCCCTGCCTGTTCGCCGGCCAAAGTCCGCAATTCGGTAATTTCCAAGGCTGCAAGGTCGATCTCAAGCTGGCTGACTTTGCGCGCAAAATCAAAATCGCTCATCAACGGTTTGCCTTCGAGCTGTTCTGATTTGGCGATATCGCGCAGACGTTCAACGCCGCGCTTTGACCGCGCGACACCGGCAATACCGCTGCGTTCGTGTGCGAGCAGGAATTTAGCGTAGGTCCAGCCCTTATTCTCCTCACCCACAAGGTTTTCAACCGGCACGCGTACATCGGTGAGCCACGTCTCATTCACTTCATACCCGCCGTCGATCAGCTTAATCGGACGCACTTCTATGCCCGGCGTTTTCATATCAACCAGAATGAAGCTGATACCTTGTTGCTTTTTTTCTGCATCGGGGTCTGTTCGGCACAGGAAAAAGCCCCAATCGGCATGTTGCGCCAGCGTGGTCCATGTCTTTTGGCCGTTGAGTATGTAGTGATCGCCATCGCGCACGGCAGTCATCTGCAGCGATGCAAGGTCCGAACCCGCGCCCGGTTCACTATAGCCCTGACACCACCACACATTGCCGCTGCGAATACCGGGCAAGTGCTGTTCTTTCTGAGCTTCATTGCCGAAAGTATAGATCACAGGACCAACCATCGACACGCCAAATGGCAGCGGCATTACGGCATTCACACGGGCATTTTCTTCGCCCCAGATATAACGCTGCGTCGGCGTCCAGTTGGTGCCGCCATATTCAGCAGGCCACGCCGGAACCGACCAGCCTTTTTCACCAAGGATTTTGTGCCAGGCAACCATATCCTCGGGCGACATATCGTCACGCAAACCCTCAGCAGACACCTGCTTTGGATAATTTCCCTCAATAAACGCGCGCACTTCTTGCCGGAAAGCAAGCTCCTCTGCGCTGAACTCCAAATTCATCTGCAATTTCCCTTCGGCTGCATTTTCCCTCCTTACTTACACAGCCGCGGCTGGCAGGGAAGAGGGTTTTGACAAGGCAAGTGTCAGGAGTTTTGACTAGCCTGTAATTCCAGGCAGTTGCAGGCCATTTTCGCGCGCGCATTCTGCTGCGCTTTCATATCCGGCATCCGCATGACGCATCACGCCGGTCGCCGGATCATTCCACAAGACGCGTTCTAGCCGGCGCGCTGCATCATCAGTGCCATCTGCGACGATCACCATTCCAGCGTGCTGCGAGAAACCCATTCCTACGCCGCCGCCGTGATGCAGGCTGACCCAAGTCGCCCCGCTGGCCGTGTTGAGCAATGCGTTAAGCAAGGGCCAATCGCTTACCGCATCCGACCCATCTTTCATCGATTCGGTTTCGCGGTTGGGGCTTGCGACAGAACCCGAATCCAGATGATCACGCCCGATAACAACGGGCGCTTTCAATTCGCCGCTGGCGACCATTTCATTGAATGCCATGCCCAAACGGTGCCGGTCGCCAAGCCCGACCCAGCAAATACGCGCGGGCAGCCCCTGAAACGAAATCCTCTCGCGCGCCATATCCAGCCAATTGTGCAAATGATGGTTGTCCGGAAGCAATTCCTTCACCTTCGCATCAGTCTTGTAGATATCTTCAGGATCGCCTGACAGCGCGGCCCAACGAAACGGTCCGATGCCTTTGCAAAATTGCGGCCTGATATAGGCGGGCACGAAGCCGGGAAAATCGAAGGCATTTTTAAGCCCTTCCTCCAGCGCGACCTGACGAATGTTGTTTCCGTAATCGACCGTGGGGATGCCGCAATCCCAAAATGCCAGCATCGCCTCGACCTGTTTGCGCATCGAGGCCCGCGCCGCTTTTTCGACCGCTTTGGGATCGTTTTCGCGCTTTTCGATCCACTCGCCCATCGTCCAGCCTTCTGGCAGATAACCATTGATGGGATCATGAGCCGAGGTTTGGTCTGTAACCACATCGGGGCGAACGCCGCGTCTGACCAATTCGGGGAAAATCTCGGCCGCATTGCCCAGCAGGCCGACAGATTTCGCTTCCCCCGCTGCGGTCCAGCGTTCGATCATCTCCAATGCTTGATCGAGCGTTTCTGCTTTTTCATCGACATAACCTGTCCGCAGGCGGAACTCGATGCTTTGCGGATTACATTCAACCGCGAGGCAGCATGCGCCCGCCATTACGGCCGCAAGCGGCTGCGCGCCGCCCATTCCGCCAAGCCCGCCGGTCAATATCCATTTGCCCGTCAGATCGCCGCCATAATGCCTGCGGCCAGCCTCTACGAAAGTCTCATATGTCCCTTGGACAATGCCCTGTGTGCCAATGTATATCCACGAACCTGCGGTCATCTGACCGTACATCATCAGGCCCTTTTTATCGAGCTTGTTAAAGTGATCCCAATTCGCCCAATGGGGAACGATATTGGAATTGGCGATCAGCACACGCGGCGCTTCTGAATGTGTCCGAAACACACCGACAGGCTTGCCCGACTGGATCAGCAAAGTCTCGTCATCGCTCAGCGTTTTGAGGCTGGATAAAATATTGTCGAAATCGCCCCAACTGCGCGCGGCTTTGCCAATACCGCCATAGACCACCAGCTCGTTCGGGTTTTCGGCGACATCGCTGTCGAGATTGTTCTGGATCATCCGAAACGGCGCTTCGGTCTGCCAGCTTCTGCAGGTAAGTTCGGGGCCTGTGGGGCTTTTGACATCGCGCGAATTGCTGATTGCAGCGCTCATTTCAGATCTCCGAAAGTCTGTTGGATTGATTGAAAAACACGCGAAAGCAGCGCGCGCAGCTGTGCGGATTTTTGGGCTGACACGGCAAAGGGCGGCATTTCGCTGTCGAGATAGGCCGATTGGGCAATTTCCATCTGGACAGCATGGACGCCATTTTCACGCTGGCCATAATGCCGCGTTGTCCAGCCGCCTTTGAAACGGCCATTCAGGACCGAAGTAAAATCTTCCGAAGCCGCGCAACAATCCGCGGCAGCCCGTTCCAAAACGGGCGAACAGGACAGGCCCGAATTGGTACCGATGTTCAGATCGGGCAAGCGCCCATCAAACAGATAGGGGATTGAAGAGCGGATCGAATGGCAATCATAAAGAACCGCGAAACCGTGCTGCGTCCTGACCCGATCAATTTCGGCCTGAAGGGCGGTATGATAGGGCTGATGGTATTTTTCCAGCCGGTGCGCGATCTGTGCCTTGCCGGGCGCTTGCACCCAAATTGGATGATCATCAAAGGTCGCCATCGGAACCAGTCCGGTGGTGTTTTGTCCTGGGTAAAGGCTTTCTCCATCGGGCGGGCGATTGGCGTCGATCACATAGCGATTGAAATTTGCGCGAACTGTCGTGGCGCCTTCTAAAAGCCCGTCATAAAGTTCAGGAATGCGCCAATCGGTATCGAGCAATTGTGCGCCTTTTTCGTTCAGCATGGCCGCAACTTCGCTGGGCACCCATGTTCCTGAATGCGGCTGCGCCAAGATCAGCGGGGACGAGCCTTGGATGACGGAAACCGGATCCACTAAAATGCCTCACCGATCGAAGTCGCAACGGGCGCCGCCAGCGGGCCCTCTGCGACCAATTGTGTGGCAGCGGCAATGTCGCCTGCAACCTCGCGGTCCTGAACCAGCGCCGGGCTAATATTACGAAGGCTGGCAATCACATTTGACAGCGTATCGCTGGTCTTGATCGGCGCACGATATTCAATGCCTTGTGCGGCCGATAACGCCTCTATCCCGATGATACCGGCCAGGTTTTCATTCATGTCGCCCAGCCTTCGAGCGGCATGGCACGCCATCGAGACATGATCTTCCTGATTGGCCGATGTCGGGGTTGAATCCACCGTGCGCGGATTGGCCAGAGAGCGGTTCTCGCTCATCAAGGCAGCAGAGGTCACCTCTGCAATCATCAGGCCGGATTCCAGACCCGGATTGGCAGAAAGAAATGCAGGCAATCCAAAACTGAGCGTAGGATCAACCAGCAGCGCAATACGGCGCTGCGCGATGCTGCCAATCTCGGCAATGGCCATGGCTGTCATATCGGCGGCAAGACCGACCGGCTCTGCGTGGAAATTGCCGCCCGAAACGACTTCTCCATCCCGCATCACAAGCGGATTATCGGTCACGGCATTGGCCTCTATTTCCAAAACCTTGGCCGCATTTCGCAACTGATCAAGGCAAGCGCCAACGACTTGCGGCGCGCAGCGTAGGCAATAGGGATCTTGCACCCGCAAATCATCTTCACGGTGACTTTCACGAATGGCCGAACCGTCAAGCAAGGCGCGGATCATTCGCGCTGCTGCGATCTGTCCGTGATGCCCGCGCAGCGTATGAATTTCTTCGCGCAGCGGAGCGGTCGATCCCATTGCTGCATCAAGTGACAGCGCAGCCGTCACGAGAGAATTGAGCGCCAATCGCCAGGTTTGGAACAATCCCGCCAGGGCAAGCGCGGTTGAAACCTGCGTACCGTTGAGCAGCGCCAAACCTTCTTTCGCTTGTAACTCAATCGGATGTAAGCCGGCCTCTTGCAGCGCCGCCCCCGCCGATTTGCGTTTCCCGCCGTGAAACACATCGCCCTCGCCGATCAAAGCGGATGCCATATGCGCCAATGGGGCCAGATCACCCGATGCGCCGACCGATCCTTTTTCTGGGATTACGGGAATGATGTCCGCCGCAACCATCTGTTGCAGTCGTTCGATAATTACGGGGCGCACGCCCGATGCCCCGCGCCCGAGCGAGATACATTTCAGCGCCATAATCAGCCGAACAATATCTGCCCGCAGCGGCTTGCCGAAACCCGCGCTATGCGACAGCACAATGTTGCGCTGAAGCGCGGCCAGATCGGCATCGTCGATCCGCACACTGGCCAATTTTCCGAAACCGGTGTTGACGCCGTAAATCGCATCGCCGCCTTCGATGGCAAGGTCCAACCTATCTGCCGATTGGGCCGCAGCGGCCATGGCTTCATCCGTGACAACAAATTTGCCGTCAGATTGCAGCAATTTTTCCAGCTGGTGCAGCGTCACAGCACCCGGTGATAAGACCAAGCTCATAAAAATCGATCTCCGGTAATGCGGCCGCGCAGCAATTGCCCGCCGATCCAATAAGACAGATAATTCGGGTGCGGTGCATCCCAAACGGCAAATTCTGCGCGCTTGCCCCTTTCAATCGAACCATATTCCTCCGCCAAGCCAAGGGCGCTCGCAGCGTGGCAGGTTGCCCCGGCCAAAGCCTCTTGCGGTGTCAGCCGAAACAATGTGCACCCCATATTCATCGCCAGCCGTAACGAGGAAAGCGGCGAACTGCCCGGATTGCAATCGGTCGCAATCGCCATCGCAACGCCCTGTTCGCGCAGTGCATCGATTGGCGGCAATTTGTCTTCTCTCAGCGCGTAAAACGCCCCGGGAAGCAGAACGGCCACAACGCCCTTTCGGGCAAGCGCAGGGACATCGGCGGGATCGAGATATTCAAGATGATCGGCGGATAAGGCATCAAATTCGGCGGCAAGCACTGCGCCCTTTAAATCACTCAATTGTTCGGCATGAAGCTTAACCGGAATGCCGAGCGACCGGGCTTTTTCAAAAACGCGGCGGATTTGCGCGGGGTCAAAGCCAATGCCTTCACAAAAGCCGTCGACTGCATCGACCAACCCTTCGCCGGAGGCAATTTCAAGGCCGGGCAGGACAACCTCATCAATATAGCGATCGGCCTGCCCGTCAAATTCAGGCGGCAAAGCGTGAGCCGCAAGCCAGCTTGTTCGAATGCGGACGGGTCGATGCTGTTCTATCGAACGGGCGACCCGCAACATGCGAAGCTCCTCCTCGATTGTCAGGCCATATCCGGATTTGACTTCGACCACCCCGACACCGTCATTCAGCAAATCATCGACCCGCCGCAGCGCCATTTCGAGCAAGCTTTGATCGCTGGCATTGCGCGTGGCGGCCACGGTGGACCGGATTCCGCCACCAGCCTTGGCAATTTCTTCATAACCCGCACCGTTAAGACGCAGCGAAAATTCATGCGCACGGTCGCCGCCAAAAACCAAATGCGTATGGCAATCAATCAGCGCCGGGGTAACCAACGCGCCGTCCAAATCTGTTTGCGCGCAATCGGCAAATTCCGCCGGTGTCTGATTGGCCGCGCCGACCCATGCAATCACACCATCCGCAACGGCAATCGCGCCCCCTTCGATCAAGCCATATGCATCCGCGCCGCGGCCTGCATCAGCGACCATCGTCGCAACGCGGCAATTCGCAAAAACATGCTTGCCCATAGCCTTGCCTCATTAGTGATTCTGTGATTATGTATGCACATATTATTGAGAAGGGCAATATATGAGTGCGACAGTTTCGGCGCGGAAAATCCTTACCCCATCGGGTTGGATCAGCGATGCTGCGGTCGAAATTGACGACAAGGGTTATATCGCATCTATCGGCCCGAATGCCTTCAACCCCGCATCGGCTGTGGGTTTGCTGTTGCCCGGAATGGCCAATGTCCACACGCACAGTTTCCAGCGCGCAATGGCAGGCCTTGGCGAAACACGCGGACCAGGCGGTGATGACGATTTTTGGAGCTGGCGCAAAGTTATGTACCGGTTCCTCGGCGTGCTTTCAGCCGAAGATATTCAGGCCATCGCAGCGCAAGTTCAGATGGGCATGGCGGAGGCTGGCTTTACCGCAGCGGCGGAATTTCATTATCTGCATCACCAACCCGGCGGTGCACATTATGACGACATTGCGGAAACTTCGGGCCGGATCATGGCGGCGAGTGAAACCAGCGGTTTGGGGCTGACCCACCTGCCGGTGCTTTATACTTTTGGCGGGCTGGACAAACGCGCGCTAGGCGGCGGCCAACAGCGATTTGGCTGCAGCACGAAAGAATTTGAAAAGCTGTTTGCCGCAACCTTGCACCATGCCGAAAATATGCCCGATGATTTCTGCCTTGGCGTTGCGCCCCATTCGATACGCGCGGTCGATCAGGCCGGGTTGGAGACTTGCCTTGCCCTATGTCCGCAAGGCCCGATCCATATCCACGCCGCCGAACAGATCAAAGAGGTTGAAGACACGCTTGCCCATCTCGGCGCGCGGCCGGTGCGCTGGCTGCTTGATCATATGCCGGTCGATCGGCGCTGGTGCCTGATCCATTCGACGCATTTGGCCGATTCCGAAACTGCCGATCTCGCCCGTTCCGGCGCGGTGGCTGGCCTTTGCCCGACGACGGAGGCAAATTTGGGGGATGGCATTTTTCCCGCTGGCGAATTCCTCAAGGCCGGGGGACAGATAGCTATCGGATCTGATTCAAACATCCGCCTTTCGGTGGCCGAAGAATTGCGCGCGCTTGAAACATCCCAAAGATTGAAACTTCGACGGCGGACAATTCTGGCCGATGATACAACACCGGCCAATGGCCGCTTCCTTTATGAACGCGCTGCCGCTGGCGGCGCCCACGCAATCGGCCGCAATGCCGGTGCTATCGAGGTGGGCAAACTGGCCGATTTGGCGGCGCTACGCGATGACGTCCCCTTCCTCGATTGGCCCGAACCGGACGATTGTATCAATGCATGGATATTCGGCGTAGAAGAGCCTGCGATAAGCGATGTCTGGTCGGCGGGGCGCCGCATCGTGCGGTCAGGCCAACACATCCGCCGCGATGAAATTCAAACACGCTTCAAGCAGACCATGGACAAATTGCGCGGGGCATTATGAACAGCGCAACACATAGCGGAATTCGCGAGGCAATACGCAAGCGGATCGTCGCCGGTGAATGGTCGCTGGGCGAAAGAATGCCCGGCGAAATGGATTTTGCCCGCGAATATGCATGCGCCAGAACGACGGTCAATCGCGCGCTGCAGGCGCTGGCTTCAGAAGGCATTATCGAGCGGAAACGAAAGGGGGGAACGCGGGTGCGGCCCATGCCTGTCCAGCAGGCGCGGCTCAAAATCCCGCTGCTGCGTGAACAGGTCGAAAATAGCGGATGCACATATAGCCACCGGATTGCCAACCGCGGACAACGCCGGACCACTGCACCGCTGCCCAAACGCATGGGGCTGACGGAAACGGGCCGTGCCTGCTATCTTGAAACGCTCCATCTGGCGGATAACAAACCATTCGCATTTGAACAGCGCTGGGTAAATCTGGAAGCCGTGCCCGAATTTGAAGACGCAGATCTTGGCCAGTTGAGTGCGAATGAATGGCTGGTACGGACCATGCCGTTCACCAATGGCGAGGTAAGCCTGAGCGCAACATCAGCTGGCACCGCATTGGCCAAGGCACTTGGCACTAGCGATGGTGCGGCGCTGTTTACGCTGGAACGCACCACATGGCTCGACAAAAAGGCGGTCACCAATGTCATATTCTATTATGCCAGCGGATATCGGCTCGATTTCCCGATCTGACTTGCCGCCCAGCCGCCCGCATGGGGGGCATGCATGGAAGTAGTATCGGCATGGAAGTATCGGCAGGAAGGAATTGTCTGATTGGCGGGTTTCTGCCAACACTGGCAGCATCGGTTCAATCAAAGGTCCAATGCGGGTTCCAATTGCCAGCTTAGGCGCCGGCATTTTTCATTCGCAAACAGCACAGGGTAACTATGCAACTCAAAATTTGGCGCAAGCAGCACGGGAAAATTCAATGGATTTTGGCGCTGGCCGCCCTCCCCCTTGCCTCCTGCGGTCAGGGTAACGAACAGGCTGATACTACAGATGCCGCACCCACGGCGGTGACCCCGGTTGCCCCCGAAACAGCTGTTTCTGCACCTGCTGCCAATGCCCAGCCCGCCAAGCTGGTGCAATGCAAAGTGTGCCACAGTTTCGATGAAGGGGGCGCCGATCTACTCGGCCCAAATTTGTGGGATGTTTACGGCAAGCCTGCCGCGTCGGATGACGATTTTGCCTATTCCACAGCACTGCGAAATGCCGGGTTGGTGTGGGATGACGCGGCGCTGGATGCCTATCTGACCAATCCGAGAAATACAGTCCCTGGCGGCAAAATGAGTTTTGCAGGAATGAAAAATTCTGAAGACCGGCAGGAAATTATCAAATTTCTCAGCACGCTTAACAACGGTTCCTGAATTTCAGCGTGACCTCCTTACAGCGCGTCCGGATGGCAGGGTTGCAAAGGCTTGGCAGCACTTTAAGAGTTGGAGGTTCACCGCATAGCTGATGCAGCCGGTCCGCAATTTGGCCGCGAACGCGCAGTCGATCTGTTTTGGATGATCGCCCGTTGCAAAAAACGATGACCAGAGGATCAAATTTCAATGCAACACGCTGACGCGCCGATCCAGCCGCCGCTGGTCGAATTGCCGATTAAAACCGCCAAGTCCGGTTTCTACCAAGGTTTCAGCACGATTGTTGCCGTACCGTCCAAAGTGATCGTGGCGCTGCTGATCCTGTGGGCGATTGTCTTCCCTGTTCAGGCGAATGAGACACTAGCAGCGGCCAATGCAAACATTATTCGCGAATTTGCCGGTTGGTATGTCTATCTTGTGGCGTTCTTAATGCTGATTGCCTTTGTGCTGGCCATCATCCCGCAAACGGGAACTCTGCGGATCGGGCAGCCCGATGAAAAGCCCGAATTTTCACGGTTTTCCTGGTTTGCCATGCTGTTTGGTGCAGGGATCGGGATCGGCATGCTGACCTATTCCACCGGCGAACCGCTCGCCCATTTCCAGAACAACCCTGATATTATTCGCGGCCTGATCGATCCCGTATCGCAGGAAGCGATACGCCCGGCCTATGTCTATACATTGCTGCATTGGGGCTTTGCTGCATGGGCAACCTATGCCTTGGTCGGCCTTGCTGTTGGCTATGTCGCCTATCGCCGCAATTTGCCGCTGACGATCCGTTCTGCGCTCGCCCCATTGTTCGGCAAGGCACTGTCCGGTCCTGTGGGCCACATTATCGATATTGTTGCCGTGGTTGCCACGGTTTTGGGCGTTGCGGTGACGATGGGCTTTGGTGTCGAACAATTCGTTGCCGGGTTGGAACGCCTAAACTTGGGCGGCTGGGGATTGGATGGCTGGCTCCTCAATGATAAAGGGACGGCTTCTGCACCAGCTATCATCATCGCCTTAATCCTGCTTGTCGGGGCATCGACGCTTTCGGCACTTTCCGGTGTTGGCCGCGGGATCAAATGGCTGTCCAACCTCAATATGGTGTTATCATTCGTGCTGCTTGCAGTATTCCTCGTGCTTGGTTCGGGTATGCTCGGGCTCGAAATATTGTTTACGGCAATCTACGATTACATCGTCACACTTCCTGGCCTTGCGGTTACTCTTTGGAGCGCGGATGGAACCACCACCGGCGATGCTCTGGCACAATGGCAGCTCGATTGGTCGGTGTTTTATTGGGCATGGTGGATCGCCTTTGCGCCCTTCGTTGGCATGTTTGTCGCCCGCGTTTCACGCGGCAGGACTGTTCGAGAATATGTGCTGGGCGTTGTTCTTGTGCCATCGCTGATGTGCTTCATCTGGATGGCGATTGTCGGCGGCACGGCAATTGATCTGGAACTGTCAGGCGCAGCTGGCGGCAAGATTCTCGAGGCCGGAATTTCAGATCAGCTTTATGCGACATTGTCAGTCATGTTTGATCCCGGCATCGCAATGCTGCTGTCAGGCCTCGTTGTGGTTCTTTTGATGACCTATCTTATAACCTCTGCCGATAGTGCGATCCTGATCGTCAATATGATAAATGGCGCGGGCGAAGATGAAGATGCTGCGGATCGCAAGCACCACATATTGTTCTGGGGCGCTGCACTGGCTTTGGTGGTTGGCAGCATGCTGATCCTTGGCGGGATTGACGCGATCCGCATCACGATGATCATCGGCGCATTGCCATTTTCATTGGTGGTCGGGCTGATGGCGATCTCTATCAGCAAGGCGATCATCTATGATCTGATCCGCAAAAAACATGGCGTTGCCACCCATGCGGAAAATGATCTTGAGGCCTGAACATTGACCGGACAGCCTTAAGTGTTGTCTATTTACAACGGCTGGTCCGTCATTCGGAAATTATACTGCCCGCTGGTGGCCTGCCCTCAACACGGCTGTTAGGCCCAACTTACAAACGCCGAACCGTTCTGGTGGTTGCGTATTTTAACCGGATTTCTTTGAGCATAGCCGCGCCCCTTTTCACAAGGTTTGTAGCACGGGCCATAAATCCGAAATTGACAATTCACGGGGTTCCCAAATGATCAAGCTTACCAGTAGCGCGTCCATCGTGGCGATCGCTGCTCTAACCGCGACGCCTGTCATGGCGCAGGATACAAACAACGACACGGGCACTGCTGAACGCCGCGGCGGCGTTGGCGAAATCGTGGTTACAGCAACCAAGCAAAGCGAAAATCTGCAAGATGTTCCTATCGCCGTAAGCGCGATTGGCGCGGAAGCTCTGAATGAGCTCGCGATTGATACATTTTCTGATTATCTGGACCAATTGCCCAGCGTATCTGCTGGCGGCAGCGGCCCCGGCCAAAGCACAATCTATATTCGCGGCCTGGCTTCAACCACGCCAAATCTGACCACTGCCGGTGTTGCAGGTCTGGCCCCGAACGTGGCGCTTTATCTTGACGAGCAACCGCTGGGTCAACCAGGCCGAAACCTTGATGTTTATGCCGCCGACCTTGAACGGATAGAGGTTCTTGCCGGCCCGCAAGGCACTTTGTTCGGCGCCAGCTCGCAAGCCGGCGTTGTGCGCCTGATCACCAACAAACCCGACCTAAGCGGTATCGATGCGGCGTTCAAAGCCGGTTTATCATCCACCAAGGGCGGCGAATTGAGTTACAATCTCGAGGCGATGCTCAACCTTCCGCTTGCTGAAAATGTGGCTGTTCGCGGCGTCGTCTATCACGACCATCAGGGCGGCTATATTGACAATGTCGCCGGCACGCAGACGCTGCGTGAAAGCGCGCGTTTCCGTCCAACTGGCACTGTGCGTTCAAACGGCGTTGCGGTGAATGCGCTGCGCGGTGGCTTTCAATCAGATGCAGCAACACTTGCCCAGCTTGATGCAAATGTGAACTTCCTTGCCGCCGATAATACGGCGCTGGTCGAAGAAGATTTCAACGACACCAAATACACCGGTTTCCGCCTTTCCGGCCTGTTGGAACTCAGCCCCGACTGGAACTTGACGATTTCGCATGCTCAACAGCGGATCGATTCAGACGGTGTGTTCTTTGCCGACCCTAATCTTGGTGGTCTCGATGATCTGCAAGTGCAGCGGTATGAAGAAGAGCGTCTTGAAGATGATTACACCAACACAAGCTGGACGCTCGAAGGGCGTCTTGCCATGCTGGATATGGTTTACACAGGCGCCTTCACCACGCGTAAAACCGAACAGCGCGTCGATTACACCGACTATCTGTTCGTCGGTCAGTATCTGCCCTATTATATTTGCGACGGTTCGGTCAGCTATCCGGGTGCAGGCGGTCCATCGGGCACCTGTCAGGCCCCCAATTTGTTCGTTACTTCAGATTCGCAAACAGAAGTGTTCACGCAGGAATTCCGCGTCAGCACGCCGCAAGAAGAACGTATCCGCGGTACTTTCGGTGTGTTCTATTCCGATCTCGTCCTCGAAGAGCGTAACGATTTCACCTATCCCGGCAGCGTTGCTGCGGCACCATTCGGACCATTCGCGCCAAATTCGGCTTTCCCGGGCGGTTTCCAAAGTGCGCAGGGGCCGTTCCCGGCCGGCGTAATTTTCCGCAACGATATTCGCCGGACCGATGAACAATTTGGCCTGTTCGGTGAAGCATCCTTCGACATTGTGCCTGATCTTCTGACACTGACATTGGGTGCCCGTTACTACGACGTCGAAGTAGATTTCGAAGGCGATGCCAATGCATCCTTCTGTAACTCAGGCGCGGCGCAGGATGCCAATGCCTTTGGCACCAACATCAGCGATTTGTATGATGGAAATGGCCAGTTCACCTTCATCGGCAGCTGTAATGCGGCGCTTCGCCAAACCTTCAATGCGGGCGACAGCCTTGCGGATATTCAGGCCGCCGGTCTCAGCGCAACACAAGCACAGCAAGTGTTTAACGCATTGTCGGCCCCCGATGTTGCCAAAGCGAGCGGCTGGATCAAAAAGGGCACGCTCACCGTGACCCCGAATGAAGACCTGCTGTTTTACGCAACCTATTCGGAAGGCTTCCGCCCCGGACTGCTCAACCGTCCGGGCGGCGCGACCAATGGTGCGGGCTTTACCGTTCCATTCGAACTTGAAACCGATGAAGTGAAGAATTACGAATTCGGTTGGAAAATGGATCTGGCAGATGGCCAAGTCCGCCTGAATGGTAGCGCATTTTTTGTAGACATCAGCCGTCTGCAGACCACCATTTTCGACCCGAGCATCACCAATCTGTTCTTCTCGGACAATGCCGCCGATGCAGAGATCAAGGGCGTTGAGGGCGAAATTACGATTGCGCCATACAGCGTTGAGGGTTTGACCGTCACGGGCGCGTTTTCGTTCCTCGATACAGAAATCACAAATGTTCTCACCCCGACAAATGACGTGATTGCCGGTCAGCCACTGGCATATGCCCCTGAATTTCAGGGCAATATGCGGGCGCGTTATGAATGGGCGGTTGGCGATTTGACGGCGCACATCATGCCGCAAATGGCGCATTCCTCTTCGAAATTCACCGACATCATCGAAATCAACAAGATCCAGCTGGATAGCTACACGACCTTCGGCCTCAGCGCTGGCATCAAATCGGACAAATGGTCGCTTGAAATCTTCGGTGACAATCTGGGTGATGAGCGCGCTGAAATTGCGGGCAATTACATCAACGACCGGGAACGGATTACAACAAACCGTCCGCGCACAATCGGCATACGGGTCGGCTATAACTACTAAGAATTTTCACAAACCACAAAGGGACGGCGGGCAGGCTTTGCGCTTGCTCGCCGTTTCGTTTTTCTGGCAGAGGCAATTGGATGGCTGACGAATTCGATCCGAATGCAGAAAAATTGAAACAGGTGCAAAAACACCTGCAATCGGGCGATTTCGCACGCGGCCTTAAATTGGCCGAGGCGCTGCTGGCCGCCCGGCCTGATGATACAGAAGCACTCTATGCCGCAGCGGTTGCTGCACGCTATCTCAAGGATTTCAGCACAGCTGGCGCATTGCTCGCCCGGCTTCACGCTGAAGCACCGGAATTTGGCCGCGCTTGGCAGGAAACAGGGCATCTGGCGCGGGATCGCGGCTCAATGGATAATGCGCTGGAAGCCTATCGCCGGGCCACGCAATTCAATCCGGGGTTGGAGGCCAGTTGGCGTGTTCAAGCCGATTTGTTGGGTTCCGCCGGGCGCAAGCAAGAGGCTGACGCCGCGATCTCCCAAGCCGACAGGTTGCGCCAAATGCCGCGCGAATTGCTCGCTGCAACCCACCATCTCGCCGAAGGCAGATTGATTAAGGCAGAGGAGTTTTGCCGCCACTTCCTGCGCACCAACCCCAAACACACCGAAGGTATGCGGCTGCTCGCGCAGATTGGCATCAAGCTGGGCATTCTCGACGATGCGGAGTTTCTGCTCGGGAGTGCGGTCGAATTTGAACCCGATAATATCCAGCTGCGGCTCGACTATATCGATGTGCTCCGGCGGCGGCAGAAATTTGGCGGGGCAATGGAACAGGCAGAAAACCTGCACCAGCGCGATCCAGACAACCTCCTGTTTCAGTCGCATCTGGCCATCGAAAGCATGCAGACGGGCGATTACGACAAAGCCTTTGCCCTATTCGACCAAGTGCTGGCCAAATTGCCCGAAGACCCTGCAACGCTCACTTCGCGCGGGCATGCATTTAAAACCACAGGCAAACAATCCGAAGCGGTGGCGTCCTATCGCTCGTCCATCGCGGCCAAGCCCGATCACGGCGATGCCTATTATGCGCTCGCCAATCTCAAGACCTATCGTTTCGAGGATGCTGAAATCGCAGCAATGCGCGAGCAGGTCGAGCGTGCAGACCTTGCCTTTATGGACCGCGTCCATCTCTCATTCGCGCTTGGTAAAGCCTATGAGGATCGCGGGGATTACGCCCACTCCTTCCGCTTTTACGAAGAAGGCAATACGCTGAAACGGCAGCAAACACGGTATGATGCCGATGCGATGAGCGCAGAGCTGGCGAAACAGGCCCAGTATTGCACGGCCGATTTGTTCGCGAAGAATGATGGTAATGGCCACCCTGCCCCCGATCCGGTTTTTATCCTTGGCCTGCCGCGTGCGGGATCAACCCTGCTCGAACAAATTCTGGCGTCGCACAGCCAGATCGATGGGACGTTGGAACTGCCCAATATTCTCGCTTTGGCGCACAGGCTGCGCGGCAGAAATGCCAGCGAGGCACTCTATCCGAAAATCCTGCACGATCTGCCCCCCGAACAATTCGCGAAATTCGGCGAAGATTTCATCGAGAATACGCAGATTCACCGCCAAGGCGCCCCGTTCTTTATCGACAAGATGCCCAACAATTTCCGGCATATCGGGCTGATCAAACTGATCCTGCCCAATGCCAAAATCATCGATGCGCGCCGCGATCCGATGGATTGCTGTTTTTCCGGCTTCAAACAGCTTTTTGCTGAAGGGCAGGAATTTACCTACGGCCTGACCGAGATGGGGCGTTATTATTCTGACTATGTCGCGCTGATGGATCACTGGGACACGGTTTTGCCGGGCGCGGTTCTGCGCGTTCAGCATGAGGATGTTCTGGACGATCTGGAGGGGCAGACGCGGCGTATGTTGCAATATCTTGGTCTGCCATTCGAAGAAGCCTGCCTGGAATTTCACAAGACCGATCGCGCGGTTCGCACCGCCAGTTCCGAACAGGTTCGCCAGCCGATCAACCGTGCAGGACAAGGGGCTTGGGAACCGTTCAGCCCATGGCTGGATGATTTGCGAAACGGCCTGACGGCACCGGCTTCCAACTGACCATCACCGAATCTGATCGCTTGACATAGCCTTGCTCAAAGCGCGAAAGAACATATCAGGAACATTATGCGTGATTCGGCCCAAAATCTCTCTGCGATTCGCAAGCAGTTGATCGAGGATCGGTCATTGCGTGAGGCGGCTGTGCCCGAGACTTTCCAGTCCGGCCATCTGCCACTCGATGCATATCTTGATGGAGGCTTTCAGCGTGGTCAGCTGCACGAAATCTTTGCCGATGGCACGGACAACAATGGCAGCGCAGCGGGCTTTGCCGCGATGTTATCGCTGCGCGCCCTGCACAAGAGGACGCAGAAGGGGCCGCAAACGGGCGACACCGCTCTCTGGCTACGCACAATCGATGCCACACACAAAGGCGGCCGTTTCAGCCCTTCCGGTTTTGCCGAACTGGGCGGCGATCCGTCATCATTGCTCATGGCAGTTGCGCCCGATGATACGGCGTTGCTGCGCTGTGCAGCAGATGCGCTGCGCTGCCACGACTTCGGGGTGGTGATTGCCGAATGTTGGGGCACTCCATCCACTCTCAATCTGACGGCCAGCCGCCGTCTGACGCTTGCTGCCAATCACACGGGAGTGACAGCGATCATGCTGCGCCTTGGTGCACAGCAACAACCCAGCACGGCCAGCACACGCTGGCTGGTGCGATCGGCAATCTCCAATCCATTGGAAGCGAATGCGCCGGGCCATCCGACATTCGATCTGACTTTGCTTCGTCGGCGCTCCGGCGCTTCGGGCAAAAGCTGGCGCGTGGAGTGGAACCGTGACGCACGCAGTTTCCGCGAAGCTGCGCGATACGTGCAACCGGCCAGATCTCGGCAGCGGGCGCCGGTTCTTGGCGCTATGGTTTCCCTTCCTGCCGGCAAACAGGCTGAGTATCGCCGCAGGATCAAGCAAAGCGCCTGACAGGCCGCTTGCATTCGTTGAAAAGCAGAAAGGCGCGATGCGTCTGACCTCCACCAATTCGGGGGCGATCTCATACGGACTGTCGGCCGGAACCAGCCTTGCCGATGCGCGTGCGATAGCCCCCGATTTGATTGTCCACGACCATGACCCGGTGGCCGATGCGGACTTCCTCGACAGGATTGCCGATAGCTGCGTGCGCTACACACCGATGGTCGCGGTTGATCCGCCCGACGGAATTCTGCTCGACATCACTGGCAGCGCGCACCTTTCCGGCGGTGAAGCGAAACTGGCAGAAACACTCGCAAAATGGCTGAAACGTAAACGGATGGAAGCGAGCATAGCCCGCGCCTCAACCGCCGAAGCCGCACATGCGCTGGCACGTTTTGGCAGCGGAAGGGATGATAAGACTTGCGGGGCTGACGGGACTGGCGGGGCTGGCGGGGACGAAACGCTCGCGATCCGGCAGCTATCCATTGCCGCGCTCGAGCTCGATCCCGAATGCGACCTTGCCTTGCGCCGGGCTGGTTTGAAGACAATTGGCGATGTCGCAGATCGTCCGCGTTCAGTGATAGCCGCAAGGTTTGGAGCCCCTGCCGTGTTCATGCTTGAACGGCTCATCGGTAAGAATGAAAACCCGCTCAACCCGCGCGTCAGAAAGCCGCCTTTGCTGTTCGAACGCCGCTTTGTCGAACCGATTGCGAACAAGATTTACGCGCTGAAAGTTCTGCAGGGGCTGCTCGAAAAAGCCCGGACCAAGCTGACGCAAGATGATCTAGGCGGGCGCGCCTTTGAAGCCAGCTTTCACCGTGTCGATGGCCGCGTGCAACATGTGCATGTCGAAACCGGCCTGCCGACCCGCGATCCTGCAGCGATTACGCGGCTGTTTGACGAGCGGCTGGACAGTCTCGCCGATCCGCTCGATCCGGGCTTCGGCTTTGACATGGTTCGCCTCTGCGTCCCCCGCACTCAGCCGCTCAAGCCCAAGCAAGATGATATTGAAAGTGATGCAGGCCGGCAGAACAGCGCCGCCGAATTGCTCGACCGGCTGGCCATCCGGCTGGGACGCAACCGGCTGTTGCGATTCCAGCCCAACAGCACACATTTGCCCGAAAAAAGCCAGATCGCCATCCCCGCGATTGCCGCTGACAAGGCCGAATGCTGGCCTCAGCCGCCCAGCGGAGAACCGCCATCACGCCCGCTACAATTGTTCGATCCCCCGCAGCGCATCACAGTAATCGCCGAGACACCCGACGGGCCGCCCAAGCGGTTTCGATGGCAGCAATCCCCGCGCACTGTCGTACATCACGAAGGCCCCGAACGGATTGCATCCGAATGGTGGCGCAGCGCCGCCGATCCGATCGGGCGTGACCAGCTGACGCGCGATTATTACCGCATCGAAGATAGCGAAGGCCGCCGCTATTGGGTTTTCCGCCACGGGCTTTACGGGCGCGAGGCAGCGGATCCGAACTGGTATTTGCATGGGTTGTTCGCCTGATGCCCAAATCAAACCAGGCCTTTGCTGAACTCGTCACTGCGACAAATTATTCATTCCTGCGCGGGGCCTCGCAGCCGTCAGACATGGTCACGCAGGCAATCAAGCTGGGCCTGTCAGGCATCGGCATTGCCGACCGTAACAGCGTGGCCGGCGTGGTGCGGGCGCATATTGCTTTGAAAGACACGCTGGAGGGGCTTTGCAAAGAACAACGCGAACAATTCAGCTTCAAACTGGTGGTCGGTGCGCGGCTGTGTTTCGTTGATAACACACCCGACATCGTCGCCTATCCTGCAACGCGCCATGGCTGGGGGCGCCTCACCCGCCTTTTAACGGTCGGAAATCTGCGGGCGACGAAAGGCGAATGTTTTCTGCAACTAAAGGACTTGCTTGGCCATTGCGAAGACCTGCTGCTGATCGCCATGGCGGATGACAATCATGCAGCATCATTGCGAATGCTGCGCGATGCCGTTCCGCACCGTTTATGGCTGGGTGTCACCATGCCGCGCAGCGGGCGCGACCATCGCCAATTGGCAAAACAGGCAGCGCTGGCCCGGAAACTGGATATCCCCATGCTCGCCACCAATGACGCGCTCTATGCCGAACCGGGGAACCGCCAATTGCACGATGTGCTGACCTGTATTCGCAAAGGCACGGCAATTGCCGAGGCAGGAAAGCTGCTTGCCGCCAATGCCGAACGTCACCTCAAGCCGCCAGAAGAAATGGCACGGTTGTTCAAATCACACCCTGACACGATTGCCGCCGCAACAGATATCCTTGGCCGCATCGATTTCACCCTAAGTGATTTGCGCTACGAATATCCGCATGAACCGATCCCCAAAGGCTGGGAAGCACAAGACTGGCTCGAACATATTGTGTTGCAAGCCGCAAAAGACCGTTGGCCCGGCGGCATTCCTGCAAAGGCACAGGAACTGATGGAGGAAGAATTCACGCTGATCCGCAGCGCACGCTATGCCTACTACTTTCTGACAGTGCACGATCTGGTAAAATTCGCGCGCAGCCGGAATCCACCGATCCTTTGCCAAGGGCGTGGCTCGGCCGCCAATTCCATCGTCTGCTATCTTCTCAAAGTTACCTCGGTTGATCCGGTCGAACACAATCTTCTGTTTTCCCGCTTCATGTCCAAAGAACGGCGTGAACCGCCTGACATTGATGTCGATTTTGAACATGAACGACGTGAAGAAGTAATGCAGTATGTGTACGAGCGTTATGGCCGCGACCGGGCCGGAATATGTGCCACCGTTATCCATTACCGGCCGCGCAGCGCAGTGCGCGAAGTCGGCAAAGTGCTCGGCATGTCGGAAGATATGACCAGCCTGATGGTTAGCACTGTCTGGGGCAGCCATTCCGGCATGATGAAAGACACACGGTTTGAAGAAAACGGCTTCACTCTCGATAATCCAGAAATCATGCGGCTTAAATTGCTGGTCGACCAAATACTCAAATTCCCACGCCATTTGTCGCAGCACGTCGGCGGTTATGTGCTTACTCAGGGGCGGCTCGACGAGATTGTCCCGATCCACAATGCCGCGATGGAAGATCGCACTTTCATCGAATGGGATAAGGATGACATCGATGCGCTGGGCCTGATGAAGGTCGATATTCTAGCGCTGGGAATGTTGACCTGTATCCAGAAAAGTTTTGATCTGATGCGGCTTCACGGGCTTGGCGATTACGAACTCGATACGATCCAGCATGAAGACAAGCGCGTTTACGATATGCTGTGCACAGGCGACAGTATTGGCGTGTTCCAGGTCGAAAGCCGCGCACAGATCAACATGCTGCCACGGCTGCAACCGCGTGAGTTTTATGATCTGGTGATACAGGTGGCGATCGTTCGCCCAGGCCCGATCGAAGGCGACATGGTGCATCCCTATCTGCGCCGCCGGTCAGGGGCCGAAAAGGTGCATTTCCCTTCGCCCGATCCGCCGCATGATCCCGATGAATTGGTCGAGGTTCTGGGCAAGACCAAGGGCGTGCCGCTGTTTCAGGAACAGGCGATGAAACTGGCCATTGTTGCGGCCAATTTCACGCCCGAAGATGCCAACCGCCTGCGCCGCGCAATGGCGACCTTCCGCAATGTCGGCACGATTGACCAGTTCGAGAAAAAGATGGTCGAGGGGATGGCCGCACGCGGATATGAACGCACTTTTGCCCAGCGGTGTTACCAGCAGATACAAGGCTTTGGCAGTTACGGCTTCCCTGAAAGCCACGCGCTGTCCTTTGCCCGGCTGGTCTATGTGTCGAGCTGGATCAAATGCCATCATCCAGCGGTGTTCACCTGTGCTTTGCTCAATTCGCAGCCGATGGGCTTTTATGCCCCTGCCCAATTGGTACGCGATCTGCGCGAACATGGCGGGGACGTGCGCGCAGCCGATGTTAACGCAAGCGATTGGGACAGCACGCTGGAGGCTGACCACCCCGGCGATGAACTCGCCTTGCGCTTAGGATTTCGCCAGATTGATGGGTTTCGTAAGGAATGGGCACAGCGCCTGAAAAGTGTCCGCGATGCAGCCCCTTTCGTCACCATTGAAGACATCGCCCGCCGTGCCGACTTGCCCCGCCGCGCCCTGCGTCTGCTGGCGGATGCCGATGCGTTTCGTTCCATCGGACAGGACAGGCGGCAGGCATTATGGGATGTCCGGCGGATGCCCAAAGGCGAACTTCCGCTATTTGCCGCCGCGCGCGCGCGCGAGTTGCGCGAAGAAGGGGATGAACCGCTGCCGGCCATGCCGCTGGCCGATCATGTCATCGCCGATTACCAGACCACGCGGCTTTCGCTCAAATGCCATCCGATGGCATTTCTGCGCGAGCGTTTTCGTGCTGAAAACGTGTTAAGCTGTGCTGAAACAGATGCGGCAAAACATGGCGCGCGCGTTCGCACCGCAGGTGTCGTCCTGACCCGTCAGCGTCCGGGCAAAGGCAATGCAATTTTCATCACCATCGAAGATGAAACGGGGGTTGTGAATGCCTTGCTATGGGCACGCCATATAGACCGGCTTCGCCGCCCGGTGATGGCCTCGCGCCTGATGCTGCTGGAAGGAGAAGTCCAGCGCAGCAAAGAAGGCGTGATCCATCTGATGGTCACAAATATCATCGACCGCACCGCCGACCTCGACCTCATGTCAGACACGCATCACGCAAATCCCGAAACATCCAATGGTGACAAGGATGCCGGTCATCCAGTGACCGGTCGCCAACCCTCGCCAAGCCACCGCCATCCACGCGACGTTCGCATTCTCCCGAAATCGAGAGACTTCCACTAGCGAAAGTCAGAAACCGACTTTTGCGCCAAGCCTCCAAACGCGGCCCAGCGGATTGCCGATGAACGAATTGTATCCCTGCGGAACGCGCGCCGATGGTGCATCTTCATTGGTGAAATTCTCTACCGAAAGCTGCAGTTGCACATCCACCGCATCAATGGGCAGATCATATGCAAAATGCGCGTCGTGCTGGGTAAAGCTCGAAATATTACGCCCGAAATCCGTACCGCCAAAACTGGTGGTTGCACATGGCGCGGGAAGCGCCGGGCACCGTTCATCGCGCACACCGTCAATATATTGCACACCGTAGCGGGCGTTAAACCCGCCGATGTTGTAATTGACAAAGGCATTGCCTCTCCACGGTGCGATTGTGCCGGGGCTGCGGTCCAGATTGGCAAGGCCCACGGCTTCGAAACCCGCGCGTAACAACACGCCGTTGAGCACAAAATCACCCACATCATAAGTCAGAACGTGGCTGGCATTCGCACCCAGTGTCAGCAGGCCGTTTCCAAGATCCATCTTATAGCCAATCTGGAAATCCAGCCCCGTCGTTTTGGTATCAGGCCCGTTCACCCACTGCGTTCTTATGCGCGAGATGTCCGTGCCCACCGTGGTGCCCTGCACACAGCCGCCAGCAAAGACAATCGCACCGGCAAACGGGCTGGAACAATCGGCAAGACCGCCAGCGACGGGTATCACGCTGTTGGCCAGCGCCTGCGCGTCGGTGGTCGTGATTTCACCTTCGAAATCAAAGCTCCAATAATCGGCCGAAAAGGTAAAGCCGCCAAAGTTCACAATCGCCCCGACATTGTAAGTGAAGGCGGTTTCCGGCCCCAGATCATTCGGGTTTCCAGCAATATCGATTGCCTTAAAATTGCCATTTGCGGCGTTGATCCCAATCAATGAAGTCAGCGCATTGGCTGACACCTGGGACGACAATGGCGCGCGGAATGACGTACCGACCGAACCGCGCAGCACCAGCCAATCGGTTGGTTCCCACCGCAGCGCCCCTTTCGGATTGAAAGTCGATCCGACAGAGCCACCATAATCCTCAAACCGCGCTGCACCGGTGAATTCAAGAGAGCCTGTAATCGGAACAAGCACCTCTGCAAACACCGCCTTTACCGACTGGCTGAGGGCCTGCCGCCGCGAACCGCCAAGGAAGATAAACGAGCCCGCATCTTCCAACGGCCCGCCAATACAGCTTCTGTCCCCCAGCGTGACACACGGGTTCTGATCGAGGTCATCAAGCACGCCAAGCGGCGAAATACGCAAATTGGATTTGCGATATTGCGCGCCCGCCGCCCAGCCAATTGGACCGCCCCCCAAATCGAGCCCAAATTCGCCGGAGAAAATCAAATCCGCAACAAAAGTCTGTTCCGCCTGATTGGTGCCATTATCAACCTGCAACCAGCTGACCAGCTCTCCGGTATTTTCTGCACCGGGCACATAGAACGGATTGGTCAGGCCAAGCGCGGGATTGCCCGCCCCGGCATTGCTGAATGGATTAAGCCACAAACAACCGTTCATGCCGGGCGTGTTGCCCGTACAGCGCGGACCGCCAAGACCGTTCAATGCGTCTTGAAGCCGCGAACCGACAATGCCCGGCGACATATCGCGCCGATCGTAGCTCATATATGTCAAATAGAATTGTCCGCTAACCGCTTCCGACACGTCTTTTTCGAACCCACCGGAAATGCGGTAGGCGCTGTTTTCCTGCGAATTGCGCCCTGACCCCTTGTCCTCATCCAGCGGATTGCCCAGCCAGCCAAAGGGACGCCAAAGGGAAATACCGATTGAGGTCGGCGTGCCGGTCAGACCGTTTTGCGCGACAAATGGGGCCACCCCCGGATTGTTCGGCGAAACCGTAAAGCCGCCGCCAAGTATCGCCCCGCCCGGACCTTGCAGCGGCGGGAATGCAGGCGACGTACCGCCATCCTTCAAATCCGTTTGCGAATAGGTCGCCTCAACATGAAAACGCAGCGTATCCGACAATGCGACATCGGCCTGAAGATACCCCTGGTAACGGTCCTCTTCCTCAACCAGATTGTTGAACGGCAAAAAGCTGAAACGGCATAGAACACCGTCTGCCACGCCGCCCAAATCTGAACAGCCTTCATCCGGCTCAAGCGCAGTATTGGGGCCGGTGACAACCGTGCCGCCAGCGCCTTCGACCGTGAAGGTTCCCGGCGTTCCCAAAGCTGACCATGCCGCTGGGTTTATGGCGTAAGGAAGCGAACCATATGGCCGTTCCAGCGTAGAAAGCTTAGACCGGTGCTGCCAGCCAACGCCCGCAATAATGTTGAGATCACCGAAATTTGCACCCGCAAGAGCAGACGTCGTCCAATTGCCGTCAGACCCGTCGATAAAATCATAGTCACCGCGGATTTCCACACCAGTGAAATTGCGCTTGGAAACAAAGTTCGCAACCCCGGCAATCGCATCGGAGCCATATGTGGCAGCAGCCCCATCCTTGAGAATCTCGATACGATCGAGCGCGAATAGCGGGATTGAATTTGTATCACCAAAACCGCCCGTTACCGCACCGGGCGCAGTCAGCGTGCGGCGGCCGTTGAACAGCACAAGCGTGCGCTGCGATCCCAGACCGCGAAGGTTGATCGAACCCAGCGCCTGACGGCCCTGTGCCGAAGATGCAAACTGGTTGCTATCACCCAATACGCCGCCAACTTGTGGAAGATCTTTGATGAATTCCAACGGTGAAGAAACGCCGCTGGCATCAAGCTGGGCGGCGGTAAATGTATCGACTGGCTGCGCCGCATCTTCGGGTGTTCCGCGGATATAGGAACCCGTGACGACAATTATTTTTTCATCGCCAGATGACGAATCAGCGTCTTGCGCGAATGCAACATGCGAAACCGACGTTGCAAGCATAGCCGCAGTAATCGCGCTAACGCGTTGAGGTCGTGAGTTTTTCAATTTTTTCTCTCTGGAAACTGGACACGCGCCCTATGTACTTTCGGGCCGCAAATGGCGTCATTTTACCTCGGCGGCTAGGTAAGAATGATATATGCTAACCAATATCATCTGTTGCGGCAGACCGACCGCCATAAGTTGACTTGGTGTATTTGCATTAATAGTGCCAATTTCAGCGTTGCATGTATTGCAGCGAAATGGGCACGGCAACGGAATCGGGACAATGAACTACACACTCTATGGCATGGCAGGTTCGCTCTACACCGCACGGGCGAGGTCTTATATGCGCGTCAATGCCGTTCCTTTTACCGAGATAAAAGCCGGTGGGCCGGAATTTGTGGAACAGATCGTGCCGCAAATCGGCCGGTGGATCATTCCGGTGATCAAAACGCCCGATGGCGCAATCATTCAGGACAGCGCGGACATCATCGACCATCTCGATGCACAGGGCTTTAGCAAGACCCCGGTTTATCCTGCCGATCCGATCCTGCTAGGCATCGCGCATTTGTTCGACCTTTTCGGCTCTCACGGTCTGCTGCGCCCGGCCATGCATTATCGCTGGAATTTCGACGAGGTGAATTTGCCATTTCTTCGTGAAACTTTCCGCGATGTGCTCCCTTCCGGCCTTCCGGCACAAGCAGAACGCCAGGCTTTTGACCATGCCAGCGGCAGAATGCGCAAGGCGGCCACTTTGTTTGGCGTAAACGCTGAAACGTTCGCGCTGGTTGAAAAAAGCTACGCCCGGTTTCTGGCGCTGTTTGATGCCCATTTGCGCAAACACCCATTTGTGCTGGGCGGCCATCCGACAATCGCCGATTATGGCTTGATCGGCGCGATGTATGCGCATCTGGCGCGCGATCCCGCCCCGCTGCATCTGATGCAAACCACCGCACCATGCGTGTTCCGCTGGGTCGAGCGCATGAATATGGCTGAAACCTTTGTCGACGGAAACACGGCCAATGCAGGCGGGCGGTTGATCGGAACGGCTGCTTTGCCCGATACATTGCTGGAACTAATGCGATTTATCGCGGAAGATTACCTGCCCGAAATTACCGCCCATGTGGAACGCGCAAATCACTGGCTGGCCGACAATCCCGAAATCACCGCCGGATCACCAACCAACAACAAATCTATGAAAAGCGGTCTGGGTCTTGCACCGTTCAATTGGCGCGGCGCAGAGATTGAAACCGTCGTGGTTCCCCACCGTTTCCACCTTTTGCAGCGCCTGACTGATGCGGCAAATGGAGCAGGAGACAAAGCGCGGGAGGATATCTTTGATCTGTTGGCAAACACTGGTCTTGAGACAATTCTGACGCTCAAAACCGATCGCCGGATTACGCGCGAACACAATCAGGAATTGTGGGGCGAGCAGGCCCCGTAACGCCTTCAGGTCTGGACGTTGCCCCGCGCCCTTTCTGCAAATTTCTCAGCCGCGTCTTCATCCTTCAGCGCATTTTCTGAAATCACGGGAACCTGCACACCTTGGCGCAGGGCTGGACGCTGTTTCATCACATCCAGCCAGCGGTCCAGATTTTCCAGCCCGCCGCGCGATACGCCTGACCAGCGATAGGTCCGCACCCAGCACCAATTGGCAATATCCGCGATCGAGAAATCATCGCCCAGCCATTCGCTTTCGCCCAGACGCCGGTCGAGCACCTCGAACAAGCGCCGCGATTCATTCTGATAACGGCTGATTGCCGTGGGGATTTTTTCCGGCAGATAGCGGTAAAACACATTCGCCTGCCCCATCATCGGGCCAACCCCGCCCATCTGGAACATCAGCCACGACATAACCCGTGCGCGGGGTTTGCTTTGTGTGGGCAGCAGGCGCCCGGTCTTCTCCGCCAGATAGACCATGATTGCGCCGGATTCGAACACCGCCAGACCATCATTTTCCCGGTCAACAATCACCGGAATCCGTCCATTGGGGTTCATGGCCAGAAAGCCGTCAGTCTTTTGATCTCCTGCCGTCAGATCAACCGGATGCACTTCGTAAGGCAGGCCCAATTCTTCCAACGTGCACGACGCCTTATGGCCGTTGGGCGTGGGCGAGGTATAAAGATCGATCATTGCGTTGAACCTTTGATTGCGGTGCTTGTCTTCAAAAAATAGCAGTGCGATATGATGCTAACAATGCCTGATAATCTAATGCCGGAGAGCGCCCTATGTCCCTGACGTTTTACGATTGCAAAACTGCCCCCAGCCCACGCCGTGCGCGGATCATACTGGCGGAAAAAAGCGTCCCGCATGATGTGGTTGAAATCGATCTTCGCACCGCAGAACAGATGGGCGATGCCTTCCGCGCGATCAATCCCAATGCGACGGTCCCAGCATTGAAGTTGGATGATGGTACTGTTCTTACCGACAATGCCGGCATCGCGGCTTGGTTGGAAGAAACCTATCCCGATCCGCCGTTGATGGGCCGAACGGCGATGGAAAAATCCGCAATTGCGACCTGGCAATGGAAAGTGGAACAGGAATTTGGGATGGGCGTTGCCAGTGTGCTTCGTAATACCAATGCTGCAATGAAAGGCCGCGCCCTGCCCGGCCCGCATGATTACGAACAAATCCCCGCATTGGCCGAACGCGGAATGCAAATGGTCGACAATTTCCTAGGCACATTTGACCGGCATCTGGCAGATCGTGATTTCGTTGCAGCCGATATGGTGTCAGTCGCCGATATTACTGCATTCGTGTTCATCGGTTTTGCCAAGGTGATAGGAAAGCGGCCGCTTGAAACCCACGCCAATATCAAGAAATGGTATACCGGTTTGGAACAGCGGCCCGCCTTTCAAGATTAAGGTGCAATCCCATGCGCGCGGACGCATGCAAGATCGTGATTGCCGGAAAGCAGATATTCATCATCGATATTGGCGAAGGCGTCGCGCAATATCGCGCTGATGTAAGGAGGAAATGCAATGTACACACTCTACGGCGCGCTCGCATCGCCTTACTCGATGAAAATGCGCGCGGTTCTGCGCGCACGGCGGATCACCCATATCTGGTCCCACGGACGCGCCGCCCAAGCAGCCGTTTCGGCCAAGGTAAAGGCGCCGGTTATTCCGGTGCTCAAATATCCCGATGGGACTTTCGCCAATGACACCACACCGCTGATCTATGATCTTGAAGAACGGCATGGTGAACGTTCGATCATCCCATCTGATCCGGCCATGGCATTTCTGGCGCATTTGCTGGAAGATTTTGCCGATGAATGGCTGACAAAAGCGATGTTTGGCTATCGCTGGCTGGAGGAAGTTGATCAGGCACAGATGAGCAAATGGCTGGCCTTTGATGCGTTCAAAGGCGGCGGCGCACAAATAGCCGAAAAATTTGCTGACGGTTTTCGGGAACGGCAGGTGGGGCGCATGGCGCTGGTCGGATGCACGCGCGAAAATTTCGCCTTGATAGAGGCATCGACCAAACGGGTTCTTTCCGCACTTGAGGCGCATGTGGTGAACGAACATTTCCTGTTCGGCACACGGCCATCGATCGCCGAATTTGGCATTTACGGCCAGCTTTCCCAGCTGGGCGTCGACCCGACGGCACAAGACATGATGCGGGCAAAATTTCCCAACAGTTTCCGTTGGTTGCTGCATATTGATGACGCGTCAGGCATTGATGGAAATTGGGATGAAACAGGCACCCCGCCCCGGCCGGTCGTAAAGACCTTTCTGAACGAGGTCGGGCGCGTTTACGTTCCTTTCCTATTGGCCAATGCAAAGGCTGCCGAAGCGGGCGAAAAGACCTTCCGCTTCGAAGTTGGCGGCCTATCCTATACGCAAGGCACATTCGGTTATCAGATCAAATGCCTCGCCGATTTGCGTTCCCGCTATGCCGGTCTACCAGCCGAAGCGAAGGGACGAATTGATCCCCTGTTGGAACAGGCCGGGTGCAAAGATTTTCTCCTGTAAGGCGCAAATCTCGGGGCCTCTATGCATATATTATTCATCAGCCCGCCGTGACTGTGCCAAACATTTGGTGCCCGCCCGCTTGGACTAGCAACTGCCCCCTGTTTAGGAAATTGAGCTGCACCATAAGGCCAACGGCACGGGGCGCAGAACACAGCGATTGTCTGATATTCAGTCGCCAATCTGGTCGAGGATATCTTGCAGCAATTGTTTGATCACTTCGATCGTCTTGGATTTGGAAAGCTCTTCATCTTGTCGGAAATGCCGCCAACAGTCGAAGCTGGTTGCCAGCACGATTGCGCGGCCCCTTTCGCTGTCGCGCTTGATACTTTTCGGCAAAATCTGGCCCAGCAGATTGCGTTCACCTTTTAACAGGCGATCATAGTTCTTTTTGAGGATCGGAGAACTGAAACGCTGCACGCTTGTTGAAATTCTGAACGGCGCAGTGTGTTCATAAATCGCCGAGCGCCGCTCAATCAGTTCAATCAATTGATCGCGCCAATTGTCAGAGCGGAAAGGTGCGATGATTTTCGGTTGATATGCGCTCCACAGAATTTCATCCATCTCGCGATAGATCGATTCCTTATCATCGAAATGCCGGAACACGGAACGTAAGCCAACGCCCGCCTTTTCGGCAACTTTTGCAGCGCTTGGATCGATATCGCCTGCGGCAACCAGATCCATCATTGCCTGGATAATTTTCTTCCGGCTTGCCCGGCTTCGTTCGCGGCGGCCATCCGCCAGCGGCCCCGCGCCCTCAATCACCTTTTTAACCGCAGCGTTCTGCTGAACCATTCTAATCCTCAGGAATTTCCGTGAACCGTCTCAATGACAGCCATTATGCCGGAACTCCAGCACGCCGGCCAATTTCTGCCAAGAAAAGCGGCCGTTGTTCTGGCCCAATTGTTGCCGTGTGAGACTGCGGCGAGTAAATCTGGCGCACCTCGCCAAGACCACATTGATTGGCGGGCCGTTCTCTTTCAGCCCAAGCGCTGTAAATGGCCGCACTGCCTACACTGCGCTGCGCCTCACTGGCGATTTCATCCTGCGCGGGATCGGAACAGGTTCTGGCTGTTTCTGTTACGGCCACACAGGGATTGGACGGCACGCAAAGCCTCCTGCCCAATCTGATTTCTCCCGATCAAAACTTTCGCACTGTCAGGGCTCAGGCCAGCTAAACAAGGCGGTTAACCGAAGGCGGGCTGGAATTGCGCGGGCTGGAATTGCGCGGGCTGGCGGGCCAATATGCCGGCGGTATTCTCTATTCAGGCGGACGTTTTGGCGCGGGCAGCGCGCAAACTGTGTGCGGATATCGCGAAGCCTTGGTGCTGGCTGATACCGGACTGTATGGCTCGGTTGAGCTGGCTCAATCATTCGATCTGGCGTAATCATCGACTTCACAATCGAAATTCGCATGGGGCAGGTTTGCCGCATCAGTCTTTCCCAAGGAAATCGTCAGTATCGGTGCGACTTTGGCATGGACGCCGTAACCTGCAATCACAGCCCGTGCGATTTACGGCAAGGCGTGAACGACGGCCGCGAACAGGCAGCAAAGATCTGCAGGACCGGGGGTTCCGTTTTCTATGACGATCAGACCGCTCGAACTGTTTCGTCAATAGTCCGGTCAGATCTCAAGCCCCCCCCCCCTTCAAGGCAAACTCTGAAGCAACCTCAAAACAGGCCCCGAAAATTAGCCCGAATTAAGAAGGCGCGCCTTACTGCTGAATATCGATTGTACCATCACCAACGATCGCAAAGGCTGACCAGTAGAATGGATGCGAAGTATCCGCATCATCCATCAGGGCAATTTGTGATTGCCGCAGTGCCGTGGCGGTGTTGCCGGCATTCTCGTCAAACAAGCCTGTAATCAGCCGCTGTGTTGCGTTGAAATCATCCGGAACCGGCCAGTGGCTGGCAAGAATGGTCCGGCCGCCCGCCCCCACGAATGCCCGCACGAGACCGTCAAGGGCAAAGTCCCCGCCAGTGGTTATGCCCGCCTCTAACGTCGTCCCTGCCGTTGCGTTCCCCGCGGTATCGCAGGCCGAAAGAATGACCAGATCGGCATCAATCTGCAGCGAGAAAATCTCTGCAAATGTCAAAAGCCCATCAGACTCGCCCTCGCCAAACGATGTTAACAATGCGGGGCGCGGCGGACATTCCGGCTGCGGTGCGGTAACCAGACCATGCGTTGCGAAGTGCAAAATCCGGTAATCATTCAAATCATCCATCGATTTGATCGAACTGTCAGAAAACTCCACGCCCGTCAGGACTTTCGCCTGTTCACCAACGCCGCCAGCCAACCGGTTGGCCGCCACGCGCAGCTCGTCAGCCGCGATTGGGTTGTTCCAGATCGACGGCGACCACAAACATTTTTCACCGCCAGCCAGCGCCGAACGCACCCCGACATTGGAGGTGCCCGATCCATCAATCGGCTTATTCTGACCGAAACCGATATAGGCGTTTTTCGCGGTCGAATTGCGCGATGCCCGCACATCCCTGAATGATGTTGGGGACACCGATGTGCTGACAACAGAATTCCGGCCAAGCCATGCGGTCCCGCGGAAATCATATGGGTCGCCGTCACCCTGCGCGGCGCGTTGCTGATAGCGTATTACACTTTCATCGTCAGTCACCAGCAAATTCAGCGGCAGTTTGAGCATTGCGCCATCGGGTTCAAAAACAATGTGCTCATTGGTCGGCAGAATGTCTGCAACCGGCTCAAAAAGGCGCAGATAAAGCTCTCGCGAACGGCCAATATCGAAAGGCCGGGTTTGCACTTCGGCCCCGTCGGTAATCGCAATACTGTCACGAATATTGTTGACCAGACTTTCCAAATCGTCGGGCGTGGCATTGGCGCGCCAGGCCAATGCATTCGATGGCGTCGCGTAGATGACATAGGAGCTTTTATCGAGCGTCACGAGTTTCACATAGGCTTCACCATCACGCAAAATCTTGCGCAGTCCATCCAATGTCAAGGCATCGTCCGACACAGCACGGTACCGCGGATAGGCCGCAAGCTGTTGTTGCAATTCAGCCTGTTGCAGCAGCAATTGGTCAAGCTGTTCATTGCGTTCGGCCAGCAAGATGGATGCCTCGGGCGTCAATTCTCCGCCCAAATCCATTTGCTGTATCGATCCTCGCAGTCGTTCAATCGCACGGCCAATATTGGTGGTTTTGCGGAACAATTGCGACGCTTCATCGCTCCCGCCTGAAAGTTCACGCGCCAGAATTGCTTGCGTCTGGGCAAGTCCAGGCCGCTGAAGCAATTGTGCCGCACTGAATATTTCCCGCGCCGCAATTGCCGAAGTCTCTTCGCCAACGAGCAGCGAAAAATATGGCGATAGCAAACCGCGCAATGCCGGTGCCGGCTTTCCTTCCGCATCGCCGACCAATTCCCGGTAAAGCGTAAGTGCGTCGGCGCTTTGGCCGGTTCTTGCCAACAATCCGGCGAGCTGGGCTTTGGCACTCAGCAACGCAGGTGATCCAGGATAGCTCGATTCAAGCAGAGCAATCCCCTGTTGGTGATATTGCGAGGATTGCACAATATTACCGCTACGTTCAGCTATCTCGGCACGTTCGCTGAGTATTTGAGCGCGCAACCAGACCATCGAAACAACCCGCCCCCCGCGAACTTCGGCCAGCGTCTGACTGGCTGAGGCAAGCGCTTTTGCCGCATCCGTAGGCCTGCCTTGCAAACGCAATGCGGCGCCGCGCAAATATTGCCCCTGGCCGTCGAGCAATTGCGCCCGTTCCAATTGCGAAAGGCTGGTCGATAATCGCCCCAACTTTTGGGTGTTTTCGGCAGACAGCCTTGATGCCATCGCCGGTTCGATCCGAAGGTTTCTGAGGGCGGCCGGATCGCCAAAATCGATCACCAACGGCGCGTTGAGCACCTGCAAAGCAGCCGATCCGCTGCCACTATTCAGCGCGTCCAAAGCTTCAAAATTGCGCAACATCCGGGCGAGTACCGCATCTTGCGATGCCTCGGCTCTAACAGAATTGAACAAACGGATCGCTTCATCAAACTTACCAAGATTGGAATAGAGCAAGCCCTGATTCAACCGCGCTTCCACCGCCGAATTGCCCGAAAGCGCCCCGGCAGACGTTGCAAAAAATTCGGCCGCATCGGCAAATTTCCCGCGATTGCTGCGCCTGTATCCTTCAACCAACGCTTGATCGGCGGAAATTGCCTCAGCCTGTGTGCGGGCAAATGCCGCTGCGTCGGTTGATTGCGTCAGCGGAATTTCGACATCGCCTTGGGCGATTTTATCGAGAGCAAGCGTGGAAAGGCCAAGCCGCAGCGCGTCCTCATAGGCGGAAAAGCCGCTTGCCGCATAAGTGCGATTGCCGGATTCGCCCACCAACAGGCGGGTCCGGATAATGCTGCCATCTCGCGTGCATATCAGGGCTTTGGGCGCATCAACACCCGATGGCATTTCTTCAACATTGCTCTCGTCACAATTCGAACCCAAACCGGTGAAGCGGTCCAGCGAACCATTCTGCATGCGGCCGCGAACCACCCACAATGTGCCAATCGGCGCCGATGCGTCGCGGCAAACAACAGAATATCGTCGGTCAAACAGGCCTGCGCCCTCTTCCGGTGCCATGATCTGCGCTTCGCACAAACCATTGGAGCCAATCGGGAAACTGTCCCGCAAACTGATTGGCAGCACGTCCTGCGCTGATGCCTGCACCGAAAATGCCAACCCAAATGCCAACCCAAAACCAAGCCGAAGCCCAAGACCAAGCCGAAGACTATGATCACGGATACTTGAAGCAATGGCGAACGCTTTCCTGATCTTACTCACCTGCGTTCTCCCCGCCTTCATCGTCATCTTCATCATCTTCGCCGGAACTTTCGTCCTCACCGAGCGAATAGAGCGCACTATCACCGCCGCTGCTAACCGGATCATCGAGCAGCGGATCTTCGGCAAGCAAAGGGGCTTCAATCAGACCGGGGAAATCCGTACCGAATTCGGCATTTGTCTCTTCCTCGGCCTGCGGGATTGGGCGAGCGGTGCTGACGGGCGCTTCAACCACTGTGGGATTATTGACGGGCGGCGATTCTTCGATCACCCCGCCGCCGGTCCCTTGCCCGCCGCTGCCGGCATTTGCGCATTCACCCGGGTTGATCTCGCAATCGTTAAACTCACTGCCAGCGAGATAGGCTGTGCCCCCCGTCCCTGTTTGGTTGAAATTCACCAAATCATAAAACGCCTCGCCGGTTGTAAAACTGCCATTTGGGTTATGCCCGCGGCCATAAGCGAACACGTCGATATCGGTGCTGCTTGAGCTGCCGGTATCGGTTCTGATCGACAATGTCCCGCCGCCCACAAGTATCCCACCGGGTTCTTGGGTTGTACCTGTATTGCGGACGAGCAACGAATTTTCGACGAATATGTCGACACCGCCTGCCCTGATGTAGCCCAGCGGATCATCGCTGCCGGCAATTGCCGCCATCAATTGATCATTTCGGCCGGTGAAATTCGGATCGGTTTGCAATTGGGCGATTGTCGCATCGTCTGCTGCCCATATATCACCCCCTGACAAGGACAGAGATCCGGTCGGATCACCATTGGTGTCCACGATTGCGATGCCGCCAGGCGTAATAATTTCGATACGTTCATTGGCTTGCAGGTCAAATGAATCCAACGGCCCAGCATCGTTGTAGATCACCTGACCTTCAACCCGTGCAACCCCCGGGGTAAAGATGAACACTTCCGCGATGCTATCATCAAGCGTGCCGAATATATCCAGATCGCGCAAAATCAGTTCAGGATCGGCGGTGCTGCCCACCAAATCCGGCGCGGTGATGGAAACGCTACCGCCGTTAAAAACCTCGATCCCCACGGTCTCGTCTGCTGTCAACGTGTAACCTGCGCCGTCAGTGTCACCGCCAACAATCATCGAATGGTCAGTGTCGATCGATTCCAGCGCAAGCACGTTGGCACCCAATACCGCACCGGCATCAAGATCCAGATCGCGAGACGTAAGGTTAATTGTGTCACCGCTGATACCGATGAAATCAATGTCATCCCCCGATAGGGAGATTGTGCCTTGAGATGTGATTGCGAAATTGCCCGTAGGTGCCAGCGGATCAGGGCCGCCAATGATGCTGTCCAATCCGGTTCGCATTACAAAATCATCAAACACATCAATCGCGGCGCTTGTGTTGATGATCAGATCACCTCCCGCTGCGACGAGCGAAGATTCATCCTGCCCCGGGTCTACAATGTTCCCCGTTGCGGTTCCTGTAAGTTGATCAATTTGAACGGTGCCCGCTTCCACTTGGATGAAGAAGCGGCCAGCGCCATTTGTATCACCGCCGATGCCGTTGCTGACAAGAGCCATGTTTTGAACATCAACCACCGGTGTGCCAATCGGCAGGATGAACAGACTGGAAACGCCCCCAAAGGCCTGCCCTCCGGGGGAGCTTTCCCCGTTGGACTCGATGAAGAAGTTATCGACATCAATCGAAGATGCACCATCAACGATTGTTTCTGCCGCCCCGCCTTCAGCTGAACCGGCCGTACTGCCCGCAGATGCAGCAATCGATGTTCCGCCAGATTCCAGATCCAAAGTATCCGTCTGGATCGAACTGCTGGAGACAGATAGCAATACGGAACCGCCAAGGCCGTCACCAACCACGTCCCCCGTCCCGCCGGAATTAACGTTCTTAATGGTCAGAATACTCTCACCAATGCCGTCAGGGGCAATGATCATATCGCTGCTGAGCATCGTAAGCGCGGCGTCGCCGCCAGATGCCTCGCCGCCAGTTCCGTCTGCAAGCCCGTCGCCGCCTTGAGCGTCAGCCAGAATTTCATTCCGGCCCATTAGGTTCAGCGTCGAAAGTGAAAACACAACATTTGCAGTTCCCGCAGTGGCATCGCCGCCATCACCATCAGCACCGGAGCCACCAAATGCGCTTGAACTCACAACAATTCTGCCGCCATTCACTGTGCTTTCGGAAATGAGCACATCTGTATCGCTTGCAATGGCATCGCCGCCATCGCTGACCCCATTGCCGCCGAATGAATTGCCGCTAACAATCAATTCAGCCTGCCCGGCTGAATTGGCAATGATGTTGACGGAACCATTGTTGGAGGCTGTAAATGTTGCGCTGCCTGCGGATGCAGAACCGCCGTTTCCGCCATCCCCACCGGAATTTTCATTGGCCACGATGGACCGGCCAACGAGGTTTATTGTCGCATTTTGGACCAGCACTTCGGTCGTTCCGCCGCCCCCATCGCCGCCTGTGCCATTGTTTGCGGCAGAGCCTCCTACGCCGGATGATGTGCCTCCGCTGAACTCACCCGTCAGAACGCCCAGGTTGATCGCCTGTATGGTGCGGTCGCCGCCGATTGCGTCGCCGCCGTCAATATCTTCGGTGGTCCCATCTCCCAAACCGCCAATGGCGATTACTGAAAAGAGCGTATCGCCCATAGAAACGGTGCCGCCATCAGCGATAATTTCACCCGTTCCGCCAATGGCCAGACCGCCAGAACCGCCATCAACCGATGATAATCCGCCATTCCCCTGTGCGATCAGTCGCACCACGCCAAGCGGCTGTGGATCATTGGCCGGATCGAGCGGTAAGCTCACAACCGCGCCGTTCGACGCGCTGACCTGCAAGTTTCCGCCCGTTCCTGTTCCGCCAATCCCTGTTCCGCCGGTGGTCGCGCCGCCGACACCATTGGCCGCAACGAACCCGAATTGCGCATCGGGATTCGATTGGGAAGCGGGGACATTGTGAACAATTGTGATTTGGCTGCCCGTGCCATCGGCCTGAATTCCGGCCATGCCGCCTGTTCCGCCGCCGCCTGTTGCCGAAACGCCCGTACCGCCAGCACCAACGGCAACAATCTGGGCAGAATCAATATCAGAGATGGAACCATTTTCTGCGATAATGGCCGCCTGGCCGCCCTGGCCATTGCCGCCAGTTGCGCCGATTGAAAACGCTTCGCCGCCAAAACCATTTGCGATTACGGCAGCATGCCCGCCAATGCTAACATCACCCGCGATTGGCGGTAAGCCGGGCCCAGCCTCCAGCACCGTTATTGCGGCAGTGCCGCCGATACCGTCGGCGCCATCCGCGTTCACCGATCCGCCGCCTTGGCCGGTCGCATCCAGCAATGCATCACCGGTCAGAATGATGCTACCGTGCTGATATGCGATCGAGGAAGTACCGCCTTGGCCCGCGCCGCCGATACCATCCAATCCTTGGCCGCCAGTTCCCAATGCCGACGATACGAAATTCTGGCCAGTGATGTCGCCGCCGAAATCTGTGACAAGGCTGGATTGCCCGCCCGTTCCCGTTCCGCCCAATGAACCGGCCCCGCCAGTACCATCGGCTTCTGCAGACATGGTGCCAATCGTTACTGACCCAACCTGACCCAATACGAATGCCTGTCCGCCGGACCCATTGCCGCCTTGGCCAGTTAGGGAGTTGATTTGGCTGTCAAACCCGGCATCTCCGCCAATTCCGGATGCCCGAACAGAACCGTCAGTGAAATCTGCCGAACTTGCGCCAATGAATCCCGGACCCAGATTTTCTAACAGGCCGATAACGGCGCTTCCGCCCAGCCCGTCACCGCCAATACCGCCAGTTTGGCCCAGTCCCGGATCACCGCCTTGCCCGCCTAACCCGGTGGAGACCGCCGTCGCAAATCCGCCAACACTGACATTGCCGGTGTTTCCGTCACCAAGGATATAAGCTCCGTTGAGCTCTTGAGGATCAACCGGATTGGGGGCGAATTGTGACCCGCCAACACCGTCACCGCCGCGCCCGGCTGTAATCGTCGAACCATCTCCTTGCCCGCCCGCTCCGCCTTCGCCGCTGGCGTCGACATCCGCGTTGCCGGTTATCGTAAGGCTGGCTGGTAACGAAACATCGCCTTCCGAATTGAAAAATGCATTGCCGCCGCGCCCTTCGCCGCCATCGCCGCCAAAGCCGAGCAAAGCTGTGCCGCCCTTTCCACTTGAACGAGCAAATGCATTGCCGCCGATTGTCCCGGTTCCATCGAAAATATTGAAACCGGCAGTTCCGCCAACACCGGCCCCACCATCGGTGCCATCACCGCCTTGACCATCTGCAATAGCATCAAAATCGCTTCCCATCGTGAGCGTTCCGCCCTGAGAGGTTGATGCCCGTGCGCTTCCGCCCAGACCATCGCCGGCGGTGCCGGATTGGGTCAGTGTCGTCCCGATTCCAATCGCCACCAGGCTAACCGCACCGTCGATCACCACGGTTCCGCCGTCAACGAAGATATCAGCGTTGCCGCCGGTACCAGGTGCACCCTGAGAAACGACAATGGTGCCGTCGCCGGCAGATCCGATCGCCCGCATATCCAGAACACCGCCGATATTGATAATCCCGCCGCCGTTAGATGTCCCGACGACTGCATCGCCAGCATCGGCTTCCGTACCTCCGCCCGCAAACAGATCGGTCAAGTCCGCGCCAAACGCATTTGCGTCCACGAGAACATCACCCAGCGCGTTTAGGTTGCCGTTTTGATTGGCAACAAACTCGGCACGGCCGCCAGTAAACAAGCCCCCGGACAAAGCACCCGTGATTACCTCATGGTCTGCATCGGCGATCACCTCGACCAACGGACCATTCAAATTGATCGTACCGCCGCTGGCAATGATCTGGGCCTGTCCGCCTGTGGCATTGCCGAATTCTGCTCCATCGCTGCGTGCAATCGCTCTGGCCGATACCAGCACTTCACCGTTAATCGTCGTGAGGCCGCCATTTTGGGCAAATATCGATGCGAAACCGCCAGTGGCATTCAGTCCGCCCGGGACTTGTGGCTCAGTTCCGCTGATAACATCAGCATAGACCAGCACGTCTCCATCGATCTGAATCGTATTGCTATCTAACGAGACAATCCGGGCGCTGTTACGCCCGACAACATAGACGTCTTGATCAAAACTACTGCTGAAAACACTTGCGTCAATCCGTGCTTCGTCATTTGAAATTGCAAGGATATCGCTGGTTACAGAAACGTTCTCAATGATGACGGCGCCTTGTGGGTCTTGCGACACTTCTGGCAGGACATAGCTTGCATTGAGCCCGTCATTGATCGTTCCCTCTGCAACGAAATCCTGATTGACGTCAAAATTGGCAGAAATAATGATCTGGCCATTTACGATGCCAGCAGACGCAGCGGGTTGAAATCCCAAATTGCCGCGGAATAACATCGCTATCGGGTCACTCTGCGCGCGGGCAACGGCATAAATCATATGATTGTCGCCAACGCCCGTGCTCGAAGGTCCGGTGGTTGTACCTTCGTGCTGGATTGCTAAACTCGCGCCTGAATCGACCGGTGTTCCAAACGGAATTACGATATCAAACAAGCCGTTCGATAGGGTCAGGTCAATTTGTTCACCAGCGACATAGGCCACCGATCCGTTAATATCGGCGGTTCCTAATGTGACAACCTGTGCAGCAGCGGCGATGAAGAAGCTGTTTTCAGGAGACGCATCGATCTGTGCGCCCGAATTGATAATGATTGACGCGGTGCTGCTGGTTTGCCCAAACAGGCTCATCGTTCCGCCAGTCGTAAAGGCGCTGAACCCCGAAATATCCGGATCAAGCGTCGTTAGCATTAGCCCGCCAACATCAAATGTCGCGTTGGAACCAACCAAAATTCCGGTTGGCGAATAGAAGGCAACGAAGCCGCCCGGCTGGAAACCCGTACCAGGGTCAATTTGCGAAATCACCGAACCGTCGATGAAGACAACATCGCCATTCGTTGACGGGAGAATTCGGTTCAAAACCGAAAAGTCCGTTAAAAGCGTGCTTTGAAAAACACCGGTCGCCCCTGTCGGCAAGAAATCCAACGCCGATCCGCTAATTTCATCAGGCACCCAGTCAATCACCGCCGTCGGGCTATCAACATCGATTGTATCAACATTGGGCGTGTTGCGATCAATGTTCACTGTACCTTGCACCACAGACGGTGTCGCTTGGAATGCCTGCGCTTGCGCGTCTTGAGGGACACTCGCCAGCGTCGTGGATATGGCGAGGCATGCACCGCCGATAAGGAGTTTCGTGCGGAATGATGTCTGCGAGTTCATATCAGAAGCTCCACGGGAAAAGGCGTGCGGTGATCGAAAACAGAAAGCGGACATCGCCCCTGTCGGGTGCGAGGTCAGGCTTCTCTAATGGAACTGCGACCGAAAAATCGCCCTGCAGGCGAGAGCCAAGCGCGGCCCTCACCCCGCCGCCAACCGACCACAATCTGTCTGGATTGGCCGCTCTGCGGCTTGGGTCTTTGTTCCACGCCCAAGCCATATCGGTGAAAACATAGGGCTGTACGGCGTAGGAATCGGCGGATGTGGGGGCCAAACTGCCTTGGCGCATTTCCAGCGAAACGCCCACGCCATTGTCGCCCAGCACTGCGCCGGGGTTGTAGCCCCGGCCAATTGAATAGGTACCAGCTGCGAATTCTTCAAAGGCTGGCAGCGGCCCGCTTGCGATTTGTGCTTCTGCCGCGACGGCAATCGCAAATTTCGGCGTCGGGCGGAATTCCGCGCCAACTTCTGCGCGGGCAAGAAATGGCTTGGGATCGGCTTCAATTCGGCTGGGCGGAACGGCGCCCACCAAACAGCCCAATGGATTGGTTCGGCAATCAGGACTTGCACTAAAGACATCAATCCCTTGCCGGGCCTCAAGCCCCAGCGTCAGCCTGGTTCTCGGTTCAAACGCGGAGTAACCGTCACGGCGAGAGATGCTGTCCTTGTCGGTCCACACAGCATCGACGCTGGCGAACAATGTCCGCACCCGATCTTTGGTCAATGCAACTTTGTTAACATCAACATCCTGATTCACAATATCGATGCCAGCATTGCCGATTATTGTGGAACTGCGCGTCCGCTTAAACGGATAGATAGCTTGCACGGTTGCAAGAACCGTTTCGGATTCAACATCGAAACCTGGCAGATTAACATCCGGATTGGTCACGCTATAGGTTAGCGATCCGCCAAACCGCAGCCCATCCGATCCAACGCGAAAATCATGCGATAGCTGTACGGTTTGCTGTTCCTGAAATTCTGCCGTGCTGAACAGGGCCAGAGATGTCCGGTCACCAAGGCCCGTCAAATCATATACTTCACCCCGCAGCAAGCCACCAAACCGGCCGATCGATTTGGAACCGTAGTTCTGCACATTCAAATCAACACGCGCCCGCTGACGAACAACAGCAATCTCACCCACAAGATCACCCGGCGCACCGCCAGCTGCAGGCCTTAAAGAAAGTCGGACATTGATGCCCGGCAAATCATCGGCCAACAGCAAATAACGTTCGGCATCATTGGTGTTGAACACTGGCTGCTGCGTCAGCCGTTCAAGATAGCCCGCAACAATCGCTTCCGATGGTCCCGCTTCGCCGCGCACGCGCAAACCGGTCAAACGGCCGAATATGATGCGGAATTCCGCGCCGCCATCGCTCAAATTCTGCTCGGGAATTTCGACCGTTGCCAAATACCCTTGATCGCGCAAAATCTTATTCGCTTGCGCGCGAATATCGCACATAACCGAAATCGACAATTCACGGCCCAGATAGGATGAATAGGCATCATTTAACGAGATGCCGGTCACACGCTCCAACCCGGCAAAATCTACTTGCGACAGAGTCAGTTTGATATCCGAATATTCTGCCCGATCGAGAACACAAGGCGCACGCGCCAAATCGCCATCGATGGTCAGCGTCGGCGCCGATTGGCTGCGTTGCTGTTCTGGTGGGATCAATCCATCGCGGGTCGGCGGCGTCACCTGACCAACAGGCACAGTTTGCGCCTGCGCAGCCCCGGAAAACCCCAGCAGCGCCGCTGAAATGGCAGCAACAGCCACGCCGTTTGAAACGGGCCGTCGCTTTATCGGTTCACGGGAATCCAAATACCGCGCCAAATTAGGCTGTGTGATTGACAATCTGCCCCCCTGGGAATTGCATAACAAACAGGTAGGCGCATAACGCCTGCTAAAATTAACCCGAAAAGCAATTTCTTGCAGCTGAAGATGTGACTTGTGTCACGGTGTTTTCCAGCAGCCGCAGGCGACGCATTTTTTGCTGTCCAAGAGCATACAGATATTCAAGTCGGGAGCAAATAAATCAGGCGAAATACCGGTGCACTTTCAGTCAAAGAGCAACCGCGCAGGCTGGCTCACTTTCATTCAGGTTTGAGGCATTTGTGCAATCCATCCTGATGCGCCATATTAAAACAGCCGATTAACTGACTGAGCCAAAGGTAAAATCTTGTAAATCTCGACAGATCGAGTGGCGCGCCAAGCTATTCTTCGGTTAGGAAGAATTTGTAAAATGTTGCTATTCACAATTGGGTAAAAATACCATGCGCGTTGCAGTTGCCGATGACGATCCAGAAATACTTGATCAGATTGCCGGATCATTGGAAAAATCTGCACATAAGTGCGATCGTTTTTCTAACGGCCAGGATTTGATGGTCGCGCTCAAACGGGATACTTACGATATTGTCCTGCTCGATTGGAATATGCCCAAAGCGACCGGCCTTGATGTTATGGCATGGGCGAAAGAGGCGCTGGATCATCCCCCCGCTTTCATTCTGATGACCAGTCGTTCAGGCAAGGCAGATGTTGTCCGCGGGCTGAAGCTGGGCGCCAGCGATTACATCATCAAGCCCGAAAGCGATGAAGTGGTCCAAGCCAGAATTGAAGCGGCAGGGCGCGGCATCGGGCATTCATCCGAAAGCCGACACGTTACCTATGGCGACTATGCGATTGACCGGCTTGAAAAGACAATCGCGCTGAAAGGCGAAACGCCCAAATTGACGGCGCGGGAATTCAAAGTGGCCTCGCTCTTTTTTGAAAACCTCAATCGTCCGCTTTCGCGGAACTATATTTTCCTGCAGGTTTGGGGTGATACAATCGATCTTGAGACGCGCACATTGGATATGCATGTTTCGCGGATTCGCTCAAAATTGGCATTGCGCCCGGAAAACGGATTTGCAATTCAAACTGTGTTCGGTTTCGGCTATCGGATGGACTCATTCGCTGGCAGTTAGCGGCAGGAGAATTTTTGGTGAGACCGTTTTCAGGCAAGGCAATCGGCCCTGCTTTCATCGCCGCAGCATATTTCGCACTTGCGGGATGCGCCGTCTACCAACCTGCTTCGGTCCAGTCTCAACCAGCCGCTAAGATTGTGATCAGCGCGGTCGAATTTCCCGCCCCCGAACCTACGGCCGATCACGGAGACAACCTCCGTTCGCGTTGGGCGGCGGCGCTTGGCCAATCATTCCGTGCGAAATCCGTAACTGTTCACAGCGGCGCGCCGTATATTGCCGACTTTGCCCTGTCGGTTCGCGATGCAAAATCGGGGGTCGCCGACGCCGCATCCACCGCCGAACACATCGATTGGCAATCGCCGCCGCGCAGCAGCCGCTTTCTGGATGAATGTTCCGCCAAAAAATTGCGCGGAACATTGGTTGTATTTGATCGCGCCAGCGGGAAGATCGTCTATCGCGGCGAAAGCGAAAGCGAAGATTGCAATTTTGACCGATCCGCTCTCGAAACAATGGCCGTGCAGATTGTCAGCGACCTATTGAACTGAATGGAAGGCCCGATTGCGCGGTGTTGAATCATCGCTATTCGGGTTTCTGTTGGGGCTGCCGTTCAGGGAAATGCATCACAAATTCGGTCCCATGGTCAGGGTCCGAAATCACCTCGATCCGGCCATGATGCTTCTCAACCGCCCGCTTGACAAAGGTCAGCCCCAAACCGGCACTTGGGCCGGGATTGGTATCCTGCGCGCCGAAACGGGCAAACGGATCTGCTATTCTTTCCGGCGGCAAACCAAGGCCATTGTCCGAAACACTAAGCGCAATCTGTTTTACGCCGGAATTGGTGCCGGATTGAATTTCGGCCAACCGAACTGTGACCCGCCCGCCCGGCGGCGAAAATTTGATCGCATTGCCGAGCAGATTGTCCAACAGACGGGCAATCATAGATGGTTCAATTTCCGCCAAGACCATATCATCGGGTATGTCCTGAATGATGGAGATATTGCGCGCGCGGCAGACAACAAATGTGCGGTCGCAGGCCTCTTGGACAAGCGCGGCCAGATCGGCTTCTTCAAAGGTCAGATTCGCCTCTTCCAAGCGCGCGAGTTGGACGAAATCATCGGCAAGTTTAAGCGTCCGATGGGCTTGCACCGCGATCCGCTCCAGTCGTTCATCCGGGTCAATCGGACCCGATGATCGCTGGGTGAGGCCGATAATCGCGGCCTGCGGTGTGCGCATATCATGCGACAGAAATTCAAGCGTTTGCTGACGCTCCCCTTCCTGTTGGCGCATTTTGGTGATCTCGCGCAGCGCAATCACCTCAGCCTTGGAATTCCTATTATCGCTATCGAGACGCCCCTTTGCGAGCAAAAATGTCCGACCATCAGCGGTCGAAATTTCATTTGCGTGTTTATCTACGCTGACATTTCCCGAAATGAACAGCTCTGAAAAATGAGGGTGTTCGGCCAGTTTCCAATCACGAAACAACAATGATGCATTCCGGTTCCACAATTGGGCCCTTCCATCTTCGTCCAACACAACAATCGGATCGGGCACGGTTTCGATAATCTGTGTCAGGAACTGAAGGTTGCTTTTCACACCGCGCACCAGCATTTGCATTCGCGAAACCTGACGCGCAATTATATCAAAGCCGCCTGCACGGGTTTCCTCTGCATCAACATCAAGCAGCACCTTGGCTTCCGTTTCCAGAAATGCGCTGACCGACACCAATCGCCGCCAGCTCCACAGCGGATATGATAGTGCCAACACCAGCAATGCCGTGCCCGGCGCCAGCCAGATTTGCGCGGCCGGAACCAGCAGAAACGAACCTGCCAATATGGCCGCCATCAGACCGGCTGTGACCACCAGGCTAAACTTTGGCGCGGTACGCCAAAATGCCACAAATTGGATAAACAATGCGGCTATCGCGGCAAGGACAACCCATTGTCCGCGCGCCTCGGAAACATATTGCCCCGCGGTCAGGCTGTTGAACAAATTTGCCTGTGTTTCCACCCCTGCCATCAAAGTAACATTGCCAACGGGGACCGAATATCTGTCACCCATTCCTTGCGCGACAGCGCCGACAATAGCGACCTTGCCCGACAAAAAGCTGGGGGGCACCCGCCCGTGCAAAACCTCTGATGCAGAAATGGTTGCAAAACTGCCCGCCGGATTAAACGGGATAACCGGCCATGTGCCATCGATCTGGGCAGGAATCTTTATCTTCTGGCCCGAATCTTCGGCAGTTGCATTAAGGGCTGCGATAATCATTTGCGGATGAGACGCGCCGTCCGCAGCCAATCCAAAGGAAAAACGCCGCAATGCGCCGTCCTCATCGGGGTCCGCTGCGACATGACCCACACCCCGCGCTGCGGCCTTCAATTCGGCAAATGGATATACGGGGGAAATACCAGCGACCGTATCCGGTGTTGCACCGAACGTATGCGGCAAAATGACATTTCCTGCATCGCTGATTGCGCTTGCCAAACGCGCATCCGCCTTGCCCTCGGTCCGGTCAAGAAACAGCACATCATAAACAATTTGACTGGCACCCGCATCGGCCAGCCGATCCACAATCCTCGCATGCGTCCCGCGCGGCCACGGCCATGGCCCGACCTCCGCCAGGCTAGCATCATCAATCGCAACGATTATGATGTCTTGGGATACATCTGGGCGCGCCAGCACGGTTGCACTATCAAGCAGCCTTGTGTCGACACGCCCGGTAAGGCCGGAATGCTGTGACCAAATGGCCAGCAAGCACCCGCCGATGAGCAATGCCAGCCACTCCAGCAGCAACCGGTGACGCAGGATCAATCCCTTAGAGCCCAGCAATCGCACCGATCACTGGGTCACATTGATTTTTTGCGGCGTTGACCAGACTTTCACAGCCCCATCCTCATCCACCTGCATCGCGGCAACGCGCCAAAAATATGCACCCGGCGCAAGTCCGGTAATGATGAAGCCTTCACCTTCGATCCCGATTTCGTCAACAATCGGGCTGTCAGGGGCGCTTTCGTTCCAAAGCTGAAACGCAAAGCTCGTATCGCCTTCACCTGCACCCAGCCACGAGAATTTGAAGCCATCTTCAAGCGCCGACGGTTCTGCACTAGCGGAAATGCCCACTCGCTTGCGCTTAAACGAAAAGACTTCTGAAAGCCCTTCAACACCGGTTTGCGAAATGCCGCGTGATCGCACGAAATACGTGCCATTTTGCAAGCCTTGGAATTCAGCCTCAGCCTCTTCGCCCACGACCTCGCCCACGACCTCGCCCACGATTTCGAGGAAACCGGCATCGATTGCAACCTGCGTGCGGTACCGTGCTGCATTGTCCAATGCGGCGATGCTGAAGCCCACTGTCTCGCCGGTTTGAACTGTACCGGGATCGATGATTTCAGGTGCAGGCAGCAATCGTTCAAGGTCTCCGACACCTTGAGCAGACATCGGAACGCCAAACCCGCTTTCGGCAAGCGTAGATTGTTCGCCCACATCAATCGCCACGGCACCTTCGGCCACTTCTGCAACACTACGCGCATTGTCATTATCATGCGCGACGCGAAAAATTGTCCCGCGAACAGCCGTAACAGCTATGGGCGTTCTGATACGAAAACGTTCGTCCTTTTTGAGCTTCGGCGCAACAACTTCACCGCGCCCCTGCGCTATCTCAAAATCAACATCCAACGTATTTCCCAGTTCATAAATACGCGCACGCAACAGCCGGGCTGTAGTGTTTGATGGCAAAGAGACAATTGTGCTGCGGTCACCCAAAAATGAAATGAACCCGTTTGCACCGGTTTCAATTCGGGCACCTTCTGGCAGTGCCTTGCCGACAACAGGTGTGCTGCGCGAAAGCTGAACAGGGCCGCTAAAACTCTGCACCCGCAAGGTTACCGGTTTGAATTTCAACAATTTCCGGGGAACGCGAAGAAGCTTGCCAATGGGAATTTGGCGTGGATTCCAGATCCTGTTCAACCGCGCCACTTCGGTATTGGCTTGCTGGCTGGTGAAATAACGCTGCGCGAGAGAATAGAGCGTATCGCCTGCCTTAACGCGGTAAACGAGATGATCATTTCCTTGGGCGAATGCCGGAACGGTGAAGGATAGAGCCAAGGCACATAGCACCGCCCACATCACATCTTTTAGTCTCGCGGACATTTCTCTCCCAACCTATTTTTGCGACCCGAAGTTCTCTTTGCGTCCATAATGGCCGAGAATTGCTAACAATTCCAGCTTCACCCGCGCAATTTACAATTGATTACCCAAGGCATGGCGATCGGCGGGAGAATAACGCCGATATTGAGAGCATGCAGCGGCATTCGGCGACATATGCGAAACCGTGCTGTCCATTTTTCGCGATTCCGCACGTCTTTGAAACTGAACTTGGTCGATGTTATGATGCGGCTGATAGATTTGGATCATGATGCCCCATTGTTCCGGTCATCACTGTTGAGAGGAAAAAATTGCGTCTACAAAGTCTCTTGTCTCAATCGCATGTATCGGCATTTTCAGCCTATCATTGACCGCCTGTAACGGATCTGACGGCAGCGATGCTGCTGAAACCAGTAAGGCCGAAATTGCTGCTGAAGCCGCCACAGAAACCCCCGCAGAAGACACCGTACCACTGCCCGAAATAGCAGAAGAAATTCCTTCTGAAACGGCAGCTGCCGAAGAAACCGCAGGCGAAAACCCTGGTCAGGATGCGCTGGTCGAAAACTGTAAAAGCGCAGTCGCCAAAGAAACAGGTTCAAAGGTGCTTGGCGTTGATCGGGTCGAACAATCAGAGGCTGGAACCGGCGTTTCCCTTACAGTCGAGGGGGCTGACGCACCGTGGAGCTGCCTTGTGTTCGACGACGGCACTGTTGGCGGTGTCATGTATACCGGCAACGAGGGCGCTCGATAATTTTGGCCGCAGCCAACAATTTGCGGTTTGATTAGAAATTGCGCTTATGCCCCGTGCTAACGGCATTGGACGTATCAGTCGAAAAGAGGATATCATTATGATTAAGGGTATATTTGGACTTGCTGCAACAGGCATGCTTGCTCTTTCGGGTTGCACCATGGCCGATGGGTCATCAGCTCAACCCGCTGATAGTGCCGCAGCCGCAGACGCAAGCAATCGACTCGTCGATACGAATTGGCAGTTGGTTGAGTTCCAATCAATGGATGACGCGCAAGGAACAAGTCGCCCCAAAAACCCGGACAAATACACCATGTCTCTTGGGGCAGGCGGTAACGCAGCGCTTGGCCTGGATTGTAATCGCGGCACTGGGACATGGACTGGTGCAGATGGAACGAGCGGTTCGATTACATTTGGCCCCATTGCTTCAACCAAGGCACTTTGCGGACCAGATACAATGGGCGAAAAGCTCGCCCGCGATTTCGGCTACGTGCGCAGCTATATTATGCGCGGCGGGCGCCTTTACCTTAGCCTGATGGCCGATGGCGGCATTTATGTTTGGGAACCCGCCCCTGATAATTGACGCTGATTGTCAGACAGCAATCATTCCGCATTATTATATGCAGACTGATTCCGAAAACGGACCTCTTGTTGTGGGTGGGGATTGTTGTGGGTGGGGATTGTTGTGGGTGGGGATTGTTGTGGGAAGGGAATTTCGATTCCCTCCTCGGCAATTTTTCAACAACGTCGCTGACGGAACCCACCTCAATCCAGCCACCTTTTTGATCGGCCATTCGGCCAACAGGATAACCGCTGACGAAATTGGCGACAACCGATTGCAGCCGCTTTTACATCCGGTCTGGACCTGCAATCCATGGATGCAAACGTCGATCCGGGTGACAATTTTTATCAATATGCCAACGGCCAATGGCTAAACACGGTCCAGATTCCCGATGACCACGCGCTTGTCGGCGCATTTTCCGTTTTGGGCGACGAAACGTTCGACTGCGTCGTTTCGGCAATCGAAGCATTGGAAAAGATCTCGATGCCTATGGTGAAGACGGGCGTAAAATCATCGATCTATACCATTCATTTATGGATCAAGAACGCGTTGAAGCCGCCGGCCCGGGCAGCATTTCAAACGATCTTGTTGCGATTGAATCGGCACAAAATCACGCCGATTTATTTGCCGTCATGGCCAAGCCGTACATGACCCGGCCCTTTTCCATCGGTGCGGCGAATGACGCGAAGAACGCAGGCTGAAAAAATATGCAGTTCTGGCAGAGCGGCACCACATTGCCCGCATGCGAATGTTACCTTGAAGATGGCGCCCAATATCAGGCAGCGCGGGCAAGAATGGTAGATTATGCGGCAAAGCTGTTCGAGCTTGCCTGCTAAGATCGAATTCGGGAGCGTGCCGAAAACCTTGTCGCGCTTGAAACAGAACTTTCGCGCAGCCAGTGGCCCCCGGCACAAAAACGTCTGGCCAAATATGGCCCCAAAGCAATGGTCAATGCCCATTTCGAAATTCGCGGCAAGGCAATTGCGGGCGTATCGCAGCCACAATCACGCCCGATGACGATCTGTATCTCGCGCCTGAACAGCGTGTCCGTATTTGGTAACCTATCAAACGCAGGTCTGGCCGCTGCATGGCATGCGGTGGAGCCCAACTTTCCGAATGGATTGGATTGAGGGTGCCTGGCTTTGCGGTACGAACAATCAAGCTGGGGGATTCAAGATTGCCTTTAAAATTTAGTGATTTAACATTGCATGTAACTGTAAGTGACTTCACGCCGCTTCCCAAAAACGCCTAAAAGCACATCGCATCCTGTGCTGCATCGAGGGCACTTATTCCTTCGGGTTGCACCAGCAGTGCAGGATGCACCCCAAAAGGATTTGACTGTCTGCAAGACAACATGGTTGGCGGGGCTTCAGTGGATCGACGCAGACGCCCGCCCTTTTGCTCTCAAAACCATAAATAGCCCATCTCCTGTCACCTGTACCGGGCCGTGGTTGATGGTGTTTAATTCGAGCTTCAGCGTCGTTCCGCCCAGCTGGACCGAAGCAACCGCCTTGCGTGCTATGTCGACGATCTCTGCATAGTCTTTTGCAAAATCTTCAACCAACGCCTTTTCAATTTCTGCGCGCACCTGCTCACTCGCCATGACGCGCAACAGCAAATCGCCGGAGATTGTGTTTGTGTCACCGAACACTTCAAGATCGCGGATGTGAACGACCTGACTATTTGCTTCGGCGACCGGCGTTCCTGTCAGCCAAATCTGACCCTCGGCGCTTGCCCAAATGTCACCAGTTCGTGCCCCCACCGGCTCAATCAATGCATTTATGCCGACGGCAATTTTGCCATTTGCAGTCGGATAGAGGGTCACGTCTCTGAAGGTCACGTTGAGCTCTCCCAGATTCTCGCGCTCAATGCCTTTCTCAGCCAGCCGTTTCAAAGCCCGTAGGATGACCGGTTCAACCTCTGCATAGTCTGCAAGAACGGGAATGCTGGCGTTGAAGCCCGAGCGGCCAACAATCGGTTCATTTGCCCCAAGCGGTGTGCGATCGGGTTGGGCGGGCTTGTCACCGACGATTACTTCGGTTTTGGCACGCAACAATACACTAGCTGAAAATCGCCCGTTGTTTGCGCGGAACTGCCCAATGCCTGCACTTTGCGGTGTCAGCCGCAACCACGCGGGTGGGTTTTCCCTGCTGAGAGATTCGATTAGAAATGCTTGCGCCCAAAGTTCTTCGACATCACCGCGTAGGTCCAAAGCACGAACCTGTCGTTCGATGCTTTTTTCAATATTCGCAACCACGGATTTCAGTTCCTGGTCAGTTCGGCTGGTCAATTTGATCCGCCGGCCAAGAATATCGATCCCCGGTTGCTGTCGCCATCTATACGTTAAGTCTACGTCAGCTTCACCGCGCCAGTTCCGGTCAATTGCAAAATGCGCATCAATCTCGACCACCGCCGTGCCTGTGGCGGTTTCCTGTTTGATAATCCCGCCAATGTCTTGGGCGCGAACCACCGCATTGATCGGAAAAGTAATTTTCACCCCATCACCCGCTCCGCGCAGCCGCAAGGGGCCACGTTTGACTTCACCCACAACACGGCATCCGATCTTTGGGGTACGGACAATTTCCTTTCCAAGGATCCGAATATTCTTACGCGAAATACATTCATCCATCTTTCGGTCGATCGACCAAAGGTCTCTGGGAACGTCAGCTTCAAGGGTGCGCCGAATGCGGTTAAGCGGAATCCCAACTGAGGTGACCATCACCGATTCAGTTTGTTCATAGGCTGGCTGAACATCGGTGCGATGAGGCACAGAATAGTCAACAATGCGAACGTAAAAATAGAAAAAATAGATGATCGCAGCGATAGCGCCCAAAAATATCAGAAGCGCCGCAACCAACAGTTTGCTGCGACAATCCCCGTCAACAACCGCCATTCAGAACCCACAACAATATCGCCATAACCCAAGGTGGTAAACGTCACGGCAGAAAAATACAGGGCCGGTTCAAGCGCGCTGAAAACGCCTAAGGCCAAAAACAATCCTGCCCAAATCCAAATCACGACGCTGATCGCCCCAAGGAGCCAAATCACAACAGCGGCAAGAACAAATGTAATTTTTAGCGCATCCGGTCCACGCGCAATCCAATCATTTTTCCTGGACAACACTATGCTTGCGATTGAAACAAAAGCCGCTTCGACCATAATGGTCAGACCAACGACAATGCTACCGATTAGGATTTGCAAGAACATCACCCCAATATACAACAAATTCACCCCATAGGAAACCGCCCGTGTTCCGCGCTTGGCACACCCGATCGAAACTGAGCGAGGAGCAACAATCATTGCTTTTTCTCATATTACCCAAAGCCCGCTGCCGCCCCATCGCCAATGGCTTACCTGCCATGCCCCGCATTTTTCTGTGTTGCAGTGCAGACACGGTGAGACGAACTTGACGGAGGCGCTTTCCGTTCAGCGAACCCCATCTTTTCAGCAAGCCGCATCCCTTCAACAAGCCGCATTGTTCCATCAACGCGAGTTCGGCTTGCGTAACAGTTTTCTGGCCATAAAACGTCCAAAGCACATTCAGTATCTTAAGCTAAGGTTTGCTGTTGGCGGCATTTGCGGCATGGCTAACACCTGCAAACGAGGAGACCATACTTGGAACTGACCGACGCAAGCACGATACAGATCGACAGCTTCATGGCCTTGACACTAGGGATCGTCGTTTTGTTTGCGGGGATCGCAACGACATCCAAGTTGGATTTCCTTCAAAATTTTAACATTCCAGAGCCTGTAACGGGCGGCATTATCGCGTGTCTGTTGGGATTGCTGATATATCTGGTAACCGGGTATGAAATAGAATTTGACCTTTACGTACGCGATATATTGCTGATTTATTTCTTCACTACGATTGGGATAAACGCACGTTTCTCACAATTACTGGCTGGAGGCCGGCCATTGCTTCTGCTGTTGGGACTGACAATAGCTTACCTTGCCCTTCAAGACATTGTCGGTGTGGTGAGCGCCATGTTAATGGGCCAACCTAGCGGTATTGGGGTGCTCGTGGGCAGTGCATCGCTCGCTGGCGGGCACGGGACTGCCATTGCATGGGCGCCGACCATCGCCGACCAACAAGGTGTCGGCAACGCCCTTGAGATTGGAATCGCTGCGGCCACCATTGGCTTGGTTGCTGCAAGCTTGATCGGTGGACCAATTGCCGGTTTCTTGATCAAACGGAATGGAATTGAAAACCTATCCGATGACAATTTGTTGGCGGGCGTGGAATACGATAAGAAAAGTGAAACCAAGATCACGCATTTGAACATTATGAGTTCAATCCTACTGATCCATCTCGCTATGATCTTGGGCTATATTCTGAATGAAGCCATTGCCGCGGTCGGGATAAAATTGCCGCTATTTGTGTCATGCATGATGGTCGCAATTTTGATGACCAATTCCATTCCAGCATTGTTTAAAGTCAAGAACTGGCCGTCAGGCTCGAATGCGCTGGCAGTGATTTCGGACATGTCCCTTGGCCTGTTTATTGCCATGTCCTTGATGGGCATGCAGCTTTGGGGCGTCGTTGACCTAGCTGGACCGCTCTTCATCTTGCTGTTGGCTCAAGTTGCAGCGGCGGTGCTTTTCATTCTGTTCGTGGTGTTCCCGGTGATGGGGCGGAACTATTTCGCCGCAGTGTTAAGTGCTGGATTCGCTGGCTTTTGCCTCGGCGCAACACCAACCGCAATTGCCAATATGTCTGCGGTTGCCAAAGCGCATGGCCCCAGTCCAACAGCCTTCATAATCGTCACGCTCGTCGGTGCATTCTTCGTTGATATCGCAAATTCGTTTCTAATTCAGTTTTTCATTACGCTTTGAGTAGGTGTGGTTGCGAAAGCAGGGAGGGCACCCATTCAAACTAACTTGGATTCTTATGGCCGGTTTGTTCTTTCACCAAATCACGGTCATGTGCTGCGGGCTTTTCTGCGCATTTTGCATCGAATTGACGATCCCAACCTGAATGCCTCGTGGCGACACCACGCGATATCTAGCCAAACTGTCCGTCGTCAGCACCTATGGCACAGAGTGAGCGTCGACCGTTTGGAGCATCGGCCTCGTCTTGTTGGTTTGTTTTAGGCGGCTAGATCTTCCGCGATGCAGCTGGGACCGTTATAACTGAGCAGGCGTGACTTATGACGCACATGCGCCATATCCAGCGTCTCAGTGACGCCCTCAGCCCGCATCGTCGTATAAAGCCTCCAAGCGATGATGTAGTGCGAGCAGCTCTGCGATGCTGTCGTCGCCGCGCAGGCCCTCCAGCACGATCCTGATCTTGTCTTCAGCTGAGAAGTGGTGCCGTGTCCTGCGCCGGATGTCTTCTATTACCCGCTCAGCACTCGCTTTAGACCTTGCGTGTTTGGCTCTCACCTTCGTTCCTTCGTCACTGCGACGAAAAACAAACACTCCTTAAATCTCAACCCCTAATCTGTGCCATTGGTGCTGACGGGGAACGCCATACAATTAGCTAGATTCATCCGCTCCCGATTTAAAGCCAATGTTAAGTATCTCCGGCTAGGGCTCTGTATTCAAGTATCGGAGAAGAGTGGTGAATAAATGGTGTGGGGTTACAACTGGAATCGTTGCGTTGACATTTGCCTCGACGTCTTCGGCTAAAGATTCTGAAGACGAAAATTTCGGAATGGGTGCTCATGTGCCGGTCGCTTGCGATATCCAGACTAGTGATTTTGACCTTCGGCCTGGTGCCGGAAGAGTAACAGGACGGGTTCTGGAAACGTGCAATACCAATCGCGGCTTTCAAGTCTTGGCCACGCACCGAACATTGGACACAGCAGAGAATGTTTCTGTCTCCTACAACCATCAGGTGACAAACCTAGACAAGATGGGCTGGTCCGTGATCAGCCTCCGATCTGGTGCGCGCTATGGATATGTCCCAGTGACCATCGATACCGCCAACCTTCAGTCCCAGCTAACCCTGAGCTTTTCATTAGTTGCGGTTTAAGCATCACGCCTAGCTGGCGGAAACGGTAACCGTTACTCGATCTGAATACTCACCGGACCGAGCCTCGAAAGGCAGAACATTGATTTGTAAGGGGTGCAGGTTTCCCATAGCATCACTCGGCTGACTGAAATACGTTGTAATGGCCCCTCGAAGATCAACTTCATTTCCGTTCATCAGCATCATGTAAGGTATGCGATCCGTTTGCGAACGGTGTCGTAAAACACCAAGATTCTGCGATTCAAAAGCCACAGAATAGCCAGAAGTACTCCAAACCCGCAAAGCGAAAGGGTCAGACATATTTAGTCGATCCGGCTCCAAAATTCCGAGGTCCATTTGGGCGATCTCGCTGGCCCCTGTAACTCCTACTATTCTCAATTCGACCGCAGGAAACACTTCAAAACGAACATAGAGCGTCATTGTGTCCAAAAGGGTCGCGCGCTGATCGAACAGAAGCAGACTGTATTCTTCCGTTGTGGTGCCGCTGGTAAGCCCCCATTCTGTAGGCATGGTTATCGTAATAGGGACTGATCTGCCGACGGAACTGTTACCAATACCAGAAACCTGAAGGTCGCTGGCACCGCCCCCTGCGGCAGATATGTTGGACAAAACTTGGATTACCTGCGGGCCTGATTCCAAAATAAAATTATGCGATCCGTTCAAAAACCCATTAGTCTTAACGACACGAATTACCGCTTCACATGGACCCGTTTCATCATTTTGAACGCGGACATTAAAGTTTTCTCGGACGGTCTTACCCGAACCGACCTCAATCGCATTCAACGTTACCGTTTGTGCAGGTTGTGCGAACTCAGGGGCACACTCGGCATTTGCTGACGCTGCCCCAAACAATCCCAGTGCAGTCGCTATCAAGAAATGTAGTCTGCCCATCGTACGATCCTACTCTTTCACAGGTTCTAGATCCACCTTACCAAGCCGCAGAAGGCGCTGCGTACTGTCAGATGTTTGTATCACAAATTTCTCTTCAATGTCATCGATCGTGACTTCATACTGCTGGTTGGGTGCAAGTCCGATAACCGCAAATCGCCCGGCGCTGTTTGTAAAGAACCTGATAGGGGTGAATTCGTCATCGCTAGAGTTGGTCACCGTACCTACGGCCAGCGTAACAGGCTTTCCATTCTGCATCAGAAACCCAGTGGCACTGATGTAGTATTGGCTGCCAACCTGAATACTATATCCAGATCTATATGGCGGTTCCACGCGACTTGTACCGTCGCCGATATCAACACCGAGATCAAACCCCGCCAGATCATATTGGACATCCTGACGAACATAGGACGTCAGATCGTTCTGCACAGCTGCGCCCAGCAAACCGCTACGAGCATCATAACGGTTCTGACTAAGCGATTGTCCAGTTATAATCTCAGCACCTTCGATCGCAGGGTGCGACTTTACTACCGCGTAAGAATCTCCGATCGGCCTTCCAACGCCAAACGCGCCGTCCGCGAATGCGATGGATGTGCCAACTTGCAATCGAACGTCCTGTCGATCCGTGAGATCCCCGAAGTTTCGTCCTTCCGTCAATGCGATCACACGGGCCTCAAACCTATTCCCAGTGTAATCGACGGTAGTATCAACACTCGATTGCCCATCCGAGTCCGTGAGCCCAACATCAAAACCAAAGCTGCCAACGGTTTCGTCCGATCCTTTCGATAGGTTTGCTCGGAAGAACTGATTTCGGCTTCTATAGTCCGCACTCGCTCTGAGCGAGCCCCCCAATGCAACGGAGATACCGACACGCGCACCATAGCTCTTCACACCATTGGTGCTCGTGCCGTATTCGATGCCACCGATAATTCTTGTTCGCTCATTCAGCCTATAAAAAACGTCCGCAAAGGTCGTAGCGCGATCTCGAGCTGGGCCGCCGGTCATGGTATAAGCACCACCGACGTTAATGTAGGTGTCCTCGTTCAGACCTTGGGAATAGGTTGCGCCGATACTTAACAGATCGAAACTGATCGGCAATACATCAGAAATCGTTCGGAAATTTGCCGATTGATAGTCGAAGTTTACCGCAAATTGCCTTGGGCGCGAACCCGATGGTCTGGCTTGGAAACGGTAATTTGCACGCACAGCATATCCGGTTCCTGCATCTCCAGTACTAGCTCCAAGTTCGATATCAAATGCGCCCGGGAACACCTGGGGCACCACCGAAGAAGACAATGCTGCCACCTGCACGCGTTCGCTAATCTGCACAGCTCCGCCCAAGATCAGACTGTCAGACAGAGCTTTTCGGTACATCCCGACCAAACCGACATCGTTGGAATAATCCGGCTCAAACGTTAGGTTCTCAGCAAGCAAACCAACGGAGAAAACATACTCGCTCTCTCCCTCAGGAAGATCCAATGGGTCAAAAAAATAGTCTAGTGAGATAAGTTGCTGCCTGCCGGCCGAGTCTCGGATAGCCAACTGAACATCGTTAGCACCAAGCTCTATGGGCAAATCCGTAAGATTGTATCGTCCCGCATCAAGTTGAAAAGCGCGGACACGTTCACCATTGACCATAACTTCAACACTAGAAGCGCTATCCAAGAGAATTTCCTGCCCCCCTAGCCTAGTGGTAGGTAAAAACGGGTCGAATATCTGCCGCCTTTTTTCAAGCGAGAATCCAGCAATAAATGCGGTGCTCAACAGTGGTGTTGAAACAACACGCAGGTCACCAGCACTGTATCGCTGATAGCTGTCAGGCCTATCATAGACCGCTCTAATCCCACGTCGGTAGAACTTGTATCCCTCGCCAAATTGTTCGGTGAATGCTCCATCATATTCTACTACTATCCCCCCGACGCGCGTAGCGCCCGTGAGAAATAGGTCGGGATTGCTTAGTCCTTCATCACTCCCGTAATCTGCATTAGCCACCACATTCAAATATGAGCTAACCCCTGCTGGATTGATCGTTGGCAGGGAACCTTCCCTTGTTTTACGCGCTGTGCCAATTGTCTGGGTGGGCTGCAAAGCAGGCGGGATCGATTTGACGATCAATGACAGCCGCGACCTGTCGAATTCAATGTCGATGCCAATAGTCGACAATGAGCTGACCGACACAAAAGATTTGCCAAGCATCGTTTGGTCGAGCTCAATTCGGCCTGCATCATTCAGCAGTAGTGCCATTTCCTGCCGCAACCCGTCAGCATCAATCAGTGGGTCACCAGAACCCGTGACTTCAATAGTCACATCGCCCAAGATCGTCGTGCGGTAAACTATCGGTACGGAAAACGTCATTGAACGCTCAGGCCGAGAATTATCCAATCTCGTTGACGTTGCGCTAGAATCTGATGCAACTGGTTTTGTAATCAGTTCTTGGGCATGCAAGTGGTTGGATGCTGACAAACCAACGGTGACGGCGAGGCTGCTCACCATCGCCTTTATGGAATTCTGTTGCCTGCTCTTTAGCACGTTAGAAGGAAATTGAGATCGACACCGTTTCGGGCATCAACTCTTCTTCCATAGGGATCAGAAATATCCGGTTACGTCCTGGCGCAACCACACCTACACCGATCACCTTTGACATATCTTCACCTTCGTATTCACGTTCGAAATCTAGGCCGTCTACGGTCTTGCCTGTGATCTTCCAATCAGCCATCCCGGCAAGGAAGAAACGGTTTCCATCATTTGCCAAGTCCACCTCCAAACCTTTGACTGTCTGTTCAGTTGTGGCGATTGTGCCGTCATCCGCTAACGACTCTTCAGAGACTTTCCGTTCAACCGACGAATATGAACGGACAGCGGGAAGGGGCTCGGAACCATCTGGAACAACGTTTATGAGTACGTTGTAATTTACGACCACCTGTACTTGGGAAACTCCGGGCTGATAAGCCACTGGAACCTGCTGGATCGACATATAATAGGTTTGCGATTGGTCGAGAGCGGCGTCGCTTACATATTGAATTCGGAAAACCTGCTGCGATTTTTGCTCGACCAGGGCTTGGGCCGGAAAAACGAGAAAATCCTCATCTGCGGGGACCAATTCAAGTTCACCCTGAGGTGAAATAATGCCGCGCATCATCCGAATTTCGTAAGGAATGTCTTTGGTACTGTCGTTGGTCAGCTGAACACGAGCTATCGATTCCCGACCGACTGGCTCAAGTTCCACAATCATCGGCGAAACTCGCGATGCTTGTGCCGGCAGAGACACGGCAGCAACCATTAAAAGGCAAAATGCCATTAACCTACAGAACATAAATCCCCCAAGTCCCCCAAACCCCGTCTCCATCTAAAGCACAGAGAACCTATTTGAAAAGCAAATATATTTCGGGTTCGCATTCATGCGCGAATGCGCACGCAAAAAAAGGGAGGGGCATCCCCCTCCCTTCTCTTACGAAATACTAAGGCTCAAATCGGGCTGAGAGAAATCGTCGCAGTGTCGGCATAGTCACCTGACAGAGGACGGTTTGGGTTCCAAGCCTGAGGGATCACTGCACGGATTGTGCCGAGATCGTGAAACGCGTCGGTCTGATCCCGGAACCGGGTAGAGGCCGTTGTCGTTTGCAGATATACTGGCAAGAAGTCATCATCTGACGGCAGCAGATAGAGGCCGTAGTTGAGCTTATCAGTAAAGTCTTCTGAATCTGGCCCATCATTGACCTGATCCTGATTGACCAGACCTTGATTGTCACTGGTGATAGTAATTTTGGCTGCGTAATTGCAACTCACCCAGACATCCTGAAACTCGTTGTCAAATGCCGTAGTCAGCAAAAGTGCGTCCGAACCAGGAGCGCGCTCAATAGCCAGGCGACCGAAATTCATGTTGCTAGGGGCTTCCAGACTGCATTCATCAGCAACGCGTGCCTTGACAGTCAAATCTTTAGAATCTGAGTCAGAAGCGCTTGCCGCAGATGCGGTAAAAGCCAGAGCTGACGCCGCTAGGGCGAGAGTTAGTTTCTTCATAAGTAATCTCCTATGGACATACATAATAGGAGAAGACGGCAAACCGCCCTCTCTCAATATCCGCATACGACCATAGCGGTAGAAACCGTTTCGAGTGACTTTTGATCTTATACGAATCGGTTAACAATGTCTTAACGATGTCGGGGACGAGGAGTCAAAGCAGATTATGTAAAATGTTTCAAATTGGGATTCACAATCAAACGGTTAGATAAGATGATGATGTCAGACTAACTGCAAAGGCAGCGAAGCGGCGGATTTTGTGAGCTTGCGATCGTTCAAGTGGCGCTCTAAATTGAAGCGATTGTGATTGTTGGCGTGGAACGAAAGGATCTTCTACGACGACATTATTCTTCAGAACCACTGCATGGCGCGCGCTAGTTGTCGAAACGATAAGTGGTTATTCTCCACCGGGTTGTTCTTCCAATGCCCCATCTCACGGCGGCATTCATTGCCAAGTTCAAGCATGGCAATTGGGTGAAATTTAGGCCCGCCTGTGACGACCTTTCTCCGCCGTCCCGTGCTGCTTCAGCGCCTTGCGGCGGAACGTTAGCGCTGCCTTCTTACCTCGCTTCTTAGTGGCATAGATCTCTAGTATCTCGCCTTCATGGTCGACTTCACGCCACAGGAAACGTGTCTCGCCATTGATCTTCACAAGCGTTTCATAAAGGTGCCAACGCCAGTGACGAGAACCTTTTAGGCATTAAGCACTTTTTTCAATGCCTCGCTCGAAAAGCAGATTGTCGAAGTTTCGCAGGCTCAGCGCAAAACAGACGTAAAGCATCACCGCCAAACGGATCACATCTGGCGGCGAGTTGAAACGGCGGAATGAACTTGGTCGTTTGGCGCGGGGTTGGCATTTCATCGCCGCCAGTTGGCAACCACTGCTCTCGTTTACAGCGTTAGTCTGACGATACCCTGCAACTGAAATTGCAGAAGTCAGTCAGCGGCAGCCGTAAATATTGGAACCGGCGCGCGAACTGGTCATGCAACTCTTTAGGAGCCGCTACTGTGTCGGTCTGGTGCATCAGGGCTTACTGAACCAGTGGCCCATCGGCGCGCGCCAATTCAACGCCTTCGATTTCTGTTCGCGATGCCAGAATGGCGATGTATTGCGCGACGGCACGGCGCCAGCTGGCTTCTTCGAGATAGTCGGCAATTTTGGGCTGAACCGCCTCAAACGGGATCGTTTCGCCTGATATTTTGCGGCCTGCCTGTACCACATGAACGCCAAATCGCGTTTTGACCGGAACGGGGCAAAGCTGACCAGCGTCCAGATTAAACAAAAAGGATTCAAATTCGCCAACCGTTTGGCCGGGACCAATCTGGCCCAGATTGCCGCCTTGTTTGGCTGAGGGACAGGCCGACAACGTTTCCGCCAGCGCGGCAAAGCGGCCGGGGTGCTCGGTCAGTTCCTCAATCGCATCGGTGGCACTTTGAACAGCTGCGGCATAGCGATTTTCATCGTCACGCGGGGCGGCAAACAAGATATGCGATGCTTCGACCAAGGCTGGACTGCTGAATTGATCGAGATGTTGGTCGTAATAGCGGCGGCAAACTGCGCTATCGGCGTCCGGCGTTGATACCTCGCGTTCAAGCAATGCCTCAATCCGTGCATCATCGGGGACTAAGGTGCGGCCTTTTGCGTCTTCTATCAGCGGGGCTTCAATCGCCAAGCGGTCCGCTTCGGCCAACAGCATTGTTTTTACCGCCAGCGCACGGGCGGCTTCGGCCCATGCCTCTTGAGGGTTGTCAGCAGGATGATTTTGCAATTCTGCCGCAATCACGGAAGCCGGAATCTCCGTGCCATTAACGGCAACTGTGGGCGCGTCTTGTCCTGCGGTCATGATACAGCCTTTCTGCTGCGAACGATCTGATAGCCGGATCGCCAGATGTAACGAACCGGGGCGGACAGCATGTGCACCAGCCGGGTAAAGGGAAAGACGAGGAATATCGTCAGCCCGAGGAACAAATGCGCTTTAAAAATCGGATGGACATCGACCACGTAGGAGGATGCGTCGCCTTGAAAAGTGAAGATACCTCGCGCCCAAGACATGAGTTTGACCATTTCGTGCCCGTCCAGATGGTCGAGCGAGACAAAGATCGTGCCCAGGCCCAAGACCAATTGCAGCCACAGCAACATCAAAATGGCAATGTCACTAAAGCTGGAGGCGCGCCTGATCCGTGCGTCGAACAGTCTACGGTGCAGCAACAGGCTTGCCCCGACGAAGGCCAAAATTCCAGCCACACCGCCCGCAGCGATAGCGAGTATTTGTTTTGCACCGTGACTGATGCCGAGCGCGTCAAACAATTCGATCGGTGTCAGCAAGCCGCCCAAATGACCGAAGAAAATCACCAGAACGCCAAGGTGAAAGGACAACGATCCGATCATCAATTGTTTGCGGCGCAAAAGCTGGCTGGACCCGGCACGCCAGCTGTAGGGTTCGCGGTCATACCGGATGATTGACCCAATCGCGAGCACGGCCAGCGCAATGTAGGGATAGATACCGAAGACGAGGTGGTTCAGGAAATCAGCCATTGTTCTTCCCTCCGTTTAATGCCGGTCCGGGCCCGGTTTCTTCGAGCATTTTGCCGAGCATATCGTTCACCTGTGGGCAGCCGTCTTGGGGCGATCCGGGGCCGAAGGTAACTTGTTCAGCCTCCCACGCCTCGTCCAATGCCTCGAGATCTTCGGGATCGTCATCAGGCTCTGCGCGCAAAGCCTCTATGACCTTTGGATCAGCTGGGCCTGCCAACTGGCCAAGCGCCTCCAGAACAGCGGCATAGCTGCTGTCACGCTTTGTCAGCCTTTCCCCAATCGCGGCGACCACATGAGCGGGTTCTTGCAGTAGTTCTAACGCCTCTTCACAAGGCAGGATCGACAGATATTCAAGGAACAGCGGCAGGAAATCTGGCAATTCGGTTGATGCGATCACCAGTCCGCTTGCTTCATACATCGCTTTCAGATCGACCATCGCCTGACCGCGGTCCCGACTTTCGCCGTGGACATGTTCGAACAAATGCAGCGACAATGTGCGGGTTCGATCAAACAACAGGACATAACGTTCCTGCAGGTCAAGCAGGTCGCCGTCCTGATATTCGGCAAACAATGGTTTCAACCGTTTGATAAAGGCCGATGGAACCAGCGCCTCATCCTTCAGCAGCGGGAGAAAATCCTCTACCGCCTCCTGAATTTCGGCAGTTGGATAGGTCAGCAGCGCGGCGAGAATTTTGAATGTTTTTGTCATGACCGCATCACCTCTGACGGTGTCTGGATTTTCTTTTTCTTGGGAGAACCGAACAGATTGGTCTCGGTTGATCCGCCGGAACAGCCATTGCCGAAAGAAAAGCCGCAGGAACCGCGTTCCTCAAACGCATCTTCAGCCTCTTCCCGGTGACTTGTCGGGATGACGAAGCGATCTTCGTAATTGGCGATTGCCATTACGTGATACATTTCGTCGATCTGTTCAGGCGTCAGGCCGACACCTTCTGCAACATCTGTCGCGATCACGCCGTCAATCGTTTTGGCGCGCATATAGCTGCGCATTGCCAGCATCCGTTCCAGACACAGGGCAACCGGTTCTTCCTTACCTGCGGTTAGCAGATTGGCGAGATAACGCAGCGGGATACGCAGGCTGCGAACATCGGGCATGTCATCCTTGAACGCCATTTTGCCTGCATTTGCGGCTGAGTTGATGGGGGAAAGCGGCGGCACATACCAAACCATCGGCAGGGTGCGATATTCAGGGTGCAGCGGGAAGGCGACCTTCCATTCCATCGCCATCTTGTAGACGGGCGATTTGCGCGCCGATTCCAGCCATGCTTCAGGAATACCATCCTTGCGGGCCTGTGCGATCACTTCGGGATCATTGGGGTCGAGGAAGATATCGAGCTGCGCCTGATACAGATCCTGCTCGTCCTCGGTCGATGCCGCTTCTTCTATCCGGTCAGCATCATACAGCATCACGCCGAGATAGCGGATGCGGCCAACGCAGGTTTCGGAACAAACGGTCGGTTGCCCGACCTCGATGCGCGGATAGCAGAAGGTGCATTTTTCCGATTTGCCGCTGTCCCAGTTGAAGTAGATTTTCTTATAGGGGCAGCCCGATACACACATCCGCCATCCGCGGCATTTTTCCTGATCGATCAGGACAATGCCGTCTTCTTCGCGTTTGTAGATCGAGCCGGAGGGGCATGCCGCAACGCAGGTCGGATTGAGGCAATGCTCGCACAGGCGCGGCAAATACATCATGAAAGTGTTTTCGAACTCGCCGTACATGGCCTTTTCGACGCCTTCAAAATTGTAGTCTTTCGAGCGTTTGGAAAATTCACCGCCGAGGATTTCTTCCCAATTGGGGCCCCATTCAATCTTCTCCATCCGCTCGCCAGACACCAGTGAACGCGGGCGCGCGGTTGGCATCGCCTTCATCTCGGGCGATTTTTGCAGATGCTCGTAATCAAAGGTGAAGGGTTCGTAATAATCGTCAATTTCCGGCATATCCGGATTGGCGAAAATCTTGGATAGAAGCCGCCATTTGCCGCCCATTTTGGGGCGGATGCGACCATTGCGTTGGCGTTCCCAGCCGCCGTTCCATTGTTTCTGGTTTTCCCAATCCTTGGGATAGCCAATGCCGGGCTTGGTTTCGACATTGTTGAACCATGCGTATTCCATGCCTTCGCGGCTGGTCCACACATTTTTGCACGTGACCGAGCAGGTGTGACAGCCGATGCATTTGTCGAGGTTGAGAACCTTACCTATTTGCGCGCGAACCTTCATTCTGCTGCCTCCATCTGCCCATCCCGATTTTGGCCGGGAATTTCGCCAGCCGGAAGCCGGTCTTTCTCGCCATCAAGCCAATCGACGTCGGTCATCTTGCGAACAATCACGAATTCATCGCGGTTTGAGCCCACCGTGCCGTAATAGTTGAAGCCGTAGCTTTGCTGGGCATAGCCGCCGATCATATGGGTGGGCTTCAGGATGGCCCGCGTGACGCTGTTATGGATGCCGCCACGCTGTCCGGTAATCTGCGACCCCGGCACGTTCACGATCTTCTCTTGCGCGTGATACATGAACAGCGTGCCTTCCTTCATGCGCTGAGAAACAACCACGCGGGCACAGAGCGCCCCGTTGGAATTGAACGCTTCGACCCAGTCATTATCGACCAGATCGGCCTTCGCTGCGTCAATTTCAGACATCCACACAATCGGCCCGCCGCGTGACAATGTCAGCATCAGTAGATTGTCCGTATAGGTCGAATGGATGCCCCATTTTTGGTGCGGGGTGATGAAATTGAGCACGACATGCTTTTGCCCATCTGCCCGGTCCAGCATCGGCTTAACCGCCTTGGTATCAATCGGCGGACGGTAAACGCAAAAACCTTCGCCAAATGCGCGCATCCATTGATGATCCTGATAAAGCTGCTGGCGCCCCGTCAGGGTCCGCCAAGGGATCAGTTCGTGGACGTTGGTATAGCCAGCATTGTAGCAAACCTTCTCGCTCTCGATCCCTGACCACGTAGGTGACGAGATGATCTTGCGCGGCTGGGCAACCACGTCGCGGTAACGGATTTTCTCATCCTCTTTTGGCAAAGCAAGATGGGCATGTTTGCGCCCGGTAAATTCTTCCAGCGCCTCCCATGCTTTCACGGCCACCTGACCATTGGTTTCAGGGGCGAGCATCAGGATGACTTCGGTCGCGTCAATATCAGACTCGATCTTGGCCATGCCTTTGGTCACACCTTCTTCGGTCACGACGCCATTGAGATCTTTCAAATGCTGGACCTCATGCCCGGTTTTCCAGGCAATGCCTTTGCCGCCATTGCCGACATTTTCCATCAACGGGCCGAGTGCGGTGAACTGCTTGTACAGGTTGGCATAGTCGCGCTTGACCACGGCAATTTGCGACATTGTCTTGCCCGGAATGGGGTCAACTTCGCCCTTGGTCCAATCCTTTACATCCATCGGTTGGGCAATTTCGCCCGGCGTATCGTGAAGGATTGGTGTCATCACCACATCCTCTTCCTCGCCCAACACTTCAGGCGCAATTTCGGAAAATTTCTTGGCTATCGCCTTGTAGATTTCCCAGTCCGATTTGGATTCCCACACCGGATCAACCGCCGCCGACAAGGGGTGGATAAACGGGTGCATATCCGAGGTGTTGAGATCGTTTTTCTCGTACCATGTCGCGGTCGGCAGGACGATGTCCGAATAGACACAGGTGGTCGACATGCGGAAGTCGAGCGTAACCACCAGATCGAGTTTTCCCTGCGGCGCCTCGTCGTGCCATTCGACGTCTTCGGGCTTTTCATGGCCCATCTCGCCAAGATCTTTGCCCTGCACGCCATGTTCGGTGCCGAGCAGATGTTTGAGGAAATATTCGTGCCCCTTGCCCGACGACCCAAGCAGATTGCTGCGCCAGACGAACATATTGCGCGGCCAGTTCGCCGGATCATCCGGATCGTGGCAGCTTAGTTCCAGATCACCGGATTTCAGGCCATCGACCACGTAATCCTTAGGCTCTTTGCCAGCCGCGCGAGCATCTTTCGAAATCTGTAGCGGATTGGTTTTCATTTGAGGTGCGGAGGGCAGCCAGCCCATCCGTTCCGCACGCACGTTAAAGTCGATCAGCGACCCGCTCAGCTCACCATCGGGAGCAGTTGGCGAGACAATTTCATCAATACCCAGCGTTTCGTAACGCCATTGATCGCTATGCGCGTAAAAAAAGCTGGTCGAGTTCACCTGACGCGGTGGACGCGACCAATCGAGGCCGAATGCCAGCGGCTGCCAACCGGTTTGCGGGCGCAGTTTTTCCTGCCCCACATAATGCGACCAACCGCCGCCTGATTTGCCGATACAGCCGCACATAATCAGAAGGTTGATGATCCCCCGATAATTCATGTCCATATGGTACCAATGGTTCAGCCCCGCCCCCAGGATGACCATCGACTTGCCTTCGGTCTTCTCCGCATTTGTGGCGAATTCACGCGCAACGGTGATGATGCTGTCAGCAGGAACGCCGGTAATTTCTTCGGCCCAAGCCGGAGTATATGGCTCGTTCTCGCTATATTCCTTGGCAATATTCTCACCGCCAAGACCGCGATCCAGCCCGTAATTGGCCATGAACAAATCATAGACCGAAGCGACCAGCGCGGTGCCTTTTTCCAACTTCACCTTGCGCGCTGGGACGCAGCGCATCAGCTTGTCAGGGTGGTCCGTCCCTTTAAAATAGTCATGCTCGCGATTGCCGAAATAAGGGAAGGCGACTTCGACGACGGTGTCGTGATCTTCCTCTAGGATATTGGTCAGCTTGAGCTTCGTGTCCGCCCCGCCTGTTTCCTTTTCTTCCAGATTCCATTTGCCTTTTTCGCTCCATCGCGATCCGACCGTCCCGTTAGGGACCACGATCTTTCCGCTCAGCTCGTCAAAGGCGACCGTCTTCCAATCGGCATTTTCTTTTTCGCCCAAGGCGCCCTTAAATTCAGAAGCGCGGAGCAGCCGTTCGGGAATGAATTGGCCGTCTTTTTCAACCAAACGCACCAACATCGGCATGTCGGAATATTTGCGTGCATAATCTTCAAAATATTCGGCCTGCCGGTCGAGGTGATATTCGCGCAATATGACATGGCCCATCGCCATAGCCAGCGCCGCATCGGTACCCTGCTTGGGGTGAAGCCACATGTCGGAGAATTTTGCCGCTTCGGAATAGTCGGGCGAAACAACAACCGATTTTGCACCCTTATACCTCGCCTCGGTATAGAAATGGGCGTCAGGCGTGCGTGTTTGCGGAACGTTGGAACCCCACAGCATAAGGAACCCGGCATTGTACCAGTCGGCACTTTCAGGAACGTCGGTCTGTTCCCCCCACGTCATCGGCGATGCGGGCGGCAAATCGCAATACCAATCGTAGAATGACATGCAGGTACCGCCCAGCAGCGACAAATAACGCGAGCCAGCCGCGTATGAGACCATCGACATTGCCGGGATAGGGGAAAATCCGATGACCCGGTCAGGTCCGTATTTTTTCGCGGTGTAGGCGTTTGCCGCGGCGATGATTTCAGTCACTTCGTCCCAAGCGGCCCTGATGAATCCGCCATGCCCGCGAATTTTGGTGTAACTGTCGCGCTTCTGCTGGTTTTCGACAATCGATGTCCACGCCGCAACCGGCTCCATCGTTTCGCGCGCCTTGCGCCACATCCGCACAAGGCGTGACCGGATCAGCGGATATTTCACCCGGTTTGCAGAATAGATATACCAGCTGTAACTTGCCCCGCGCGAACAGCCGCGCGGTTCATGGTTGGGCAAATCAGGACGGGTGCGCGGGTAATCGGTTTGCTGCGTTTCCCATGTGACAATCCCGCCTTTCACATAGACTTTCCATGAACATGATCCGGTGCAATTGACACCGTGTGTAGACCTGACAATTTTGTCATGTTGCCACCGCTTGCGATAGCCATCTTCCCACCGGCGGTCCTCGCTCGTGGTTACGCCGTGGCCATTGGCATAGGGCGCTTTGGTCTTGCTGAAAAAACTCAGGCGGTCGAGAAGATGGCTCATTTTTTCAGATCCTCAGTTAGGCTGCTGTTGGGGCTGGAGCTGGAGCTTGTGTGGGTGCGGCCACGGCTTTGCCCCGTTCGATGTCGTGAAGCAGGCTTCCGCGTCTGGTGTAATAAAACCAGGTAACCGCAGCGCAGGCGGCGTAGAATATCCCAAAACCCCAAAGCGCAGCATTTGGTGTTCCGGACATCGAAATCGACGTGCCGTATGCCTTGGGAATGAAAAACGCCCCATAGGCTGCGATCGCCGAGGTAAACCCGATGATCGCGGCGGATTCTTTCTCTGCATTGCGAAGCTGTTCATTTTCGGACAGTCCGGGCATCAGACGGCCCACTTCTTTCCGCATGATGATCGGGATCATCTGGAAGGTAGAAGCGTTACCGATACCGGTTGCGAAGAACAGCACCATGAACATCGCAAAGAAGCCCCAGAACGCGCCCTCCTGTTCCTTGATGCCAAGGAAATAGAGCACACCCGCCACCGCTGCGATCATCAGCAGGAAGGTCCAGAAAGTGACGCGTCCGCCGCCCCATTTGTCCGATATCCAACCCGTGGCGGCACGGGAAAATGCACCGACCAGCGGCCCAAGGAACACATATTTCAACGAGTCCACTTCGGGGAATGCAATTTTGGTCAGCAGCGGGAAGCCCGCAGAATATCCGATGAACGATCCGAATGTGCCTGTGTATAGGAAGCACATAATCCAATTGTGCTTGCGCTGGAAAATCACCGCCTGATCGGCGAAACTTGCCTTGGCAGAGGCAAGGTCATTCATACCAAACCACGCCAAGGCAGAACTGATCAGGATAAATGGTATCCAGATAAAGCCGGCATTCTGCATCCACATCTGGCCGCCATCTTCGAGCATCTGCGGCTGACCGCCAACCGCCCCGAAGACACTGGCTGTGATGACAATCGGGACGAGGAATTGCATGACCGAAACGCCTGCATTGCCGAGCCCGGCATTAAGCGCGAGGGCATTGCCCTTTTGCCGTTTGGGGAAGAAAAAGCTGATATTCGCCATCGATGAAGCAAAATTGCCGCCGCCAAATCCGCACAGCAACGCCAGCGTCAGGAAGATGAAATAGGGTGTGTCCGGGTTTTGCACCGCATACCCAATGCCAAAGGCAGGGATCAGCAGGGAAAGCGTGGTCAATGTGGTCCACAACCGCCCGCCGAAGATCGGCACCATAAAGCTGTAAAATATTCGCAAGGTTGCCCCGGACAATCCGGGCAAGGCGGCCAGCCAGAACAGTTGGTCTGTCGTGTAATCAAAGCCGATCAATGGCAATTTGGCGACCACGACCGACCAGACCAGCCAAACCGAAAAAGCCAACAGCAAACAGGGGATTGAAATCCACAAATTGCGCTGGGCAATCTTGGCACCTTTATCTGCCCAAAACTCCTCATCCTCTGGTTCCCATTTGTCCAGCACTTTGCTGGCCCGCGTCTGGCGGTGAACCGCAGCATCCTGAACGTCCTGCATTTCAGGGAATTCCGGCAGATCGGCCAATTGCTGACCAACCGCCCTTTGTTCCATCTGACGGACCGAAAAATGCATCCACGCCAAAGCAATACCGACGAGCAGAAACAGCAGCACGAAACAGCTGGTCCAAATGCCGGTAAGGTCATTCATCGCGCCGAATGCAATCGGAAGCAGGAAGCCGCCCAGACCGCCAATCATTCCAACCAGGCCGCCAACCGAACCGACATTGCCGGGATAATAGACCGGAATATGCTTGTAGACCGCAGCTTTACCCAGCGACATGAAAAAGCCGAGAATGAAAATCGTAACAACGAAAGGCACCAACCCCATAGAGGTCGAAAAGGCAATTGGCCCTTCGATACCGTGGATCACATAATCGGTTTCCGGATAGGACAACATAAACAGACAAAAGAGCGAGACCACAAATGTCGCGTACATAACCTTCCGCGCGCCGAAACGGTCTGACAAATGCCCGCCATAAGCGCGGAACAGGCTGGCCGGGACCGAATAGGCCACGGCAATCATACCGGCGGTTTTGATGTCCAATTGGTAGACATCGATGAGATAGTGCGGAAGCCACAATGCGAGCGCGACAAATGCGCCGAAAACGAAGAAATAATACAGCGCAAAACGCCATACTTGCTGGTTCTTCAGCGGCTCAAGCTGCATCAATGCAGAGCGCGGCTTTTCACCGCTTTCGCGCCTGGCTTTGAGCACGGGATCATCTTCTGTCGAAAGCCAGAAAAACACCGCCACAGCCGCCAATATCGCGGCCCAGATTTGGGCCACGGTGGTCCAGCCAAATGCAACCAGCACCATCGGGGCAGCAAAACTTGTAATCGCAGCGCCAACGTTACCAACCCCGAACACGCCCAGCGCGGTGCCCTGCTTTTCTTGCGGGTACCATTTCGAAACATAGGCAATACCAACAGCAAAGCTGCCGCCTGCAAGGCCAACACCAAGTGCGGCGAGCAACATGACAGGATAGCTGGTGGCCATCGATAGCAGGAAGGTCGCGAGTGCTGCACACAGCATTGTCAGCGTGAAGACCAGCCGCCCGCCATATTGATCGGTCCAGATGCCCAGAAAAATGCGCGACAAGGAACCGGTCAAAATCGGTGTGCCAACAAGCAGGCCAAATTGCGTGTCGGAAAGGCCCAAATCAGCCTTGATCTTGATCCCGATGATCGAGAAAATTGTCCAAACCGCAAAACAGGTGGTGAATGCCGCAGTGCTTAGACCCAGCGCCCTATATTGTTGGCCCGAGGTCACTTGGTCGGCGTCTTGCATGCGTTGCCCCTTTGGTCACGCAGATCGAATCTGCGGTTCTGCCATCCTGTGTGTCAGATTCTCGAGACGCCAACATTGATCGAGATCAATTGATGAAATAAAATCTGTGCCGGTTCAAAATCAACGACGCGGGGTGAACAACATCGGTCCATATGCCAACGCAAAAAGAAGAAATCCGGCCGCCCAGATCACCCCGGCAATGGACATGCCCAGCGCATAATCAAAATGCGTAAAGGGCAGCACCACACGGCTCGCAGCCCCGACGAATACCAGCAAATATATGGCAATCGTCCCGGCCCCGGCATGCAATTCGCGCCCGCAATGGCCCAAACTTGCACGGGTCATCACCGCCATGGTGAGCTGTCCGATCGCGCCAGCGGTCAACGCATGAAGCGCATGGGCAGAAGTCAATATGTCGGGACGCAAAATGGCGAGGCCCATCAATGCCAGTGCAATTGCCAGCCATAGGTACGCAAGATGCAAAACCAGCAGGAGCGGATCGCGGGCAATGTGCAAGCCGCGCCAACGCGACAACCGGATGGTATGAAGAAACGCAATTACGAGCAGGCCGGCACCGGTTAAGTTGGCAAGGGGGAAAGCTGTCCACCCCGCCAGGACAGCAACCGAAATCAGCAATGTCACCTTGTCAAACAGACCCATCGGGGCCGGCAGCGGCCCGGCGCCCTGCGCCTTTAGCCAATTGCCCGTAAAGGCGGGGATAATCCGTCCGCCGATCAGCATCATCAACGTGGTGATAATAGCCAGCGCAACATGCAGTCCGAATTGATAGGGCAAACCAAGCAGATCGCCGGTGTGATCAGCAATATTGCTCACCGCCAGAAGGGCAATCAAAGCGCATATTGGCAAGTTTCGCCAGTTCTTGCCCGCGCCCACTTCGCGCAGTGTCATTGCCGCAACGGCAATCAGGAACAGGCAATCAATTGCCCCAATTACACGAGCATCGCCGCCGATGAACATCGCCCCCCGGCCAGAAAGCCACAGCAAAAACAACATTGCCAGCGGCCACCCCCTGATCGGCGGGCGACCGGTCCAATTTGCAATGGCCGTCATCGCAAAACCCGTAATAACGGCGGCGACATACCCAAACACCATTTCATGCGCGTGCCAGTTCAGCGCATTGCCGTTCGGCCCCACGCTATAGCCATGTGAAAAAGCGGCCATCCACAGCGGGATCGCCAGACCTGCGAACAGTGCCGCAGAAAAGAAGAACGGCCGGAAGCCGTGGCTGAAAAATGCATTCATCAGAATCTCAACTGCGTTGTAAGCCAGAATTTTTGGGTGTCTGCGGCAAAATTATCGCCATTATAGTCGGCATATTTGAGTGACACTGAAACATGCTTGCCAAATGAACGGGCAATCAGGAAATTCCACTCTTCGCCGTAATTAATCCCGCCGCGCGTTGATTTGTAATTATGGTAAAGTGCGCGCAAAGTCGTTCCGCGCAGCCAATTCGGTCCGGCCGGTTTGACCACAATGTCAGCATAAAGATCGCGCAGACCATTTGCGGGTGTGGTCAGAAATTTGTCCGCCCAGCCATTAAATTTGTGCAACGTGGCAAGCGGTGTCTGCAACGCCGTCACGCCGTCTCCATCAAGCCTTTCAAAGCCGATTTTCGCTGTCACCGTGCCCGCCGAAATTCCCGGCTCCAACAAGAGATAATCGTGACTGAAATTGGCCGGATTGGGGCCATGGTCTGACTGTTTCGCATATTCAGCCGCATAAAGCAGTTTTGCTCTGCCCATATCCTGCTTGCCAACCAGACTTACGCCGTATGTTTGCGACGATGCCGCAGGCGCATTGGGTATATCCAGCAGATAGGCATAACCGGTAATTTTACCGATGACGGGCGTGTCAAAGCTTGCCCGGATCATATGAATATCATTGTTGCGAAAGGTGCCGCGCGGCGAATCCGGGCCAAAAACACGTTGTACGCGCCAGCTGTAGCCATAGCTGGCCGAAACCCCCTTGGCCGGCATAAGTGTGACCAATGCTGCGTCCATCGTCTGATCATTCTGCCGCCAGCCAACCGAACCGATCCAGCGTTGATTGTCCAGATTCACAGCTTGCCGGCCAACCTTGGCATCGACAAAGCCATCATGACGCCAACGCACATATGCTTGGTTGAGGACCACGTCCGAAGGATCAGCCACCACCGGGAATTGGGCTTGACCGTTCACTGTGTCATTGAATTTTTCCGAACCGATACGGGCAATCGCTTCTCCCTCAACCCTTGCGCTAAAGCCATTCCATTCCGCAGTTTCGACACCCGCCTTGATACGAAGTGTGGAAGCGGCTGCGCTGCGGGGGATGCCGTCCTGTTCGACCGTTTCAAGCCGGTAACGCAGATCTGCATAGGGTTTGATCGGTGCTTCGGCCTCTAACTCATTCCCTTCGGTTTCCGCCATTGCGGCCTGTTCCGACAAAACCGCAACCGCGCAGAGAAGCGAAAGTTTTAAGGGAGTGCTCAGGCAGGATATTAGATCGCTCCTGTGATAATTTCACTGCGTCCCTAGTCCCTCGTGCAGTCCTTGAAATTGATCTAAATCAAGCCATCGCCAAATTTCAGATTTTGTGCCTGATATGAAACCCAAGTGCATCCGTGCTGGTAAAGTTGCCGCTGGCTCGACAGTCAGCTTTTCAAAGCCCGCAAGCTGAAGTCAAACAGTACGCAATCGGTCAAAAATTTGTCATGGGCCTGCGCACGTATCTGTTATTCCAATCGCATCTTTCTCCGATTGGCAAGACTTCCCCCTTCCCCAACATAAGTCAGGCCAAAAAGCTCTGACCATGCCGCTTTAGCGCCTTCTTCAAGAACCGTAGCGCTTCCTTTATGTCGCGACGCCTTGTCACATAGCACTCGAGAATCTCGCCTTCTTGATCGACGGCACGCGACAAATAGTGGATCTCGCCTTTGATCTTCACAAACACCTAATCGGGGTACCAGCGCCAATAACGATAACCTTTTATCCCGCTGATCCGCTGTCGCCGGATATCTTCAGCGAACATCGGCGTTTCCTGAATTCAAGTTGCGGCAAATGGGCTGCCAAATCGTCCGACAGCCCACCTCAAAAACCCTTCACAATTCCTATTTCAGTAACTACTAAAATTATTGACACTGCCAAATCACATCGATATTTGGCCCTGATCGGTGAGCCAAAAATTGGCTGGAATAGGGTGCTAAGCGCGTGAAAATTACACTGTCCGAATCCAAACTGAATTTTATCGAACGCCTCGGCGTATTGTCCGAGGATGATGGACAGCCGCGCATTATGGGGCGGATATGGGGCTTGCTGATGGTAATGCCCACGCCTGTTACCGCGGCCAATATCGCAGAGCTTCTGCAAATTAGCAGAGGAAGCGTCAGCACAAACATGAAGCTGTTAACGATTATGAATGTCGTAAGCAAAAGCACACAGCCCGGTGAACGCGAGGCGTTCTATTCTATCGCAGAGCAACCATATTCTGCCCTTATCAAAGGGTATGCCGAACGGATGTCGGCCAACAGCAAGACAGTGAAGGATTCGCTTGAGGGTATCGAAAACCCGGTCGTGCGCGAACGCATTAGCAACTTGGGCGAGTTTTACCGCCAAACCGCAGAAGCCAATACAGCTCTTTTGGACAAGCTCCAGTGATGCAAGTTGCACGCCTTTCAATTACACTCGCTGGATCAATTTTATTGGCCGGTTGCGCCGCGACCAGCAACATCACGATCCCTAGTGCGGCAACGGATATCCCCAAGACTTTTGCAGCAGCGACTGAGCCTTACGGACCGGTCGATCAACGCTGGTGGGAACGTTTCGGTGATGACCGACTGAACGAGCTGATAGAAGAGGCAATCACCGAAAGTCCGGCGGTCGGACAGGCAATTGCCCGCTCTGTCCAAGCCCGCGCGCAAGCCAAGATTGCGGGTGTTGATTTGCTGCCACAGGTAAGCGGAACGTTTGGCGGAATGCGCCAAGGACAAGGGTCTGCTGCGAGCTCTACTGGAACCTCCACCACATCAAATAGGTTTGACCTGGGCGTCGATGTCAGTTGGGAGGTCGATATATGGGGCCGCCTATCCTCGCAGTCCGCAGCCGCGCGAGCAGACTTTCTTGCCAGCGAAGAGAACTTACGTGCAACCCGCCAAGCTATCGCCGCGCAAACCGCGCGTAGCTATTTCGCAACGATCGAATCCGAACAGCAAGTTGCTTTATCACGCCGCGTGGTGGAGACATTTGGTGAAATCACGCGCCAGATCAGCAACCGCGCCGATGTTGGCATCGCTGCGCCTAATGACAAAGCGCTGGCAATCGCAAACCTCCAGTCAGCGACAGCTGGATTGGCACAGCGCGAAGAGGGGTTGGAACGCGTCCGCCGACAGTTTGAAGTTCTACTTCGTGACTACCCTGATGGCACCATGCCAGTTGCGGGAAATTTGCCTACGGCACCAACACCGCCACCCGCAGGATTGCCAGCAGAACTGCTCGAACGCCGTCCTGACGTACATGCAAGCGAGCTTGCCTTGCGCGCCGCGGGTTACCGCGCCACCGCCGCAGAACGATCGCTGCTCCCAAGCATCAGCCTAACAGGAAATGCCGGCACTGCGAGCGAGGGCATCAGCAATTTACTCGATCCAGCATACTTCATTTGGTCTATCGGCGGACGTCTGCTGCAACCGATCTTCCAAGGTGGCCGCTTGCGCGCCCAGGTTGAATTGCGTGAAGGACAGCGAGACGAAGCACTCGAGGCCTATGCGGATACAGTCCTCAACGCGCTGTCCGAAGTTGAAACCGCTTTGGCGGTCGAAAGGCAGCTGGCCTATCGCGAAGCAGCACTTGAACGCGCGGCCGACGCTGCCGAGCAATCGGTTGCAATCTCATTCAACCGGTATCGCGCGGGAATCGATCCATTCCTGACAGTGCTGGAAAGCCAACAACGCGCGCTCGATTCGCGTAGCGGATACCTTGCTGCGCGCCGTGCGCGGCTCGAAAATCGCATAGACCTTCATCTTGCCCTTGGCGGTGGTTTTGAAACCGCACCCGAATTCGCTCCCGAAGAGGAATAACCCATGAACCGTTTCTTTGGCGCTACGGCGCTTGTTCTGTTCTGCGCGCTGGCTGCGTGCGGCGGGGACGTTGAACCAACGGAAGCAGAAGTCGAAGCCGCCGCTGAGGCGGCTGCGATTAGTGTGCGCGTCGTCAGCGCCAAAGTTGAGCCAGTGCAAAACTGGGTGTATTCGCAGGGGACAGCCCGCGCGGTGCGGCGCGAGTTTCTCAGCTTCGAGAGCGCGGGCCGGGTTGCCTATGTGAATCCGAATTTAAAAGTCGGCCGACCGGTGCGGCGCGGCCAAGTGATTGCTTACCAGCAGCCCACACGAAGCCGCGCGGAGTTGATTGGCGCTCGCAGCGAATTGGCGGTTGCCAAAGCATCGCAAAGGGAGGCAGCCGCCAACCTTGAACTCGCCAAAGCGACTTTCGAGAGATACCGGATATTGATCGCGCAAAACAGCGCGTCGCAACAAGAATATGACGAAGCCGAATCCCGTTTGGCGCAGGCGCATGCCGCCGCATCCAAAGCGAATGCACAGGTCAACGCCAGTTCCGCGCAAATCTCAACCGCGCAGGTGACCGTATCGGAATCGCGATTGGTTTCGCCAATCAGCGGCGTCTTGGCCCGCCTCAACATCGAAAAGGGGCGTTACTTCTCCCCGCAAACGGTCAATTCACAGAGCGAACAAGGCGCATTAAGCACCGTACCAGCCGTCGTGATCGATCCATCGTCATACGAAGTCACTATTGATTTGCCGTCTTACGCGTTCCGCCAGATATCGACCGGCTCTGAAACTCTGATTGTTGCAAGCCAAGCGCCCGCTCTTGCGCGGAGCCCAGCTGAAAGCACTTCCCGGCCTGGACGCTCCGCCCCCCCGGTCCCGGTAGACGAAATCAATGTCCGTGGGCGCGTTGACGCCATCAGCCCCTCGCTCGATCCGGAGAAGCGCACATTTCAAGCCAAAATCCGGACAACCAGCGGTGCATCGTCACTGCAGGATGGCGAATTCGTTTCCGTCTGGATCGCTGGCCGCGAAGTGGTCAATGCCGTGACCGTTCCGTTCGAGGCCCTGCGTTACAAGAACGGGCAGGCATTCTTGTTCGTCTATAGTGCCAAGACCAAACTTGTCGCAGAACGCAAAGTAACATTGGGTGTTCAGGGTGCGAATGGTTTTGCGGTGATGTTGGGCCTTAAGGCGAATGAACTTGTCGTTACCGATGGCCGGGCAGGCCTGTCAGACGGGGACCGAGTGCGCCTGCTTAAATCAGCAAAGCCCAAGACCGAACCCAAGCCAGCGCCCAAGCCAGCGCCTTCGGCATCACCTGCGCCCAGAGTGACCACCCAGCCGGATGACAGGCAATGAGTGCGGACGTCCAAGAACCATCGGTAGAAGTGGTTGGCGAAACGAATGAGGTTAGGAACGCCCATCCTTTGGCACGATTTTTCTTCCTCAAGACCACCTTTGGTATTCTGCTTACCCTGATCCTGACCCTGGGTGGGTTCATGGCATATGGTTCTCTCGTCAAGGAAGCTTTGCCGGACCTCGACATTCCGCAAGCAACCATTTCCACGGCATGGCCCGGCGCTGATCCTCAAACTATCGAAGAACAAGTAACCGGCGAACTCGAAGATCAACTCACGACGCTCAAAGGGCTCAAGGCCATCAACAGCGCGTCGTTCGATTCGTTCTCGCTGATCTCGGTTGAATTTGATGCAGGCGTGACCTCTGCCGATGCTATGCAGCGTCTGCGTGCGAAAGTCGCTGACGCGGAAGCTGAACTGCCATCGGAAGCCCAGCGCCCAACCATAAAGCAAGTGTCGGTGGATGATCGACCTGTGGTGACGGTTGCGCTTTACGGCAATGCCGATAGCGGCACGCTTAGCGCTTGGGGCGAGGACGTGCAGGAGCGTCTCGAAGCCATTTCCGGCGTCAATGAGGTCGGTCTTGCCGGTGCCCGAGACGAGGTGGTGCAAGTCCTTCTCCAGCCCGAACGGCTGCTCGCGCTCAATTTGTCTCCGTCGACTGTACGTGATGCGATTAACCGAGCGAACCTTGAACAACCGTTTGGCGAGATCGAGAGCGAGCAAATCGGCGCAGTCGTCCGTCTGGCTGGCCAGTTCCGTGATGTGTCCGATCTTGAAGCGTTGCCCGTGGCGAGATTTGGTGAAGGTGCGTCCGGCAGGCCAATTCGATTGGACGAAGTCGCCGTGGTTTACCGCACTTTAGAAGCGGAAAACTCACGCGCGCTCTACAGTTTTGGCGGTGAAAAGTTCCGCCCGTCGATCGACATTTCCGTGAAGAAAACGCCCGGGGCTGATACGGTCAAATTGATTGCATCAGTCGAATCCAAACTCGAAGAATTGGCCGGCGCGTCAACATGGCCAAAGGCCGTAGAATATCGGATCGTACAGAATCAGGCCGAACAAATTTGGGACTCCCTGATCGCGGTGTTCAACAATGGTTGGCAGGCCATGCTTGCGGTCTTCATCATACTGTTCATTGTCCTGAGTTGGCGTGAAGGCTTGATTGCCGGACTGTCCATACCGGTCACATTTGCCGGTGCGTTGATCTTCATTCTGTTGCTTGGCTATTCGCTCAACGAACTTGTGATCATCGGGATGGTGCTTTCGCTGGGTCTTATCGTGGATGTGTTCATCCTTATGATGGAAGGGCTGCACGACGAGATATACACCCACAAAAAGACGTTCGGCCAAGCTGCGTTGGCGACACTGAAACGTTACGCAATTCCAGCATTTGCCGGGCAATTGACGACCATCTTGGCGTTTGCGCCACTTATGGCGATTGGCGGTGTTTCGGGTAAGTTTATTCGTGTCCTGCCAACAACAGCGATAATTTGTCTGGTGCTGGCATTTGTGGTCTCGCTCTTCGCTGCTGTGCCGCTGTCACGATACCTGCTGGGGCGCGTGGCCGAAAAGGGCATCGATGAAGAACCAAGCAAGGCCGACGCCTATTCCGCACAAGCTTCTGCATGGATGGAGAATTTCAGCACGCACAATGTCGTATCCGACAAGAAACGCGCAAAGCAGTGGGTCTTTGGCGCTTTGGGCCTATTCGTTCTGTCGATACTCGCGCTGTCGAGCACATCGTTGGTTCTTTATCCAGATGCCGATGGTGAAAGCTTAGGAATCAATATTGAGCTACCGCCATCGACATCTCTCGATACCTCTCAGGAAGTCGCCGATAAGGTCGGGAACATCCTAAGGCAGAAGCCATATTTTGAGAGCATCATCCAGCTGGTGGGCCGCAAAAGCCCGTTTGCAGGCGGCTCGGTAGCTTCTGCTTTGCAACCATCCGAGGCCAAGAACTTCATTGGATTCTCGGCAACATTTCTTGACGAGGATGATCGCGATAAAGCCAGTTATGATCTGGCCGACGAATTGCGAACTGAACTGGACGAATTCCTTGATCAGAACGTGGCCGGTGCGAAATTACAGGTGGTTGCAGCCAGTGGTGGCCCGACGACAGGCGATCCTATCGAAATCCGTCTGACGGGCAATGATTTCGAAACCTTGCAGTCAATCTCGGCACAGATCGAGGCTCTGCTGGACGATACCGATGGTGTGGTCGGTGCGCGCAATAACCTTGGCAGCGTAAAGCCGGAGATCGCACTTATTCCCAACCGCGAAGCGCTAGATTTCTACGGGCTGACGCAAGGCGACCTTGCCTCTCAAATCCGCTTTGCATTGAGCAACGATACGATCGGCAGCTTTGCCACTATCGGCCCAGAGGATGACCTCGACATCAAGATGGGCATGAACTGGCCAAGCCAGGGCGGCCAAGCTGGCGGGCCGACGCGGTTGGACGAGCTTGCCCTGATCCGTGCCTTCACGCCAGCGGGTGAATCGGTGTCACTGATTTCCTTGCTTGCCCCTATGCAATCCGAAGCTCCGGTTTCAATCTCTCACACGAACGGCGAGCGTGCGCTTACCGTATTGGCCAAGAACCAAGATCGAGCGGTTACGGATATTATCGCAGAAGTAACGCCGAAAATTGAACAAATGGAGGATGGCTGGCCCGCTGGCTATGCCTTCGCAGTCGGCGGCGAAAGCGATGAGACTGCCGAGACTTTCGGATCCGCCGGAATTGCGCTGGTCGTTGCGATCATCATGGTATTTGGCGTTTTGGTCATTGTTTTCGACAGCTTCCCGCAAGCCTTCATTCTGCTGACGACGATGCCGCTCGCATTGGTTGGAACGTTCCTCGGCTTCTTCATATTCGGGATGTCATTCAGCTTTTTCGCGATGATCGGAGTGATCGCGTTGATCGGAATCGTGGTGAACAATGGTATCGTAATGGTTGATACTATGAACCGCCGTCTCGCAGAGGGTTTCACAAAAGCGGAAGCAGCAGCAAAAGGCGCTGCCGAACGCCTGCGCCCGATTCTAACAACATCAGTGACCACCATCGTCGGATTGATTCCGCTGGCATTTGGCAACCCGATGTATCAACCGCTTTGCTTCGTGATTATCTTTGGGTTGATCTCATCGACCGCAATGTCGCTGTTTGTGATCCCAGCACTTTTCATGCTGCTAACGCGCAAGGATGGCGGAGAAGTTGTGCTAGATTGATTGTCAAACCTGTGCCGAGAGGGTGCTGTCAGACTAACTGCAATTTGTTTCCGATTGGCGAAGCTGCGGCAAAGTAGAGCTGAATTCAGGTGGCAAAAACTGCCACTCCGCCAATCTGGCTGAGCGGTGGGTCTCATAAGTTTGACGATCGATGAGGTGGCGCTGCGAGTTGAAATGATAACGAATGTTGGCGTGAATTGAGGCGAACCTTTGTAGCGGTTTCATTCGCCCGAACCTCTGCATCAGGCGCCCTCGTCGTCGGATTGGGAGATGACTGTTTTCGACTCTGTTGTTCTTCCACCGGCCCATTTCGCGACGGTATTCAGTGCCAAGTTCACGCATTGCGGCAAGGTAGGATTTGAGGCCGTCGGTCACAATCTTTTCAGCCTAACGGTGGCACTTCACAGCCTTGTGAAGGCACTTTAACGCTGCCTTTTTGTTCCGTTTCTTCGTGACTTAGTTCTCTAGAACTTCAACTTTGTGATCTACCGCCCGCCTCAGATAGTTTACCTCACCGTTGATCTTCACAAACATCTCATCGAGATGCCAACACCAGTGTCGAAACCCCTACATCCTTCAAGCGCGTTCTCGTCGCCCGGGCACGTCGGGGCGGCCCACAAACCTCAATCTTCAATCAGATGCGTTTTCTTTGACAACACGTTTGGTAGGACCGCTACCCACCATGTTCTCTGAAAAAGGCCACGGCAGCACCGCACAATCCGGGCTGCTCGTGGGTGATTAGTTTGACCGGTAATCCCGCCATCATATGTTCATAGCGGCCTTTGGCGCAAAACCGTTCAGCAAAGCCCGAGCGAAGCAGGGTGTCGCGAATACGGTAACCAAGCCCTCCTGCGATTACCACGCCAGACGCACCATGCGCCAAGGCATAGTCTCCTGCCACCGCTCCAAGCGCTAGGCAGAACCGGTCAACTGCTGCGGCAGCGATTTCATCGCCGCCAGAGGTCCCGGCCTGCCAAATTTCTCGGTCACTCAATTCTGTTATTGCCTTGCCTTCGAGCTTAGCGAGTGTGGCGTACACATCGACGATTGCGGGTCCAGATACGACCCGCTCGACCGAAACGCGGCCATGGCGCTCACGCAAGCGATTTAGAATCGCATCCTCGATCTGGTCGAGCGGGGAAAAATCACCATGCCCGCCTTCGGTTGCCTGAACCCGGTAGCTTCCGCTCTCATCGCGCCACAAATATGCCACGCCAAGCCCTGTGCCCGGTCCAACAACGCTTATCGTACCAACTTCTGGCAATTTGATGTCTGGGCCGGCGAGGTGGACGAAATGATCGCACGAAGAGCAGGCTACAGTATGAGCAACGGCCCCAAAATCATTGATGATCGTAAATTGGTCGACCTCCAGTGTTTCTTGGAGCATTGCGGGCTGTATGACCCAGGGATTGTTGGTCAGCCTTATGACATTACCGTCAACCGGGCCTGCGATTGCCATCGCCACCGAGCGAGGCAAAATTCCCCCCATGTGGCCGCGGTACTCCTGCCATGCAGTTTGAAAACTGCTATGGTCCTCAGTTTGCAATGTCACCAGATTTTCTAGCTCAATTCTTCCGTTATCGCCGGGTCGGGCAATAGCAAAGCGAGCATGAGTACCGCCTATATCGACCGCAACAATTTCGGTGGAAGCACTGGTTTGGGTATTGCTCACAAATGGCATACTAAAAGCACTCTATTTGACTTGCGCGGTCAGACAAAACGCAAATCGTTTTCGATTCGTAGACATATGGTGTGTCCGCCGTCAGAACATTTGTCACAGACTGAGCTTCGATCGCTTAGAGGGTCAGCCGCCTCTGTTGGTTTCAGTTTAGGCAGTTAGCTTGCGGAGTTGCAAGCGCCGAAGCTCGACCGTCTTTCGATTTTATCCTAGCCTCAGTTCCCTATCCGATCGGTAGATGCGTATCCGCGTTGACCATAGCGGCAAGCACTTTATGTCTTGGGGAGATGGATGGAATGTTTAGGCTCCCCGAACCGCCCAAATTGTCGGTATTGAAGCGTGACCGGCCAATTGCGCTGTTTCTTGATTTCGATGGCACTTTGGTGGAACTGGCCGCGACGCCGGACGCAATTGATGTGCCCCACGATATGCGCGCCAAACTGCGGGCGCTTTCGCAGGTATTGAAAGGGCGGTTGGCGCTGGTGAGCGGGCGCTCGATCGCTGATTTGGAAACGCATCTTGGCCATTTGAATGTGGCTGTAGCGGGCTCTCACGGGGCGGACTGCCGGCTGGCATCAGGACAAGCGCTGGGCGAGATACCGCAGGGAATAAGCGCCGAGGCACGCGCATCCCTTAACAAATTTTCCCAAAAAGAAGGTCTCGACTTGGAAGAAAAGTCGCATGGTGCCGCGCTGCATTTTCGCAGCCAGCCTGGAAAAGAACGCGTGGCGCATGATTTTGCCTCTGCTCTCGCCGACAATCACGGCTTGGCAGTGAAGACCGGAAAATGCGTTGTGGAACTGGTTGAAAGCGGGGCTGATAAGGGCGCGGCGGTGAACGCATTCATGAATGATCGCTTGTTTGCGGACGCTGCGCCTTGGTTCATTGGCGATGATATAACTGACGAGGATGGTTTTAGGGCTTGCCAAGACAGGGGCGGCGGAGGCATCCTCGTTGGCGAGAGAGAGGAAACCCGCGCGGGCCATGCGCTCGCAGATGTAACAGCTGTCCGCCAATGGTTGGGCATCTAAAGCTGGATTTGGAATGACACGCACTCTCGACACACAAGCCCATAACAATGAAAACCCTGATCAAAGCCAGCCAAATTTGGAATTATGGCCGATTGGCAATTGCCAGGTCAGCGGCTTAATCGATAACGCCGCCGGATTGGTCTGGGGCTGCGTGCCGCGCGTTGATGGTGACCCCGTTTTTTGTGCGCTTCTCAACGGGGACGCTCAAGATGCGGGTGTTTGGCGTTTTGAGCTGGAGGGACAAATCGCTGCCTCTCAGCGGTATGAGCGCAACACAGCGATCTTGATTACTCGGCTGGAAGCGGAGGATGGATCGGCTGCAGAAATCTATGATTTTTGCCCGCGCTTTGAACGCTCTGGGCGGATGTATCGCCCTGTTGCCTATGCGCGAATTGTTCGGCCCGTGGCAGGCACTCCGCGCCTCAAAACCAATGTGCGGCCCAAACAAAATTATGGGACGCAACTCGCCGAAACAAATCACGGCACCAATCACGTCCGCTATATGATGGGCGCGCAGACCATGCGTTTGAGCACGGATGCGCCGGTGGGATATATTCTGGAAAGTCGGTCTTTTCGGCTTGAAAGCGACCAGCACTTCTTCCTTGGCCCTGATGAACCGTTTGTGGGCAATGTCCGTTCTGAGGTGCGCCGGATGGAGGCGCAAACCGGGAAATATTGGAAACATTGGACACGCGGGCTTCACATTCCGCTGGAATGGCAGGACGAAGTCATCCGCTGCGCTATTGCGCTGAAACTGTGTCAGCATGAAGAAACCGGCGCAATCGTGGCCGCGCTCACCACCAGCATTCCCGAAGCCGCGCATTCTGAGCGCAATTGGGATTACCGCTTCTGCTGGATTCGCGACAGCTATTACACGGTGCAAGCATTGAACCGGCTCGGCGCGCTCGATGTGCTGGAGAAATATCTCGCGTATTTGCGCAACATTGTGGACGGGGCGAAAGGCGGCCAAATCCAGCCGCTTTATTCGGTCATGGGCGAAAGCGAACTGAACGAGGTAACCGCTGCGCATCTCGCGGGCTATCGCGGCATGGGGCCGGTGCGGCGCGGCAATGCAGCTTACAAGCAAATCCAGCATGATTGTTATGGTCAAATTGTTCTACCGACCGCGCAGGGCTTTTTCGATCAGCGTATGCTGCGCATGGCGGATGACGGCGATTTTGAAAGCCTTGAGCAAGTGGGCGAAATGGCTTGGGCAATGTATGATCAGCCCGATGCAGGCCTGTGGGAATTTCGCACCCGCGAGGAAGTGCACACCTATTCTGCGGTCATGTCATGGGCAGCCTGCGACCGGCTCGCCAATGTCGCAGAGCATATCGGCAAGCAAGAACGCGCTGCGGTTTGGCGAGAACGGGCCGACACAATTCGCGCCGCGATTGAGGAAAAGGCTTGGGTTTCGGCGAGCAGCAATGATGCGGATGAAGGTCATTACGGCGCAAGCTTTGAAAGCGACTATCTTGATGCAAGCCTGCTGCAAATGGTCGAGCTGCGCTTCCTATCGCCCGATAATCCGCGCTTCCAATCGACCTTTGCCGCGATCGAGAAAGAACTGCGACGCGGCGATCACATGCTGCGCTATGCCAAGGAGGATGATTTTGGCGCGCCGGAAACGGCATTCAACGTCTGCACTTTTTGGCTGATCGAAGCTTTGCATTTGGCCGGCCGGGATGGTGAAGCACGCACTCTTTTTGAAACCATGCTTAGTCACCGCACACAGTCGGGAATGCTGAGCGAGGACCTCGATTACAAGACGGACGAGCTGTGGGGCAATTTCCCGCAGACATACTCTCTGGTCGGCGTGATCAATTGTGCTGGCCTGCTGTCTAAACCGTGGAAGGAAGTACGATAGGACGCTTAGTTGTCATCTCGAACCGTGTCGCTGTGCCAAAGGCACGCGGCGCTGCAGGCGCGCAAGGCGGACTAGCAGGCGCGCTCAATTCTGCGCTTAAAAAGCACAAGGGCCTTTGGTTTGGTTGGTCAGGGCAAGAAAGCGAAGCAGACGGGCATTCCGGCCATATCAATATGCAGCGCGCTGATGGCGTGACCACGGCGACGATTGATTTATCCGCCCGCGATATTGACGAATATTACAATGGCTATGCCAATTCCACGCTATGGCCGCTGTTCCATTATCGGCTTGATCTTACCGAATATGAACGCGAAACTGGCAAAGGCTATGAACGCGTTAACGAGCGCTTTGCAGAAAATGTGCAGCCGCTAATCGAAGAAGAAGACCTCGTCTGGGTGCATGACTATCACTTGCTTCCCTTGGGGGAGCGTTTGCGTGCACGAGGCCTCAAGAACCGCATCGGGTTCTTTCTGCATATCCCTTGGCCGCCGACACGGCTTTTTGTCTCTCTGCCATTTCACGAGCGGTTGGTACGCACGATGCTCAACTATGATCTGGTGGGCTTCCAAAACAATGAATGGCTGGAGAGCTTTCTCCATTATTGCCGCAAGGAATTGGGCGCCGAAGTGGATGAAGAAACGGGCATCATTAGCTTTGAAGGGCGCACCATGCGCGCAAAAGCCTATCCCATCGGGATCGATTGGGACCATTTCCAAGCGCAGGGCAAAACAGAAAAGGCAAGCAAGGCAGCAGAACGCCTAACAGCATCAATCCGCAATCGCACCGCAATGATCGGGGTCGACCGGCTGGATTATTCCAAAGGCCTGCCTGAACGGATTGACGGCATTGGCCGCTTCTTTGATCAGCATCCGGAGCGCGTACGCGATCTGGTCTATGTCCAAGTTGCCCCGCCCAGCCGCGAGGACGTGGAAAGCTATCAACATATTCGCGAGGTGCTTGAGCAGAAAACCGGACAGATCAACGGAGCTCGCTCGGAGGTCGATCTTGTCCCCATCCGCTATGTGAACCGCGGCTATGAACATGCCGAGCTTTACGGCTTCTTTACGGCAGCCAAAATTGGACTGGTCACACCCTTGCGCGACGGAATGAATTTGGTCGCAAAAGAATATGTCGCAGCCCAAGCCCCAGAGGATCCCGGCGTCTTGATCCTCTCGCGCTTTGCGGGGGCAGCCCAGCAATTGAGCTGCGATGACAAAGGCGCCGTTTTGGTCAATCCGCACAGCCCGGATGATTTGAGCCATGCAATTCTTGCCGCGCTCGACATGCCTTTGGCCGAACGAAAATCACGCTATGAGGCGATGATAACCACCATCCGCGATGACAATGTGCAAGCGTGGACTGAAGAGTTTTGTAGCGATCTAGAAGGGCAATAAGAGTTCGAACTGAGCGTTCGTTTTCCGCCCATATTCAGACAGAGTTAGTGGGTTAGTGATCATCTATAACCAGTCTGTCGGCATAATCCGCTATTCCAGCAAACAGCCGACTGACTATTCACGAGTCAATTGCGGACTTTCCAGACCAAGTTTCTAATAGGAATATGCCTGATGGCTGCCCGCGAATTTCCAAAACACACAACCTGACGAGCTATCCGGTCAACAACTAACGGCGAATGTCCGCCCGCGATCCGAACGAATGTGCCACATTTGTTGTATTTAGATGCAGAGATTCATCGAACTGTCACTGACAGGTCAAGAAAGTGTCACTTGGCGAACCTATTGGAGCCCGAACGGCTAACCAACAGGGCACTTAAACTCATGATAAAATCGCGGTTGATTCTCAGTACATGTGTAGCAGCAATCACCACCGGTCTTTCCATTCCGGCGACGGCGGGCGAAGTCAGCGGCTTCGTGATCGACGGTTCGGATACGGTTGCACTGCAGGCAGCCGAAGTCACAATTGTTGAACTTGGCCGCAAAGCAACTGCCGAGCGTGATGGCAGCTTCTATTTCGAAGATGTCCCGGCAGGCACTTACACGATCAAGGCAAGCTATATCGGGGCCGACAGCGTCACGCAGACAATCAAAGTGCCAGCCGAAGGAATACTGCACGTTGATCTACGTGTTGGAGGCAAAGACGGTGCAATCCTCGTGCTTGGCCAACGCGCCAACTTGGCCAGTTCATTGGCACGCAAACGCGCTGCCGATGGTATCAGTGACGTAATTACGCGCGATGCAATCGGCCAGTTCCCTGATCAGAACGCTGCAGAATCGCTTCGTCGCCTGCCCGGGATCAACGTGCTAAATGATCAAGGCGAAGGACGCTTTGTTTCGGTGCGCGGCCTTGATCCGGGCCTTAACTCGACATCGCTGAACGGGGTTCGGTTACCTTCACCAGAATCAGGCGTTCGTTCAGTCGCGCTCGATGTTATTTCCAGCGACATTATCGAATCGATCACGGTCAAGAAGTCTCTCACACCGGATATGGATGGCGATACGATCGGTGCCTCGATTGAGATCGAAACCACCAGCGCGTTTGACCGTAAGAAGGATTTACTGACTGCGAAGACCGAAGGCAGCTACAACCGCTTAGCTGATAGGCTGACGCCCAAATTGAGCGCGGATTTCGCTACACGTCTGTCGGATAATGTCGGCATCTCCGGCGGCATCTCCTATTATAAGCGCGAATTTGCGACCGATAATGTGGAGGCCGATGACTGGGAAAATACTGGCTCCGGCCCCTTCGCCACCGAAGTTCAATACCGTGATTATGACGTAACTCGCGAACGGATCAGTGCCACACTTGGCGTTGATTTTCGCGTTGGCGACACCACGGAACTCTACGTCAAAGGCGTGTGGAGCCAGTTTGATGATCAAGAATTTCGTCGCCGCACCACTTTTGACCTTGGCGACTTTGATGGCGGAGCGTCCAGCCAAATGGGTTCTGTCGCAATATTTGATGATAGCGATGAAGAATTCACCGTCGAGCGAGACGTTAAAGATCGCTTCGAGCGTCAAAAAATTCGTAGCATCGTTATCGGCGGCGAAACCGAAAGCGATGGCTGGCTCGCCAAATACTCGCTGGCCTATTCTAAATCCTCCGAACGTGAGGACGGTTCGCTCGATCCGACACAGTTTGAACGAGACTTCGAAGATGACGGATTAATCGTAGCGTTTGATTACGCCAATCCACGCATCCCAACCTATTCGGTTTCAGGTGCGACGGCGGCCTTCTTCGACCCTTCAGAATATGAACTCAAAGACATCGAATTGACGACTTTGTCAGATGCACAAGATGAAGAGCTGGCGGTGAAATTCGATATTGGGCGCGAATTTCTATTCAGCGGAAGTTCGCTCACACTCCAAGGCGGCTTCAAGGGCCGCTTCCGCGAAAAGTCCTATGATAAAAATGTTGAATTCTATGAGTATGATGGTCCAGGAGATTACACGCTTGGTGATGTCGTCGGCAAGCAATCCTACACGTTGGCAAGCATCGCACCGGTAGCGGACTCGACCGCGCCAACGGCCTTTTACTTTAACAATGTCGACCAGTTCGAATTGCAGGAGGTCGACTCGCAATTCGACAGCGCGGTTGAGGATTATCGCGTCAACGAAGATATTGTCGCCAGCTACCTGCTCGCACGGTTCGAAACCGATACGGTGCGTGTGATTGGCGGGGTCCGCTATGAATGGACGGATAACGACATTCGCGGCAACACCGTCACTCTGTTCGAAGAAGACGCAACATTGCCCAATGGCTCGATTGCGGGTGATGATATCGTGCTTGTTACCCCTGTGCAGTTCAACCGTGATTATGATCATTGGCTGCCCAGCCTAAATATCCGCTGGGAAGCACAGCCAGATTTCATTGTCCGGGCAGCGGGCTATCGCAGCATTGTTCGTCCACGCCTTGGCAAATTGGCCCCGCGCTTTGCGGTGGAGGTCAATGATGATGACGAGATCGAAGGCGAGTTCGGCAACCCGAACCTTGTCCCGTTCGAGGCATGGAATTTCGACGCTTCGGCTGAATATTACATGTCATCCAATGGCGCGATCACGGCGGCATTATTTTACAAGGACATCAAGAATTTCATTGTTGATGCCGAAGTGGACACGCCTGGAACCTTCAACGGCATCGCATTTGATGAAGCTGTGATCCCGATCAATGGCCCTAGCGGCGATGTCTGGGGTATAGAGCTCGGTTTTTCGCAAAGTTTCGACTTTTTGCCGGGCATCCTCAGCGGATTTATCTTGCAGGCGAACTACACATACACCGATGCTAATGGCAGCGTGCCGGTCGGCTCGTTCACTGACCCATCGCAAGTGACATCCTTCCGCGACATTCCTCTCCCATCATCCTCGAAACACACTTTCAATGGTGTGATCGGTTATGAAAAGGGGCCATTTGAAATGCGCCTTGCGGGTACATATCGCAACCGGTATCTCGACGAGATCGGGGGATCACCCGATAGTGACCGTTACGTATCTGACCACTTCCAGCTCGATTTCAGCGCGAAGTTCAAAGTTAACAAAAACGTCAAATTGTTCTATGAATGGGTCAACATCAACGATGCCGAATACTTCGCCTTTAACAATCTGGGCGGGCAAGAAAATCTGTACCAATTCGAACGGTACGACTGGACGATGAAATTCGGCGCGAGGGTGACATTCTGATGCGTAAAACGACTATAGCAACGCTCGTCATGGCCAACCTAACCGCCGCATGCGCCGCGCCCATAATGATGGATGATACGTCTGTGTCTGTCAGCGCGCTGGCGGAGACTGAACCGGTTGGTACGGCCAATGCGGATGCTGCCGACGATCCGGCAATCTGGCGCAACGCCGCCAATCCTGCGGCCAGCCTGATTGTGGCGACGGACAAGAAAGCAGGGCTTTATGTCTATGATCTGGATGGTCAGATAAAAAGCTTTACCCTCGGCGGGTTGCTCAACAATGTCGATCTGCTGGACCTTGGGACACAAGGTGTAATCGTCGCTGCGAGCGACCGTACAGACAAGGCTAATTCACAAATTGCGCTGTTTCGGCTCGATACTGAATCCGGTAAGCTGGCGGAACTCGGCAGAATCCCTAGCGGCATAGGCGAAGCGTATGGCCTATGCATGGCCGATAACGTTGGCAAACCAAGCGTCTTTGCAGTTATCAAGGATGGCCGGATACGCGAATATGAACTCACCAATCTCACCAACTTGAGTCCGACCGGCACATTGATCCGTGAATTTGCAGTCCCGACCCAGCCCGAAGGCTGCGTTATCGATCCGCGCAACGGTGCGTTTTATGTTGGTGAAGAAAACGCCGGAATCTGGCGTTTCGCGGCTGGAGCAACGAAAGGTAGGATTGTCGCGCCAATCGATAACAAGCAACTTGTTGCCGATGTCGAAGGTTTAGCTATTGCACCCGAAGGCGACACTGGCGGTTGGCTGATCGCTTCGAGCCAAGGGGACAACACTTACGCCCGCTACAGCCTACCTGACATGAAACCCGCCGGACGTTTCCGTATCGCTTCTGGCGCGTTTGGCGCGACTGAGGAAACCGACGGCATAGCTCTCGATACAGGCAGTTTTGGTCCAAAGTTTCCAGGAGGGTTATTCGTAGCGCAGGATGGCAAAAATGAACCTGATGCCCAGAATTTCAAACTCGTGTCGTGGCAAGAGATAAATGAAGCTCTGAGCGTGGGACCAGCGGTTACCGAATAGGTTGATCCTGGCGGTGGAAACTGAGGCGAACTTTTGTAACGGTTTCATTCGCCCGAACCTCTGCATCAGGCGCCCTCGTCGTCGGATTGGGAGATGACTGTTTTCGACTCTGTTGTTCTTCCACCGGCCCATTTCGCGACGGTATTCAGTGCCAAGTTCACGCATTGCGGCAAGGTAGGATTTACAACACCCGCCCCGGGTCACTCCCAGTATGAGTCGAATGCAAACAAGCAGAACAATGTAAGATCAGCAATCGAGGACGAGCCGGTCGCTTTTTGAGCCCGAACAGCAAATGAACATCTTGGTGTTTTCCTTCTGCTCCTGCAAGCTCAGTATCAAGTCGCGGTGATCTGGTTCCCCTTCCAGAACTGGTGTCTCGCATGCTCCGCATATGCCCTGCTCGCAGGAGGAGGGAAGCTCGACACCTGCACTCCCCAGTGCCTCAAGGATGGTTTCGCCCGGCGCCACCTCAACCGTTACTTTGCTTTGACGACACATCACCGTGAAGCCACCGCCTTCGGCCTTGTCGACGTCGCCCTTGAAATATTCAAAATGAGTCCGCGCCTCATCAAGACCTGCCTTATCGGCTCCGGCACGGAATGCATTCAACATCGGCTCAGGTCCGCAGCAATAAACATGGGTGCTCTCGGACACGGAAGATAGGATCGCTGCAAGATCGAGCATTTTTCCGCCCGGCTCTTCGTCGAAATTATGCTTTACTTCGCCCTTTCCAGCTTGTTCCAGCAGGGCGATATCATTGAGCAGGGCCGCGCGCTTATGGGTTCTTGCGCTATAATGAAGCAGCCACGAACGCCCGCATTCATTGAGCCGGGCCATCATGGGAATGAACGGCGTGATGCCGATCCCCCCGGCGATGAAAACCGAATGGGGTGCATCTTCCGCCAATACGAAATTGTTATGCTGCGCGCTGATATCAATCGTATCGCCAACCTTGATTGAATCATGCAAATATTGCGATCCTCCACGGCTTTTCGCATCCCGTGCTATGGTCAAACGGTAGATGCCCTTGTCCTGCGGCATGTTGGACAACGAATAGCTGCGGGACATACCATTAGGCAGGAACAAATCTATATGACCGCCTGGATCTGCCGGCGGCAGAGCGGTGCCGTTGACCGCTCGCAGATACAATGAGACTACCCCTTCGGCTTCGAAGCGCAACTGATACAGTAGGGCGGGGAAATTGGACTCAGTCATATTATTGTGTCGTTTTCAATTTCGCATTTCATCTTGCGCCCAGGACAAGGACAAGGTGTACCTATCGTAATGTCGGGATCTGTTGATGCGTTATGCAGGGGAGTAGATGAATTGCAGGGCCGGACACGCATCGTGCCCGGCCCTGCATTTTCTTAGAAGGTATATCCCATTTGCAATGCGATGACCCTGCCGCGGTTCACTGAGCCGGCGTAAGCCCCGCCAGTGGTGCTGATGCCGGTGGCGAAAGTCACATATCTCTCATCGGTCAAATTGGTGCCGATCACCGCCACTTCTACACCGTTCATGAAGCGTAGGCCCAATTTGGCATTGAGAGTTTCATGCGCCTCCATCTTCGGCGCTATGGCTTGGGTCACCAGTGACTGAAGGACTGCGTCACTGGCAAAATCGAACGTCGCCGAACCGAACAATTCAACATCATCATTGAGTTGTCCTTCGTAATTCAGGTCAATCTGACCCGTCCATTTCGGGTTCCGCGTCAACGGTTGCCCTTTAAGTGCAACTGACCCATCACCCGGGAAATCATTCAGATATTCGCCATTAGCGTATATCAGACTCCCATCCACCCGTAGGCCAGGTGCCAAACCGTAGGAACCAGTAGCCTCAAAACCGCGAGAGCGAATATCGGTATTACCGATCAGGCTCCGGCTAACTCCACCGATCGAAGCGGTGTAATTGTTCTGGAAGTCTGCGACCTTCGTGTTGAACAATGCGAGTGCCAAGAAACCACCGTCAATCGTCCACTTAGCGCCAATTTCGGTCGTAAATGCCGTCTCCGGTGAATATGCAGCCAGTTCGGGCACCGCAACCGAATCCTGATAGCCGCCGCTTTTGCTACCGCGCGAATACGTCGCATAGAGCAAAAGATCTGGGCTGGGTTCGTAGCGGACACCAGCAGAATAATCGAAGGAATTGTTGTTCAACGGCTCAAGCATGGTGAACGGCAAGCTCGGGAGGCTGAAAATGGCAATGGTGCCATTGGCATCACGCTCCATCGAACCCCTCTTGCGTTCGTGCGTGTACCTGCCGCCGACATCAACGTAGAAATTGTCGAATACTTCATAGCTGGCTGAAGCAAACGCTGAATATGCCTTCGTCTTCTGTCTCAGCATGGTATCGGAAATTCCGGTAATCGGGAAGCCGACGGTATTGCTGTCCGGTCCACCAATCCTAGGGTTATTGCCCCATTTGTTCCAATAGTAGTAAAGACCCGCCAGATAATCCAATCGTTCCCCACCAACCGAGCTGATCCTTACTTCCTGGGTAAAGGACTTGGTGAATTCGTCTTCTTCGATCCCGAACAGATAGGCACCGATCTGGTCGAGTTCTGTATAACGGGGCGCCTGCCAATCGTGGTAGGCTGTCTGCATCGTCAGCACGTGATCGCCGAGATCGATTTCCGCAAATGCGTTCACGCGATCCGTATTCTGCTTTTCAAACTGTTCTGGTCCGCCGATGGGGACGCCGACGGCGTCGGACCCGGAATTGTTAACTCGATCTGGAACTGTGTTCAGCACCTGACCATAGGTCGCGGCCCACCCTGTCACGACACCCAGCGGATCCTGCAACAGCTCCCATTGAAAACCAAGTTGGTCACGGTCATCATGTTGGTAACGAAACACGATGTCGACGGTATCGCTAGGCTGCCAAGCCACGGCCAGCCTTGCCGAAAGGTCGCTAAGGTCTGGTTCGTTTCGATCACGGTACTGATTATACACCATGCCTTGTTCATCATTGGCGAAGAAAGAGGCGCGGACCTGCAATCGGTCTGACACGGGCACATTCAGGAAACCTTCCAACCGGTTGCCATTCATCTCAAAACTATGCGTGTACTGTATCGAGCCTTCAAGAAATGCCGTCGGTCGATTGGTGACCAAACTGATCGCGCCCACACTCGTGTTCTTTCCCAACAAGGTGGACTGAGTGCCCTTGATAAGCTCGACATGACTGAGGTCGTAGACCGGTGAGGTATAGTCCCGAAGGTGGCTGTAATAGACCCCGTCAACAAAATACGCGACCGAAGGTTCAGCGCTAGGAACTGAAGAGTTCGTCCCGAGCCCGCGGAAAGTCGTTGCTGGCAGGCTGCCGTTACCGTTTGTTTGGACAAGGCCTGGCACGATCCCGCTTAGTTCATTGGCCCTAGTGATGTTTTTGGCCGCCAGATTGTCCGATGTCAGGACGGTAATGCTCGCGGGAGCATCGAGAACGGTTTCATTCTGCTTGCGCGCAGTCACCACGATGTCAGTGGAGCTCGCCCGGGAGCTCTCACCCTGCTCTTGGGGTGCTTGCTGCGCGAGTACTGGAGCCGAAAGAGAAATCAATCCCCCCAAAAATACGGATTTACCCATGAACCTCTGCATTTTTACTTCCTTCCCACTTTTCTATTTGATTATTATAATGATTATATTATTTTTTTGTTTGTAATGAATGATATCCAAGCTTGGCTCGCGCATGATCCAGCCGCATGCCCTCCTTCACCTTCATCCTGATGGCGTGCTCGGCCTCCTCGATTTCCTCCGCCAAACGCAGAACGTCGTCGACTTTGTCTGCCGGTATCGAAATCACGCCATCAGCGTCTCCGACGAGCCAATCGCCCGGCTCCACGCGCACTTCGGAGATCTGAACAGAAACGTTGTATGCATCAGCAGTGACACGGTCCTTGCCCGTGCGCATTGTGTTGCCTCTGGCAAAAACGGGGTATTTCAACTCCACGCAGCGATCGGAATCGCGGCAAACGCCGTCGATGACCGTGCCCGCGATGCCACGCTCGCTCGCGACCCAAGTAAGAATGTCTCCCCAAACGGTGGCATCCATTCGGCCGTCATTGTCGATCACCACCACTTGGCCAGCTTCAACATCGTCGATATAATCGCCCACGGACCCTTGTGTGGTCCCCACAGGAAGCATCCGGATTGTAAATGCCGGACCAGCGAACTTCATCGACCGGACGACCGGCATGATGCCCAACGCCTGGCCATCGATACCCCGCCGGTCCAGCGCATCAGAAAGCGCGGTCGTTCCGGCTTCCATCAGTCTCGCGGCGCGATCTGTCGTTCTCATAGTGATATCACTTACCTTTCAGCATGTTTTCGTAATCGGCGCCCAATACCTCACCGATCGGGGTTCCAGCTTCGATCGCCTTGGCCATCAGTTGTTCGCGCGCAAAAATATCTTCGGCGGCCTCGAGGACGCGATCCGCTGTTTCATTCTTGATGAAAACGATCCCGCTGCCATCGGCGATCACGAAATCGTCCGGGGCCACTGCTATTCCGGCGAAGGTGATAGCCGTGTTGAAATCATGCTCGGCAACCCGCCCTCTGGCTGTCACCGGGACGGCTGCCCGTCCGTAGATCGGCAAGCCCAACTCCCGGGCCTCGTCGATGTCGCGAAATGCTCCGTCGACCAGAACGCCCGAAACGCCTTTTGCCAATGCGCCACGCGAAAGCAGCCCACCCCATCCCGAAACATCCGTCCGACCACGGTGTTCAACGACGATTACATCGCCTTCTCTTGCAGCCATGATGGCTCCGGCGCCCAAATGCCGTTTCGGCAAACCCGCAAGCGGCGCGCCAAGTTTGACCGTAATTGCGCGGCCGATGACCGGCTGAACAACCGTCAACGGGCCGATGCCGAAAACGGCACCAGGCAGCCCCAGCTTGTCGAGCGCATCCGATAGGGTTGGCGTGTCTAACGCGCGCAATCGGGTGATTATGGAATTTGAATCGGTCACTGCTGCCTACCCCTCGACATAGGCTGTGGCATCACACTGGACGAGCATCGGTCCAGGCAAGTGATCGTTATTTTGCGTGTGGCGCGCCGGTCGCGATGCTTCATCGGGAAAGGCCTTGAGCCATTCGTCGTTGATGGCCTGTCGGACCTCGGGCGTTTTGACGTAAACGGTCATCCGGACAACTGCTTCGAGTCCGCACCCGCCGGCCTTCAGTATCTTTTCGAGGTTCGCAAACATGCGGCCAATCTGTTCGGCAGCTTCGCCATGTTCACCCGTTTCGAGGTTCAGGCCATGAATGCCGCCCGTCATCAGCAACGGCCCAACCCGTGAGGCTGCCGGTATCGGCAGACCGCCATGGCTGAAGCCTTCGACATTGATGCTCTTTCTGCTCATTGGTTTATCTCCACACCGCAAAAGCGAGCCCGATGCCGGTTCCGGCAGGAGTCCGCCGCACGGGGATATATTTGGCTGTTTCGAGAGGAAGGTGAGAGACTGCCCCAGCGGTAACGACCCAGTTGAGGATTTCCGAAGATCCTTCCCGCAATGCCTCACGCGGGATCGAACGCAGGTTCTTGCCTTCAGGGTCGGCCAGTCCGTCCATCACCTTCTGGTCAAGCTCTTCCTCGACGACAAAATGGCTGAGACCACCGGAAGCCAGAACAGCGACCCGCAGTTCAGTATCGCTTGCCTCTATCGCCTCGCGCAGCATCTTGCCGATATCGAAACAGCGGTCAGCCGAAAGGATGTTCGGAGGGAAATAGGTGTTCAGCATGAGGGGAATAATCGGGATCTCATTTTCCCCGAACAGCCGCCTGACCGGGAACCCGAACGCATGGCCAAACCCGGCTTTGGACGGATCTGGCACGTCCTTGCAAACGGCCAGATCGGCGCCCCGCTCCATCATCCCTTCGATGATGTCCAGCGCCAGCTTTGGATGTCCGGGAAACTTGTGCTGCGCGTCCATGGCATAGCCTTCGGCCATCGATTTCATCCACGGTGGCAGCTGTTCGGTCGGGTAGTTATGCATGGTAATTGCGTCGCCCCAGAAAATACCCAGGGCGGGCGTGTTACCGGGGCTGTAAAGTTCTGCTTGATCGTCCCCCACGATCACCACGACGTCAGGCCGTGCCTCCGCAATCGCTTGCTTCAGTGCATCAAGTTCAGCCTGGCTGCTATCGGACAGTTCGACGAAATTTTCAGGTGTAGCTTCTTCGGCGTAACTCTCGCCGCGCTCGGCAACCAATTCATCATAGGACAGCGCACGGCCGTCAGCCAAAGTCAGTTGGGGATTCTGCTTGTCAGCGGCGGCACGATTGTGCCATTCGCCGCCCGGCACAGTGAGCAACGGGCTGTGTGAGGTGCCAATGCCCAAGACTATTTCTGCCATTAACTGTCTCCCAAAATCAACTTCAGACGGCACGCTTCATTCGGCTGCCGGATCTGCTTCTGCCTGCTTATTCAAAATTATAGACGTCCAGCGTGCTCGCCCCGCGCTTAAGCTGGTCAATGATTGTTATTTCTTTGGTATCGCGTTCTTCAGAGGCATCGATTAGTTTGGCGGCGGCGGCGGCGGGGAAAACAGCCACGCCGTCGGCATCTCCAATCACCAAGTCGCCACGCCTCACGACGGTTTCGCCCATACGAACCGGTTCACCCAATGCCCCGTCGAGCGATTTGTCCTTGCCCGTACCCAGGATCGAAACTGAGCAGGAGAACGTGGGCAGGCCAAGTTCGATTAGCCTCAGGCTGTCACGCACCCCGCCCGAGATTACTATGCCGGCCAATTTGCGGGTGATGGCCATTGTGGCCATGATTTCGCCCCAGTAGCCGTATTCGCCACTATCGCCGGCATCGATTACCAGAACATCGCCGGGTTCGGCCGCTTCCAGCGCATAGTGAATCCACAAATTGTCACCGCGAGGGCAGCGCACCGGCAAAGCCCTGCCCGCGCAGTGCATTGTTTGATCCAGCGCGCGAATATTGGCCGGCAACGCACCAGTGCGGCCAGCCGCTTCGTGCATGGTGGCCGATGACAAGGCCTTTGCTCGGTCGATCAGAACATCAGCCAGCCGCTTGCCGTTAAAAGGGCCTCCGCTGCTCAACAACCCAGCTTTCCAAGACCAGGGCAAACATGCGCCGGGTTTTTGTTGAAAATGCCGATCTTCTCGTCTTCGGTGAGGAATTCGAACTTACTAATGACGGGAACCAGATCATCACCAGGTCTACCAGTTTCCGGCCTGACAGATGCGCCCGAGCCAGGCGCTTCCGTACCAAAACAAATCTGCTTTGGAGTCCGCTGCTTAATCGCCGCTTCCAGAAAATTCAGTTCCGGTGCGTTGGTGTCAAAGAACAGATTCTTCGAAAGATCCTTCTGTGCCAGATGGTAATCGGTCTTGACGAAGCGGTCGAGCGCACCGCCGCAATGACAGATCAATACTTTCAGGCCCGGGAATCGTTCGAATACATCTCCGTGACTGAACAATTGGGTCGCCAGATACTGCTCCCAAACAAAACTAACCTGATAATTGTGAGGAATGATATCGAGGCGCGGATCCATGCAATTGCTTCCATGCACCACAATTGGAATGCCCAATTCTTCGCACTTCTTGTAGACCGGAAACCAATAAGGCTTGTCCATGCCTGGAGACCGGCGATCGCCCGTCGGATCGGGGCTGAGGTAAACCGCCTTGAATTCGAGTTCGGTCACACACCGCTCGAGCTCGGGAATACAATGCGAGAGATCATCTGCATCAGCATTCTGTGGAAGTTGCGCCGCACCGACAAAGCGGGTCGGAGCCATTGAGACTTGCTTGGAGATTGAGTTGTTAACAAAGCGCGTCCACTGCGGCAGAAGGTGCTGGTTCATCCAGCCCAACATCAAAAACGGGCGCGGGCCGATAAGCTGCGCATCGATGTTGTATTCATCGAGCAAGTTTACATGCTGTGTGACCGATTCATCCCACGCCTCCTCAGACAGGCCGAGGCGGGGAACGATGGCCTCTCGCGGATCGACGCTCAATGGCGTATTGGACGCCAGCATGAGCGCCAACGTTGGTGTGCCATGCATCGGAGCTGACACGTGGCCGTGAATGTCGAGAACCTTTACGTTGTTATACATGGGCCAACCTTCCTGTTTGCTGATTTGCGCCGGACATAGCGTCCAATGATATCTGTTTGCCGGACTGTGCTGCCCGCTGAATGCCAAGACAGGCTTCAAGCGTGTCACGCCCAAAATAGCCGTCGTGGAATGGTTGTTTGCCGCGCAGAACTGCATCACACAGTTCATCCAGCACTTCGGCGCGCCCGCCACCGGCGCGCGCCTGGGGGAGCTCTTCAAATTCAGGGCCAGAATCCGAATAGATAGCGATTCCACCTGGTACACTACGAAGGTCACCACCTTCACAGCTAACGATCAGCGTGCCAAAATGCGGGTGATCGGTTGCCTGTGCCATCGCCTGGATTTGCGGCCACAACTTGCTGCCATAGCCAAACAGCTGGTTGCGCACATCGGCCTCATCGGCTTGCTCGCGCATCTGTGCTAATTGGGCGCGGGTCTGACCCTGGGCTGGCTCTTTGGTGTTTCCACCTTCCCCGATCCAGCCATGGAATTCATCGCTGTCGAAGTGGTCGTAACCGCTGTAAACGATGCTCGCCGATGCGCCGCCTGACAGATCGAGCATGGCCATAACGGCCCCTTCGGTATTGCGGTCGGCATCATATTTGCCGGTAACTGCAGTTACACGGGTTACCTTACCGCCCCCGGCGATAGTGCGGATAATCTCGATTTGGTGGGGGACCTGATTAAACAGGATACCGCCGCCCAGATCACTGTCCAATTCTTCCGGTCGGCGCGGCCGATAGAGGAAGTTGGTGTAGTTAAATGACTGGATCATCCGCAGCGCGCCAAACCTGCCACTTGCGACCATTTCCCGGATCGCGGCCACCGGTGCGCCGAAGCCGTGAGTGTGGCCGACGACGATAGTGGCGCCGGCTTCCTCGCAGGCGCAGATCATCTCGTCGCAATCTTCGATCTGCAACGCCATGGGTTTTTCGACAATCACATGCTTGCCATTGCGCGCCGCTAGCAGCACGTGATCGCGATGCATCTGGTGAGGCGTTGCAATGTAGACCGCATCCAGATCAGGCAGCTGCACCAGCTCCTCAACGGTTTGAGTTACCGGGCATTCGAAGTCTTTCGCAAAGCGGTTACGGAACTGTTCATTTGGCTCGGCCGCTCCGGCCAGCACCACTTCGGGATGGGCCTCTATGGCAGGGATCATAATCGACCCAGCCATGCCAAGGCCGACTATGCCGATCCGAATCTGCCTGGGATTTTTTGCCTTATTCATCTCTCACCAACTTGTTCTGCCCATCGCTGGGTTCTCTTCGCAAATCGAAATCATGCGCAGCGAAACGCCATCTTTGATGTTGCGTTTCGCTGCGCATGATGTGCGCCGACAATCAGGGCTTGACCTTGCCCTGGCCAAGCTCTCCGTGTTTCTCCATCAGCTCTTCAAAGTCGGAGATGGGGGACTTGATGCTAATCGCACGCACCCCGCAGCCACCGGCATGGGCCGGTGCCGGTTCGATCCCTTTTTCGAGGTCGCGCGCCAGATTGATCAACATGCGCCTGGCCTTGATGATGGGATAGTCAGACTTAACCAGTAGCTCTTCCGAAGTGTCTAGAATGCCCGGCTCACTTCGGTCGGCCCACGGCATAGATTCGATCAGCGTACGATCCTGTTCGCTGATGCCCCACACGCCGGTGTAGTTCTTTGTCTTCTGCATTTCCCGATCGATCAGGAAATCATTACTTTTGTTTGCGACAGTGTCGTAAGCATCGATGACATAGCCATCACGCAGTTCCACCGGCCGGTATTCGGTGCGCGGCGGGAATGCCGCCCCGCTTTTGGTGAAAGCCTGCTCTTCTTCCGACAGTGGACGGTCGGGTCGATAAAGGTAGCAAAACGCCATTGTAGTATGGTCGTCGATCGGCACCCAACCTCGTCCATTGCCTATAAAGTCGCCCATTGCACCGGGGATTGCGCTCCACATTGGAAGCATCCACTGAGTTACGCGCCAGTAGTATTCATCATCCGCATTGCGCCTCGAGCCATAAATATAGCCGTATTCGGTCTCGTTTAGCGTGATCTCCGGCGCACCATCATTAGCCATCGCCAGCGAGTTTCCGACCACCGAATTGGGATCGGGCTGAGAGCTGTGCAGGAAGCTGATATGCGAAGTATCAATTTCCCCTTCCATCGGCAGGTGGAAATTTGAATGATGAATCCAACTTGCGACCATCACATGATCTTCTGGCACGTTGAGCCATTCAAAATCTGGCATGGGCGGCTGCTTGTCTTCCGGCCCCATATAAACCCATATGATCCCGCCTTTTTCACAGGTCGGATAGCTTTTGATACGAGCCTTTTCTTTTAGTTCCTCGTAATTTGCCGGAGGCTGGATATTCGGCATGTCAACGCAATCACCGTCAACGTTCCATTTCCAGCCGTGATAAACGCAGCGCAGCCCGCATTCTTCGTTGCGGCCAAAAAACATAGGAGCTTGCCGATGCCGGCAGAAGGCATCGATAACTCCGACTTTACCGTCAGAATCCCTGAAGGCGACCAGGTTCTCACTTAATATGCGTAGCCGCACCGGCGCTCCGTCTGCCTCATCTACCTGTGCCGAAAGGAGGGCGGGCATCCAAAATCGACGGAACAGATTTCCCATCGGGGTCCCAGGTCCAACGCGGTTGAAAATTTCATTAGGATTATTCGTCATGCACCCCTCCAATCCATAGTCTGAGTGTAGAAGAAGCCGCTCCATGTTCTTACCATCATAGTGGATCGAACAGGCCTCACTCAGACTTTGCCTTTATTGCTTTGTTTGTATCACTTATATTGCAATATAGATGGCCAAACGGAAGACGTAGGATGCCTTTGTTTAAGGTTATTACATATGTGATTTTTTGATCATAAACCAAGACAAGAAAAGTGTTTTGCTCCAGCTGTTTTCGAGGAAGAACAATAAGGGCCATCGGCACGCGAGCCGATCCAGCAGGAGCGGCAACCGCAAATGAAAAATACCACCTTGGCATCACCAATGCATTCAACCCTGCCAATCGCCAAAACAAGGCAGCGCTTCACTTTGATCTTGTTGACGGCAATCTACGCGCTGGCATTCATTGATCGTCAGATCGTCAACATCCTGGCTGAGCCTATCAAGGATGATCTGGCTTTGGCTGATTGGCAATTGGGGGTGCTAGCCGGGCCAGCGTTCGCGCTTTTCTATACTTTAGGCGGGGTTCCGCTGGCCCGCCTCGCTGAACGCTGGAATCGCGTTTATATACTGTCTTGCATCGTTACAATTTGGAGCGGCTTTACCGCACTGTCAGGACTGGCGACCAGCTTTGTCCAGCTACTTATTGCCAGGGTCGGCGTTGGCACTGCAGAATCAGGTTGCGTACCAACAGCCCATTCACTGATTTCCGACATTACCCCGCAAAAACAGCGCGCAACCGCGTTGGCGGTTTTCTCAATGGGATTGCCGATCGGATCGCTTCTGGGGCTGGCAGCTGGCGGCATCATTGCGCATCATTTCGATTGGAGATCTGCATTCTTCATTGTGGGAATCCCAGGATTAGTGCTTGCTATGGCTCTGTTGTTTTTCGTGCGTGATCCGCGCTCGGTTGCGGTTTTGAAGAGGCCCGCGGCGGGAGGTGCCACGGAAAGCGATACTACGCCCGCAGACGTCCCTTCGCTGCTGGTCGTTCTCAAAGAACTATGGGCGTTGCGCAGCTTTGTCTGGATTACAACTGGCGCATCTATTTTGGCCATGGCGGGCTATGGCCACGCGACCTTTTACGCCTCTTTCTTCCTACGTAATCATGCAGCCGAACTCGGCTCGCTAGCGGTACAGACAAACATGGGCGGACCTCTGGCTTTTCTTGGATTAGCGCTGGGCCTCGCTATCGGGATATCAGGAGCGCTGGGAACAGCATTGGGCGGTCGGCTAGCAGATCGTCTGGCGGTCAGAAGATTCAAGGATTACATGATGGTGCCAACATTGGCCACGGCGATCGGCACGCCGCTCACGCTCTGCGCATTGATCGCACCCAGTGTGCCAGCAGCGCTGGGCCTGTTCGCGTTTGCCGCGCTTCTCAAAAGCATGTGGTACGGGCCCATCTTCGCCACCATCCATAGCCTCATAGCACCTCGTTCCAGAGCGACAGCAGTATCGGTTTTCCTAATGGTGATGAACGGTATTGGCCTTGGGCTCGGCCCCGTCCTTCTGGGCGGCCTGAGTGATTTTCTTGCCAGCTATATGGGATCGAACGAAGCTCTACGCTGGGCAATGGTGAGCACAACCGGCCTAGTTTTCTTCTCAGCAGCCTGTTTCGCAATGGCTTGGAGGACGCTTCCTGACAAACCAGTCAGCTAAAGCATCAGGGTTGCCGCCCCTGACCCGGTTCGTCGAACGATCGGGCCAGGGTGGGTAACGCGCGGCTTGGCTATTCCTCGATCATTCCGGGAAAACCCCGCAGATAGTCAATGAACGCCTGCCCCAATCCTTCGGAGCGAAGATAGTCGCACGATACTGGGAGCGACCTGTTCGTGAACCCTTCATCCAGTTCGAGTTTCCTGGGCCAATCGTGATGGAGAATACCCCCTCGCCCCAGCAGAACGAAATCGGCGCCGCGTTCAAGGCAGTTGCCTATATCTGCAGACGATTCAATCTTCCCCGCGACCCCCAGGCGACATTCACCCTTTGGAAGCCCGCCAAACAGGTCGATCAGCGGAGTGTCGGAAAAGCGCGGATCAGCCGGAGAAGAGAAGCTGTCCCATAGCGACATATCGAGGAAATCAATTTTACCTGATTGCATCAACGTTTCTGCCAGGACGAGAGCCTCTCCCGTGTCCAGATTGTGGCGCTCCGGCGAAAGTCGCACACCAACCTGGAATTCCTGGGCAGTCGCAGCTCTTACGCCCTCGATAATCGTATCCAGAAACCTACGACGATCATCGAACGATCCGCCCCAGCCGTCTTCCCGATCGTTTTCGAGGCTGAGAAATTCGCAGGCCAGATATCCATGGGCCGAATGTATCTCAACCCCGTCGAAACCCGCTGACTCGGCACGCCTCGCAGCGGCGACATAGGCCTCAATCGTTCGTTTAACCTCGTCACTAGACAGCACCCTGACACCGCTTTCTGCGCCGAGCACTGGGGCGACGGGCGGCCCGCCGATGAGATCGCTTGGAGAACGACGGCCGGCGTGTTGCAATTGAAGGATCGCAAGCGCTCCGCCTGCACTGATAGAACCAGCTAGCTGGCTCAAACCTTCGATATGCCGGTCATGCGATGCGCCCAGTTGCCCTGCAAACCCCCGCCCTTCCTCGTTCACGAATGTGCCACAGGTCATGACCATGCCGAACCCACCTTCGGCACGCATAGTCAGCCAGCGCAAATCATCTCGTGATGCTGTACCATCGGCATTGCTCTGCCTGTTGGTGAGAGGGGACAGACCAATTCGGTTACGCATCCGCGCTCCTCGGGCCAACGAAACAGAATTCAGTCCTGTGTGCATTTGTTTCTCCGGAAATTTAGGTTTGGCACGCTCTGCTAGCGGGATTAGTTTTTAGACCCGGGATCTAATGATCGATAGGATGGTGCGCTATCATTCAGCAGGGCACAGTCCTGATTGATTTGGGAAAGCGCATGAACTGCTCGATCTCGATGGCGTTTGCTACTGCGCGTGGGGACCGCGACGCCAATTGCATAGGCCATTTGGGTATCTTTGTCGGTCAGCCAGGTGGCAAAACCGACCAGTCCAGGCGTGAATTGCGGATCGCTTTCCGCTATCCCTTCGCTGCGGATCAGTTCCAGATCCGACATCAACGAACCGGGGGCTATCAGACACTGTCTGCTGGGGGCTTCGGCATTGTTGCGATGGAGAATACCGAGCACTTCTGCCTCGGACATGAAAGACAGCAACACTTTACCAGAAGCAGCCAGTGTCAGTGGCCGCGTGAGACCGACAGGTGGGGCCGGCTCCTCGCTAGTGCCCATCTGCTTGAAGGCAATATACTGAAGACTAGGTCCGTTTCGTTGGGCGATGAAACACAGATTGCCCGCTGTTTCGCACAATTCTTCGAAACAGCTAAGCAAGCCCTTGAGATGCCGGCCCTGCGCCAGAAAATTGGAACCTATCAAAGCGATCCGCAGTGTCGGAACATACCTTCTTTCCTGCGGCAACGCCCGCAGATAGCCGAGCTCCACCATTCGATTGATCAGCATTGAACAACTCGATTGTGGCCAGTTGAGGGCCTGTTGAACATCTTTGAGGCGGACACCTGCCGTTCCGGTGTCAGACAAATACTCAAGAAGTTCCAGCACTCTCTCGGCTGATTTTACACTTCTACCCATTTCCAATCCCTAATGTTTCCACGTAGATCAAAACGCTGGCAGTTTTGCAATCTATTTCGTAAAAGAATTATGACAAGCACGAACACTCCAACCAATACAGACAAATCCTTCCAACTGATAAGCTGCCCGTCGTCAGAACAATTGGCACAGATAGCTGCATAGATTAGCGGAGCGCTTGCCTCGTCTTGTTGGTTTATTTTAGGCGGCTAGACACTCGTAGAGACGGACCAAAACTCGATCATCTATAAGGCGACAGGCAATCTGAGAGCGATCCATATTTTGCTTGGGCACTCTAAGATTGAAAACACTGTGCGCTATCTTGGTGTTGATATCGAGGACGCTCTGACTTTGGCCGAAAAGACAGAAATCTGACGCATAAGCGGTAGCTCAAGGCTGCTGGGCGGCCGCCGTCAGCTCAAATTGAACCGCCAACCAATGGCAACGCTTGGGCGTCAAGCTGACGTTAGCTCAAAGGTGCGATTGCACATGATCGCTAGGAGAAGCGAACTATGGCAATCGACCAAACAGGCGGCTAGTTGTTTGACATATGCATATTCAAGACGATCATCCCATTATCATCTTCGATGCGGCATGCGTGCTATGTACAGCCAACGCGCGGTTAGTCCTCCGTTACGATAAGGATGCCTACTTTCGTATGGCATCCATGCAAGGCGCAACGGGTGCTTCCTTGATGCGTGAGAACGGCGTCGATCCAGAAGATCCATCCACGATTATTTTGGTCGGCAGATACTCTGTGCAAAGAGATAGTAGTGCCGTTCTGGCGATATATGAAGGATTGGGTTTTCCTTGGTCACTGATTTCGATGCTTCGCCTGGTACCTGCGATGCTACGCGATCCCGTTTATCGATGGGTGGCGCGAAATCGCTTTAAGCTGTTCGGCAAGATGGAGACTTGTTGGGTCGCTCCACCAGAGTTGCAGGATCGATTTTTGTGACCAACTTGGTTGATTTGGGTCAAACATGGCAGATTGAAGTCATGCGTTGTATCTGTCGGCCAAGTCTTGTCCAGCGCGCCATCTCGCAAACAACTCAAAGACCTAAAAGTACATAAAAATGCCTATTTGGGAGCAAGATGTACAAGCTATCTAACAGCAAAATCAGATATGCACCGCTCAAGTATTTCAGGTAATTTATTCTCATCAAAACAAAAATGCCGATATGGAATGCAGCGCCGAAAATCAGGTAGGCTGGGGTTGTGATCGGGATTACCAAAACGATCCAAAATGTCGCTTGAAAACATAGCGTTGCAAATGAAATCGGCTTGTAGATATGCGGCCTGGAATTGAGCTTGCGAGCCCACGGATTGTCTTCGTACAAGTCCAAGCGTAAAAGATATACTCCGAGCGACGATTGGCTGAACCAGCCAACGCCATGATTTCTAAGCTTCTGAAAAGCTGCGGAAACATAGATCTGACAAATCAGTAATTTCAGCGCCCATATGGGCCAATAAACACTCTCACTGTGCCAGTTCCCTCCCGAATTTGGGGCCGCAATGAAAACAACCAAAAACAGGGGTATCAGGTAGGTCTTGCGAGCGTTGGTTTCCAGCCCAGCCACAGCAGAAAAAACAGGGAAATACGCTACTAAAGCGGTAATCAGGCTGAGTTTATGCAGGAGGCCATCTGCTATTACTGCGCAAACTAATGCGGATACAAATACGACTTGAAATGCAACAATTGTCGTCGGTTTCATTGGGGGAACTTGGAAACGGCCCAGTATGCGTGGAGGCCGATTATAAATCGCCGTCGGTGGAAAATTTAGAAAGCGCCAATGTACCGGCAAGGCGAAGGCCACAACCACAGCGATATACAAAGCATATATGTCGGCAGCGATTGCGACCAAATTTACGGTGGTCGCGTCGAAGAAGTTTGGGCTCATGGAGAATGTCTCAATTGAGCAATCGGAACCCGTAGGACAGGTATTTCGTCGAGAGAATAGATTCCGCTGCTGCCGCGCTGGAAACGTCGTCGAACCAGCATTATTGCCTCAGTTTCGCGAGTTTCGTTTTCATCCAGCCCTGCCGCGATCATCGCAAACAACGCACGCTGTTCCGTCGAAATACCGCCTTTACCCATGGCTTCAAGCTGTGATTTCGCAGCTTGGCTCATTGTTTCGCGAAACGCTTTGTCAAATGCTCTTGGCAAGCGGTGAAATTCAGGCTTCCACCTAGTGATACCGCCCTCGCCTTGATCCAAGGCAACGCTGAAAACCGACAAATGTCGATCATCCATTTTGATCGAAAACATCGGATAGCAACTGAAAGGCCATCGATCTCGGCCCACGACGCTAATCCAAACTAGCACCGCAAGTAAGACCGCGCAGAAAGCCGGTCCATAGAGATTGGACAGCACATCAATACTCATAGCACCGGCCCAATTGCTTCATGATATGTCTCACGCAACTTATCGATCAACTCCGCATTGGCATGATAGAAAGTTGCCAACATCTCAGCCGAGACTGGTTGGTAAGGCAATTTAGCAGCTTGGCGTTCTTTGGCCTGAAATTCTGCGTTCCAAGTGATCGAATTGTTAACCGGTTCGATTTCAAGCAGCTTCAACAAATCAGCAAAAAACTCCGGCAGCTTGCCATAGTCAATATGAACAAGCCCTTCATTGAGCGCATGCCCGATATGTGTGACTGCGGTATTATACTCATGCGCCGCCAAAGTAACAAAGGACTCATCACAGTTTCGAGTCTTCGCAAGCTTTTTTTGTAGATAACGTGAAGGATTCCGCGACTGGGATTCAATGACGGGCAAGGGATCGCGCGTAAGCGCAACAAGCAAAGCACTGGGATAAAGCTTGCGATATTTGGCGATATTACGGCAATCCTTGCTCGATAATTTCACCACAAGCTGCTGGCCTCGATCAACCGCCCATCGCTGCCACGCTTGGATGATCTGCGCTGGCACCTCATCCAACCGATCATCAAAAGCTGTTCCCCCGCATCCGGACCCGAGGAAGGCTGGTTCACCAAGAACAAGACATTTCCCATTGGATTTCAAGTTTTGACATAAAAGCGTGGAGCCGCACCGGCCAACGTGGAAAATGAAGGTAGTGTTTTTGAAGTCTGCGGTGCCAGACAAAGCGTATTCAGCCGCCCGCCATTGATCCAACGCCATGATCTGCGTTGCCTCTTTACGTGATACGATATTGCGCATTGCCTGATGAAAAAACCCTGGCGCGAAGTTCACCATGTCTGCGCGAATAAGCTCCACCAACTGATGATTGCCAGCAGACATGAAATTGACAGGGAGCAGGTTTTTCAGGCTGATTCGCATTGTTGCTTTAGGTCAAATCTCTTGCCGTCGAGCCAACAATTGAAAGCTTGATCGACGGTATGGATATGTGCTTCGCGGACCGCGCGCATATCAACTTTTGGACCAATCGCAAAAAAGGAATGCTGGTCTGTTTACAGTCTTGCTTTTTCCGCTAGTGCTTGCATCGTATACAGAACGCTTTTGACACAAGGTATTGAGATGACCGAATTCCAAGATAAAGATAAGACTGTAAGTGAAAGCTCACCGAAGCAGGAATGGCGAACCCCGGTTCTGACGTCGCTCGACACAGAACAAACTGCCGGAACATTTCCTGGTGGTGACGAAGCTGACTTTGGAATGACATCATAGCAGGCGGACAGGCTTGCAATGATCGGCGATCGTAGCAAATTTGCGTTCGCGGGTTGGGTTTTTCTAACACTCATGCTGCTGGCGTTTGCCAAAGCAATTATTGCAGCAATCCATTTTGAAAATCTGAGCAAGGGATTTGGTGTCCCGGCGGGCGGAAATCCGGTATGCACGCTAGTTAGCCGAAAGCAGTTGCGGAAAGCGCGGCGAACAAAGCGGGTAATTGCTTGCGCAGTTGCGATTTGCCCATGGGATGTGAATTGTTACCCGCAAGCTATTGTTGCGCGTGTCCTGCTGGGCATCCACGGAGTTCCATACACTTTGAATCTGGGAGTGCGCAAAGCGGGCCCGCGTAATGAGCTGGAGGCTCATGCCTGGCTGCACGCCGGCTCTTGCGCGGTTACGGGCGGTGGATCCTATCGAAGTCATGTCTTGGTCAATTGTTATGGAAAACAATCTTGGAGGCCTTTGGTGCCAGCATTGCCCCCAACATTAAGCAGGGCGGCAAAAGGCCAGGCAGTGCGATGACTGAGTTTTCTCAAAAAGACATTTACGAGAAATGCGCCGGTCTGGTTGAGACGGAGATGGATGGGGCTGTAATCCTGTTGTCTGTGAATCAAGGTGCCTTTTTGGAGCTTACTGGCGCAGCTGGTGCTATTTGGAATGCGATTGATGGCAGCAAAAATGGGGATGCAATAGTCGCAAGCCTGCTCAATCAATTTGATATCGATGAAAAAACCTGTGCCGAAGAGACACAGATTTTTTTACGGCAGGCTTTGCAAAAAGGGCTGATTAAACTTGCTAGGTAAGCTCTCAGCAGAAATTGACGCCGATCACAAAGGCTCAGCCGATATTGCAGCCAAATTCGCGTCGCTCAGACGACAATCTGATCCCGAAATTAATCTGAGACTCTTGGCGTCCGCCGACAGGATGATCGATGCTGCTCCGGAAAGCCCTGAAAGCTGGAAAACGAAAGCGGCAATTGAATGTAGATTGGGCCGGTTCGATGCCGCGCGAGATAGTTATCAATATTATCTCGCTCTTATTGGGCGCCCCTGGCAAGCAGATATGTCAGCGGGTATCGTAACGCCGCCGGATTTCTACAATCGAGCTGAATTTCAACTACCTACGTTGGCTGTGCTCGATGATTTCCTTAGCACTACGCAGATGGAAGGCCTTCTGGCAGATGCAATTTCGGCTGCGCCACTGATGAGGGATGCGGCAATTTCGGCTTCGGAAAGAGATGTTCTGGATTTTACCAAGCGGCGTACTTCTGTTGTAAAGAAATTCACCGCAGGTAGCGACTTATTGCAACATGCAGTTGAGGCAAAGCTAGAACGATTGCGGCGCAGTTTCCATATTGCTCCCTTCAAAATCGGTAAGCACAGTATCAAATTAACGTATCATGGCGATGGCGGCTTTTTCTTTCCCCACCGCGACAGCGACGAAATCCTGAAGCCGGAAAGCCGGGTTATGACATGGCTGTATTATTTCGGCAAAACGCCCAGAAAGTATCTAGGCGGCGATTTGTTTCTTTTTGAGACCGACACACAGCGGGGGCGCTATGCAACGCCCTCATTCATCAAAGTGGAGCCTTTAAGCAATCGATTGGTGATTTTTCCAAGTTGGTTCTTCCATGCAGTCTCGCCGCTTGAAATGTTTCCTGATGCTTCTTTCGCTGATGGACGATTTGCAATTAGTGGGCATGTCCACGTCCACAAAAATGCCTAGAACATAGCCAACATGTCGATAATTTTTGGCGTTTTTGCGAGAGATGAAACGGTGCTACCCGAAAAATGGGGGGCGGCGATGGCCCAGGCGAGCCTGAAATTTCCTTGCGATCATTTGGATATAGTTTCGACGAGCAGTGCAATTTTGGGTTGCCGCCAGAGATATAACACACCGCAATCACCATTCGCCAAACAGCCGGTCAAAGCGGATGATCAAGATATCTATCTGCTGTTTGATGGACGGCTGGATAATCGAGAATCATTGGCAGCAGAACTGATGCTACCTTTGACCAGTGACACCAGCGATGAAGAATTGATCTTACGATGCTACCAAAAATTCGGTTCTGAGGTGGCGCATCATTTGCTCGGTGATTTTGCAATCGCATTGTATGATGCACATAAGCGAAAATCGCTGCTGGTTCGCGATCATATGGGAGTCAGGCCGTTACATATCGCCCACAACGAGCACTATTTGGCGTTCTCCTCACATCAAGGAGCGTTGTTGGCGCTTCCCTGGGTGAATCGCGAAATCAACGAGCAATGGATTGCCGACTACCTTGAAGTGTGTCCGGTCAGCCAAACCAATACGATCTACCAAGGGATCACGGCTGTTCGCCCGGCCCATTCGATAGAGAACAATGCCGGAATCGTTACACAGTCAAAATATTGGGAATTGCAAGCCAATCGGGCTTGCGAAGAAAAAAGTGAGGCAGAAAATGTCGCCGATTTTCGGGCCATTTTGGAAAAGGCCATAGCATGTCGTTCACGTTGCTATGGGGAGCTAAGTTCGGAATTCAGCGGCGGTTTGGACTCATCAATGATCACCGCCTTTGCGAAGCAGCACGAAAAGGAGAATGACCGAAAACTGGTGGCATATTCGCAAGTTTCCCCGCCCGAAGCGATTGAATATGCAGTCCATCCCGAAGAGGAGGTGGAATGCCTGGAATCGTTTCGGCAAATGCATCCCGACATAATTTATAGCGCCCATCACGGTGAACATTTGAGCGTCGTCGACGCCTATCGGTACAGTTGCGATGTTCATAGCGCACCCTCGCTCGGCGATATAACGCTCTTAGGTAAGGATATTCACGAGCACATGCAAAAGCATGGCCGGCGCGTAGTTTTCTCCGGTTGGGGAGGTGATCAATGCGCCACATTTAGAGGAAATAACTGGATCCTTGAAGCCACTAATTCGCGGGATTGGGACTATCTTCGCAACGAATTCAGATATTATTTCTCATCTGGATTGCTGCGATTGGCAATGTTCCAGATACTTCGGAATTCGTTTTCGCGATGGATATGGAAGGGCTATCGAAAACTGAAGAAAAGCTGGTCGCGGGCAACGTTCAAATTGGCCACCCGGCCAAGCTTCCATCGTAAATTTGGATATCCGCAAAGATCATACGGCGCATTCTCTCCCGATCCGGGTCTTGGTGCAAAAGCGCGGTTAAGGCACCTAATCACCAAGCCGAGCATTGCATATCATGCCGCCAATTCGAACTTAGGTGCCGCGTCATATGGTGTCGAATACCGCTATCCTCTATTAGACATACGACTGCTTGAATACTGCCTTGCCTTGCCTGTCCGGATGCACCGCAAGAATGGGATCAATCGATTTATTTCAAGGGAGGCGATGGAAGGCGTTGTGCCGGATCGTATCCGGTTCGGGATTCCTAAATCCATACCGAATATTCCATCATCTTTGCATTGCGAACTGCGCGAGCAGGAGACAATCGTGAATATTCTAAAGCAGTGGCAGAGCGATAGCGCGATATTGCGTTTTATTGATCTGAACGAAGCGATCAATGCGGCTGTCCAGATCAGTCCAAAGCAGAGAAACAACGTGGGCGGGAAGGGTAATTTAAGCCGCAGAATAATGATGCTGGGCCATTGGCTGGACGTATATTATGGTCGAAGCGCCTCGTAAGTTATCAGTTGGCCGGACAGTTCGAAACTAACTGATCTCAATGAAGGTGTGCTTATGAAGCTGCGTTATCAAAGACATCACTTCAGTGTGACAAACATCTTCAGAAACATCATACTCTTCTAGCAGCGTAGAAGTGATCGTTCCGATACCAACTTCGCTGCAAATCAGTTCCCAAACACGGCGACCAGTGTGACTAAGACTAAAAAGGACGCCGTCATCCAGCCGCATGAGGACAACTTCCCCATCGACTTCTGTCTCTAAACAATTACCCGATCTTTTAACGATGCTGTATTTGCAAATATTATCCATATGAAACGGGCCTTTTGTGGGATCGCGCAACTTTCTTAAGCATAGCCAAGCTCTCTCATGAGTTGCTGATGTTTTTTCAGCAGCGCTCGTTGAAGGTCGATGTCGAGGCTCTCTACCCCCTCTCCCGTTCGTCCAGACCGAAAAAACCGTGCTGCTCTTTCCGGCTTTTCCTTGAAGCCGGTCGATTGTTCGTTTTCTTGGAGTTTGTGAAAGCGAGTTTGTTCGACAGCAGTTTTGATGCGCTGCGGCAATCCTTCGCCGGACAAACCGATGAATGTCGCCATCTCCAACAAGCAGCCAGCAGTATTTTCAACCATATCTTCGTAACGGATGGTCAAGACGGGAATGTCACTTTGATCATGCCAACTGCGATAGTGACCACTCCAACTAGAGACTTTTTGCCGGATCTGCGTGTGCGAACCGCCTGCTATCGAGTGGGTCGGACAGTTCATTCTTCTGACTACCTTTGCGAAATCTTGATGCCCCTGATGATAGGCATAAGAGACGGCGATATCGAGCGGGTTACGAACCAAATATATTGCTCCATACGAACAGTCCAAAGGGAAAATCGGCTCGCCATTACCGCAATCATAGTAGCTATCATGGGTCTTAATGAACTCAATCTTATCTGCATTTGATGCTATCATACGACTGATTTCAGGCCGGAGAAGATCGACTTCGTCATCAGTTAAATCTGAAGAGGATAACCCAGTGATGTGGTCAAACGTCGGTCGATTGCTTGAAATCGAACCCACCGGGTCAATTTCGGTATGATCGTCGTGATCGCGCAGGAGATGGGCCAGCAAAAGCCGCGTCCAAGTATTTCCTGATTTAGGGTAGGAGGCAAGCCAGCATATCTTCTGATCTGGTTTTCTTTGAAGGCCCAAGCGACTTAATCCTCCGATGCGTTACCATTGGCAGATGCCATCCGCCACCGTTCGATCCAAGCGTCCATATAGGAAACACTGTCCTCGAAATGAGCCGTCACTTTGGTTCTGTTGAATTCGTGAACCTCAACGTTCTTGATCAGCTGCGCTAAAGACATAAACAGCTTCTGCTTGCCCCAGATCGCATGAGCAAAGCGCGGTCGATATACACTATTTCGTAGCTCGTGAATTGATTTAGCCCCATCGATTTTCTCGATTGTCGAAAGTCGGCGATCTAAGCGTGTAGCGTCATTTTTCAAAATCGTTAGGCTGGCCAACGTCCCCCGGCTTTCGGTCGATAAATTTGCTGGCGCAGCAAAGAATTTTTCGAAACCTTCGACGTCCCTGATTGCGAGTTTCTTTTTGGCCTGCGTCAAAACAAGAGCGTCTTTCCAGAGTTTCAAATCCTTTTGCCCACTGTAACAGATCGTGCCCGTGCCAGGTGCTTCTGGGTCGATGATGAGTATGTCGTCGGTAAAAAAATGGCGTCCGCACTTTGCCAATGCAGCTGTAAGCGTAGATTTCCCCGCGCCCGATGGACCTGTGAAGGCGTGGACGGAGCCCTGATGGAGGATAGCGCTGGCGTGCAATGGCAGGAGTCCTCTTTGGTAGCACAGCGCGCCCCAAGCCGATCCTAACAAAAACAGGGCAATCTCACGGTCGGAGGCCTTGCCGCCATCATACGTGATTGTCGCACCGTCACTAACAAGGATGCGGACACCGTTTGGCACTTTCAGCAAGAATTGTGATTTACTCGCCGAGAAAGCTGGACTTACTTCCACTGGTTCGAGGATTTCCGTTGGCACAGCCCCTTTGCGAACGGTCACGTCCTGACCAGTCTCTACCAAAAAAGGGGCGATCCGGTTCCCGAGATTCAAGTCAACGGAAACAGTAAAAGGTACAGCGGACATCAAGCTTTATTCCTATTCAATTCGCAGCAGAGATTCTGCCATCTTCCAACGCAAGCACGCGATCTGCATGACACAAAATGTCCGTACGATGAGTGACCAGAAGGATTGAGAACCGGTGGGTAAGCGTAGTAAGACGAGTTAGAATTTCATCTTCCAAATACGCATCGAGCGCATTTGTAGCTTCATCGAGTATCAACAGACGTGGTTGGCGAAGCAGCGCGCGCGCAATGCACAACCTCTGTCGCTCTCCGCCCGATAATGCCTGTCCACGTTCTCCCGCCTTCATTTCGAGACCGAACCGGTGCCGGTCCAGAAAGCGGTTGACCAAGGTGATATCGAGAGCTTCAGCTATGGCATGCTCATCTTTGGTCTTAGCGCCCCAAAGTAGATTCTCGCGCAAACTTGCATCAAACAGGAAAGGGTCCTGCGGAATATAGGAAATTTGATCACGCCAAGCGCGCATTGCAGTTCGGCCTTTTGACGTTTTTCCATCAATCGACAATTGGCCTGTTTGCGGATCAAGTAATCCCGAGACGATATCGAGCACGGTCGTCTTGCCGCTTCCCGATTCCCCTTGCAGAGCAACAATCTCGCCCGCTGCGACGCTGAAACTCACATCGTTCAACACAGGTTTGGGCAATGTAGGATAGGCAAAGCCGATCTCTGTTAGTTCGAAAGATACGGGACCAGATCTTGTTGCCTGAGGTGTCGAAGTCGACCGGTTGAATTCCGCTTTCTGCAATTCGAGGTCGAGCTTCCGCAATTCTGCAAAGGCCGGCAGCGTATTGGACAGCGATTGCGCGGTTCCGGCAATCAATTGGATTGGGCCCGCCAGACGGGCGAGAACCAGCAATGTAACCGCCAAGATCGCGACCGGCGTTTCGAACACAAAGAAGCCTATCAACAACACAGTTAAAACAACCGCACCTGCTGCAAACTGAAACCAGCATTTAGCTACAATTTGCGATGAGTAGAATGCCAGTTGGACTTGCCTGGTATCGGCTATCGTTTTTCTGAAGCGATCGGCGAATTCCTTCTCCGCATTATTAATTCGAGCGAGCTTTTGGCTCGACATGAACCCCCCAAGTACGCCGAACAGAAGACGACCCGAATGGGTAAGTTTATGGCCCAAAATATTGGCCCGACGGATAAGTGGGCCGGTAAAAAAAAGTGCGGTCACGAGCAGAGCTATAACCAACAGCAGTAATTTCGGTGACAGTGCCGCGACAATCAACAGTTGAACTAAGCTGAGCGCCACAGCGGCACTGGTCTTTAGCATTTGAGACGTACCTCGCGAGAGACGCGCCACATCATTGGTAATCGCGTGTTCTAAATCACTTCGCCGGACAGTGCTGACCGTCAGCCAGTCAGCTCTGCCTACGGCTTCGAACAAACGATTTCGCCAATGATCGACATAGGACACGCCGATCGCAAATAGTTTGTAATCGCGCTGCCAGACCACGAGATTGCGTAAGGCAAGCAATAGCAAAAAGCCGCCAGCCATTGCCAACCCCCGCGACAATTCGCTCGTCAATCCTGCACCACTCATTGCCTGAAGAATCGATTGACCAACCTCAGTTCCAGCATCGCCAGTAATCAGCGCAATGAAGGGGATAATCGCCACAATCCCAACGCCTTCTAACACGGCGCCCAGAACGACAAGTAGGATTGCCAACGGCAATTTTCTGCCGCTGGTTTGCCATATGTCTGCGACGTATGAATGAAAATGCGCCATTGCCAGTTCGCACTTGCCAGAACGCGACATAGGCAGCAAGCAGCACGGATCATGCAGGATCGATTTTTGGCTCAGGGATTAGATACAGAGCAGCGGCTCCTGACAATGCTGATTGCCGCTAAGCCAACCCATTCACCTTTCTTTCAAGAATTTTCGCAAAGCCTCGGAGAGATTGACTGGAGCGCATTTGAAGATCTGATAGCTCGGCATCGCGTAGCAGCGCTGGTCCATGCAGGGATCGCAAGCCTTCCGTACATTGAAATTCCAGATCAACTATCGGCCCGGTTGATCCGTGCCAAATCAGCCAATGCGCTGAAGTTCCTGCAATCTGTCGGCCTTGCAAGCAAGGTCACACTGGCACTCGACGAAAAGGGCATTGCCTGTGTCATACTCAAGGGCTTTATGGTCGCTTCGCAGTACTACGAACACCCCTCGGATCGTCAGATGATCGACATCGACATACTGGTAGCAGAAGATCGCTATGACGATGCAGAACAGGTCGTAGCATCATTAGGTTTCAAGAGATTCTATCCAGACTTTACACTCCAACCATCATCAAAAGACAGCTTTAAACGCCTTCACAACGCTTACAGCTTTTGTCGGCCGGGCGACAAATTGCAGATCGACTTGCATTGGCGAACGGTCAACAATCCCGCGCTGTTTCCCCATATCGATCAGAACTGGACGCACATGATCTCATATTGCACCATTTCCGGTTTAGCATTTCCAACGCTCGAACGAGCTCCTCATGCGTTGTATATCATCGTTCACGGAGCAAAGTCTGGTTGGGTCCGGCTCAAGTGGCTTGCTGATGTTGAGCGCATCATACGAGCACTAACCGAGCAGCAGGTAGAAGAATTTGTCCGCTTGGTACAAATTACGAAGCTCGAAAAATTGGTTTCGATGTCACTTTCCTTGGCAGAACAATTGCTCGGTGCAACACTGCCTGATCAGCTCGCGCAACTCGTGCGGAATAACCCTGCCAACGGCTTGGTGAGGCTTGCAATGCCATTGATATATGGTCCAATTGCAGAAAAGAAGCCTAGCCCAAGGGAATGGCGTCGCTATCTGAACCGGATGCGATATTCCTTTAGCTTACATGGCGGGCTGGGTTACCGATCAAAGTCCTTACTGCGCGAACTTGCAAGCCCTGCAGATCTAAAAATCGTGCTACTGCGACCCGAAGCAGTGTGGCTGCTTGCAATCATTTCACCCGTTTTAGGTATTTGGCGTAGTTTGCGGCGTTGAACATTGGGATTGGTGCTGTCGGTCAGGGTCGCAACTTTCCTCCGATTTGCAAGAATTTCCTTCTGCAACGACCTCTGAGCAGTCAGGTTTTGCCACTCAGCCATTTTGGAAGAAATGGTGGTCTTGCGTCACTGCTTCCATCTGGGTCACGTCCTTAATCCGAATTACCGCGATTGGGTCGCTAGCGAGCTGTCCGCTTTCACATCATTTGTATCCGGAAGCAGGCCGTCTCGAACCGGCCCAAATTCAGACCAGCGGTATTAGACTGCTACTCCAACAAGCTCGCCGAGGTTAGATTACGGGCTTTTCTAGGGATTGCAACGCGTTGCAACAAATGTGGCGGAGAGACAGTCCGCCATACTAATCATATATCTTGTTGAATATATGTCCATTTTTTCGACGTTATGCCGCATTATCCCACATTACTTACCACACATGCAACTTCTCAACGATACCTAACCAATGGAGTTGCCTGCGAGTAATTGAGCTAGATCGCGAAACTGGCACTGCAACAATAATCGATTCCATGATACCACTACGCACTTGGCATGGAGAACTCTGGGAAAACGCATGACACGTACGGAAAACTCGCATTATCTTAATCAAGCGGCATTGGCGATTGCCTTCGTGATACTGGCAAGCTTGGCCTACTTTTTCTTTGGCGATTCAGATGGAGGGCTAGGCCTATTGGTCGCTGTGCACACGGTAATCGGTGTAATAACACTTCGCCTACACATGCTGATTTGGGATACAAATCTAACTACAGTTTGCTCCGGCGATTCACCTGTCGCTTCAATTCTCTTGCCTGTCTTTCTTTGGCCCCTAACGATGATGGCGGGGATTCTTTGGCGAGTAATGAGATTTCTTCTTGGATTGGCTGGGTAATGCTGCCCCGCAAAGGCAGATTGCACAACCTGCTAACGCCAGCCCTTTTTAGTCTGCACAGGCAGCGAGCCTTTAAGCGCGGCATATTCGCGCACATCGATCCATCCGATTTCCAACTGAATGCTGAACAATGCTTGCTTCAATCGCACTTGGCGCATCATGTCATTTCGATAGCGCATCGCCCGCCAAAAGGCATCAAACGGCTCTCTGCGAAAGTCACCTTGAGAGGCAAGAAAGGACAACGCGAGGCGCAGCCCCAAGCTGTGCGGCACAACCCGCTCCATCGCTTCTGCAACGGCATCATCCAGCATGCGAAGTGCTAGCCCCTTCAGCCATTGATCTGTGATTCGCACCATGAATCCAAATGAAACATATCGCGAACAATCGTCAATCTGCTTTGCCGACAATCCTCGCGCGCGCGGGCGAAAAACTGTATTAGGAATAGAGCAAACGATTGGCCCCGGTTTACGAAACCAAACCGCTAGAGATTGCCCCCCAAGCGCCGTGCCATCGCCGCCATCTCAAACGCGCACTCAGCTTCTAACTGAAACATCTGCTCCAAGTGCCGTTCGCATGTCCTCTTCCACATGCCCTTAGGACGGCGAATGAACGCGCCATAGACTTGATCACCACCCAGCTTAGCCTGAAGCCGGAAAAGCCGCTCAAACGGCTTATCTCACGCCGCTAGGCGTTGCGAATGATACCCCAACCGCCACGCTTGCCGCGTAGCGAACCTATCGCCACCATTGGGCAGATACAGCTTGCCCACGCGAACATGCTTAAACGGGCAAATCATCCACCACCTTTTGCCGCCGTAGTTCGGCACTGTGCTACAAAGCTGGATTGTCTGGCTCACATCTTCCGGCTGGCCATCCGAGTCGCGAGTATAGGACAACTCCAGCCACTCACTGCCCGCTTCGCGCATCATCGCCACATAGCCAATCGATCCGCGCGGCGAACCGCCGGAACTCCAACGCAATGTGCCTTGCAAGTTGGAGCCTTCCCGAACCATGCCCTCGCGAAACATCCTCGCCAAATCGATCCGCTTGGAAGCATCCACCGTTGGCCGCCCATAGTGCCGCCCTGATCCATAACCGCCCATGCCCAACAGCATGAATCACGACACCCAGCCGCGCCAGATATTTTCCTAAATCATCAACGGAATTCAACAAATGGAACGGCTGGGAACCTATAGATTCGAAAATATCTTTCGTCACCTTTCCGGCCTCTTGACCTCATTACTTATACTAACGGCGCGACTGGCCCGAATCGAACGGCCGGGAATTTACAAATGGGGGTAGCAATGAAGAGAATTGTTTTGACGGCATTTGCCGTGGGCCTAGCAATGCCAACAGCGGCACAAGACCCGATGCCACTTCAGGTTCAACGTGCGGACAGCGCACCAACCGGAAATGCTGTTTTGCCAGCGAACACCGAAATTGTTCTCGAAACAACGCAGGAAATTACCACCAAAGGCAAAACTTGGTCCGAGGGCGACAAGTTCAAGCTCTCTGTTGTGGATGATGTCATGCTCGGTGAATACATCGTCATTCCTAGAGGCACGCCCGCATTTGGGCGCATAAACTGGATGACGAGCAAAGGCATGTTCGGCAAATCAGGCAAAATGGATATTGAGCTGGAGCATCTTGAACTCGGCGGGCGACGCATCAAAAATTGACGGAACCTATCGGCAAGATGGTGAAGGTAACACACTCGCGACAGTTGGCGGCGTGGTGCTCGCTGGTCCATTTGCAGCGTTTATCACAGGCAAGTCTGGCCGCATCCCTCAAGGGCGTGAATTGACTGCCACTCTTGAGGAGTCAATCAAACTTGCAATCCCTGCAAGTGCTGTCGTGCAAAGCCGAACAGTAGCTCCGATTGCAAGGCCCGGTAGCGCAGCGATTCCGGCTGTTGCGCCAGCACAACCTGCTCCAGCGCCAGCACAGGCTAAACCAGATCAAGAGGCTGAAACCCCCTCAGAGCCTGCCGAGTAAGCAGCCGAACACGAAAGGCCCCGGCAGATTACGTTGGGGCCTTTTTTCTCTTTCCCTCGCTAGCCAGCGACAAGCGGCAGCTATCGCTTCCCGTTTGCAAGGGCGAAGTCCAAGGCAGCAGAAAAGCCTGCTAGCGAAACTCGAATATCATATTGAGCTCCTCTGGCGTTGGGTCGGATTACTGCTTCACGACCAGTTCGAAATTGACGAATTGCAGAACCATTTTGCGCCACAAGCCGACATTGTCTGCGAACCAATGCAAGGAAACGTGCCTTGCCTCCATCTACCGAGAATGATGCATCGTCCAAGTCGCAAGGGCGCCGCAAAGTGCCACCAGCGTCTGAGAAAACCAGAAACGGCCCTCGTCCATCGACAATTTGGAATCCGACATATGGGCCATAGACGTCGCTACCAATTCTCCGCGAAACTGTCGCGATTTGATATGTGACGTATGGATCTAACTTATCAGTAACCTTCACGACAAACCAATCGCCAAATTGTTCAGCCGCGCGAAATCGATCTGGAAGAATCTCTTTAGGTTCTCGGCTTTCTTCAACCTGTGAAGATTTCCAATTGTCAGCATCCAGTGCTTCCCAGTCATCGAAAAGCTGATCGAAATGCTCGTCACCGCTGGGAATAGTAGGCTCCAAACCATTAGGCTTAGGCTTAGGCTTCGGCACTTGGACGTCCGTTTCCGGCGGTAATGGGTTCGTTTCCTGCGCCGCAATTGGCAAGGGCTGCAAAAGCAACAAGCAAAGGAAAAGGGGCAGCCTCATGGCGCGACAAGCCTAAAGTGATAAAGCTCGAATGCAATAGAGCCATGACAGAAACAAAAATTTCGTTTCAGATGGTGCTCAAACCCATAGCAGCCGCTAGATTTTCGAAGCCCGTTCTGCATGCGAAGAACACGCCCGCCCAATATTCTGCGTCCAGCCGCAACGCTTGCCGACAATGCGGCCTGATTCACCAAACCGCGACAAGCCCAGCGCCACGCCCACATCCGCTTCCACATACTTTAGCAGATAGGCCAGAACCGCATCGGCATTTGCCCGGTAAAGCCCGTTAACAAACGGGTCGCTGCTCATATCTGCTCGGTCCAGCCGTCCAGCAAAACTCACTACTTTACTGACTTTTGCCTGATATTTTCCGCCCGCTGCTACGATCCAGCGCCGCGTTCGATTTCGCAGATAGGTCGCGGCTGGCAGGTGCATCATTATGTGAACATGCCCGCCTTTGCCCTCGCCATTCTCTCGCGCCCAAGCCGCTGCCATATCCCCGCCATCGCGCCGCGCTTGCGCTTTTGCCAGCCGCAGCAAATGGCCGATAAACTTAGCGCCGCCCTCCTCTGCTATTCCGGCGCGCTCATAATGCACGGTCCAATGGCGGTTGAACCTAAGCCCAAGCCGCTCTGCATTGTCAGCCGCTTGAATTAGCCCGTTCGCTTGATGTTTCGATACATGCCAACTTTCCCTGTCTGCCCGATTACGCGCACCACCCCATTGCCGTAATCTTGCCGTGGCCAATGCGTCGCAACCTTGCATAAACCTTGCAGGTCTATCGCTGGAGCAAGCCTCTAACTCTATATAGTGCAAGGCGCGTGCCTATTCCCGCAATAGCGCGGCAATCAGCCGTTTTTGACGGCTGGCCAAAGCAATCGCGTGCAAGTTTCAAGTTGGATGAAAACTCAGGGCGATTGACGCAATGCAACCGCCCCAAGAATGTCAGGTTTTGTCAGGTTGTCTAAGCCGCCTGCTGCTGCCCGCTTTCGGTGTTGGCCCGGTGTATTATCAGCGAACCTTTGGTCAGCAGCCGATAGCGAGCGTGGCGGAACTCGCCTTCGATCTCGGTTTCGACTTCCAGCCCGTCGCACCGCATTGCGTGGATCGTGCCGCCCAGCCGTGTGTGCCACGGCAGCGTGTCCCATTGGGTGATGCTTTCACCCTGAACTAACAGGATAAGAACACGCGCCCGCTTGCCACGATAAGTCCATTTTGCGCCGCTTGGCGCGCGAAACGTTACAACGCGGTTGCAAGCATTGCTGTCATAAGCGATAGGAGCATTTCCGTAGGCTTCCAGAGTTTTCGGATGGCCCTTGGTCGTTGCCGCGACCGGGGCCTTTTCATTTCCAGCGCTCATGCCGCCTCTCCTTCGATAACAGGCAAGGCATCCGCCCATGCTTGGGCATCGGCACGCGCAATGCGCGTTGCCGCGCCAAACTTTCGGATTTTCAAGCGTCCGGCATTTACCTCGCGATAAAGCGAAGTTTTGCCTATGGAGTAGAGGTCACAAAAGTCTGCAACGGTAAGCAGTTCGGGTGTGTTCATTTGGCTTCTCCTTTCTCGGAAGTGCCGAGGCGGACCTGAACGTTTTCAGGGCCTGTCAGGGAGATAACGAATCTGAAGTTCTTGCGCAGCAAAATGCCGGTGTCAGGCCGTCGACTTGATTGTCACTAGCCTAAGGGCACAGCCTCAGTCGCAACGAGTTTGCCGTCATGATCGACCTGAAAGCCCTTGGGAATATACCAGTGAAATACTGGATCGTTCGGCTCGAATTCCATCGCCTCTAACCACGAAATTCTTTGTAGCCGAATTTCCGCGAGCCGTCGAAAAACCTCTCTCCTTGAAATGCTATAAGCCGCCTCCGCCTCCGCAACCTCGGATTCCAACTTTTTTCCCGATGCTACAGCGATGTCGATTTTGTCAGCCATCTCGAGAGCTTCATGCCAACGCTCAACCTTTGCTGCGAACTGAATTTTTGCTCCTTCGTTGGCGGGCCTTACAACTAACTTATGGTATGGTTCGCGACCATAAAACGCGCGCAATAGTGCACCCATGAACGCTTGCGCATCGGCACTTAGATCATGTTCAACCACAACGCGGAAAAGCTCGGACGCAATTTCGTATTGAGTAGTCGCTCGGGCATCAAGGATTGACGGGCCTTTTGTATGTTTGGTCCTTTGGATAATTTGCTCATGGTCGGCCTCGTCGCTGGAAGTCATACAACTAACCTCAAGATTCGAAGGCCATCCAAACCATCACAATAATCCGCCCAAGCCGCCATCAACTCGCGCCGCTTTTCCAGCATTGATCCGAGCTGATACGCGGCAACGGTTTTGTCGCGCACAACATGCGCTAAGGCCGCTTCCGCAAGTTCGGCTGGCCAATCTGTCTGCTCTGCAACCCAATCGCGGAACGTGCTGCGAAAGCCGTGCGGCGTTGCCTTCAGCTCCATATCTCGCATCACTTTTGTAAGCGTCATATCGCTAAGCGGCCTACCTCGCTTCTGACCGGGGAAAACCAAATGGCTATCGCCGCGCTTATGCTCTTTCATCCGCGTAAAAAGATCAACCGCCGCTTCCGATAGCGGCACAACATGCTCGCGCCCGCCTTTCATCCGGTCGGCTGGAATCGTCCAAAGAGCCGCCTCCAAATCCAATTCGGACCAAACTGCTCCGCGAATTTCACCCGACCGCCCAGCCGTCAAAATCACAGCCTCTAATGCCAGCCGCCCCATGCTTTCACCGCTTCGCAACTTGCCCATAAATTCGGGAAGCTCGGCATAAGGCAAAGCTGGGTGATGCTTTGGCTTTGCCCGCTGTTTTGGAAGCGACCTGTCGATAACGGGCATTGCCAACCCTGTTTCACGATACCCTTTCGCCACCGCCCAATCGATCACGGCGCGAGTCCGTTGGCGCACTCTTTTCGCGGTTTCAGGCTTGGCCAACCAAATCACCGCTAGAGCATCGCGAACCGCTGCCGCATCCACTTGCACGACCGAACGATTGCCGAACGCGGGGAAGGCGTATCGTTCCAACGATGAAAGCCATTGCGCTCGGTGTATGGGATTTCGCCAGTTTGGCTCATTCTCCGCAAAGACCATTTTGGCAGCTTCGGCAAACGTCGGGATGCCAGCCGCTTTCTGCCGCTCGGCAATTGGATCGATCCCAGCTTCAACTTGCGAGCGCACTGCCGCCGCCCGTTCGCGCGCCAGCTTTAGCGGAACCTTGCTGGCACTCCCCAGCCCAATATCGCGCCGCCGCCCGTCCTTCTGGATTCGGACCATCCAGCTTTTGCCGCCACGCTTGCCGATTAGCAGCGCCAAGCCTTCGCCGTCATTATACCGCCCCGCCTCTTTCGCCGCCTTCACCGCCGTTGCCGTCAACCTACCCATTACCAATACTCCCACACTTTCTCCCACACGATAGCGCGGGCAGCGAGGAGCTGCAAGGTTCGGCTAGAAACGTAAAAGCGAGCATTTACGCCTAGAGACCTAGGGCTTCACGGCTGGCAGGGAATTGGCAGAAACAGGGTGCTGGCGGAGAGACAGGGATTCGAACCCTGGGTACGGTTGCCCGCACAGTAGTTTTCGAGACTACCCCGTTCGACCACTCCGGCATCTCTCCGCATAGCTTTTGGCGGAGCGGTCCGCCTTGCTTGGTCTGGGAAGGCGCGGTTAGCCGATGGCCTGTGCCTTGCCAAGCCCCTTTGCGCGCAATGGATGATCATTGCGCAGCCTGTGTTCGGGGGATCGGCTGCGGCGGTGACTTGTTTCGCAATTGCGAAGGGCTATATTCACCGCTGTAATGGATCGCACACAGTTCTTTTCGCAGGCAGCCGGCCGGACCATCGATGTCCCACGTCACGCAAATGCGCGGTTCGGGATCGGCGAAGTCGTGCGCCACAAGATGTTCGATTTTCGCGGTGTCATCTTTGATATCGATCCCGTCTTTGCCAATAGCGAGGAATGGTATGAATCGATCCCCGCACATATTCGCCCCGACCGCGAGCAACCCTATTACCACCTCCTCGCGGAAAGCGATGATTCGTCCTATGTCGCCTATGTCAGCCAGCAGAATTTGCTGCACGATGCAGGCGGCGGCCCTGTCGAACATCCCAATGTAACAGAGCTGTTTGAGCAATTTGCCAATGGCGGATATAAGATGCGCCGGTCTTTGACGCACTAAGCTGTTGCATTGCCGACCCGGCGCGATCTTTAAGGGGCAAGAGGCGTGAAGAATTCTAACCCGAAATTTCACTCCCCATCCGGCGAAGATGCATTCGTTGCGCTAAAGCGTGAATTGCAGCCGGGCGAGCGTATCCTTTGGCAAAGCAGGCAGAACCCGCGCTTTTTTGGAAGCGGATCGATTGCTACGTGGCTTTTCGCCATTCCGTGGACCGCATTTGCGCTGTTCTGGATGGGAATGGCGTGGTTCCTGACCCGTATGGGCGGAGAGCCGGTAGAACCGATAGCCTATCTGTTCCCACTGTTCGGCCTGCCATTTGTGCTGATCGGCCTGGGCATGTTTGTGAAGCCGGTACTCAACTATTTCGGATCAAAATACACCGTATTTGCGGTGACCAACCAGCGCGTCATCCGCTTGTTCAAACGCAAAGGTGTGTTGACACAATCCGTTTCGCCCAAACGTATCGGCAAGGTCAAAGTGTTGGATGAGGACGACGGCAGCGGAACGATCCAGTTCCGGCTGAAAGGAAAAGCAGGCGATTACGAGCCCAAGGGTATGCGGTTCGTTATGCGCGATGTCGATAATGTCGATCAGGCAAAACGATATATTCGCGACCTTGCCCAAACTTCCAAGGATTAATCTTCGAAGGAATGACCTTCAAAGGAATGGGCTGCAAAGGGTTAATCCTTAAGCTTCCAGCCTGATTTCAGGACAGCATAAGTAATCACCGCCAGGACAATATTGAACACGCCAAGGCCGATTGCCGCCTGCACCACCGCACCGCTGCTGTCACCAATATCGCTTTGGCCCAAAAAGCCGTAGCGGAAGCCTGAAATAACATAGAAAAACGGATTGAGGCGGCTGATTGATTCAAACACGCCGGACAGACGGTCGATAGTGTAGAAAGTGCCAGAAAGCAGCGCGAGTGGCGCGACAATCAGCGTAGAGATTGCGGCATTGTGATCAAATTTTTCCGCCCAGATCGATGTGAGCAGACCAAACAATGACAGCATCATCGCGCCCATCAGGCCAAACCAGATGATCGCCCAAGGCTCGGCCAGCCCAAGGCTCGCCCCCGGATAGAGTATGACCGCGATAGCCAGCGCCCCGCCAACCATGATCCCACGGGTGATGGCAGCAGCAACGATACCGCCCATCAGCTCACCTTCGGACAAAGGCGGCATCAACAGGTCGATAATCGTTCCCTGAATTTTGCCCGCCAACAATGAGAAACTGGAATTGGCAAATGCATTCTGCATCATCGCCATCATAATCAGGCCCGGCGCAAGGAAACTGGAAAATGGAACGCCAAGCACCGTGCGGTCGCCGCGCCCCAGCGCAACGTCAAAAATGATCAAAAACAGGACGGTGCTGACCGCCGGACCCCAAATCGTTTGCGTCTGCACCTTGAGAAACCGCCGAACCTCCTTAATATAGAGACTCCACAATCCGATGCGATTGATGCCGGTTATGATCGGCACACCGCGTGCCGGAAAAGGGGCCGCCTGACCAAATGATGGATCGGTCAGCGATACAGACGAATTCTCATCTGTTTCTGCGGGATGGGATGTATTATTCTGGGCTTGATCGGCCATAGCGCCGCGCCTAGGGCCATCTGCTTGGACTGGCAAGCGCCATGGGCAATGAATGCCCCGATAGAAAGATATTGGAAGTGATTGCATGAGTTGGACTGACGAACGGATCGGCACGCTGAAAAAAATGTGGGAAGGCGGGTCTACCGCTAGCCAGATTGCCGAAGAACTGGGCGGCGTCAGCCGTAACGCCGTGATTGGCAAGGCGCATCGCCTTGGCCTGAAGTCGCGCCCTTCCCCGGTGAAGGCCAATGAGAAAAAGAAGGCCGCCGCGCCCAAAAAGAAGGCGGCCGCAAGACCGCCGGCAAAGAAGCCCGTGATGGTTCGCCCGATTCCCAAGCCAGCGCCCAAACGCCCGCCTAGCAATGCGGTCGAATTGGCGGCTAAGGCGGCTGGCGCAACCATCCCGTCACAGCCAATTCCGAACAAAAGTGCAGATCTGCCCAAGATTGTTTCTGTCGGTCCCGGCGGGTTTTTGCGTCAGGGCCCCGGCGATCAGCAACCACCGATCCCCCCGGCACCGCCGCGCCGCTTGGTTCCCGCCAAGCCGAGCCCTGAAATTGCCGATAAGACAAGCCTGCTTGATCTGAGCGACAAGGTCTGCCGCTGGCCGATGGGCCATCCGGGTGAACCGGATTTCCATTTTTGCGGATCAACTGTGAACCCGGGCTACCCCTATTGCGTCGAGCATTGCGGACGGGCGTTTCAGGCACAGCTTCCGCGCGGTGCCCGCAGACCCCCACCGCCCTTGCCGTTTGGCGGCCCTCGCGTTCGCTAACACCATATTTGTTCCGGCCCGGCCGTCCCAAGGGATTGCCGGGCCTTTTTTCTTGAGGACCCCCCACAATGAGTTTTTCCCTTTACGATGCCTTTGTTCCAAGCTGCCAGCAGGTCCTGACCAGTTTGAACGGTCTGATTGATAAGGGCGAAGCGCATGTGAAAGAAAACGGGCTGACCGATGCCGATTTGATAGAGGCAAAGCTGGCAGACGATATGTGGAACCTGCCTTGGCATATCCTCAGCTGCTGGATGCATACCGCCCATACATTCCAACAAATGCCAACCGGCGAATTTACACCCGATTTCAGCAAATTGCCGGAAGATTGGGATGCAATGCGGGCGATGGTGGCCGATGCGCAAAGCAGCTTGGCTGCGGTCACCGAAGCAGATGTGGATGCGGTTGCGGACAAGACGGTCGCATTTGTCTTGGGCGGAAAGCGGCTGATGGAATTCACAGGCGCGAATTTCCTGCTCAGTTTCAACCAGCCCAACTTCTATTTCCATGCCACGACATTTTACGATATTCTACGGATGAAGGGTGTGGCGGTAAGCAAGCGAGACTTCCTAGGCCCCATGCGGCTTATCGGCTGACACCGGGGCTGGATTTGGCGCGCGCTCTTCTCTAGGGCGCGCGCCATGATTATTTCAGCAAAACGCCTGACATTGGCTGCAGCGGCAGCCGCTTTCGCATTTTACGCGACCCCGGCCCTTGCCGAATTGCCTGCGCCCGTGCGCGCCATGATCGACGCCGCGATTGCCGGCGGCGATCCGGACAAGGTCGCCACAATTCTGGAACTGGCGGCCGTGACAAACCCCGGCGATGCCGAAGAAATTGATATGATTGCCGCTGACTATGATGCCAGCCAGCAAACCGCCAAAGCTGAAGAGGCTGCAGCAAAGGAAGCCGAAATCCGCCACGCAGGCCTGCTCGATAATTGGTCGGGCGAAGGCCAGATCGGCGCGATCCGTTCAACCGGCAACAGCAACAACACGGGACTGACCGCCGGATTGAAACTGAAGCGGACGGGTGTCGACTGGCGGCATAAATTAACCGCTATGGCAGATTTCCAACGCACCGATGGGGTCACCACACGCGAACAATTCCTGTTGGGATATGAGCCGAGTTACGATGTTACCGACGGAGTGTTCGTCTATGGTCTGGGCCAATATGAGCGTGACCGTTTTCAGGGTTTTTCTTCACGTATTTCGGCGTCGGGCGGTATCGGTTACCGGGTGATAGAAACGGACGGCATGGAATTGTCCATCAAGGCAGGGCCATCCTATCGCAAAACCAGCTTTGTCGGCGGCGGCAATTCCAGCAACATCGCTGGATTGGCCTCGCTTGATTTTGACTGGCGCGTGACCGAAACGGTCAAATTAACACAGGAAGCCAGCGCTTTTATCCAATCGGGTAACAGCACCTATCTGTCGGCCACCGGCATAGAGGCTGGACTGGGCGGCAGCCTGTCCGCCCGCATCGCCTATGCCGTCGAACATGATACAAAACCGCCGATTGGTGCGGTCAAAACCGACACGCTGACCCGTTTCACCCTGATTTACGGTTTTTAGGTCTTTAGGGCTTTAGGGCTTTAGGGCTCAAGCCCGCGCAAACCAGATTGTGTGGCGCGGCCCCTTATTGTTGGGGCGCGCGCGCACTTCGCGCACTTCGACATTGAAACGCGCTTTCTCAAGCCGCCGAGTAAAGCGCGGATCCTTGTCCGCCGACCATATCGACAGCACCCCGCCAGGCGCCATGGCCTCTTTCATTTGGCGCAGCATGCGCGGCGAATAAAGCTTGTCATTCTCTTCTCGCACCAGCCCGTCAGGGCCATTGTCAACATCGAGCAGTATGGCATCAAACTGCGCGCGCATCCCGTCTGCCGCCTCTCCAATCGGATCGGCAACGTCTGTCAATTCCAGCGTCAGGCGCGGATCGGCCAGACAATCACCCGTATGGTGCGCCATGGGCCCTTTTGCCCATTCGATGATCTTTGGGACCAGTTCCGCAACAACCACCCTAGCGTCACTATCCAGCCGCCTAAGCGCAGCACGCAGCGTAAAGCCCATCCCGTATCCGCCGATGAGGATATTCGGCTTTTCAACCTGCAAACGGTCAATCGTCAGTTCCGCAAGTTGTTCTTCGGAAAACTGCATCCGGGTGGACATCAACTCGTTGCGTTCCAGCGTAATCATATGATCGCGGCCATGCGAGATAAGTTCCAGCGTGGCCCCGCCGGGTACTTGCGCGGTATCGATAAGTTTGCGTTCGAGCATGGGGAGCCTGTGCCCGTCATGCGGACAAAAGAAAAGGGCCGCGATCACTCGCGGCCCTCTCTATGCGTTTGAAGTGACGATTAATCCTTCAGGAAGTCCGGCACATGGGCGTCGCCGCCGGAGCCGCCTTCGGAACTGCCGCCCGAACCGCCCTTATCACCGCCGCCGCCGCGTGGGCCGCGATCACGGCCACCACCACGAGGGCGACGATCACCGCCCCCGTCACGGCCACGGCCACCGACGCCACGTGGCTTATTTTCACGTGGTGGGCGTGTATCTTCCAGCTCTTCGCCGGTTTCTTGGTCAACAACACGCATCGACAGACGGACTTTGCCGCGCTGGTCGATCTCGAGAACCTTGACCTTTACTTCCTGACCTTCGCTGACAACATCGCTTGGCTTTTCAACGCGCTCGTTCTTCATTTCGGAAACGTGGACGAGACCGTCCTTGCCGCCCATGAAGTTCACGAATGCACCGAAGTCCACGATGTTGACGACCTTGCCATTGTAGATTTTGCCGACTTCGGCTTCTTCCACAATGCCTTCGATCCACGCGCGGGCTGCGGCGATCTGCGTCGCGTCCGAAGACGAGATTTTGATCGTGCCTTCATCATCAATGTCGACCTTGGCGCCGGTTTCCGCAACGATTTCGCGAATAACCTTACCGCCGGTACCGATGATGTCGCGGATCTTGGATTTGTCGATCTGCATCGTTTCGATACGCGGTGCGTGCTGGCTGACTTCGGTCCGGGCATTGCCCAAAGCCTTGGTCATTTCACCCAGGATGTGCGCACGGCCGGCTTTCGCCTGCTCCATCGCAGTCTGCATGATTTCCTTGGTGATGCCGGCAACCTTGATGTCCATCTGAAGGCTGGTGATGCCTTCTTCCGAACCGGCAACCTTGAAGTCCATGTCACCAAGGTGATCTTCATCACCGAGGATGTCGGACAGAACGGTGAAATCATCACCTTCAAGGATCAGACCCATCGCGATACCCGAAACAGGGCGCGCCAAAGGAACACCGGCATCCATCATCGACAATGCACCGCCGCATACCGTCGCCATCGAAGACGAGCCGTTGGACTCGGTGATGTCGGACAGAACACGGATCGTGTAAGGGAAGTCTTCAACCGTTGGCAGAACCGGGCGCAGCGCGCGGAATGCGAGCTTGCCGTGGCCTGTTTCGCGGCGGCTAGTGAAACCGAAGCGGCCCACTTCACCGACCGAATATGGCGGGAAGTTATAGTGCAGCATGAAGTTGGTGAAAGTCAGACCTTCAAGGCCGTCAATCATCTGCTCGGCGTCTTTGGTGCCCAGCGTGGTGGTACAGATTGCCTGTGTTTCACCGCGTGTGAACAATGCCGAACCGTGGGTACGGGGCAGAAGGCCAACCATCGCTTCGATCGGGCGGACTTCGTCAGTCTTCCGGCCGTCGATACGCTGGCCGTCTTTCAAGATAGCACCGCGAACGATTTCAGCTTCGAGCTTTTTGACAGCCTTATTGGCGGTCATTTGCGTTTGGCCTTCGGCGTCTGCGTAGGCCTCTTTCGCCTTCGCGCGAACGACGTTGAGAGCATCGCTGCGCTCTGACTTGTCGGTCAGCTTGTAAGCAGCAGCAATATCGTCACCGACGATACCGCGCAGGTTTTCTTTGATGTCAGCAGTGTCATCCGAAAGGTCAACGTCCCAAGGATCCTTGGCAGCCTGCTCAGCCAGATCGATGATCGCACCGATAACCTTGCGGCTTTCGTCATGCGCAAACATGATCGCGCCGAGCATTTCTTCTTCGTTGAGTTCTTTTGCTTCAGACTCAACCATCATCACCGCGTCTTGTGTCGCAGCAACAACCAGATCGAGACGGCCATCTTCGCCAAGCGCATCAGAGATGGTTGGGTTGAGGATGTATTCGCCATCATTTGAGAAGCCGACGCGCGCTGCGCCGATTGGGCCCATGAATGGCAGACCTGAAATGGTCAGGGCAGCAGATGCTGCAACCATTGCAACAATATCCGGCTCTGTCTCGCCGTCATACGACATAACCTGACAGATTACGTTGATTTCGTTGTAGAAACCTTCTGGGAACAGCGGACGGACGGGACGGTCAATCAGACGGCTGGTCAGCGTTTCTTTTTCAGTAGCGCGACCTTCGCGCTTGAAGAAACCACCTGGGATACGGCCAGCAGCCGAGAATTTTTCTTGATAATGTACGGTCAGCGGGAAGAAATCCTGCCCTTCGCGTACACTTTTGGCGGCAGTAACGGCGCAAAGCACCACTGTTTCGCCATAGGTAGCCAGAACGGCGCCGTCTGCTTGACGGGCGATCTGACCGGTTTCGAGAGTGAGGGTTTTGCCGCCCCATTCAATCGATACGGTTTTCTTGTCGAACATGTATTTTCCTTATGATCCCGCCAGCCACATTGCTGTGCGGGGCCTTCTGTTTTCCGGGGTATCCGGCCCGGGCCGGTGTGGAGCATCTTTGGCTCCGGTGGCCCCTGCGCCGAATTGCGTCGGGTGCCAGATAGTGAAAGGGCGGCCCTTCGCAGAGCCGCCCCATAAACTGTTACTTACGCAGACCCAGTTTCTGGATCAGCTCGTTATAGCGTGTCACGTCAATCTTCTTGAGATAGGCGAGCAGGCTACGGCGCTTATTGACCATTGTCAGCAGGCCGCGACGGGAATGGTTATCCTTGTGGTTGGCCTTGAAGTGATCGGTCAAATTACGGATGCGAGTAGTCAGAATAGCAACCTGCACTTCGGGCGAACCTGTGTCGCCGTCGGCTGTGCCGTATTCTTTGATAACTTCTTGCTTCTCAGTTGCGCTAATTGTCATATCTTTTACTCCGCGACATCGTGAAGATTGAAACCCCGCACGACTTTCGTCGAACCACCTACAAGCTCCACCAATGCGACCGGTATATTCCGGTGCATGGCACAATAGAGCCCGTCTGCTTGGGGCTGCCCGGTTAAGACGCGGCCCTGGCGGACCGCTGCTGCCTGTTCGGACGTGAGATCAAGAGCCGGGATGTCGTCCAGCCCTGCCTCCAATGGCAGTATTACGTCTTCAAGTGGCGCGCCCTTACCCACTTCGTTCAATTTGTCTAGCGAAATCGCCTGTTCTTCGAGGAAGGGACCAGCCTTTATACGCCGCAAATAAGTGACATGGCCAACAGTTCCAAGCGCGTGCGCGATGTCCCGTGCAAGAGAGCGGATATAGGTGCCCTTTGAAACATGCGCGGTGAGCGTGACAGCATCCGCCATTTCGAGCGGTTCGTGGCCGATTTCCGGGTCCGGGCGCGTGGCCGTTGTTGCAAAGGTTGAATAAGGCATCGACGCCTGTTCCCCAATCCTTGAATCGAGCGAGTGGATCGTCACGCGGCGGGTCTTCATCTCCACCTCTTCACCCGCGCGGGCCAGATCATAGGCCCGTTTCCCGCCGATCTTCAGCGCAGAATATTTTGGCGGAACCTGCTCAATTTCGCCGGTGAAATGCTCAAGGATCGCCGCAATCGCAGCCATCGGCGGGCGGCGGTCTGAAGTGCGAATTATTTCACCCTCGCTATCGAGCGTGTCGGTCTCCTCGCCAAATTGGATCGTAAACTCGTAAATCTTGCTGGCATCCAACATTCGCCCCGCCAGCTTGGTCGCCTCACCTAGCGCAATTGGCAGCACACCTACGGCCAGCGGATCAAGCGTACCGCCATGCCCGACCTTGGTCTTGGCATAGCCGCTCTCGCGCAGATTGCGCTTCACCGCCGCAACCGCTTGCGTCGAACCAAGCCCATGCGGCTTATCGAGTATGATCCAGCCGTTTGGAGCCAAAAACTTGGGGGGCAGTTTCGTTTCCGTCATGCCGCCCAGCTAAGAACTCTTTGCCCAGTCCTCAAGCCGCTGGTTCTTCCCTGCCGCCAATCGCCAATCGTGCCGTCTGGCCGAAAACGAGCCAATTGGTCACCAGCGCCACCAGAACAGAGCTGGCCAAAACGAACAGCATCACATCGATATAGTGAACCCACGGCAGGCCGATTGTCGCATACCAGCTTACGCCGCCAAAATTCTCCGTCACGCCGAGGAAGAAGGTGTGGAAGGCGTAGAAACAGAAGCCCCAAACCAGCCCCGCCACCGCTGCGCGCGCGTCCATATTGCGGAACAGCAAGGCGGCGATAAAGGCAGACAGGATCGGCATGGAAAGCAGGCCGTTCAATTCTTGCAGCAAATTGATGATACTTTCGGCCCCAGCATAGATCGGAACCAGAACAACCGAAATTATCATGGCGATAATGCCGACGGTCAAATTCAACCGCTTCACATCGACATCGGGATTGATAAATCGGCGGTGGAAATCGACCGTCCACAGCGTGATCGTCGCATTCATCACCGCAGCATAGGTTGTCAGCACAGCCGCCGCGATCATCGCTGCGAACATTCCGCTGGTCCAATCAGGCAGGACTTCGCCCACAACCATCGCATAGGCGCGGTCACCGACATCGCCGAACAGTTGGAAGGCAACGATCCCGGGAATGACCACAATCGGCGGCACGATCAGCACCCGGATAATGGCGGCCACGACAACGCCCTTTTGCGCTTCCTTAACGGTGGGCGCAGCCAGCGCCTTTTGCGTGATATTTTGATTGGTCGACCAGTAGAATATCTGGATAAACAGCATACCGGTGAACAATGTGTGGAACGGGATCGGGCTATCAAGCGAACCGATCATGCTCAGTCGTTCTGCCGGAACACCGTTGGCAATGTCCCAGCCGACCGCCTGCATAGCCAGAAACACCACAACCAGCGCCAATGCCAGAATGCCGACACCTGCATAGGTATCAAGCACCGCAACGGCCCGCAAACCGCCCAAAATCGCATAGGCAGCCCCGACCAGTGCGAACACCGCTGCCACGGCCGTTACCGAAGCGTCCACCCCGAACAATGTCTGCATAAACAGCGCGCCTGAATAGATCACCGCTGGCAGATAGATTAGGAAATTTCCAGCCAGAAACAGACCCGAAATTACGGTGCGAATACTCGCCCCGTCATATCTCTGTTCAAGAAGCTGGGTGATGGTCGTGCAATTGTTGCGGTAGTATATCGGCACAAACACAAAGGCGAGCAGCAACAATCCGATGAAGCCCGCCAATTCCCACCACGCCAGCAGCAGCATCTGGTTGCCATTCATACCGACAAGCTGATCGGTCGATAGATTGGTCAGCGTGATTGCACCCGCGACGAAGAACCAGCTGAGGCCGCCGCCAGCGAGGAAAATCTCCCGGTCGGCGGACGCATTGCTGGCCGCCCTTGCCGCTGCAACTTTGCGCCAAGTCATAAATGCCAAAAGCAGCATCAACCCGCCGAAAACCGTGATCTGGACCAGATTGTTCATGCCGTGTTTTCCCCTCTGATCGCACGTTCTGCGGCGCGCTTGGCCGATGTGCCTAGCCCGCTTTGCGCGGATTACCAACGCTTTCCATTTGCCTCTGCGCCGGGTTGTGCCAGAAGTTGGGAATGGCCGACTTCACCACCCTTCGCGCTGCCGATACGCTGATCGTGCTGAATACGGGCGCGGGCGCAAGGCCGTCGATAATCTACGCCGGGCCGGATTTGCCCGGCGTTCCGGCAGAAGAATTGGCAACATTGCAAACCGGGCAACACATTCCCGGCGGGCCGGAAGAACCCATCACGCCGTCCCTGCTCAATGCATTTGGCACAGGATGGCCCGGACCGGCGGGGCTGATCGCCCATTCGGGCGGCAAGGATTGGGCACTTGATCCGCGCATATCGCGGGTTGAACGCATTTCAGATTATGCAATCGCCATTTGCTGCGAAGATCCCGCGGGCAAGATCACGGTGCGGCATTATTTTGCCATTTGTCCGACGACAGGCGTTCTTGAAACGCACATTTCAATCGAACGGAACGGCGATCAACCAATGCAACTGGAATGGCTGGCCGCCGCCTGCCTGCCCCTTGACGAACGCTTGACCAAGCTCCGCACATTCAACGGCAAATGGGCCAGCGAATTCCAGATTGAGGAGATTGACAGGTTTCGCGGAACCTATCTTCGCGAAAACAAAGCGGGCCGAACAAGCCATGGCGATTTTCCGGGGCTTTTCGCGGGCACAGCAACAAGCAGCGATACCGGCGGTTTGGCTGCGGCATTTCACCTCGGCTGGTCGGGAAACAGCCGAATGCGGATAGATACCGGTCAGGATGGCCGCGTCATATTTCAGGCGGGCGAATTGCTGTTCCCCGGCGAGATGGAGCTTGGCAAATACCAGACGCCCAGCCTTTACGCCGGATGGTCCAACAACGGATATGGCGACATATCGCAGCGGATGCATAGTTACCTCAAACGCGAAATCCTGCCGCAGCGCGCCGATCCGAAACCGCGCCCCATTCATTATAATACGTGGGAGGCCGTCTATTTCGATCATTGCGAAAACCGCATCCTCGATCTGGTAGCCAAAGCCGCTGGCGTGGGCGCAGAACGTTTTGTGATAGACGATGGCTGGTTTGGCGGGCGGCGCAGCGACAAGGCCGGTCTTGGCGATTGGTGGGTATCGCCAGATGCCTATCCCGGCGGTCTGCACACAATTGCAAAGCGGGTCCGCAAGGCGGGCATGGAATTCGGCCTGTGGTTCGAACCCGAAATGGTCAATCCTGACAGCGATCTTTACCGCGCACATCCAGGCTGGGTGCTGCGCGCCGACGAGGCCGAACCCATCCCCTCGCGCCATCAGCTAACGCTTGATCTGACAAAGCGCGAAGTCACCGATTATCTGTTCGATAAAATCAGCGCGCTGATTGCCGAATATGAAATCGATTACATCAAATGGGATATGAACCGCGATACGCAGCATCCCGGCAGCCAAGGCCATGCGGTTATGCACCGGCAGACTGCGGCGCTATACGCCCTGATTGACCGTTTTCGTGACGCGCATCCGAATACAGAGATTGAAAGCTGCGCGTCTGGCGGCGCACGCGCGGATTACGGCATTCTCCAACGCACCGACCGCATCTGGACTTCGGACAACAATGACGCCCGCCACCGCCATCAAATTATGCGCGGGGCGAGCCATTTTCTTCCGCTCTGCGTGCTGGGCAATCATGTCGGGCCGAAGAAATGCCATATTACCGGACGGATATTTTCGATGGAATTCCGCGCGGCCAGCGCGATTTTCGGCCATATGGGCATGGAACTTGATCTTGCCCGCGAAAGTGAGGCTGATCGCGCCACCCTTTCGCGGGCGATCACCTTGCACAAGCAGCACCGTGAGTTGATCCATGATGGCGATTTTCATCGCCTTGCCGCGCCAGAATATCTCAGCGCGATGGGCTGCACCGCTGCCGACCGTTCAGAGGGCTTGTTCAGCAGCGCATTGCTGGACATTCACCCCGCGGCCGCCCCGCCCCGCCTGCGGCTTTCCGGGCTGGCACAGGACAGATTTTATCGCACCCGCCTTGTCTGGCCGCCGCGCAATCCGTCCCTCTCCAGCCCGTCCATCATCGATGCGGCAGACCTTCTGGGTGAAGGCGCTTTATTCTCCGGTAGCGCGTTGATGGAGCACGGCCTACAGCTGCCGCTGACCATGCCCGATACCTGCCTGATATTCCATTTGAGAGCCGAAGATTGACCGACCAAAACATGTATGATTTGCTGGTAATTGGCGGCGGGATAAACGGCGTGGGGATTGCACGCGATGCGGCGGGGCGCGGCGCGAAGGTGCTGCTGGTCGAAAAAGACGATCTGGCCAGCCATACATCCTCTTCCAGCACCAAATTGGTTCATGGGGGCCTTCGCTACCTTGAACATTACGAATTCCGTCTGGTGCGCGAAAGCCTGATCGAACGCGAGCGCCTGCTTGGTATGGCGCCGCATATTATTTGGCCGATGCGCTTTGTGCTGCCGCATGATGCCGGACTGCGGCCCAAATGGCTGCTGCGCTTGGGTTTGTTTCTCTATGATCACATTGGCGGACGCAAAATACTGCCACCAACGAACACTGTCGATCTGCGCCAGTCACCGCATTGCGATGTGCTGAAAGACAGGCTCGTAAAGGGCTTTGAATATTCCGACTGCTGGGTGGAGGATTCGCGCCTTGTCGTACTAAACGCCGTAGATGCGGCTGAACGCGGCGCTGATATCCGCACGCGAACCGAATGCACGGGGCTGAAACGCAGTGACGCAATGTGGCAAGCAGAACTGAAAGGCCCCGATGGGCAGACGCAAACGGCCTCTGCCCGTATCGTGGTCAACGCCGCAGGCCCGTGGGTCGACCGGGTGCTTGGCCGCGCAATACCGAGCGAACAGCATCAAAACCTACGGCTGGTCAAAGGCAGCCATCTGATCTTCCCCAAACTGTTTGACGGCGATCACGCCTATATGTTCCAGAACCGCGATAACCGGATCATTTTTGCCATCCCGTATGAGGGTAAATTTACGCTGATCGGGACAACCGATCAGGCGTTTGAAGGCGACGCCAACGGCATCGACATTTCCCCCGAAGAATCGGCCTATCTATGCAATGCTGCCAATGAATATCTGAAAACCAACATCCATCCCGACGATGCTGTCTGGAGCTATGCCGGCGTTCGCCCGCTGTATGATGATCATTCAAACAACAATTCCACCGTAACCCGCGATTATGTGTTCGAATATGACGCGGAAGACGGCGCACCGATCCTGTCGATCTTTGGCGGCAAGATCACCACCTATCGCAAGCTCGCCGAACATGCGCTGGAACGGCTTGGCGGCTTGGGCGCAACGCCATGGACCGACGGCGCATATTTGCCGGGCGGCAAGTTGGAAGATCGCAATATCGATGCATTGATTGCGCGCGCCGCGGCAGAATATGGCGATATCCCTGCCAAGACCGTCCGGCGTTTGGCGCGCGCTTATGGTGCAGATATTGATGCGATATTGGCGGGCACCGGCGGACTTGGAAAAGAAATTGCCCCTGGTTTGTGGGAAGCCGAATTGCGCTATCTTATCGCGCGGGAATTCGTCACCACGGCCGAAGATGTCCTATGGCGGCGCAGCAAGCTGGGGCTTCACTATACAATCGCGCAAAGACAGGCTGTCGCGGCGTGGTTTGAGCGTGAGCTGGACCGGTGACGGACACAGCCAGCCAGCTTGCCAAAACGGCTGGGGGACCGGCTTTTCGGCGCAGTTTTGCCAAGGCAGACGGGCGGATGCTGCATCTTTACGGGCGACAGCCCCACAATCTAACGCCGCTCAATCAGGACAAGGATGTAATTGCCACGGGCGGCGAATTGCGGTTTCATCCGCTCCGCCAGGAATGGAACATATACGCCGCACACCGCCAGAACCGGACCTTTAAACCGGCAGCAAGTGCTGATCCGCTGGCCCCCACAATGCCCGGCGGACCCGCCACCGAAATCCCTTTCGAAACATTCGAATTGGCAATATTCGAGAATAAGTTTTCAGGCCTTCATCCGCTGGCTGTAAAGCCGATTGAACTTTCGGGGATTGAAAGCGAACCGGCAGCCGGTGCCTGCGAAGTGGTTGTGTACACGCCTGAGGTGCATGGCAGCCTGCACACCATTGGACAGGATCGCCGCTGCCTGCTGATTTCCGCCTGGATAGACCGCTATGAAAAGCTATTTTCCAAGGGCTGTCATTACGTCCTGCCATTTGAAAATCGCGGAGAAGAAGTTGGCGCAACCCTGCATCATCCGCATGGTCAGATTTACGGTTTTGGCAAAATTCCGCTGGTCCAACAGGCGGCGATTGATGCCTTTTCCGGCGGCTATGACCTTGCTGCAGAAATCGTCCGGGCCATGCCCGAATATGGCCTGACGCAATCAGGCGGCACCGCCGCATTCTGCCCGCGCTTTGCCCGTTTTCCCTATGAAGTATGGATTGCCCCGCTCGCGCGCCGCGCCGGGCCATGGGAATGCAGCAAGGACGAATTGGCTGGCTTGGCCGAATTGCTGGGCGAGGTAACCCGCCGCTATGATGCATTTTTTGGCCGCCCCACGCCCTATATGATGGCGCTGCATGCCGCACCGCGCGGTGGCGGCAGAAATTACCATTTTACCGTGCAATTTTACCCGCTTTTACGCGGGCCGGACCGGATCAAATATCTCGCCTCTGTGGAACAGCACAGCGGCGTATTTACCGTCGATATTATGCCTGAAACGGCTGCAGCGGCTTTGCGGGCCATCTGAAATGACAGTCACGGTCACATCACCGGGCCGCGTTAATTTGATTGGCGAACACACCGACTATAATGGCGGCTGGGTGCTTCCGGCGGCGTTGTCGGTTTCGCTAACTGCAACGCTTATGCCGCGCAGGGATGAACGGATCAGCGTCTCTGCCCGCGGATTTCACGGCACAGCGGAACGCCGCCTTACAGACGAACGGGCCGATCATTGGTCGGACGCGGCCGTGGGGGCCCTGCGCGAAGCACGCGCGCTGCAACTGATTGATGGCGGGGCAGATTTGGTGATCCGGTCGACAATCCCTGCCGGATCGGGATTGTCATCATCTGCCGCGCTGATCGTTGCAATCCTCAAGGCTGCGCGGGAATATGACGGGGCCGATCTGAGCGACACCGAAATTGCGCTCGCCGCAAGACGGGTGGAAAATGATTATATCGGTGTCCCCTGCGGCATCATGGACCAGATGGCGGTCGCCATTGCAAAGCCGGGCGAGGCTATGGCGCTCGACACGGCAACGCTGACGCACCGTATCGTAAAGCTTCCAAAATCGCACGATATGGCGGTGATTCACAGCGGCAGGACACGCAAATTGAGCGACGGGCGCTATGCCGCGCGCAAGGAAGAATGCGATGCGGCCAAAACGGCTTTCGGTGCCAGCGAACTGTGCCTGCTGGAACCGGCCCATATAAAAGGCGCGGCCAATATTGATGAAACGCTGCGCCGCCGTGCGCACCACTGCGCGGGCGAGCACCGCCGCGTGTTGGCTGCGGTGGAGGCGATTGAGAACGGTGATATTTGCCAATTTGGCGCGCTGATGAACGCCAGCCATGCATCTATGCGCGACGATTTTGAAATCTCGCTGCCGTCAATCGACGCGCTGGTTGATGATGCAATCAGGATGGGCGCCGTGGGCGCACGGTTAACCGGCGGCGGCTTTGGCGGCTGTATCGTCGCCTGTATTGCGCGCGATAGGCGCAATGAATGGCAGGAAAAACTGTTGGCGGCCCATCCAAAGGCCAGTTTCGTCGATGCCGTATCGGCGGGTTAGTCAGCTGAGATTGGCGATATAGGCCGTCAGACCGAGATATTGGCGCATAACCCAATCAACCGGCACGCCGATGGTGTTTTCAAGCACCCCCAGCCCTGGCGCAAACCATGTCAAAGCGATCAATCCGAAGAACAGCAGCATGCCGTAGGGGCGCAGTTTTGCGTAATAACCGACCCATTGGCGCGGCAGCGCACCTTCGACAATATGCGAACCGTCAAATGGCGGAATGGGCAACATATTGAACACGGCAAGGAAAGTGTTGATCAAGACAAAATAAAACAGCCCCGAAGCAATCAGCGCAACCGCCCCGCCCGCATCGGCAATCAGCGACATGCCTGTGTCACCGGCAGTCATTTGCGCGCCGTCCGGTATGGCAAACCCCAGCGCCACGGCACCCAGCAGCGCCAGGATGATATTGGTCAACGGCCCGGCCGCAGCCACAGCCATCATCCCGTAGCGCGGATTGTCGAGGCGCTGCATCAACACCGGAACAGGTTTTGCCCAACCGAACACAGGCGCACCCATCACGGCCAGCATACCCGGAACAAGCAAAGTCCCCACCGGATCGACATGTCTGATCGGGTTGAGGGTGAGGCGCCGCTGTTCTTTCGCCGTGGGATCACCCAGCATCAGCGCGGTCCAGCCATGAGCAACTTCGTGAAATACGATGGCCACCACCAACGCTGGCACCAGCATCAGGATAAGCATGAGAGTATCTGTCATGCGTCAGAAGATAGGGATGACAAAGCAAACTCGCCAGTACTTAGCTGACTGCCCCAAAGCTAACCTAACCCCAGCCAACAAAGCCAAGCCTATCCGCCCAACGCCTCGCTGAAATGTTTTCGGCACAGCGCAACATAGCGGTCGTTGCCGCCAATCTCGGTTTGGGCGCCCTGTTTCACGGCTTTGCCATTTTCATCGACGCGCAAATTCATCGTCGCCTTGCTGCCGCAGTGACACACGCCCTTAAGTTCCACCAACTTGTCCGCGATACCCAAAAGCGCGGCGGAACCGGGAAACAATTCCCCCTGAAAATCCGTCCGCAAACCATAACAAACCACGGGAATTTTCGCCTCGTCGCAGAGCCGCGCAATTTGCCACACCTGATCCTTCGACAGAAATTGCGCCTCGTCAATCAACACGCAATCAATCGGTTCCACCGAATGGGCGGCGGTCACATCTGCCCATAAATCGGTGCTGCTTTCATATCGATGAGCTTCCGACCCCAGCCCGATACGGCTTTTGATCGCTTTGTCTGCAGCGCGGTTATCAAGCTTTGCGGTCCACAACATCGTGTGCATCCCGCGTTCACGGTAATTGAAATCCGCCTGTAGCAGCGTGGTCGATTTACCTGCATTCATCGATGCGTAGTAGAAATAGAGTTTTGCCATCGGCCGATGCTAACCCGATAATGGCGATTCCCGAACCCCAAATTTGCAGCATTCCCCGCGGCGCATTTCACTTTTGCCAAACGGCAGGTCAATCGCGCTCAGGATTGTCCAGATCGCGGGCGACTTTGGGATCATTCAGCAGCGCATCAATCCGGCTTGCTTCATCAAAGCTTTCATCTTCTTTGAATTGCAATTTTGGTGCGAATTTCAGCCCAAGCCGCTTCGCCACTTCGCGCTGGAAGAATGCCGTGTTGGTTCGCAGCGCCTTAAGCACCACGGCCTCATCCTCGCCCAGCAAAGGTTTCACATAGACATTGGCATTTCGCAGATCGGGGGTCATGCGAACCTCGGTCACGCTAATCGATGTTGCGCGCAAAATATCGTCATGCGCCTCGCCCCGCGCAAGCAATTCGGACAATATATGCCGCACCCGCTCGCCCACTTTGAGCACGCGGACCGATTGCTGTTCTTTGGTCGATTGCTGTCTAGCCATCCAATTCGTCCATTTTGGCAAGAATGCGTTTCATGCTGCGTATATTGCGGGCCGTACCGCGAATTCCAAGACGGCGCGTGATAAAATCACCGGTAAGCTTGCTGTGACCAACACCGTCGACATAGTCGATATGCAGCACCTTATCGCCCGCAGCGATCCGTTCCTTACCGCGGCCTTCGTGGTCCAGCGTCAGCGCTTTCAACTGATGTTCACCCAATGGCTCGGAAAAGAAAGTGGTGTGAACGCGTTTCGGTTCACCATCATCGGCAAAGGGATTGCCCGCAATGGCAACGGCGAGCTCATCACGCGTCAAAACCACCACTTCGCTATCGATTTCGAATTCTTCTGCGACAATCCATGCGATTTTTTCCGACAGCCCCTCTGACGGCATGGCCTCATGGGTGAACAGCACATTTCCGCTGGCTGCAACGGTTTCCAGATCGGCAAAATCCTCACGTTCCAACGCATCGCGCAGGTCAATCATCTTCAGGCGATTGCCGCCGACATTGATACTGCCGAGAAAGGCGACATAGCGGTTCATTGGGCAATTCTGGGATTGATGGTCGGGATGGCGGTCGAAGTTGCCCGGGCGAGCAATGTGCCGTCTGTATTGTGCAATTCAGCCTCAAGAAACAGCACCCTCCGCCCTGCTTTCACGACCCGACCCGTGCCCACCAAAGCGCCTTGCGGAACGGGTTTAAGCAGCGAGAAATTCACATCGAGCATCAACGGTGATTGTTTGCCGCCGGTTGAGTGGGTGTAGGCCCAACCCATCGCTTCATCCAGAAAACCGGCGACCAATCCGCCCTGCACGCTGCCGCGCGGGGTGATGAAACTATCCGGCGCGCAGAAATTCATCCTTATGGTGCTGCTTGCTGGATCGAAGGACACAAGTTCCGCGCCCATCAGCTTCGCATGCGGCCATGCTTTTTTCATATCCGCTTTCATGCGCGCTGTCCGGGAACTTCGGTAGGCATTGCAGTCGAAGTCGCACGGGCGAGCAAATTGCCGTCCTTATCGTGCAATTCACCCTCTAGAAATGCGATCCTGCGGCCCAGTTTGACGACCCGCCCCGTGGCGGTGATCGTTTCTAGCGGGACAAGTTTGCAAAAGCTCATATTACAATCGAGATTGAGCGGCAGCAGCTTGCCATCCGTGGCGGCGAGCAAAGCCGTGCCCATCACCTCGTCGAGGAACCCGCCAATCAACCCGCCCTGCACCGCCCCGCGCTGCGAAGCGAAAGACGGCGGCGGAGTGTAGCGAACGGTTGCAGTGTTCGTTTCCGGATCAAAGGAAACGAACTCCGATCCCATCAGCTCTGCCGATGGCGAGCGGCGTTTGGTGAAGATTGGAGCTTCAGGCATTGTAACTGGCTGGCTCAAACTGTTTCATCCAACACTGGTACATCAGAGCACCAACAAACCAAAAAAGATAAAGGCCAACGCTATCGGCAGCAATAATATTGCGGCACGATAACGCGGCCATTTATCTGATTGATGGGCGATCGTTCTTCAACTCTATCAAAGAACCCGCTCTTTCTCCTCAATTTCGAAGACTTCGAGCTGATCGCCTGCCTGGATGTCGTTGGTGTCTTCCAGCACGGCACCGCATTCGAGGCCGGTGCGGACTTCGTCCACGTCATCCTTGAACCTACGCAGCGAGGCGATGGTGGTGGCCGAAACAATAACATCGTCGCGGGTGAGGCGGGCGTGGAGGCCCTTGCGGATCGCGCCTTCCTCGACCAGCAGACCGGCTGCCTTGTCCTTTTTGCCCGATTTGAACACTTCCTTGACCAATGCGCGGCCGACAACGTGTTCGATCTTCTCCGGCCCCAATTCACCGGCCATTTCCTTGCCGATTTCGTCGGTCAGGTGATAGATCACATCGAAATATTTCATCTCAACGCCGTCACGTTTCACCAGCTCACGCGCTTTTGGATTTGGACGGACGTTGAAACCGATAATCGGCGCGCCCGAAGCCGCTGCCAAGGTCACATCGCTTTCGGTGATCGCGCCAACGCCTGCATGCAACACGCGGACCTTGATCAGATCATTGCCCAGATTGTGCAGCGCGGTGTTGATCGCCTGAACGCTGCCCTGCACATCGGCTTTCACCAAGACAGGGAATTCGACCAGATCGCTTTGTAGATTGGAGAACATCGTATCGAAACTGGTCGGAGCAAGAGCCGTACGCTGTTCGGTTGCCTTTTCCTTACGGAACTGGGCCACTTCGCGGGCGCGCTGCTCGTTTTCGACCACGGTCAGCTGTTCACCAGCGGCTGGCACACCGCCAAGGCCAAGAACCTCTACCGGCATTGACGGGCCAGCTTCCTTGATCTGCTTGCCTTGGTCGTTGACCACCGCACGGACTTTCCCGCTTTCGGTGCCGACAACGAAAGTATCGCCGCGTTTCAACGTGCCGCGCGTCACCAGTACAGTTGCGACTGGGCCGCGCCCCTTGTCCAGCTGCGCTTCGATCACGGTGGCTTCCGCCGCGCGATCCGGGCGTGCTTTCAGTTCAAGCAATTCAGCCTGAAGCGCGATTTTTTCGAGCAATTCATCAAGCCCCGTGCCCTTGGTTGCCGACACTTCGACATCCTGCACGTCACCCGACAAAGCTTCCACGATGATTTCATGTTCCAGCAAACGTTCGCGGATTTTCTGCGCGTTGGCTTCGGGCTTATCGATCTTGTTGATCGCAACGATCATCGGAACATCAGCCGCTTTAGTATGCTTAATCGCCTCGATCGTCTGCGGCATAATGCCGTCATCCGCGGCGACAACCAGCACCACAATATCGGTGACATTCGCACCGCGCTGACGCATTTCGGTGAATGCTGCGTGGCCCGGCGTGTCCAGGAAGGTGATCTTGGATTTATCCTTCGTGGTGACCTGATAGCTGCCGATATGCTGGGTGATCCCGCCAGCTTCGCCCTTGGTAACATCGGTTCCGCGCAATGCGTCGAGCAGGCTGGTCTTGCCGTGATCGACATGGCCCATGATCGTAACCACCGGAGGACGCGGCTTAAGCGTTTCTTCGGGATCCTTATCCTCTTCGACTTTGATATCGACATCGTCTTCGGAAACGCGCTGGATATTGTGGCCGAATTGTTCGACCAGCAGTTCCGCCGTGTCCTGATCAATCGTCTGGTTGACGGTGACCATCATGCCCAGATTGAACAATTCCTTGACCAGATCGGCACCCTTTTCGGCCATCCTCTGGGCAAGTTCCTGCACCGTGATCGCTTCTGGAACAACAACGTCGCGCACTTGCTTCTCGCGCGGTTTGGACGAGCCGCCCCCCTGTTCGCGGCGCTCTTTTTCGCGCGCACGTTTGAGCGCGGCCAGGCTGCGGGCACGGCGGCCTTCATCCTCGTTCAACGCTTTGGTAACGGTCAGCTTGCCTGAACGGCGCTTGTCAGCACTGCCGCCGCCGCTGCCTTTAACCGGGCGCTTTTCTTCTTTCTTTTTGGCCGGACGCTTTGGTTCGGGCCGGGCAATCGGTGTAAATTTGCGCGCAGCAGGGGTCGGCGAAGGCTTCGCGGCAGCGGTCCCAGCAGATGATCCCGCATCGGCACCGGCCCCAGAAGAGGCGCTACCAGAGGCATCAGCCTTAGCTTCAGGGGCCGCTTCCGCTTCCGCTGCGGCCTTAGCTTCTGCTTCAGCCGCTTTTTTGGCGGCTTCTTCTGCTGCGACTTCGGCCTTTTTGTTGTCTTCTTGACGCTGCTTTTCGGTTGACGCTTTCTTCCGCGCATTTTCCTCGTCACGGCGGCTGGCTTCTTCCGCCATACGCAGGCGCGCTTCCTCCGCATCGCGGGTCATACGCGCGACTTTTTCTTGCGGAGTTTCGCTTGGAGGAGCCTTTTTCGCGGGCGCGGCTTTCTCTTTCACCGGTTCCGGTGCGGGTGGCGGCGGCGGCGGTGGGGGAGGAGGCGCAGCAGGCGGAGTTTCGCCCGGTTTGACGAGCTTACGCTTACGCTTCACCTCAACCGCGACATTGTTCGTCCGGCCGTGGCTGAAAGTCTGTTTGACTTCGGCGCCATCGACCGGGCGCTTCAGGCCAAGCGGCTTGCGGGTGCGCGTCGGTTTTTTATCTTCGTCAGACATATAGCTCGTTTCTATCCTTCAAATCTCAAGTCGCTTGTCCCCGATTCCGATCGGGGATCAGAATCGTTCGGGGTAGAGGCAATTTGCCCGCTACCACTATCAGTTTCGGCACTCTGTATGGGCGTATCAGCCCGTAGGAAATGCAAAAGGCGCGACAGGACCGATTGGACCCGTTGCGCCGATTTTTCATCGGCCAGCGCCATATGAACGACATTGTCGCGGCCCAATGCCACAGACAATGCCGCGCGGTCCAGTGGCAACACTGTTCCGCGTTGCCCTGTGCCTTCGGCGTCACGGCCAACGCGCCACGCCTGATCCAGTTTTTTGCACCCGTCTTCGCTGGCGTCTGCGGCGTGAAGCAGCAATGCAACCCGCCCGGTGCGCGCCTGTTCGGCGATCCGGTCAGAGCCTATGACGAGTTTTCCCGCGCGCATTTCAAGGCCCAGCCTGTCCGAAAGCAGCCGCGTAAGGCCTGTTTCGATCAGATCGGGCAAATTTTCAGGCACATTTAGCGCCGCGCCTTTGAATGCCCGCGCCAATGCGCCGCGCAGCTGGCCCTTATCAAGCGCCTTTTCCAAATCCTTGCGCGTGACACCCAGCCATGCCCCGCGCCCCGGCGCACGCGCCAAGGGATCGGGCAGCACATCTCCACTAGGAGAAATGGCGAGCCGGATCAGCCCGTCACGCGAGGAAACCTCGCCGGATAATATGCAGCGCCGTTCGGGCGCGGAAGCCTTATGCCCCCGCCCCGTCTGCGCCTCAGAGATGGCGGAACTTACAGGCTCATGTGGTGGAGTCCGCATCGGCGGCCTCCTGTGTGTCGGGTTCCTCAGCGGAAGCAGGCGCAGAATCGCTCGGGGCGGCCTCTTCCTCGTCTTCGAACCAATGCGCGCGCGCAGCCATAATAATTTCGTTGCCCTGCTCTTCGCTCAAGCCGAATTCGCCAAGGACACCGCCCTTGTCTTCGGTCCGCTTGCTTTGAACATCAGCGCGCAGGCGCGGACCTTCGGCAGGATTCTGGCGGCGCTTGGGCGCTTCGCGTTTCTTGGCAATCAATTCATCGGTCGCCAGGTCGGCCAGATCATCCAGCGTTTTGATCCCGCCCTTGCCCAGCACGACGAGCATTCTTTCCGTCATATGCGGCATATCGGCAAGATCATCTTCGACGCCAAGCCCCCGGCGTTCTTCGCGCGCGGTTTCTTCATGGCGGTCCAACGCTTCTTTGGCACGGTTTTGAAGTTCTTCGGCCAGATCTTCATCGAAGCCTTCGATCGCCGCCAGCTCGTCCAATTCGACGTAAGCGACCTCTTCCAACTCGGCAAATCCCTCGGCCACGAGCAGCTGCGAGAGCGTTTCGTCGACATCGAGTTCTTCTTCGAACATTTTCGAACGTTCAGAAAATTCCTTCTGGCGTTTCTCGGACGCTTCTTCTTCAGTCATAATGTCGATCTGGTGACCGGTCAGCTGACTGGCCAGACGGACATTCTGGCCGCGGCGGCCAATGGCCAGTGAAAGCTGATCGTCAGGAACGACGACTTCGATGCGGCCTTCATCTTCATCCAGAACAACGCGGGCGACGGTTGCAGGCTGGAGGCCATTGACGACGAATGTCGCAATATCTTCCGACCATGGAATGATATCGATCTTTTCGCCCTGCATTTCCTGCACGACGGCCTGAACGCGACTGCCCTTCATACCAACGCAGGCGCCGACGGGGTCGATACTGCTATCGTGGCTGATAACGCCGATCTTGGCGCGCGAGCCGGGGTCGCGGGCAGCGGCCTTAATCTCGATAATGCCGTCGTAAATTTCGGGCACTTCCTGCGCGAACAATTTACGCATGAAATCAGGATGTGCGCGGCTGAGGAAAATTTGCGGGCCGCGATTGTTGCGTTCAACCTTGGTGATAATCGCGCGGATACGCTCACCCACACGGGCGGCTTCACGCGGAATTTGCTGGTCACGGCGGATAACACCTTCTGCGCGGCCAAGGTTTACGATCACATGGCCAAACTCGACCGATTTGATCACGCCGGTGATCACTTCATCGGCGCGGTCTTTAAATTCTTCATACTGGCGTTCACGCTCGGCATCGCGGACCTTCTGGAAGATCACCTGCTTGGCCGATTGTGCATCAATGCGACCCAGATCAACCGGCGGCAGCGGATCAACGATAAAATCGCCCAGCTTGGCATCATCTTCCAGCTTCTGCGCGGCTTTCAGATCGATCTGCTTGAAGTAATCTTCGACGTCCTCAACCACCTCGACAACACGCCACAGACGCAGGTCGCCGGTTTGCGGATCAAGCTTTGCACGAATGTCATTTTCCGCACCATAGCGGTTACGCGCGCTCTTCTGGATCGCTTCTTCCATCGCCTCGATAACGATCGCTTTGTCGATCATCTTCTCGGTCGCGACAGCATTCGCGATTGCAAGCAGCTCTGCCTTATTGGCGGAAATAGCACTGGCCATTATTCGTCAGCCTTCTCTTCTTCATCTTCTGAAATTTCATCGGCACCAGAGGTGTCCAATGGTTGCGTTGCGGCAATAAGCGCGTCGGTCAGAACCAACTTTGCCGAATGGAGTGAAGCGAACGGAAAAGATACCGCACCCGCCCTGTTATCTTCAACCGTAATTATTTCCGCCCCGGCATCGCCATCGATTCCGGTCAATTGTCCGCGAATAGTCCGCAGATTATCGACCTTTTCGGCCAGCGAAATCTTGACCGCATGGCCGGACCATTTGGCAAAATCCTTTGGCCGGGTCAGCGGACGGTCGATACCCGGCGAGCTGACTTCAAGGTGATAGGCGCCTTCGATCAGCAAATCGCCGCCTTCTTCAAGCGCATCAATCTTTGCCGAAACCGCGCGGGACAAGGCGGCGCATTGTTCAATCACCAGCTGACCCGTTGCCGGATCTTCCGCCATAATCTGCAAGGCCTGCGCGCCGTCTCCGGCTTCCGATGACATCATAACCACGCGCACGAGATCAAAACCGAGAGCTTGCGCTTCGGGTTCAATAATCTCTTTCAGGCGTGCCAGATCGGCCATTCGGTCTCCAATATGCCTTCGTTGTGACAATAGCGTTTCGTGCCGGCCCCTTTCGGCGCCAGCCCCACTTTGCAGTCACAATGTCGGGATTGGTGGTCAGATAGGTGGGGATTCGCGGGAATGCAACTGTAATCGGTGACAGTTCGATTTGAATGTCCGCGATTGAGGTGGAAGCCTGCCTATTGTTCGATTTCCCTGAGCGTCTTGAGATAGGCGAGGAGATTGGCAATATCGTCCTCTTCAAATACGAAGGTCGGCATTTCCATCGTGTGACCGACCTGAACTCCGCGCTCAAATGACGCCTCTACTGCCCATTCCGGCAAACGATGGGACGCACGACGAAGGCTAGGGGCGTTCGGATTGGGCGAAACACCGTCATCAAGCGCGTGACAGCTGGCGCAGTTCGCCTGGGCAAATGCCCTGCCCTCGGCCGCACCTTTGGAGAGAGCGCTTGCATCACGATCAGTTACGCAAGCTGCGACGAGAAACGGAATTGTAAGGATCAGTAGACGTTTGAGCATGATATGGGCCTCTTTCCTATCGCGGCTGTGTAGCGTAACTAGGCAAGCTCACACAAGTGGGCCGGCGGCAGTCGACCCAGAAAATGGGTGCTCACGGCGATAATGATTATATGTGGTCATGCACCGGATCGATTTTGCCGCATCGCCTACATATCCAACTGTGACGATTAACCTTTTCGGCCAGTCGCGGCAGAGGAATCGAACAGGTAATGCGAGTTCGCGATAGCCCCATTTCCACATTCTTCACCGCCGAATAACTTCCGGTCCATAATTGGCCCCTTGCCAGTGTCCGCTAACGAGGCGGTTCTTGTAAGCGCCGAAAGGCGGCATCTAGGTTGAGAAAGCTGACTTTCGCAAACCCCGATTGAATGCCCGCAATTGGGGCGTTAGCGGACGTCCAATCTGGAATGCCAATTTCAAAGCCTGGAGTATCAATCGTGTGCATTCTAGCGCCTTGTTGCTTTTAGCTCTCCGCGCTCGAACCCTGAAATTCGCACGATATCGCGATTAGGCCAAGTCAGGTCAATTGCAGAAACGCGCAACCTGCCGATCAAGTTCGTCGATTTTGGCATCATCGCGGTCGGTGGTGCCGTTTTCGAGCGAGCGGTCCCATGCGTCGCGCGCAAGATCCTTGTATCGCGCGCATTGCTCGGTGCGGACTTCGCCTTGCGCCTTCTTCATTTCCTCGGCGATAGAACTTCCGTCCAGCTCAGCCATTGGCGCGTTCATGGCGTTTTCAACATTGCGCGGTGCGGAAACCGCATAGGCCACCCAACCGGCAATCATTGCTGTTCCGACCAAACTGATACCGGCTTTGACGACGTCCATTGAAAACCCCTTTCGAATTACAGACCGAGGTTTAGGCACAACACCCTTCAAATTTGCTAATCGTCTTCTTGCATCAGCCCATGCTTCTTGATGCAGTGCCGCAGTTGATCATAGGTGAGGCCGAGCGCCTTGGCGGTCTGGCGCTGGTTCCAGCGGTGCTTGCCCAGCGCATGTTCGACGATGGTGCGTTCATGCTGTTCGACCGCGCCGCGCAAATCGTCGATTTCTTCGATCTGGACCGTTGGAAGGGACGCTGCGGGCGCAGCAGGCGCGCTGACCGGATCGCTTTGAGCAGATGCCTGCATGCTTGCGGCGGGCTGCCATGGCGAATCGAACGGGTCAAACTGGACATGGCCGATTGCATCATTCCAATTGTCCCACCGGTAGATTGCCCGTTCAACCACGTTGCGCAATTCGCGGACATTGCCCGGCCAGACATAATCTTCGAGCTGTTTGGCCACATGCGGCGCAAAACCGGGCCACCCTTCCCATCCAATTTCTGCCGCCATGCGCCGCCCGAAATAATCCGCCAAAACCTCCACATCACCCTCACGCACGCGCAGAGGCGGCAGTGTGATGACTTCGAAGCTCAGCCGATCGAGCAAATCTGACCGGAAGGTGCCGCGTTCCGCCGCGATGGGCAGATTTTCATTGGTCGCCGCCACGATACGCACATCGACGTTGATCGGGCGTGAGGAACCGATTCGGGTAACCTCGCCATATTCAACCGCCCTCAACAGCCGTTCTTGTGCGGCCATCGACAGGGAACCCAGTTCATCGAGAAATAATGTGCCTTTGTCGGCTTCTTCAAACCTTCCCACGCGGGCTTTGGTAGCACCGGTGAAAGCACCCGCTTCGTGGCCGAACAATTCGGCCTCAATCAGCGTTTCGGGCAAGGCGGCGCAGTTCATTGTGACCAGCGGCTCCCCCCAACGCTCTGACAATCGGTGAAGGCGTTCGGCGATCAATTCCTTGCCGGTTCCGCGTTCGCCGATAACCAGAACCGGGCGGCGCATCGGGGCAGCACGAGAGGCACGCTCCACCGCATCGAGGAATGCGCCTGACTGGCCGATGAATTGATTTTCGCGCTCCATTGCCCAACCTATAGTGAAAATTCCCGAATGTTGGCAAGTAAAACCAACCCTCTTTCCTGTAAATTCTATCAAAACACTGATTTTGGGATATTTTTCAGGTTTGGCACACCCTTTGCACTACCTTTTGCAACGTGTGTGAATAACACCAACCAGAAGGAACCAAGCCATGTACGACCGCAGCTTCTTTAAGAGCAAAGTGGGTAAGGCCTCTATCGGCTGCGTCGCCGCAATGTGCCTGTTTGTCGCATTGAGCACTCAAATGCAGATCGGCCCGTCGCATGTTTCGGCCGCGATGGACACTGCCCAGCCGGGCATGACTGCCATCCAACTGGTCGAGCTGGCGTGAACAAACCTTCCGCCAACAACCCGGGGGCCGGTAAAAACGGCAATCGGGACCCCTTAGGTCCGGAGCGCGACGATCATGCGCACCCCCAGTCCCGCACGGATGCCGACACCAGTAAGGTTGGCGGCAAGCGCGCTCCGGTCCGCAATGTGGTCTCAAGGTTTGAAGCCGAGGTTGAACGCCTCCGCACCAGCCCAACGCCCACGCAAAGCTCGGCCCGAAACTCAGCTCAATCATCACCAAAGCAGGACGATGCGTCCGGCTTTCTCAATACCGGAGTACCCTTGATGGGAATATTCAGTCGCACCCGAGATATTATCGCTGCAAACTTCAATGAAATGCTCGATCAGGCCGACGATCCGGCCAAAATGATCCGCATGATCATCCTCGAAATGGAAGAAACTCTGGTAGAGGTTCGCGCAAGTGCCGCCCGCACCATTGCCGATCAGAAGGAAATGCATCGTCACTCGGTAAAGCTGGATAGGCTGCAAGCCGATTGGGGCGAGAAAGCCCAACTGGCGCTGTCAAAAGACCGCGAAGATCTGGCCCGCGCCGCTCTGGTCGAGAAAAAGAAAGCGTCCGACATGTCGGACCAGCTCAAGGCGGAAATCGCCGTGCTGGACGACGCGCTTCGCGCTTATGAAAAAGACATCGACAAGCTGCAGAAACGTTTGCGCGAAGCCCGCAGCCGTCAAACGGCCATCGCAGCGCGCCTGGAAAGTGCAGAAAACCGCGTCAAATTGCGCACACTGATGAGCACCGAACGCGTTGACGATGCATTGTCACGTTTCGACCAGCTCGAACGCAAGGTCGATTACGCCGAAGGCCGCGCCGATGCGATGGCGCTGTCAGACGGCACCAACAACACACCAAGTCTCTCGGACGAGATCGCTGCGCTGGCAGGCGCCGACAAAGTCGATGAGGAATTGGAAGCCATGAAAGCTGCCCTGAAGAGCAGCAATGAAGAGAAGAAGGACTGAACCGATGGAAGATATTCTCCCATTCTTTGCCGTACCAACCGTCGTGCTTGGCCTGCCATGGCTGGTTTTGCATTATGTGACCAAGTGGAAGACCGCTGGCACGATCACCAATGATGACGAGCAATTGCTGGATGAATTGTATCATCTTGCCAAGCGGCTTGATGACCGGATGGACACTGTCGAGCGCCTCGTGGCCAGCGACAATCCGGAATATAAGCCGGCCAAGCTTATGCATGACAAGGAAGTCGACAATCAACAACTGCGCGAGCTGGACCGCCTGCTCGCCGAGAAAAAGGGAGCCCAGTAATGACCAGCGAACGGACCACACTTTATCGCGACAAGCAGAATGCAAAACTGCTCGGCGTATGTTCGGGAATCGCAGATTACACTGGCGTCAACACCCTGTGGGTTCGCCTGGGCTTTCTAATCTTGCTGTTCACAGTCGCGCCAATCCTGCTCCCGGCATATTTCATTGCAGGCATGCTGCTGAACAAAAAGCCGCCGCATCTTTATGTCGACCAGCAGGAGCAGAAATATTGGCAGCGTGTTCGCCAGAGCCCGCAACGCACGGCCCGCGAAATTCGCAGCCAGATGCGCGATGTTGACCGGCGATTGGCCGAAGTAGAATCATTCTACGTCAGCAGCAATCCACGCCTGACCGCCGAAATCGAGCGGCTGCGCTAAGACAGGAAATTCAAGGGAGGACTGACGTGGGTGATTTTATTTGGGTACTTATTCCCTTGGCTCCGTTTCTATTGGGCGGGCTAGCGATCTGGACCAAGCACCAATCAAAAATGCTTGAAATGCAATCAAACACCGTCGCCGAAAAGGCTGCGCAATATGCTTCAAACACATCTGAACTCGAAGAGCGTGTTCGGGTGCTGGAACGGATCGTCACCGACCGCGGCTATGATGTTGCGACACAGATCGAAGCTTTGCGTGATCAACGCGCGGTAGACGCAGCAGATGTCGGCACACCGCTGAACATCGCGCAGAAGGAAAACGTATAATGGACTGGGGAAGCCCGACATTCGTTCTCACGATCATCGCTGTGTCGACAGCCGGCTGGCTGATCAACAATTGGATCCGCGCCAAGCACGGATACGATCTGGAAGATGAATGGGGCGGCAAAACCGCCCGCAAGCGCGGCGCCGGAGATGCTGAAGTCAAGGAACTACGCGCCGAAAACGCTCAGCTTGTCCAGCTCTTGAAGGATCAGGGCAACCGCATGGAAACGCTCGAACGGATCGTCACTGACAAGGGCTATCGGCTCAATGAAGAGATAGAGGCTCTGCGCGATCTACCCGATGCCAAGCCAACCGACAACGGCGTACCGCTCAATATTTCGAAGAAGGAAAAAGTCTGATGTTTCCGATTACCGAAACCGCGATGATCGTCGGCGTCGCTATCATCACCGGCGGTTGGATCATCAACAGCTGGATGCGGATGAAGAACGGCTACCCGCTGGAAAACAGCTGGGGCAAAGCCGTCTATCCCAAAAACGACCAAGCCGCCGAACGCGTCAAATTGCTGACCCAAGAGAATGCCGAATTGCGCGCCGAATTGGGCTCGATGAAAGACCGCATGGCCAATGTGGAACGCATCGTCACCGACAGCGGTTACCAATTAACCCACGAGATTGATCGCCTTCGCGACGAACAGGAGGTCAACTGATGGACGGAGACCTGTTGCTCATTTTCGGTTTCATTATTTTGTTAGTGACTATCGTTTTTCCTTTCGTGATGTTCACCCATCGCAGGACCAACGAGCATGAAGAGCGCAAGCTGGAACTTCTGGCCCGCGCCGAGGAAGCAAAATCAGGCGGCGGCGTATCGAACGGGGCATACCGCAAGTTGGAAGAACGCGTGCGCGTGCTCGAACGCATCGCGACCGACAAAGGCTCTGATCTGGCGCTGCAAATCGAACAATTGCGCGATCTGAACGAGATTGAAGAATTCACCGCGCATAAGGAGAATGCAAAATGAATTGGGCCACGGCCATAGTCATCATCGTAGCCATCGGTATGGTCGGCAAGGTCTTGCAGGCACGGTACCGCGCGCAGGCCGGGATCATCGCTGACAAGCAAGGAAATGAACGCGCCATTGAACGCCCCGCCGAACACAACAACGGCGAAGCGCAGCGCGAAGTCGCCGAATTGCGCGAGCGGATCAAAGTGCTCGAACGCATCGCGACCGACGCCAACACCAGCGAGAGCCGCAAGATCGCGGCAATCTCGGAAGAAATTGAAAGTTTGAGGGACGAATAGAAACCCGAGTTTCATCGGGGAGGATGTGAACCATGACCGAACAGATCATCATCTCAAGCGCAGCCCTGATGGGTGCCACAATCATCGCCATGATCGGACTGCGCGGCTGGCAGGGCTGGCTGACGCTGAAAGAACAGGAACTGGAACGCGGCACCTTGCCCCGCAAAGAGATAGAGGGCGGGTCGTCCGTTGGCGCGGCGCGGATTGAAATTGCCGATCTGAAAGAACGTATACGCAAGCTGGAAGCCATCGCCAGCGGGGTGGATTTGTGACTGCGTGTTATTTTTGACTGGGTGTTGGGTGTTATTCAACAATTTTCCGCCATCCTCGTGCTGCCTGGGATCACGCCCCGCACGCCCATTCTGAAGTGAGAGCAATCCCGGCTTTCGCTGGAATGACGAATTGGCTAATGGCCCAAACATGAGAACTCTAGGCGACATCCAAGAAGAATATGAATTCCTCGAAGGCGACGAACGCTATCGTCTGCTGATCGAGCTGGGCCGAGAGTTGGATGAAATGCCCGCTGCGCTCAAAACAGACGCAACATTGGTGCGCGGTTGTTCCGCCAGCGTATGGGTCTATCCAACCGATGGACAGGGGCGGCTGCACTTTCTGGCGGACAGCAATGCAGCTATCACCAAAGGTATCGTCGCGCTGGTGATTTCCGCTGTTCAGGACCGCCCAGCCAGCGAAGTCGCATCAATGAATGTCGCGGCGATACTCGAACCATTTGATCTCAAAAACCAGCTTAGCTCCAACCGGACGCAGGGCATCCCCAATATGATCGCGCTGGTGCAAGAACACGCCAGCCGGATTGCCCATGCTTAGGCAGGGCGGCTGATATGAGGCCGCTCTATCTGGCGGGCGGCATCATTTCGGTCGCATTGGGGGCAATCGGTGCCGCTTTGCCGATCATGCCGACAGTGCCGTTTCTGCTGCTTGCGGTATTCTGTTTTGCGCGCAGCAATCCCGAATGGGAACAGCGCATTCTGGACCATCCGACATGGGGCCCGCAAGTCAGAGACTGGCGTGAACGGCGCGCAATATCGCGCAAATCGAAAATTATCGCGATCCTGACGATGTCGGCCGGCGTGGGCTTCACATGGTATTCAATCGGCACGCCATATCATTATATTTCGCTGTCGGTTCTGGTGATCTGCGGAACATGGATTGCCACGCGTAACGAATAATTTTCTACTTAGGCGCGGTTGCCCAATCCCAGTTCAATCCTTTTCGGTGTCGGCCCTTTTCGGTGTCGGCCCTTTTCGGTGTCGATCCCGAAAATCGTCGATCCGCCAGAAAATTCGTCAGACTTCCCGCGCAACCGGAATTTGTTTCGCGGGCAATGTCCAGCCCTGCCGCTATGCGCCCGCGCTGTCGCGAATCACGGCGATGCCTGCCTCACGCTGCTGCTTCAATTCCGCCTTGAGCTTGGCCGGATCGCGCGCCCAGACAAAGCCGAAGCTGACCCCGCCCTCTTTGCCGATCGTCGCATGATGCAATTTGTGCGCTTGGACCAATCGCTTGGCATAGCCGCTTTTGGGAACCCACTTGAAATATCGCTGATGCACCAAACCGTCATGGACCAGCGTGTAAATGATGCCGTATCCCATGATGCCCAGCCCGATCCATGTCGCGGGAACCCAGGCCTTATCGCTCAGCAACCACTCGCTGCCGAGAACGAACATTGAAATGCTCATCGCGGCGCCGACAAGGCCGAACAGATCGTTCTTCTCAAGCAAATTGTCATGCGGTTCATGATGATCGCGGTGCCAGCCCCAGCCAAAGCCATGCATGATATATTTATGGCTCGCCCACGCGGCCCATTCCATCGCCGCAATCGATGCCAATACAATCAAAATGGGAACGAGAATATCCATGGCCGCAGCCACTATAGGCTATTCGGGCTTGGGAAAGAAGAACCCGCGCATCTCTTCATTGATCCGCGCCGGCCGCAGCGTTTCGGCATCAATACAGCACCATGCCGATTTCACCTCGGCCAGAACCTCTTCACCGCGCTGGATAATCGTTGAATAAAACGCCCGCGCGCCTTTGAAACTTTCCAGCACCGTTTCCGCAATCACATCATCGTCAAGAAACGCAGGCTTGCGATAGGTAATCTCGTGCTTGAGCGCGACCCACGCTTTGCTGGCAACTTCTTCTGATGGAGCAAGTTTCTGCCAATGCGACAGCACCGCATCCTGCACCCAACCAAGATAGCGGGCATTGTTCACATGACCCATAAAATCGATATCGCTGGGCAAGATCGTAATAGGAAAGCTGTATGGTGCGGATGACTTGGTTGCTGACATATGTGTCAGCTAGGTGTGAAATCCTTTCTTTTCCATGATACAAATTTGATACAGGCTAGATCGCTTGCCACTGTTGCTGAATAGCCGCTAATTCATTGCCGGGATTATGAGGAACGCAATGGCCAGAAAACCGCTCACACTATACGAAAAGATCTGGAACGCTCATGTCGTGGAAACACGCAGCGATGGCACCAGCCTGATCTTTATCGACCGGCATCTGGTGCATGAAGTCACCAGCCCGCAGGCGTTTGAGGCATTGCGATTGGCAGGCAGGACAGTCCGTCGTCCCGATCTGACGCTGGCCGTTCCAGATCACAATCTGCCCACAACGCCCCGCATCGATGCGAACGGGAAACGCATCCCGATTGCCGATCCGCAAAGCGCCGCCCAGCTTGCCGCGCTTGAGGCAAACGCACCGTCCTTCGGCATCAGATATATTGATGCCGCCGCCGCTGAACAGGGCATCGTCCATGTGGTTGGGCCGGAACAGGGTTTTTCGCTGCCCGGATCAACCATCGTCTGCGGCGATTCTCATACCGCCGCCCATGGCGGTGTCGGCGCGCTGGCTTTCGGCATCGGGACCAGCGAGGTTGAACATGTTCTGGCAACGCAAACGCTGCTGCTCAAACGATCCAAATCAATGGAAGTGCGCGTGACCGGCCAGCTTGGCCCGGGCATTACATCGAAAGATCTGATCCTGCATATTATCGGTGAAATCGGCACCGCTGGCGGCACAGGCTATGTTATCGAATATCGCGGCAAAGTGTTCGAACAGATGAGCATCGAAAGCCGCCTGACCGTGTGCAACATGTCGATCGAGGCCGGTGCCCGCGCCGGACTGGTTGCGCCTGATGAAACGACTTTCGCCTATCTTAAGGGGCGCCCGCAGGCACCCACGGGCGAAAATTGGGACAAGGCAGTCCGATGGTGGAAAACGCTGCACACCGATGAAGGCGCAGAATTCGATGCCAGCGTCACCATCAACGCGGCCGATGTTGAACCGACGGTCACTTGGGGCACCAGCCCTGAAGACACCGTGGCAATTGGCGGCTCTGCTCCCGCGCCTGCCAGCTTTTCCGACCCGTCCAAGCAAGAAGCCGCAAGCAAGAGCCTCGATTATATGGGGCTGGAACCGGGGCAGCCAATGTCATCGGTTGAAGTGCAGAATATCTTTATCGGCAGCTGCACAAACAGCCGGATCGAAGATTTGCGCGCCGCCGCCGAAGTGCTGAAGGGCCGCCGCAAGGCCGACAATGTCAAATGGGCCATCGTCGTACCCGGATCAGGCCTTGTGAAACAACAGGCGGAGCTGGAGGGGCTGGACAAAATCTTTGTCGAAGCCGGTCTTGAATGGCGCGAGCCGGGGTGCTCGGCCTGTTTGGGCATGAATCCCGACAAAGTTCCGCCGGGCGAACGCTGCGCTTCCACCAGCAACCGCAATTTCGTGGGCCGTCAGGGCCCGGGGGCGCGAACCCATTTGATGAGCCCTGCCATGGCCGCCGCCGCAGCCGTGACAGGCAGGCTGACCGACGTGAGGGAATTGGTGAAGTGATCGGCTGTTGCAATTGCGCAGCCGTGACGATCGAGCTTGCTCGCAGACCGGATTTCGTAAACTTCTGCGATTGCTCCTTCTGTTCCAAAAACGGCGGCGCATGGGCCTATTTCACGGCGGGCGACGTCACGATAACGGGCGAAACCGCCAGCTATATGCGCAGCGACATTCCCGATCCCGTCATCATTATGCATTCGTGCAAAATATGCCATTCAACCACGCATTGGACCCTGCCGGAAGGATACGGACAAGACCGTATCGGCATAAATATTCGCCTGTTTGCCCCGGATGATTGTGCCGGGATCGAAGCGCGGTTTATGGATGGCCGCAATTGGACCGGCGATACAGAACCCCAAATGCGAAAACCACATGAAGCCATCGGGCCGGAAAATTTCAATTGAACCTGTCAGACTGTATATTTCATCCCTGCTCCCCTTGCCTCCAGCCCGGCGGAACACCATGAGTAAACTATGACCAAAAAAACCTCCCTCGGCGGCAAGGCCGCTATCGGCGCGGCCATCGGTTCTGCCGCGATCGCCGCAGCTTTGCTTTATGCATCGAAGAAAAAGCAGAAGAACGAACCCAAACAGCCTGGCCCCATACCATCGGGTGAAAATCCTGAAACGGATTGATCGGCCGCTTAGATTATTGGAGAAATATGTTGAATTCTGCGAAATTCATCGCCGCGGCTTTGCTGACGGCATCTGCAACGGCAACTATGGCACAAGACGCCGTAGAAGAAGACGCAATTGAACAAAATCAGCCTGTGGACGTCGAATTGTGGCGGCTCGACTGCGGCACAATCCAGCTTGCCGACGCAGCGCCGTTTTCCGACACCAATTTGTATGATGGTGAAGAACGGACGATTACCGACAGCTGCTATCTGATCCGGAATGGCGATCAGCATATGTTGTGGGATGCGGGCCTACCTTCTGCCCTGAAAGGCACGACAGCTACGCAATGGGTGTTCACATACAGCCTTGAACGCACAATCACCGATCAGCTGGCCGAACTCAATCTGACACCCGATGATATCAATCTTATCGGGATCAGCCATTATCATGATGATCACATCGGGCAGGCTGCAGAATTTCCCAATGCGACTTTGTTAATCAACAGCACCGAATATCAAGCGGTGGATTCAGGTGCGGCTGGCCCGGCCAAAGAAAGCCTCTCGCCATGGTTTGGCGAGGAAAAAGGCGAAGTGCGCCAGTTTCGCGGCGATCACGATGTCTTTTCCGATGGCAGCGTCCAAGTGCTGAAAATGCCAGGCCACACGCCCGGTCACAGCGCCCTGGTGGTCAATCTGCCAACAACCGGTTCTGTGATGCTAACGGGTGACCTTTATCATTTTGAAGAACAGGTGACGAATAAGGGCGTGCCAACCTTCAACACCGATCGCGCCGATACGCTGGCATCATTTCATCGCTTTGATCAGATGGCCGGTAATCTTGATGCCACGGTGATTATCCAGCATGATCCGCGTCACATCAGCCGCCTTCCCGCCTTTCCCGAAGCAGCCAAATAATGGATACTGTTTCCTCTGTTGAAGGCAGGGCGATCCCGTTCGGCGCGAAAAACGTCGACACCGATGTCATCATACCCGCGCATTGGCTGAAAACCATCAGCCGCGAAGGGCTTGGCAAAGGCGCGTTCGAAACCATTCGTACGCAGGATGGCAATCTGTTTGATGATCCTGAATATGCGGGCGCCCCGATCCTGATCGCAGGCGACAATTTCGGCTGCGGATCAAGCCGCGAACATGCGGCATGGGCGCTGCTAGATCTGGGCATCAAAGTGGTTATTGCACCCAGTTTTTCTGACATATTTTCCGGCAATGCATTCAAGAATGGCATATTGACGGTTGCACTGCCGCAGGAACAGATCGATCGGCTGATGGAGGTTGCAAAAAGCGATCCGGTCACGGTCGATCTCGACACGCAAACCGTGACCACCCCCTTTCAGGATCGCTTTACATTTGATGTCGATCCATTCCGCAAACACTGCCTTAGCGAAGGGCTGGACGAAATCGGACTGACGCTTGAACGTGATGCGGCGATTTCCAAACATGAACAACATTTGGCCGGTACAATGCCATGGCTGACACCCAATAAAAACAAGACAACGGAGAATGGCTTATGAGAGCGTTGCTATCCAAAGAAGTTGGCGGCCCGGAAACGCTGGTGGTGGAAGAGATCGCCGATCCCACACCGGGTAAGGGTGAAGTTCTGGTCAATGTCGCGGCCTGTGCGATCAATTTTCCCGATACGCTGATCATCCGCGATCTGTATCAATTCAAGCCCCCACGGCCATTTGCGCCGGGCGGTGAAATATCCGGCACGATCGAGGCGCTGGGTGAAGGCGTAGAAGGCTGGAAAATTGGGGATCGCGTGCTTGCCGGTGTCGGCAATGGCGGATTGCAGGAAAAAGTCGTAACGCCTGCTGCCAAGCTGTTCCCTGTGCCCGACTTTGTGGAATTGCCGCAGGCATCGGCGCTGCTTATGACCTATGGCACGACGATCCACGGGCTTAAAGATCGCGGCGATATCAAAAAAGGCGATACGATGCTGGTGCTGGGCGCGGCGGGCGGCGTTGGCCTGTCAGCGGTGGAATTGGGCAAAGCCTATGGCGCGCGCGTTGTCGCGGCCGTGTCGAGTGAGGAAAAAGCTGAAGTCGCACGGAAAGCGGGTGCCGACGAAGTGGTTATCTACCCCCGCGCACCATTTGACAAAGACACATCCAAAGCTCTGGCCAAATCATTCAAAGAAGCCGTTGGCCCGGACGGGGCCGACATCATCTATGACATCGTCGGCGGTGACTATTCCGAACCTGCATTGCGTTCAATCGCTTGGGAGGGCCGCTTTCTGGTCGTCGGGTTCCCGGCGGGCATCGCCAAGATGCCGCTCAATCTGACATTGCTGAAAAGCTGCGATATTCGCGGCGTGTTCTGGGGCGCTTTCACCATGCGTGAACCGCGCAAGAATGAAGGCAATATCGCGGAACTTTTCCGTTTGTGGAAAGAAGGCAAGATTAACCCCCTGATCAGCGAAACCTATCCGCTCGAACGGGCACACGAAGCGATTGCCAAGCTGGAAAACCGGGGCGCAATTGGCAAACTGGTCGTCACAATGAATAATTAGTCGATAGGCTGCTGCGCTTGCCGGATGGTCGCGCCATGCCTATCTCGGACCAAGAAACATTCATGAGGTAGCAATGACCGACTTTAACGACCGCGAGAAAGGCGAAGAAGCCAAATTCGCCTTTGACGAAGAAAACGCATTCAAGATTGCCGCACGGCGCAACCGCTTGCTGGGCCAATGGGCCGCAGAAAAGATGGGGTTGAACGCGGAAGAAACGGACGCTTACGCCAAAGCCGTTGTGCAAGCCGATTTCGAAGAGGCGGGCGATGAAGACGTTATCCGCAAATTGCTGGGTGATCTGACCACGGCAAATGTTGATATCGCCGAAGCAGATGTGCGCGTGGCGCTGGAAGAAAAGGCCATCGAAGCGCGCCGTCAATTGATGAGCGAGTCCTGATCCGATGCCCATGTCCGGCACTGAAATCGAAGCGATGATCACCGCCGCGCTGCCCGGTGCAGAGGTGGAAATGACCGATCTTGCAGGCGATGGCGATCATTGGGCAGCCAAGGTTACAGCCCCCCAATTTGACGGCAAAAACCGCGTCCAACAGCATAAAATGGTCTATGAAGCACTCGGCGGCAGAATGGGCGGCGTGCTCCACGCCTTGCAACTGACAACAGCCGTGCCCACTTCCCAACCAGAAACATAAAACCGGAAGCAGAACTATGTCTGATAGCAATTCCCGCATTACCGAAATCGTCAGCGATAGCGACGTCGTGTTGTTTATGAAGGGCACGCCCTTGTTCCCGCAATGCGGCTTTTCCAGCCGGGCGGTTTCGATCCTTGACCATTGCGGTGTCAGCTATGCCAGCGTCGATGTGCTTCAGGATCAGGATATCCGCCAAGGTATTAAGGCATATTCCGATTGGCCAACCATCCCGCAGCTTTATGTGAAGGGTGAATTTGTCGGTGGCAGCGACATTATGATGGAAATGTTTGAGGCAGGGGAACTTAAACAGCTGATGGATGAAAAGGATGTCGCCAAAGCAACCTAATATTCGCTCGGTGCCCAAATAGGCCCAAAACTGGCCCAAAAACAAGAAAGCCCGGAAGCGATTAACGCTGCCGGGCTTTTCTTTTGGGTGGAGGCGGATCCGGAGACCAGGATGGATCCGCCCCTATCGAAGACCAGTATTATGCCATCACCTATGCAGAGCCCGTGCCAGTTATAAGGAATGGCAGTATTCTGCATATTTCGATGGTAAACATCAGCTTAACGCAGCAAGCGGTGTAAGGTTTTCCGACAGGAATGTGGGCAATGTGGGCTTGGCATTTGCCGGCATCTGCCCCACACATGCTGGCGATGACCGATATCTCACCAGACAAAAAGCCCGATGGAATTCCCGCAGCAACGGTGGTGATATTTCGCCGTGCCGCAGCAGGTGCCCCGCCCGAACTGCTGATGGTTACGCGGTCGCGTAATATGTCCTTTGCTGGCGGAATGGCCGTATTTCCCGGCGGGCGCGTTGATCAGGCAGATTATGATCTGGCGAAAAGTCTTGGCAGCGATCTGCCGGAAGATGAAGCCGCGCACCGCGTTGCTGCAATACGGGAAACTCTGGAAGAAACCGGGCTAGCCATCGGGCTGAAAGGCACCGTCGATGGCGCGCGCGCCATTCAGGCAAGAAAATCATTGTTGGAAGAAAAAATTCTCGCGCCGGTACTGGCTCAAATGGATTGGTCTCTCGACCTTTCAGCGGTCGTGCCGTTTTCGCGCTGGTATCCCAAAAATGAAAAACTGCCGCGCGTTTTCGATACGCGTTTCTATCTTGCCAATCTGGGCACGGGCAATGTCGAAATTGCGGTTGATGAAACCGAAAACACCAAGCTTTATTGGATCAGCGCGCAAGGTGCCTTGGATGCGGCAGAGAAAGGCGATCTGTCGATTATCTATCCGACACGGCGCAATCTTGAACGGCTGGCACAATTTTCAAGCTTTGAAGCGGCGGCCGAAGATTGCGCGCGCCACGGTACAAAAATGATTACCCCATTTCTGGAAGAACGCGGCGGGGTCCGACACCTGTCGATCCGCGAAGACGCTGGATATCCGGTGACCAGCGAATCGCTGGATAATGCGATGCGCGGCTGAGTCAGCTTTCCCGCGCTGCCAGCGGAAATTCGACGCGGTGACCATGCCCCCTGATTGTGCCGTGCCAAATACTCAAAATAGTAACTGAAATGCGGCCTTCCTGTGACCAGTCATAACCGGCCTGCTCTAGCCAATCCGCCGGGATCACAGCGCCCATTCTGAACACATCTGACTGTTCGTCCAAGGGGGCAACGAAATGCGGCACATCGCTGTTGATTGCATCCAGCGCGCCATATGATGACGTGTCGTACCCCAGCTTGAGATGGCGATCGACGGTGAATGCCGCCAGCTGCCTGCCCCCGTTGAAAACGGTCACATCCATCCCGCCCAATGCAAAATAGCGCAGCGGGCGATATGTCTGCCCGCCGTCGATCCCGCCAGCCTGAATTTCAATAACGAAACGCCCGTCTTTACCAGGCGCGGGGGCCGCATCCTTCCCGTACTTTACGGCAAAGCGATAGGCAGGCCGCCCGGCACTTTTCTCGTCAAACGAGAGCGGGTCGCCGTAAGCAAAGGGCGGAAATAGCAGCAAGGGATTGAGGGAATACTGCCTGATGCTGGTGTTCTTATGCGGATCCTTGAACATGTTCAGCGAGAAATCGAGATGAGCGCGGGGCGGTGTCTTTCCGAAATTCGGTGTGAATCTCTAGGGGACTTTGTGGGCGTACGCCCTTCGGATCGTTGCCAATTCGCCGCCTGGATATTCTGACGCACCTCGATTGATTCAACGCACTAACTCTAGATATAGCGGCAGGCTAATGCGAGCCTTGATAGTCCAACAGCGAATAATCTCTTGCATAAATGCTCTCAACTATTTCGGACATTTCAATCGTCCATTCAACAAAAGGAGTTTGTGATTGTGGCTTGCGCGTGTGTATTAGCTTGATGGGCCTTTGGATAAGAATTTCGAGTTCCGAAACATCATTTTCCAGATTTTCGAAACGTCCCAACCATGTCATGCAATGACTAGCTTCACCAGGTAGGCATATCCAGTCTGCTTGAGGACGGAAATGAATATAGCCGAGTATTTTTTTGCGAATTTCCTTTTTCTGCAGAGATAAGATAAACTCTGGAAAAGACTTGAATTCCGACAAATTTTCTTCCGCCCACAACACATCGGGAGAATTGTTTATCCCGATTGCAGAATGAAGGTAATTGAACGCCGACAAAATCCGAGTCTCAGGATGCCTTACAAACGCAATACGTTCCGAACTATCAAACTGCGATCTATCGAAAGCTCGATATCGAGAAATTGGAATGTGCCCATTTTGATAGCCAATGAAGTAGCACAGCGATGTCCCTGCAGCCTTAGGGACATGAATGAAGATAAGTTTCTTAGTCCTTGCTCCACTAGCAAGATCACGCAAATAAGGTGAAAGCGTGGTCCTTCGCATCAAAAAATCCAACAGTCGAGAATTGAATTTGAACTCACATTCTTTGGCGAATCTTCTAATTTGTTTACCGACAGTCATGCAGTCATCTCAAAGTTTTTTGGTGACCCCGCCAGGACTTGAACCTGGAACCTAGCACTTAGAAGGCGCTTGCTCTATCCAGTTGAGCTACGGGGCCGTGACGTCATGATAACGGTTCAGAAATCGGTTCGCAATGCGCGCCTATAAACCTACCCGCCTGTTTCTTCTTCGCTTTTCGATCTCAAACCCGCCGATTAGAAGTCTCGCGCTCTATCCAGATGAGCTACGGGCGCACGCGGCCATGCGCATAGCGTGCTTTTCGAGAAGCGCAAATGCGGATAGAGCCCCGTTCCCATGGATACACAGCAAACACCGCCCGAACCGCCATCGCCCGCCCCCCGGCAATTCCGGTATTTCGATCTGGTTATGGCGGCATTTGTCACAATCCTGCTGCTGTCAAATGTCATCGGTGCGGGCAAAGTGGCCCAGGTTGAACTGCCGCTGGTTGGATTATGGCCTTTCGGCGCCGGTGTGCTGTTCTTTCCGGTCAGCTATGTCATTGGCGATATTCTTACCGAGGTTTACGGCTATGCCCGTGCGCGGCGGGTAATCTGGACCGGCTTTGCCGCATTGCTATTTATGGCATTTATGTCGTGGATTGTCGTTGCGCTGCCGCCTGCGGCGGATTGGGGCAATCAGGCCGCTTACGAAGCCGTATTCGGACAGGTGCCCAGAATTGTGGCCGCATCCATAATCGCATTTTGGGCGGGCGAATTTGTGAATTCATACGTGCTGGCCAAGATGAAGATCTGGACCAAAGGCAAGGCGCTGTGGAGCAGGACCATTGGTTCCACTGTCGTGGGGCAGGGCATCGACAGCGCATTGTTCTATCCGCTGGCATTTCTGGGCGCCGTTGGTTGGACGACCGATCTGGTTATCACAGTCGCGCTTACACAATGGGCGATCAAGGTCGCTTGGGAGGCGCTGTTAACGCCTGTTACCTACGCCGTGGTCGGCTGGCTTAAGCGCCGCGAGGCTGTCGAGATTTTCGATACTGACACCGATTTCTCTCCTTTCGCCAGATCGGGCTGATACGAAAAGGGCCGGGCATTACGCCCGGCCCTTCCCCTCTCCCAAGGTCGTGAATTTAGAAGCTTACGCCGACCGCAACACCATAGCGGCGCGGATCGAGCGTAAAGATGTTAGAGAACAGGCCCGAAGAAGCATCGGTGACATATAGGCCCGTGGTCGAATTGCTGTCAAAAATATTTTGAACGAACCCCCGCACGAACCAGTTTCCATCCGGCGCGTTCAGCTGAATTTGTGCATTCGCTTGAACGAATGGATCAATCCGGTTGACATTGCCATTGAAGACATTGCCGAACTGTTCGCCAGTGTAAGCAACGTCAAAGCGTGGGACGAGTGTCATACCGCTGTCGAATTCAGCGGTGTATTGAATGCCCATCGACGCTTTCAATTCAGGTGCCTGCGGCAATTTGTTGCCTTTCAGATTGATCTGAACACCGGGACTGAGAACGCTAATGCCTGCCGGTGCATTGGCTTCAAGAGCGGAACAGATACCGAATGCACCGGTGGAGGCAATGCCGCCATCCGAAGGAAATGCCGTTGGCCCCTGAAGACCCAAGCCAGCATTCACGGTTGTGACAAAACCCGATGTGACCGCCTGAGACGGCCCTGTCACGGCGCAAAGCGCACCGTTGGTGACATCCTTGATGATCACAGCATTCGGATCACCGCCGCCTGGATCACGCGGATTGCTGAACAATTGATCCCCGGCAACCTGGGCGTTCAGATAGCTGAAGTTCATATTCATCAGCCATCGGTCGCTCGGGCGGAGGATGGCTTCGATCTCTGCACCCCAGATATTCGCATCGATCGTATCATTGACCGATGTGCGTGCGATAATCCGGCTGAGCTGTAGATCCTTATACTTATAGTAGAAGGCCGTAGCATTCAGCTGCAGCGCACCGTTGCCGAAGGTGTTCTTGGAGCCGATCTCGAACGCGTCGATCGATTCCGGACTAAAACTAGCCGGAACCTGGAAAATCGGCTGCAATGGCGGATTGATGCCGCCCGATTTGTAACCGCGCGAATAGGAGAAGTAGAGCAGATTGTCGGGTGATATCTGGTAATCCAGAACCGCACGGCCCGTAAACTCGTTAAACGCCACCGAACGTGCCTGAATGGCCTGAATGCCAGCCGTATTCGGGTCAGCATCAAATCCGGCTGCTCCTGGCGAATCGAATGGATCGCCATCATTGCTAAACGGGTTATAGAAACTAGCCAGAGTAGAGCGCGCAGTGATCGACTTTTTGTCATCATTGTAACGCAAACCGGCGGTGAACTTCAGACGGTCCGAAATTTCCACATAGGCTTCACCGAAGATGCCATAACTTTTCAGCTTGAAGCCGGTTGTGTTGTTGCGGAAAAACGATGTCGCCAGATAACCGGGAGGGTTGCCGCCCGTAAATGCGCCGAACGTGCCAAGGATACCCGCGACATAATCGATCTCGAAGGCGCTTATGAAGTAGCTGTTTTCAAAAGTTTGCGATTCTGCATAAATACCGCCCAAAAGGAAATTGAATGGTCCGTCAAAGTCACTCGATATAATACCTTCGACCGAAAACGCTTCATTGTCACCGTTTGAACGGTCAAATTGCGTGCCGTTTGGCGTACAGACGCGAACCCCTTCATACGCACCGCGATTGTCCAAACCGGCGTTGGATGTACATAAATTTCCGCCATCAAACAACGCATCGACAATCGGCTGGAAGTACGCAGTCGAGCCCGGAACAAAAGCAGGAGCGGCAACACCGGTTGGAACACCGTTGGTGGCAAACAGGTTGAGTGTCCCAAAGGCCGTGGCAGATTGTGGGTTCTGACCGATACTGAGGTTGTAGTCTTGCCGCGAGTCAACGCTCGTTTCCTGATAGGTTCCTGTCAGACCAACTTCGAATGCCCCAAAGTCGTGCTCGATATGCGCTTGCAGTTGAAGCTCATCGGCAAAATATTCGGGCGTGAACTCCGTGCGAACCTGACGGACATCGGCGGGTTCTTGAAAATTCGCAAATGCATCCGGCCCATAAAGGCTGTTGAGACCCAAACTTGCAGGGATGCCGTTGATCGCGAGAAATTCAGATGATCCCAACACACCAGTAAAGGTCGAATTCCCATTGGTGCTGTCAAAATCACGTCGGGTGTTCAGGCAGCCGAGAACGCCGGTTGGGTCGCGTTGACATTGCTGCTTTTGAATACGCAACCGATTGTCGTTCTCGCGGAAATAATAGCCCATCAGATCGATGGTGGTGTCGACCGTTGGTTCGAAACGTAACGTACCGCGCACCGCATACATATCACGGTCATCAATCCGTGATCCGTCATTGAGATTGCGCGTATAGCCATCACGATTGAGGTAGAAACCCGCAACGCGCACACCGATCGTTTCACCGATCGGGACATTGATCATGCCTTTGGCTTTGATGCTGTTATAATTGCCATATTCAAATTCGCCCTTGGCCGAAATGCCAGAAAGGTCAGGCTTGGCGGTAATCACATTGACCACGCCCGATGTTGCACTGCGCCCAAACAGAGTGCCTTGCGGGCCGCGCAAAACTTCGATTTGCTCAAGGTCGAAATATTCGGTTTCGAACAAACGCGTGTTAAATAGCGGGGCGGAATTGAGATGGATCGCCGTGGCACTGTCACAGCTGACGCCAACGCAAAGATCACCAATACCGCGAATGGTAAAGCTAGATGAAGTGAAATTGCTTTTGGTGAAAGAAACATTGGGCAATGTCAGTTGAAGGTCGCTGGCATTTTCAATCTGCTGAGATTCAAGAGCCTCTGCAGAAAATGCGCTAACAGCAAGAGGAACCTCTTGCAGGCTTTCCGCCTGACGCTGCGCGGTAACGACAATTACGTTGTCGCGCAGTCGACCGTCTCTGGAATTGTTGTCGGTGTCCTGAGCGTAAGCTGGAAATGCAATTGCACTACCACAGATTCCAGCTAGCAGAGTGGCCTTAACCCTCATAAATCCTCTCCCATGTTCGGCGGCCATCTGATCGTGGCCTGCTCGGGTCACAAGCTAGATCAAACAGGTGTCACATGGCAAGAGGATTGAAAGCGGGCGGAATTTCTATCTGAAAGCCCCCAACCTGCGGTAATTGTCGATATTACAGCTGTCCATTTACGTTACGGCATAGGGGATTAGGTGCAATTCATTTTGATAGGATACGGATTTTGAATTGTGGCTGGACAAATCGCGCGTTGCAAATACAGCACATATTTTCGTGGATGAAATTGCCAAAATTTTGGGCGTCAGAGCAATTCTGCAACACAATTCACCTCTGACTCGTTATAATTGAACACGCAAATCATTGCGCGATCAATTGCGAATGGTGCACACCGCCTCAAGCCCCAGACGCTGCGATAACAATTGCAGGTCTTTTTCGGATGGTTGACCGAAAAGGCCCACAAGATCGCTATCAATCGCCAGCACCAGCTTTCCCGCATCGATGGAAAGGCTGCTGGCGTTGAACACCCGTGTCGATCTGCCGCCCAGCCGCCGGCAAAGCCTGATCGCCAGACCCCAGCAGATGGCTTGTTCAATCTGATCTTCGGACGCCAGATCGCGCAGCATGGCGGGCATGTTGCATTCTCTTTTGTTGGCAGACACTGCCGCCGCCATCATTGCACGGCCGCAATCATCAACATCAATCCAGCGTTTGTGCAGCGCCCAATCCATAGCGATGTCGGTCCGCAAATTGGGCTCTATCTGCATCGACGCCAGTGCCAGCATGGTGGATGCCAGCCGCACCCGTTCTGACCCGTGCGATCCGGGCGGCAGTGCCCCTACAGTCCAAGCGGCCACGCGCGTCGCCAGAATTGGCGGTGTGCCGCGCAAATTGGCAAATTCACCCACCCCGGCAAGCAGCGGATCTTGCGCCTTGGCCGCCGCATCCAATTCATCAAACAAAACCCCTTCGCGCAGCCCCCATGAGGAAAAGACAACATTCTGCGGCCCGATCCGGTCCAGCAAAACGCCAAGAAGCGCCCCCGCATCGGCCAGATAACCCGCACGCATTTGTGACAATCGGCTGTAATTTGTCAGTTCTGATGCTGATGCGGCGGACAAGCCCTCTGCCAATTCCTGCGCTTCGATCCGCGACAGCGTAAAGCCGTGCGGATCGGTTAATGGATAGCCCCGTTTCTCCATCGCGACCGCTGCCATCGCCCGCCACGTGCCGCCGACCAAGGTCAGGCTTGGCACCGCAGTATCCAGCCATTTTGCCTTGTTGATTTCATCTTCAATCAGGCGGCGTTGGTCATGTGCGTTGTTACCGCGAAAGTCTGGCAGCCTGAGCGTACCCAGCGGCAAGCTGGACATTGCGCCTGGCGCCTGATCGGCCACGCTGACCAGTTCCAGACTGCCGCCGCCCAAATCGGCCACCACCCCCTCAATATTTGGAAAGGCACCGATTGCGCCCATCGCACTGGTTCTGGCTTCACCCTCACCCGATAAAAGGCGCGGTGCCAGACCGAATTGCCTGATAGCGGCAAGGAATTTTCCGCCATTGTCCGCTTCACGAACGGCGGCCGTCGCGACGACATCGATAGTCTCAATCTCAAGCTCTTCCAAAAGCAGTGCAAAGCGCCGCAATCCGCGCAGGGCCAAATCCACCGCTTCATCGGCCAGCTGGCCAGTTTGCGCAATTTCCCGCCCCAATCTGGCGACGACTTTTTCGTTGAACACTGTAACCGGCGCCCGCGAAGAACCGCCATAAATAACCAGCCGCACCGTGTTGGAACCAATGTCGATAATTGCCCGCTCAACCCGGTTGCCCGCGAAAGAACCATCCCTTTCTGTTCGCGAGCGTAAGGCCATCAGGCAGCGCCCTTGCGCAATGCCAATGTCGGAACTCCGCCAGCCTCCAATGCTCCGCCCCGCCCGGATAGGGACGGGTTGGTCATAAAGTAATTATGGCAGTTGAACGGTTTTTCGCCCGGTTCGGCGCGGCGATAATTGCCATCCGACTGCTGTTCCCAGCTTTGTTCCGTGTCGAGCAAATTGGCGAGCAACACCTGCTGCAACACCTGATCATGAACCGTCCGGTTACGAACCGGCACCAGCACTTCCACCCTGCGATCAAGGTTGCGCGACATCGCATCGGCCGACGCGATAAAGACCTTCGCCCGCTCGCTAGGCAGTTTGTAACCATTGGCGAAAGCCCAGACGCGGGAATGTTCAAGGAAGCGCCCGATGATCGATTTCACCCGAATATTGTCCGACAGGCCCGGAACACCGGCGCGCAGACAACTGATGCCGCGCACAACAAGCTGCACCTCGACACCTGCTTTGCTGGCCGCATACAAACGGTCAATCACACCGCGATCAGTAATGGAATTGAGTTTCGCCCAAATCGCCGCCGGACGTCCGTTGCTGGCATTCTCGATCTCGCGATCGATATGTGCATAGAGCGCTTCGCGCAGGGCAATGGGTGAAATAGCAAGGCTTTCCAGCCTGCGCGGCTCGACATATCCGGTCACAAAATTAAACAGCTTCGCCGCATCGCGTCCGAATTTCGGATCGGCGGTGAAGAAGCTGAGATCGGTATATATCTTTGCGTTGATCGGATGGTAATTGCCCGTTCCAAAGTGGCAATAGGTACGCATGCCCTGTTCTTCACGGCGGACCACCATGGACACTTTGGCGTGTGTTTTCCAATCGACGAAGCCATAAATGACCTGCACGCCCGCGCGTTCAAGCTGCGACGCCCAGAGCAGATTCTGCTCCTCGTCAAAGCGGGCTTTCAATTCAACAACCGCCGTGACCGATTTTCCACCCTCTGCCGCGGCAATCAAAGCGGCGATTACGGGCGATTGATCCCCGGCCCGGTAAAGCGTTTGTTTGATCGCCACCACGTCAGGATCAGCAGCAGCCTGTCGCAGAAAATCGACCACAACTTCGAAGCTTTCATACGGGTGATGAATGACCAGATCTTTTTCCCGAATGGCCGAAAAACAGTCCCCGTCATGTTCAAGAATACGTTCTGGATAGCGCGGGCTATAGGCAGGAAATTTCAGATCCGGTCGATCTTCTTCGACAATTCGGAAAAGGCCGGAAATACCGATCAATCCATCGGCCTTGATGATGGTTGCGCCTTGCGTGCCCAAATGGGCGCGGAGCAATTCTTCCGCCACCGGATCGAAATCGCCATCAAGTTCCAATTGGATCACCTGCCCCCGGCGGCGGCGCTGGATTGCCGAACGGAATGTGCGGACAAGGTCTTCGGCTTCTTCCTCAATCTCAATATCGCTGTCGCGCAGAACGCGGAATGCGCCGTCACCCTGTATGGTAAAACCGGGAAACAGATGATGCGCGAAACGGGCAATCAAGCTTTCGATACTGATATAGACCGCATCTTCACCGGGAACGCGCACAAAACGCGGCAATGCCGAAGGGATAAGAATCATCTCGACAATCTGTTCATCATCGGCATCCCGCTTCAGATTGACCAGCAGGCCCACCCCTTCGTTGGCAATAAAGGGAAACGGGTGGGCCGGATCGACCGCCTGCGGCGTGATGACCGGTGCGATCTCTTCCAGAAAATAGGATTTAAGCGCGATGTGGGTGCGCGAATCCACCCGCTTGCCATCTGCGATCGCGATCCCGGCTTTGCCCAAACCAGCGCGCAATTCGCGCCAGCTATCCTGCTGATTATCGTTGATTTCGCGAACAGCCTCGCGAATCGCGGACAATTGCTGCGATGGGCTGCGCCCGTCGATCGACAGCCGCCCTATCCCGCGCCTGACCTGACCGACCAGCCCGGCGACACGGATCATCATAAATTCATCAAGATTGCTGCCAGAAATGGACAGGAATTTGAGCCGTTCCAACAGCGGATAATTGGTGTTCTGCGCCTCTGCCAGAACGCGCTGGTTAAATGCCAGCCAGCTCAATTCGCGGTTGATATATTTCGCCGCGGCATCATCAATGGTTCCTGCTTCTTCGATATCGTTCATCTTGTCCCTGTCATTGGCTCCTGGCCTAACGGACGAGCCTGACGTGCGAATGTTACCGTATGAAGTCTGTTGACGAGCGATGGGACCGGCCCTTTTGAAAATCAGGTGTCGAACAAAATCATGTGCACGCGTTTACCGTATCACGCATGGCCGCCCCGGACCAAGCGTTGTCAAATCAGCGTGGCAGTTTCCGCAATGCCCGTGATCCCGCGCTTGCCCTGATCATCGCGGCCAAGTTGCACAATCACATCTATCACCGACGCAGCATAGGCAATGGTGTCTGTTCGGGTAAGGCCAATGCCCGTTTGCATCACCATCAGCGCAAGCTGTTCCAGCGCGCCGCGCAGGCTGTTGGCATGGATCGTGGAAAAACTGCCCGGATGTCCGGTGTTGATCGCGCGAAGAAAGCTGACGCTTTCATCACCGCGCAATTCACCCAGAACAATCCTGTCTGGCCGAAGCCGTAGGGCCGCTTGCAACAATTCATTGGGCGTAACCTTTGCTTCGCCCAATTCACCCTTCACCGCGACCAGACCGACCCCGTTTTCGCCCGGCAATTTCAATTCCGGCGTATCTTCCACCAACACAACACGCTCCTCATCGGGAATTTCGCCCAGCATCGAATTGAGAAATGTCGTCTTGCCCGTCGACGTCCCGCCAGAGATCAGGATCGTGCGGCGTTGCCGGATCGCCTCGCGCAAAAAAGCGATAGGCTGCGCCTTGGCATCGGGCATTGCAGCCGGTTCTGGCGCTGTCAGCGGACCGCGATCATAGGCATCAAGCGGCAAATCCAGCCTGCGATGACGCCGGATTGCCATCGTCCAATGTTTGCGCGAAGCAGGCGGGCCGCAAAACTGGATGCGTGCGCCATCGGGCAATGTCGCGCCGAGTAGAGGATGTTCACGGTTGATGCCCTGATGGCTTACCCGCGCGACCTGTTCTGCAAGGCGCTGGATCAGCCGGTCGTCAATCTCGGATATTTCCAGCCTTTCCATTCCCGGCGCGGCGGCATCTTCTATCCAGATTTCGCCCGGACGATTGACCAATATTTCGGTCACCGTGTCACGGTCAAGCCATTCGCGAAACGGGTCGAGATAGGCGTCGAGATAGACGCTTCGGTCCTCCGCGCTTTCGCCATCTTGCGGCAAAGGGTGAATATCTGCGCTCATCGCTGGCTGGCGGCCTTACTCGCTGGTCACTTGCGAGAAATCGAGATCGCGTGCGGTGAAAACACGTATCGGCGCACCAATCGCCACCCGGATAGTCGGGCCGATCTGGCTGTCCTGCTGCGCTGCGGCGGCTGCGGCCTGCCCGCCGCCGCCAAGTATCACCGAGGCACCGCCCGTTCCGATGGCCGACAAACCGCCAACGACCGACAGCAACATGGCAGACCCGAAACGCTGGAAAAAGTTGGAATCGACCTGGCCCGCCAAGCCCGTTGTTCCGTCAAAACCGATTGCCGGTGATTGCAGGCTGACAGATGCACCATCGGGCCTGATCAAGCGCGTCCAGATTACATATGCGCGTTTCTGGCCGTTTTGCAGGCCTGATTGATATTGTCCGATCAGCCGCGAACTGCGCGGGACGAGGACGTTTTTCCCATCGAAACTGCGAACATCCTGACTGACCACGGCGCGGACAAAACCGGGCACATTTGTGTCAATCGCAGTCTCAAGCACAGCGGGGATCAGCGTGCCTTCGGTTACAGTGGTGGCCGGATTGACCATCGCTGTGGCCTGTGCCGTGGCCCCGCCAACGCCGCCAACGCGCGCGGCAAAATCGCCTGCCGATCTGCCGCCCGGAACAACTGGCGTTTCACCAGGGGCAATCGCAGCTGCGGGGCCAGAGACCACGCCAGCCGGGGCGCCTGTCGCATCAAACACGACCGTCGGCGAAGCGAATGGATTGGCGAGAACCGCGCTATTGGTAACAGGCGCTGCCAGCACTGGCCGGGGCGCAGGATCAGCGCGTACGGGCGCAGCGGCGGGCGCTGCCGGTTGCACCGCCGGTGCCGTGGCCGGGGCAATTTGCGCCGGCTGGGCAGGCTGCTGTCCGCCCACACCTTCGGGCGGGGCAACTCTGGCAGAATTCATGCCCCACAGCGTAACCGCGCCCAAAGCGGCAACCATCGCCACGCCTGCCGCCAGGCTCAACCCGTCAGACTTGCCCTTGCGCTGCGTAACTGCGGGAAAGGCATTGCGGCTGGCAAGGTCGATAACATCGGCCGTTTCCTGTTCGCGCGGATCGACATCATTGGCTGCATCGCCACCGCCCTTTCGCGGTAATTTGGTTGCCATACGCATCAGTTGCCCTCCCCGTCAGACGTAATTTCAGAATGGGCCAGCGTGCCCCGCAAATCGGCATTTCTTGCCCTGACCGGGCCGGTGTTGGTCAGCGTCGCGCTGTCTTTGCCAGATCGCAGAATAATCGTGCGCGGGACACCGTCCACAATCACAGTCTCACCCCGAACAGAAAAATTTACCGGCCCCTCTGTGCCTTTGGCGTCGGTGACCAGAATGGCCGGAACAGGCGCGCCCGCCGCCCATGTCAGGAATGTTGAATTTCCATCGTCATAAGCTTGCTGGGGTAAAAGCGCGGCATCGCCATTGCGGCTCCACGAAAAATTCAAGGCCGCTGGATCCACCACCGCATAGGGATCGGATGCGGCGGCCACCTCAACCGCATTGGCGGAACCATTGCCGGCCAATTGCGATTCCGGCTGCTTGGCATCTTCCGGCAAGGGATAGGTGAAGCGCAGCACATAAAGCGGCTTGGCGCGCGGGCTTGCGACCAGATCGAAAAGATAGGTGTGGCGATTGGTAATCACCGTCAGATTGGTTGTGGCGGTGGGGCTTAGCGGTTTGATAAATAGGACATTGGCACGTTTGTTCGGCGTGACTTGCCATGCGCCGGAATCGCCGATTGCAACATTTTCAATCCGTTCCCCCTCGCCAAATGCGATGGTGGCTTGAACCTTGGTGCGGCCTTCAATGCGGACCACCTTTGCCGGATCATACATCAATTCAACCAGACGCGGATCATCAGCCTGCGCTGGAACCGCGATCAAGCCGAAGACCATTGCAGCCGTCAGCACGGAACATTTCACGCGGATCATCTGAACTTCTCCATCGATTTGCTTGTCGCACCGCGAAAACGGTTGCCAATGCCGCGTGTGCGCGATGCTGACGGCGAAAACATGGGTGCCTGACCGCCGCCGGCAGAGGTTGCAAAAATTCGCGTCTCTCGTTTCGTTTCAGACCGTCCCGCACCGCCGACATCATTGGCCGCCGGCGCGGTTTGCACGCCCGAAACGGCAATCCGGCGCGATGCGTCCGAAGTGGCGGCCGCTTGGGCGGTAGATTGCACCGCCGGCACAAGCGGCACTGTTGCAATGGGAATGGGCGCTGTTTCTTCGCGGTGATCGGCTTTTCCATCTGGAACCAGCCCGAAAACGCGCCAACCCGCGACCATTGTCGAAGTGACCTTCAGCACCATAAACATCAGCGCAACATGGACCGCGCCGATAAGGAAAAACGCCATCGCAGCACGCGGATCAATCTGGCCGGGTATCTGGTTCAGCGACGACAGGATCGGAACCGCAAGTTCCAGCATAACCCCGCCGCCCAAAACCGCGAAAAGCGGCGTCAGCCCCAGCATCACCACCCCTTTAAGCCAACCGGTAAACAATCCGCGAGTCGAGGTGAACAGCGCCATCACCACAAAAATTGGGCCCAGCGCAACCAACAGCGCCAATCCGATGCGCGCCGTAACCAGCACGCCCACCGTTCCAAGCAGAAACAGCATCGCCCCGAGCCACAATATCCCCTGCGGAGAGAATGCAGTAATTTCTGCCGCGCCGCCATTTTCGGTTCCGCCATTGGCCGTTTCAGTGGCCTGTTGGACCGCAAGAAGAACGATATCGATCTTGTCGGCAAATGTTGTTGTCGCAGAACCGCTGGTGCCGGTGAGCATCGACGCGAGGTAATCCGGCGCGCCGATGGCAAGGTTCCAAACCACGGCCTGATAGGCAACCCAGCTGGTGGCGAAAGTAACAACCAGCCCCAGCGTCAAAATGCGCGGGACAAGCGAACGGATACTCAGGTTGGATCGGCCAAGCAGAAGTGCAATCGCGAAAAATGCGATGAACAATCCAAGCAGCATGGTCAGAACCGGGGCCATAGTGCCGCCCGGTGCAAACAATCGCCCGAACGCCGCCGCGCTAACTTCTGATGCCGTGCAATCAACCGCGCGCAACGCCGCCGCAACGCCGGTGCCGACATCATTCATCAGGGCGTCGCATTGCGTGCTCATTCAGCAGCCTCCCAAATGGGGAATTTGCCGTCACCGCCCTTACCATCCGCACCCGGCCACGCGCGGCCGGTTAGCGCCGGATACCAATCAGCCGGATCATCACCGAGAGAATCGCGCAACATATCAAGCTTGCGTACCGATCCCTCGCGGCCGGAAAGGATCGTAAGAACCTCTGGCGCATTTGACAGATCAAGCCGCACAACAACCGACGCATCGGGCTGGCGGACAAGGAAGCAGCGGCTGTGTGCTGGCAGCGAGCGTATGAGCGCCAATTCATGTTCGGTCAGGCCGAAACCGCCGCAATATTCCTCTGCCCGTGCGCGCGAATTGGGCATGAATATCATGGTCGCGGTCTGTTCAACCAATGCGGTTGAAATCTTGCTGTCCAGCGCGTCAGCCGCGGATTGCGTGGCAAAACCGACCAGCGCATTGCGTTTTCGCAGCGTTTTGAGCCAATCGCGGATGCGCGCGGCAAACACTTCATCATCGAGAGCCTTCCAACCCTCGTCAATCAGGATCATCGTCGGTTCACCATCCAGACGTTCTTCGATCCGGTGGAACAGATACATCATCGTTGGCGTGCGCAATTTGGGATTTTCCAACAGCGCGGTCATATCGAAACCCAGCACGCGGCTCTCCAGATCAAGCCGGTCATGCTGATTGTCGAACAGCCAGCTATGTTCGCCGCCCTCGCCATGATCAGCCCCAATCCACGCGGCAAGGCGATCCGCCAGATCGCCCGGTTTCGGACGCCGTGATCCTGCGAGCAATTCTTTGAAATACCGCAGTCTACGCAGCGATGGCGCGTTGGAATATGTTGCATCGACCGCTGCGCTAATCGTGGCCAATTCTTCCGGCCCATCGGCCGCCAAAATCACACCCAACCAATCACGCAAAAATGCACGGTTGACCGGATTATCGGGCAAAGCGAGCGGGTTGAATCCTGTTGGCGATCCCGCGTTGATCCGGTCATACCGGCCGCCAATCCCGCGTATGAACAATTCCCCGCCGCGATCCTTGTCGAACAGCACCGTGCGCGGGGAATATTTCTGCGCCTGCGCCGTGAGGAAATTCATCACCACAGTCTTGCCCGAGCCGCTGGGCCCGATGACCGAAAAATTGCCCAGATCGCCCCCGCCCGTGCCGGATGCGTGGAAATTGAAGAAGAACGGCGTCGCGCTGGTGGTTTCCAGCAAAGTCACCGCATCGCCCCAATGATTGCCCTGCGCCTGCCCCAAGGCAAAGCCGTGCAGCGAACCGAAACTGGCCATATTGGCGCTGGAAATCATCGCTCTGCGGACAATATAATGTTCATTGCCGGGGAATTGACCCCAAAATGCCGGTTCCAGATTGGTATCTTCACGAACGGCAATCGCGCCCGTATCGGCCAGCGCCGCAGAACAGGCCGCTGCGGCATCATCCAATTTTGCCAGATTGCTTTCGCGGATCAACACGCTGAGGTGATGATCGCCAAAACCAACCGCGCCCGTGCCCAGCTCGTCTCGTGCGGCCATCATATCATGGCGTTCAGCGACCGATTCTTCATCGGCAGAACGAAGACGGCGGATCGACAAATCCATCCTTTCGCGCGCGGTCTGCCGTTCTGCAGGTGCATAGCTTTCGCTGACGACCATTTCGAATGGCAAACGCAGCAGCCCGTCAAGCAGCCCCGGCGAAGTCGCGTCGGGATATTCTTTCAGGCTGACAATGGCGGAAAAATCGGGCTGCCCGGAACCGCGCAATTCCATCGCATCGAGACCGAAACTGGCACGGCGATAGGGCAGCATCTGCCCCACATCAATATTATCAGCGGGGCGCCGAACGGGCCGCATTTCGCCATTATAAAGCGCGCTGAGCAATTCCAGCAGTTCATTATTTGTGCCGCCGCTGGTGCCTTCATATTCGCCAAGAATTTGCGCGCCATAGGCGGTTAGCGATGCCACCAAACCCGTTGCCGCGGCCGTCAGCGCACGGATATCCTTGGGATCGGCTTCAATCTCGTCGCCCCGGCCGGAACGGGTAATCCGGCCCCACAGCTTGCCCGCACGTTCGGCAAGCCCCGCCTTGCCCCGCGCAGGGCGGCGGATCAGCGTGATAAATTGGTCGTTGATAAACAGCGAACCGCGTCCCAGCCGTTCTTTCCAACGCTTGTCTATATGCGCCGAAAGCGGGTCTTGAAATTCCCCATCCAACTGCACATCAACGCGGCGGCGGATCACATGGTGATACATCACAAAACGCGCATCAAGTGTAGAGCGCAGCATGGTTTCGCGCGCGGCAGCATGAGCGTTGAGCGCGTCGCTGTCTTCGGTTTCAAACAGCAGGCCGGGTACCTGAATCGCGGTCATCACCGATCCGTCGCGCAGCAGCATGATGCTCCCCTCGCTTTGGCCGGCGTTGATCAGATGGGCATAGGGCAGCCGGTCACCCGCTTGGGCTTCCTTGGCGCTCCACGCCGCTGCTCCGATCCATTTACCCATGTTCAAAGGCCCTCCCAGACCTCAATATTCCATTTTTAATTTTTAGTTCCCAATTCCCAGTTCAGACCGCGTAGCTGTTGCACCCCCACCGCTTCCAATTTTTCACCCGCGGACATTTGCTCACCTTGGTAATCCAAAGATCGAACACACGCGGCTCTCGCAGGCAGGCAAAATATCCTGCGATGTGCATCACAACCGGCACAGGAATGATCCAGAAACTTTTCAGGATCAGAAATGCCTCCGCCGTTACCAGCAAGTTCAGGATGAAGAAATTCATCGTAACACCGGCAAACATTTGCGGCCGGGTCAGCGCCCTGTGGACAGGATGGCGGACAAGCTGCGTCATGCTAGCCGGCGGCCCCCTGAATGCCCGCCACAATGGTACTGGCGCCGAACAGGATGAACAGGCCGATGATGACCGTTGCGCCAAAACGCCAGTTCATCCGCCCCGTCAGCATCATGAAGCCAACCGCCGCGACCGCCATAACCGCGATTGCCGTGGCGACATTGCCCAGCAAAGTGCCTTGCAGCCACGCCAGCGCCGCAACAATCGGACCAGAGCCTTGCGGATCGGCTTGCTGTGCGAAAGCCGCGCCCGGCATCAATGCAAACGCAGCAATCGAAAGGCGGGAAATCCAATGCATTTATTTGGCACTCCGGGAATAGTTGGACAGGCGGCCCATGATTGCCGCGACATAATGTTTGGTTTCCCTGATATTGGGAACACCGCCAGCACGGATCACGCGGCCCGGCCCGGCATTATAGGCCGCCAGCGCCTTCTCCAGATCGCCATCAAAACGGTCAATCTGTTCGCGCAAATAACGCGCGCCGCCTTCAAGATTGGCGAAGGGATCATCAGGGTTCACGCCCAATTCTTTGGCCGTACCGGGCATCAATTGCGCAAGGCCGCGTGCGCCAACGGGCGAAACCGCATTGGCGCGCCAACGGCTTTCTTGCCATACCAGCGCCTCGATCAAAGCGGGGCTAAGATCGAACCGGCCTGACAATTCATGCACCTTTGCGAGATATTCTGCCGGGATCAGCCCAAGCTGCGCGGCGGCATTGCCAATCGCTTGCGCGGGAACGGAAAATTCAGCCGAAAGCGTGGTTGCCGGAACAACGGTTTGAGTCATCTGTGCAGCGGGCAGCACCGAGGCATCGCCGGTAATCCACCGCGCCCCATCTTCATCGATTTGCATCACGTCCGCCCACGCCGGGGCAGACATTGCGGTCATGCTCAAAACCAGCCCGAGCCGACCCAACCCATTGAGAATCACCAAACCCTCCGTCCGGTCTACTGCCAGCACCCTACAGGATGGGGCCATAACGGCAAGCTGAACGCAGGTAGCCCGCCTATGGTGCTGCGGCGGGCGTATCGGCTGGCGGTGCCTGGGATTTCAACTGGCGGGCATAGAACCAGCCGATACCAATCAGGCTGAAACCCAGCGCGACAAAGGATGCAATCCGCACCAGCCCTTCCAATCCGCTGGCATCGAACCAGAACACTTTGAACACAGCACCCAGCATCAACACCAATGACCCGATACGCCAGCTGCGTGTTTTGCTGCGCGCGCCCCACAGCAGGAACGCGATAGCCAGCACGATCCCGAGCAGCGATCGCAGCAGGTCTTCGGTTTGGTCAACAATTGTTCCGTTTAAGACACTGCCTGCAAAGACATGCCGCAGTTCTGACAGGGCGAATATGGCGATCAGAACCATCACCAGCGTATCGACTATCCAGCGGGGGATTGTGATTGCCCCGCCGATTGTTCTGGCAAGCCATAGAGCCGCAAATATTGCCATACCATATGCAGGGATCAGCAGGTTCAACGCCGGCCAATCGCCAACCGCCTGCCCATCCCAAAGCGGGTTGTGCCAACCAAAACTGAACAGCAGAAAATGCGCCAGCGAACAGCTGGCCAGCGCAATGGCCAGCACCCTCAATTTCGGCCTTGCCGCAGCTTTCCAATCCGCAGCTTTCCATCCCGCAAGGCGCATCACGCCCATCGCCGCACCAAGCAGCACGGCCTGCCACAATGTCCGTTCCAACAGGCCAAGCGTAACAAATTGTTCTGCACTTTCAATAGAAAGAACCTGTTTGAACGCCAGATGCGCCATCACCAACGCGGTCACTGCGGCAACGCCTTCGACAATCATGGGGACGGCAAAAAACCTATGTCTGCGCCAGATCATCGCCGCACCTGTCACAAGGACCGGCATCAGCTGCAAGGCCATGACCTTCCAACCCAGCATATCGGCGATCATCATCGGCTTTGAACCCAGCGCAAATCCGGCATGGAACAACCATTGTCCCAGTGGACCGGCGGCCCAAGCCAGCACCACGGCGGCGGCGGTTAGGCGCGCGGCCGCCCTGTCCGGCATAGCAAAGGCCATTGCCGCAGCGCCGCCCGCAGCAACCCACGCCAGCGTATCGCCGGGCATGAATTGCGCGGTTAGGCCATAGGCCAGCGCAGTGCCAAACACTTCCGCTACGGTGGCAGAGGCTGCTTGACCCCGCCGCAGTGCCAAGGCGATGAACGGCATGGATGCAGCCAGCCAGCGCAGTATTGCTTTCAACTGGTCCACTTCGCCTTCCGCCCCGCCAAGGCGGTAGATTTCGGCATCAATCGACACGGCCGACAGCAATGACAGCAGCGCCGCGCCTGCACCCGCCCAACAGATTGCCAACAGGCCGCCATCGGCACGCTTCCAGCCCAGACCGATCAATCCAAGTGCGACCATGCCAATCACCAGCGGCGCAGCCCATACGGGTGTCGCAATCAGCCCTGCCAGCACAGTGCCAATCGCGGCTGACGATAAGGACACGAGGCCGGTTCGGGGTATTTTTGTCTCTTCCGCAGACTTATCTGCGGCCGATTTGTCCCCGGCTGGCCACAGCAGAAATGCGCCCAAAGCTGGCAGCATGGCGATTGCCAAACATGCCAGCGACAGAACCGCTGCCATTCCGTCATTTTCAAACTGGAAATACGTCACGCCGATCATCGCCAGCGAAAAGGCGCTGAGTTGATAGGCATCGACACGGACCTGCGCAGAACGCCAGATGTTGGCCAAGGGCACACCAGCAAAAATCGCAATGAAGCTCGCCGCGACCAAGGTAAATTCGGCCGTGGTTTCATGGGGCCAGAACAACAGCATTACGGCACCAAGCCCTGCCGCAAATGCGCTGGAGGGGCGCAGGCGTGCATCGCGCCATGCGAAAAATGCCAGCGCGGCCGACAGCAGCCCATACAGCCCCCAAGCCAGCAGTGAAAAACCCGCCTGTTCGACCATCACCGCCAATTGCACCGCCGCCAGCGCCGCAGCACCAATCTGCAGCCACGGCGCGGCACCACGCGTCTCTGTGCAGGCCTGCGAAGTGTTGGCCTGTGAAGTGCTGGCCTGTGAAGTGTTGGCCTGTGAAGAGGCCAGTGTGAAGGCCGGAACCAAGGCACCGACAACGATAATATACCCGCCAAATGCAAGGATATCGGCAATTCCGGTCACACCCGACACGAGGATCAGGAAGCCCCAACCAAACCCGCCCGCCAGCGCCGCCAGCGCAAGCCAGCTGCGCCCTTGACGATTTCCGGCATAGGTCAGGCCGCCGGTAACAAGCGCCAGATACAGCGCCAGCATTGGCAGGTTTGCCTCCTCGCTACCGACCAGCATCGGTGCGGCAAAACCGCCGACCAGCCCCAATATCGCGCTCGGCAAACCAAATCGGAACGACAGCAGGATCGCTGCGCCGGTCACACCCGCCAGACCGAGGAATGCGATGGTGCTACCAACCAGACCATACAGGCTGCCCGCCAGATAGAAGCTGGCATATAGCGTCGCGAGGCCTGCCCCGGCCAGCGCCTGACGCACACGTTCATCCGCCAAGCGATGTTCCTGACGATAGGCAATTTCAGCTCCGCCAAGCAGCAAACCGCCGAAGAGAAAGCCCAGCGCAACGCGCACTTGCGGCCCCAGAAGCCCCTGCTCGATGGAGAATTTGACGAGGAAAAAACCTGCAACGGCCAGTGTCACACCGCCCGCCCAGATCGGCAGAAGTCGTCCGAAAATATCTTCGAAATCAAAGGAAGGCCGCCAAGCTGGCTTTTTGATCGTTTCCGGCTCAGGCTCTGCTGGAAGGGATGGTGCGGCGGCGGACTGGTTCTGCACTTTGCGCGGGCTGGCAGGCACCGCTGCCTTTGCTGCAGTTTTTGCAGTTTCGGGGGACGGCCGCCTTGGACTTGGCGCTTCAGCAAGGGGCTTCTTACTGCCGCGGTCAGTGTCCGGCCCGGTGCCGCGAATATCGTCTGACCCTGCGCCATTCAAAGCCAATTGATCGCGCAATGATTCGACCAGATCTTCAAAGAATGAAAGCCGCGATTGCAGTTGATCGGTGCGCCGCCAAAGATAGGCCAGCGCCGCAGCAAACAGCATCAACAGAAAGAAATTCACGGCATTATCCTCCAAGTTGGATCGCGGGTTAGCAATAAACTGAACACTGTTCAATATAAAAATTAGACAGCGTTCAATATTTTTGCCATTGCAGGCGCATGGGAAGGCGATCCGATCATACGCGCAGCGAATTACGCAATCTGCTGCTTCTTAAAGGCCACGAATTGATGGCCGAAGTTGGCTATGCGCGGTTTTCGGGCCGCGAAGTGGCGAAACGGGCCGGATATTCGGTCGGGACGATCTACAATGTATTCGGATCGCTTGAAGGGCTGTTGGCAGCGATCAACACCCATACATTCGGGCTTTGGGCCGCACGGTTGGAACAGGAAATGGCCGATAACAGCGCCGACCGTATTGCCAGCCTTGTGCGCGGCTATTTCGGATTCGCACTCGACAATCCCAATTGCTGGTCGGCAATATATGAACACAAGCTGCCGCAAGGCGCGCAGCTTTCTGAAAAAGACATGGAAGGCCGCGCCCGGCTAACCCAAATTGTCGAGAATGAGGTGGCCGCAGCCCTACCAGCCGATACGGCGATCGACATTGCCCGATACGCCCGGTCGCTGATCGCCGGGGTGCACGGTCATTGCAGCTATGTGGTAAGCGGCAGTTTTGCCCTGCTTGATGAAACAGACCCGATTGGCAGCGCATTGGCGCGGGTTCGCGAGTCGCTGGCATTTCACCAGAATTGATCCCGCAATCACACTGATGTGCAAATCCCTCTCAAAAACCCCCGATTAACGCGGGACTTTCGCTCAAAATCCAAAATTTCACACATCTTAATGTGATCAGCCACTTGATCAATCACATTGCTGTGCTATTGCCTGCTTATGACAGATCAAAGCGCCCAATCCGTTCAGTCCCGCATCCGCAATGTCGTGGACAGCGGCAAAATGTCGCGCGCCGGAATCGCCCGCGCCGCCGGTCTTCATGCCAATTCTTTGCGCGATTGCACCGAAGAAAGCTGGAACCCAACCGCGGATACGCTGGGCAAGCTGGAAACATTCCTACAGGCCAATGATGACCGCCCCGTTTTGGCCAGTATTGAAGAGATTATCGACGAAGCGCGCAATGGCCGGATGTTCATTCTGGTCGATGACGAGGACCGCGAGAACGAAGGCGATCTGGTCATTCCGGCGCAGATGGCGACACCCGCCGCGATCAATTTCATGGCGACCCATGGCAAGGGGCTGATCTGCCTGTCACTCGACCGCAAGCGCGTGGAACAACTCGGCCTTGAGCCGATGACACGCAACAATCAGGAATCGATGCAAACCGCATTCACCGTTTCAATAGAGGCGCGCGAAGGTGTGACCACCGGCATTTCGGCGGCTGATCGTGCGCGTACGGTTTCAGTCGCCATTGATGCCGGTAAGGGGCCGGAAGATATTGTTGCCCCGGGCCATGTATTCCCGCTGGTTGCACGCGATGGCGGCGTTTTGGTCCGCGCGGGCCATACGGAGGCTGCCGTGGATATTTCGCGCCTTGCAGGCCTCAATCCGTCGGGCGTGATTTGCGAGATTATGAATGAAGACGGGACGATGTCTCGGCTCGATGATCTGGTGACATTTGCGCGCCATCACAATTTGAAGATGGGCACGATCCGCGATCTGATCGCTTACCGGCTGCGCAATGATCACCTTGTCGAACAGGTCAGCGAAAGTAAGCTTGATTCCGATTATGGCGGTGAATGGCGCGCGATGACCTATCGCAGCAAAGTTTCCGGCGCGACGCATGTTGTGTTGCAAAAGGGCAATGTCGATCCCGCCGCTCCGACACTTGTTCGCATGCATGCAATTTCGATTTTTGACGATGTGCTGGGTCAATCAGGTCCAAAAAAACGCCAATTGCAACGATCAATGGCCGCCATTGGCGAACGTGGATCGGGGCTGATCGTGGTGATCATGCCCGACCAGCCCGAGGCATTGCAGGCTGAAATTGGGCGGCATCCGCCCGGCGAAGGCGAATTGCGTGATTACGGCATTGGCGCCCAGATATTGGTCGATCGCGGTGTTTCGGAAATGATCCTGCTGTCAGACAGCGACCGAACGGTTGTCGGGCTGGAAGGGTATGGGCTCAGCGTTGTCGGGCGCGATTCCATCCCCGCCTGACAAATTCCACCTGATATATTCCGCCTGATACTCCGCCCGGGAACGCGTAATAGACGCTGAACTGCCAGCCTATCCGCCCAACACGTCGCGCAATGTCCGGTCGCTGCCCCACACTTTGTTGGTGTTGGCTAAATGCAACCGCCAGTGTTTTTCAGCCGCATCTGCATCGCCTGCTTCGATCAGATCGATCAGCTTGTTAATCGATTTCACGCCCCGTTCCCGGTCGCGCTTACGCTCTGTGCTTTCGGCCGCGCTGGTGACATGGCGCTTTTGATATTGGGCAATCACATCCTCAAGGACGCGGGTGAGGAAATGCAGCGTCGCATTCCCCCCCACTTCGACCAGCACGCTGTGAAAAACGGCAGAGGCAACCATATAGTCCCGTTCGTGATCGCGCCCGATGAAGCTGCCCAAACGCGAAGCCTCCGCCCGTAACCGTTCGATTGCCGGGGCCGATGGTTTGGCGGCCAGCCTTCGCACTATATGCGGCTCCAGCGCCAGCCGGGCATCATAAATGTCAGAAACCAGCACCCCGCTCGCCTGCAAATAATAGCTGGCATAGCGAGACACGCTTTCAATCTTGGGCAGGCTGACCCGCGCACCGGACCGCGATCCGCGTTTTACGGAAATCAGCCGTTCAGCCTCCAGAATGCGGAATGCTTCACGCAGGCTGGGCCGCGATATGCCGAATTGTTCCATCAATTGCGCTTCGGGCGGCAAAGTATCGCCTTCGGAAAGTTCACCCTGAATGATCCGGCGGCGGATCGAATTGGCGACCAGTTCGGCGGTTTTGGGCACACGCAATGCGCCGCCTTCCCCTGATGTTTCCAATTCGACTTCGCCGTGATCAGCCATTGCTGTTTACAATGACCGCGCGATGACCATTTTCATCACTTCGTTAGAGCCGCCGAAAATCCGCGCGATGCGCGTGTCGCGGTACATGCGCGCAATGGGGTAATCATTGATATAGCCCGCGCCGCCGTGGAATTGCAGGCATTTGTCGACCACTTCGCTTTGCAATTCGGTGACCCAATATTTTGCCATACAAGCGGTCGCCACATCCAATTCGCCTTTCAGATGTTTGGCAATGCAATCATTGACGAATATCCGCGCCGCCGTTCCCCGCGCCGCCAGATCAGCGATCACGAATTGCGTGTTTTGGAAATCCCAGATCGTCTGTCCGAATGCCTTGCGTTCCTTGACGAATTCCAACGTCACATCGAGCGCCTTTTCGATCCCGGTCATCGCACCGATTGCAATGATCAGCCGTTCCTGCGGCAATTCACCCATCAGCTGGTAGAACCCCTTGCCTTCCACGCCGCCCAGCACATTGTCGCCGGGAATGAAGACATCGTCGAAGAACAATTCCGATGTGTCCGCCGCATCCAACCCGATCTTGTCGAGCTTTTTGCCGCGCTGGAACCCTTCGGCACCCTCTGTTTCGAGCAGCATCAGCGAGATACCTTTGGCCCGTTCGTTCGGATCGGTTTTTGCCACCACGATGATAAAATCTGCGGTCTGGCCGTTTGAAATATACGTCTTTGCACCGTTCAACCGATATCCGTTGCCATCTTTCAGCGCCGTCGTGGTGATGCTTTGCAAATCGGACCCAACGCCGGGTTCGGTCATCGCAATCGCACTGACCAATTCACCGGTAACCAGCTTGGGCAGATATTTCTTCTTCTGTTCTTCCGTGCCATGGCGAACAAGATACGGCAGGATGATGGTGTTGTGCAGGCTGGCGGCAAAACCTTCGACGCCCTTTTTGGCTTGCTGGTCAATCACCACCATATCGTGACGGAAATCGCCGCCGTGGCCGCCATATTCTTCTGGCACAGACACACCGAGCAAACCGGCCTCACCCGCCTGGTTCCAGAAACCGCGTTCCACCTGGCCGTCTTCCCGCCATTTCAGAATCCGTTTTTCAGGGGCTTCCTGGTCATAGAATTTGCCAACCGCGTCGGAAAAAATCGCGATTTCTTCTTCTTCCATGAATTCCGGCTGGGACACGTTGATTGCGGGCATAGCGGCACCTCTCTCATCTAATGTTCGTTATTTGCCGGTTGTATCACTTAGTTAGATAAGTGCAACGGCTTGCGGAATCACCAGCTTCCCAGCAAAGACGCCGCAAAGGAACACAGACATGGATTTGATCGGACCAACCTCGCAGAGCTTCATCTCGCAGCGGACAAAACTGCACTATGCCGATTGGGGCAATCATGACGCGCCGCCGCTGATTTTGCTGCATGGCGGGCGCGATCATTGCCGCAGTTGGGATTGGGCGGCAGAAGAACTGCGTAAAGATTGGCATGTCATCTGCCCCGATGTGCGCGGGCATGGCGATAGCGAATGGAACAACACCGGCTATTACCCGATGCTAGGCTATGTCTATGATCTGGCGCAATTGATCCATCAGCTGGAACTGGCACCGGTAACGATCATCGCCCATTCGATGGGCGGCAATATCGCGGTTCGATATACCGGCCTGTATCCTGATAATGTCCGCCGATTGGTTGCGATTGAAGGCCTTGGCCCCAGCCCCAAGCGGATGAAAGAATTGGCTGAAACACCTTATGACGGCCATCTGCGCAAGTGGTTCGAGGCCAAGCGCGATGCCAGTTCACGCGTGGCCAAAAGATATGACACGTTCGAAACCGCGCTGAACAGAATGCACGAGGCCAACAGCTACCTCAGCCGCGAGCAAGCCGAGCATCTGACCCGCCACGCGGTGATCCGCAACGAGGATGGAACCTTCAGTTGGAAATTCGATCCGCATTTGCACGCATGGCCGCCGGAAAACATCGACGACCGCAGCGTGGAAAAACTATGGGAACGGATCACCTGCCCCGCCCGCCTGATCTATGGCGCCGACAGCTGGGCCTCCAACCCCGAAAAAGACGGCCGGATGGAACACTTCGGCGATAATGTCAGCGTGACCGAATATGAGCGCGCCGGACATTGGGTGCATCACGACAGATTCGATGATTTCATGGCCGAGGTGAAGGCGTTTATTGGGTGAGGAGATTGGGCTCCGAATGACTGCTAACGCCCCAATTGCGGACATTCATTCGGAGCAGCAAGTCACTTAAAACCCTTTTCTGCGCCACCAATCCCAAATTGATAAAAGTTCGGGAGACTGGCACTGATAATCTCCATGGCAGCACTCCCAACTTCTCTTGATCTGCTTCAACGCGCAGGGCCCGAAGGAATGGCGTGAGAGCCCGGAGGAAGAGTTGGATGCCCGCTATGAAACTTGCAGCGGACAGCCCCCGCCCCCCGGGGGCACCTACGTCAATCAGATTGAATGAAGAGAGTGATTTTTCAATAGATAGAGAGGTTTAAAAGGGAATTCGAGCGGTTGACAATGTGTCGTCTTCGTCAACGATCCGTCAACCGGATACCGCGCACCTCCCCGCGCCGAAAGTCAAATCCCGCGCGAGATCACTTCTTTCATAATCTCATTCGTGCCGCCGAATATGCGGGTTACGCGGGCGTCTCTCCAAAGCCTCGCGACAAGATATTCGTTCATATAGCCTGCGCCGCCGTGCAATTGCAGCGCCTCGTCGCAAATGCGGCCTTGCAAATCAGTGTGCCACAATTTGGCCGAGGACGCCTCTTCCGTGGTTAGCTCGCCCGCGAGGTGTTTTTTCAAGGCCCAATCGAGATGCGCCCAGCCGACTTGCAGCTGGGTCTTCATGTCTGCGAGGGTGAATTTGGTGTTCTGGAATTCAAACACTGTCTGGCCAAAGGCTTTTCGGTCTTTGGTGAAGCTGACCGCCTCGTCAAAGGCGCGCTGCGAACTGGCCTGCGCGCCGATTGCGATGGAGAGGCGTTCTTGAGGAAGCTCTTCCATCAGGTGAATAAATCCGCGCCCTTCACTGCCGAGCAGATTTTCCTTCGGCACGCGGACATCGTTGAAAAACAGCTCGGACGTGTCGGCCGAATGTTGGCCGACCTTATCGAGATTGCGCCCGCGTTCAAAACCGGGCGTGCCCGCATCGACTAGGATCAGCGATGTGCCCTTTGCGCCCTGCGTCGGATCGGTCTTTGCCACCACGATCACCACATCGGCATTTTGGCCGTTGGTGATATAGGTTTTGGACCCGTTGATGATGTAATCGCCGCCATCTTCCTTGGCGCTGGTTCGCACGCCTTGCAGGTCCGATCCCGCGCCCGGTTCAGTCATTGCAATTGCGGTGATGATATCGCCGCTGATCATGCCGGGGATGTATTTCGCCTTTTGCTCGTCCGTACCGAGGCGTTCGAAATAGTTGCAGCAAATGTCGTTCTGCAAGGTGAATCCCGCCGCCGAACCGATGTAGCAAAGCTCTTCATTGATAACCGCATTATAACCGAAATCGAGGCCCAGCCCGCCATTTTCCTCGCTAACCGTCGGGCACAGCATGCCCGCTTCGCCCAGTGCTTTCCACGCCGCACGCGGGACGATGCCTTCCGCCTCATGCTGTTCCAGATGCGGGACCATATGGTCGGCGTAAACACGCCGAACGGTGTCGCGGAACATCGCGTGATCTTCATTATACGCCGTGCGGTAGGAGGTATCGAGCATCATCTTATCCTTCGGCCCTTTCGTTCGGTCTGTGTTTCGGTCCTTGGTTCAGGCAATCGTTCCGGCATCGCGCAATGCGGCGCGGCCAGCATCGTCTATTCCCAGCGTTTGCAGAATTTCATCGCTATCATCGCCCGGCATTGGTGCAGCGGCGGGTTTCGCATTTTGCGTGCCGCTGTAACGCGGTGCCGGGGCCGGCTGCATATCGCCCGCGACTTCGATGAATGTTTCCCGCGCGACATTATGCGGGTGTTTTGCCGCCTCGCTCATTGTCAAAACCGGAGCATAACAAACGTCAGTATGTTCCATGATTGCATCCCATTCGTCGCGGGATTTGGTTTTGAACAATGCTGTCAGCCTATCCTTACGCTCCGGCCATTTCGAACGGTCATGCTGGGCATCAAAATCGGCATCATCTTCCAGCCCGGCCAAACGGCGAAGTTCCGCATAGAATTGCGGTTCAATGCTGCCAATCGAAACGAATTTCCCGTCCGATGTTTCATAAGTGTCATAGAAAGGCGCTGCTGTATCGAGCATATTTGCGCCCTGTTCTTCCGACCAGACACCGATATTTTTCATGCCGTGTATCATGCCCATCAACGCGGCCGTGCCGTCTGTCATGGCGCAATCGATGACCTGTCCTTCCCCGCCGCGCGCGACATTGAGCAGCGCCGAAGACATGCCGAATGCCAACATCATCCCGCCGCCGCCGAAATCGCCGACCATATTGATCGGCGGTGTCGGCTTTTCACCCTTTCGACCGAAATGGGCCAACGCACCGGCCAAGGCGATATAATTGATGTCATGACCCGCAGCCTGCGCATAAGTGCCCGTCTGCCCCCAGCCCGTCATCCGGCCATAGACCAGTTTCGGATTGTCTTTGAACAATTCATCCGGGCCAAGCCCCAACCGCTCCATCACACCGGGGCGAAAGCCTTCGACTATACCATCAGCACCGGCGCAAAGTTTACGGGCCAAGGCAACGCCTTCTGCCGATTTGAGGTTAATCGCAATGCTTTTGCGCCCCCGCGCCAGTACATCTTTGGTGCTGAGCGGCGTAGAGCCGCCCCGCCCGCCAGAAGCGCGGTCGATACGAATGACTTCCGCCCCGTGATCGGCCAGCATCATCCCGCAGAATGGACCGGGACCGATCCCTGCAAATTCGACAATACGTATTCCGCTGAGAGGACCAGCCATGGCGATTATTTTCCTTTCCAGTTCGGGGCGCGCTTTTCTGCAAAGGCGAGCGATCCTTCGCGCGCATCTTCGGATGTGAACACTTGAGGCAGCAGCTTGGCCTGCTCTGCATAGCGTTCGTCAAGCGGCCATCCGCGCGATTCAACCACGATCTGCTTGGAAATTTTCACAGCCAGCGGGCCGTTCTTCGTAATGGCGTTGGCCAGCTCAATCGCCGCATCAAGCGCAGCCCCGTCCGTTACACGGTTGACCAGACCCAGCTCGTAAGCGCGCGCCGTATCAATAAAATCGCCCGTCAGCGCCAGTTCCATGGCCACTTTAGGGGAAATCAGATCGGGCAATTTCATCAGTCCGCCAGCCGCAGCGGCAAGACCGCGCTTTGCCTCTGGAATGCCGAATTTCGCCTTGTCATTTGCCACGATCATGTCGCACGCAATCATCAGTTCCATCCCGCCTGCAAGCGCGTAACCTTCAACCGCTGCAATCAGCGGTTTGGCTGGACCTTTTTCGGTCAATCCGCCAAACCCGCGCCCGGGAACAGAGGGGCTTTCCCCTTTCAGAAAGCCTTTCAGATCCATGCCTGAACAGAATGTCCCGCCAGCACCAGTCAGAATGCCTACGCGCAGATCATCGCTTTCATCCAAATGATCCAAGGCCGCCGCAATCGCCTCTGACGCGGCCTTTGTCATCGCGTTTTTGGCTTCGGGACGGTTGATCGTGATAATCAGGATTCCGTCTTGTTCTTGCGTCAGCACTTCCTGGGTCATTGCTCTCTCCGGTTGCTTAGGGAATCTACGGCAGCTGGGCTATTGCCGCCGCCTCTTTGCTGACTTATATAACTAGGTGAACCAGCTTGTCCACGTTCGCCGAAACTGAAATTTTACGTCTGGAAGGAACCAACTCATGGCCGAAGCCTATATCATCGACGCAGTCCGAACCCCCCGCGGGATTGGCAAAGTTGGTAAGGGTGCGCTGGCGGAAGAACATCCGCAACATCTCGCCGCCACCGTTCTGAAAGCGATCAAAGATCGCAACAGCCTTGATACGTCGACGGTCGATGATGTGATCTGGTCAACTTCCACGCAAGACGGCAAGCAGGCGGGCGATATGGGCCGTATGGCTGCGCTTGATGCAGGATACGACATCACGTCCAGCGGGACCACGCTGGACCGGTTTTGCGGCGGCGGTATCACCACGGTGAATTTCGCTGCGGCGCAGATTATGTCCGGCATGGAAGATTGTGTGGTCGCTGGCGGCACCGAAATGATGAGCCTGACCGCCCAAATGGCGAAAGAGAAAATGGCTGCGGGCCTCAAACCGCCCATGATGGGCAGCTACAACGAGCGTTTGCAGAAAGTTCACCCGCAATCGCATCAGGGCATTTGCGGTGACGCGATTGCATCGATCGAAGGCTATAGCCGCGAAGATCTGGACGAAGTCGGCTATCGCAGCCAGCAGCGCGCTGACGCTGCGATCAAAGCGGGCCATTTCGAAAAAAGCGTGGTGCCCGTTGTTGGCGATGACGGCTCTGTCATTCTCGACAAGGATGAATATCCCCGTCCCCAGACCACCCGCGAAGGTCTTGCCGGATTAGAGCCGGCCTTCACCAAGATCGCCAATGTTCCGCTGGACGCAAGCGGCACGACATTTGCCGGTCTGGTGAAACAGAAATATCCTGACCTTGAGATCAAACATTTTCACCATGCGGGCAACAGTTCCGGCGTGGTTGACGGCGCGGCCGGCATCCTTGTCACTTCCGAAGATTACGCCAAGAAAAACGGCCTAAAGCCGCGCGCGCGCATCGTTGCCACGGCCAATATGGGTGATGATCCCACGCTGATGCTGAATGCCCCGGTTCCCGCCGCGAAAAAGGTTCTGGCCAAAGCAGGCCTGACCAAAGACGATATCGACCTGTGGGAAATTAACGAGGCATTTGCAGTCGTCGCGCATAAATTTGTCACAGATCTCGGCCTCAGTTGGGACAATGTGAACGTCAATGGCGGTTCGATTGCGCTCGGTCACCCGATTGGTGCAACCGGCTCCATCCTTATCGGCACGATCCTCGACGAGCTGGAGCGGACCGGAGGCCGTTATGGCCTCGTCACAATGTGTGCCGCTGGCGGCATGGCCCCGGCGATCATTATCGAGCGCGTCGAAGACTTCGTGTGATCTGATTGATTGTGCAAAACGGGCGCGGGGCTAACGTCCCGTGCCCACCAGCGCAAACGGCGCCCATGCCGACGGGTGCGCCCATCCGGCATGCGTCCCATCTGCTGTCCGGTCATCGCGAACAGATTGCATCGCCCGTTTAAATGCCTCTGCACGGCTTAGCGACGGATTGTTTTCGATCAATCGTATCGTTCGCACAGTCAATTGTGCGGCAACATCGTCCCTGACTGGCCAATGAGAAACGAGCAATTCGCGTGCACCGGCATGAAAGAACGCGCGCGCAACACCCGACAAACCATTGGAATAGGCAGTTCCGTCGCTGGCAGCGGTGTTGCAGGCCGACAGGACAACCCAATCAGCATCGATCCGCAATGCTGCAATTTCCGAGGCGGATAGATACCCGTCGTCCATATCGCTACCCGTTTCCGGCGGCGTCAGTACCAACCCCGGTTCGCCAACCTCTGACATTTCGGACGCGAGCAATCCATGTGTCGCAAACACCAGCGTTTCGGCCTCCAACCTGTTGGTCTTCACAGCCGTTTCTGTGGCGCGGTCGGCCAGAAAAAGTGCGCCGGGCTTGGCATCCAACGCTTGCCCGATTGCTTGCAATTCCAGCGCCGTGCCCGGCAAACGGGACATCGCGCGCAATGCGGTGTGATCGGCGACCGAGGATACGGCAAAAGCCCCAGTACTGCGCCCAGCACTGCGCCCAGCACTGCGCCCAGTACTGGGCCCAGCATCCAATTCAGTGCCCAGGCCTGCTCCATGCCCTGCTCCATGCCCTGCTCCATGCCCCGTTCCGCGTCCGCCGCCCCGCACGCTGGGTAGCCCGTCCAATTCGGGATCACCGAACCCCATGAATCGGGGCAATTGGCTGTCAACGCGCGTGTGACTGCGCGACCGCAAGAAACCCAAGGATTGGACCGATGGCAATTGGACCAGAGCAAAATCATCGCCGAACCAATGTGTTTTCCGCAGCGCGTCTGGCTCCGCATCACCGCCAATTGGTTTCCGGCTGACCAAAAGCGAAAAGGGCAGGCTGGTCAGCGAACCGCCCGCCGCAATGAACACATGCTTTTTCCCGGTGATCACCGGCTCAGCCGGTTTGACCAGTTGATTATACATCGCAAATGCGGTCGCCCTGTCAAAAGTTCCATCTGGCGAGCCTTGCCACCGTTCCTGTTCATCAGCGGTCGGTTTAAAATCGGGATTAACATCCCACAACAACCGCCGGACGGCTTGATCAATGCGGGGTTTGCGCCAATCAGGTCTGAACCATTCAATACGCTCACGCGAAACTGCGATCGCATGCGTCGCGTAAGGGCCCGGCAATATTGCGATGATCGCCTCGTCATTATTGAGCAATGATTGCACTGCGGCGATGCTCAATGGTTCCGGCTGCAGGAGATCGAAATAGGCAGGCGCAGCAAGCCTTAGCTGGCGATTTGCGCTCTGTAACAAACCGCGTGATTCCTCTAGCCGCAGACGCAGACTGTTGCGTGCCGTCAAATCGGCATCGTCAATCCTTGCCAGATTGCCTGCGAAACTGTTTTCGAGATCGGATATCTGCGTGAGGAGGCGTTCCCGGTCCTGAACGAGCCTTTCCGCTTCTGGTTTGGAGGAGACAAGGCGCTGTGCCGCACGGCTGGCAATGGCGCTCGTTGCCGGTCCGATCATCGCCTCCTGTATCGATTTGAATGCTATGTCGGACAGATTCGGATCGGCGCCCTGTCCTGTGGCCGCGCGGCGCTGTGCTCTCGCCCATTGAGCTTCTGCAAACAGTGCAAAGACTGCCCAACGTTCAATCTGCTGGAACCGGCCGGCGCTGCCCGCTGACGGTGCCTGCACGGCCAACCTTCTGCGGGCAATTGTATCCGCAACCAATTCCCCCAACGGTCGATGTGCATTATGGGCTTGTTCGGGATCGAACAGCAACACAGCCGCCAGTCCGCCAAGTGTGGACCTGCCCAATTCCGTCTTTTTCAGTCCCGCTTCATCCAGCCTTTCCAACACATAGCTGAAGCCCGACGCCGCCTGCCGGTAATTTCCGCGCATGGCATCCAATGCCGCCAGATTGCTGCCCATCCCCAGCGTGGAGAAATGATCTCGCCCCAAGGTCTGTTCGTAAATCCGGTATGCTTCGGTGCCTAATACCTGCGCCTTGTCGAGCCGCCCTTGATATTGCTGATTGTTGGAAAATGCCTGCAATGCATGAGCCAGATTGAGCGGCCGTCCCGCGGATCTGGCCAGATCAACCGATTCCTCATGCGGTTCTTCAGCGTCAGCAAAGCGCCCTTGATTGTCCAGCGTCGCCGCATAATTTGTCAGGCGCGTGATATGTTCAGCGGCGTCGATCACATCGGCCTGATCACTTTTTTCCAGCACCGCCAACATCATCGCTTCGGATTCCTCTAGCCTGCCTTGGTGGCGAAGATTCGCGGCAAGGTTGCCCACGCGCTGCAATGTCTGGTCACTGCCCGGCCCATGCTCGCTTTCGGTGATCCTCAATGCCTCGCGGTGCAATCGCTCAGCCTCCTTGTGACGGCCCATCCGGTCGAGGAGGTTGGCATAATTCCCGACCGCATTGGCCAGGCCGCTTCCGCGTAATTCCGACGCCGATCGCCGCCGCGCAATGACATCGACAAAAACTGCCTCTGCGGCGGCCAATTGCCCCAAACTGGCAAGGTTGCTGGCTTTGTTGTTAAGTGCCGAAAGGGCGAGCTGGCTGTTTCGTCCGAACACCGCACGGGTCGCCCCAACGGCCACATCGAGTACAGGAGTAGCCTGTTGATGCCGTTCCTGTTCGACCAGAATTTGTCCAAGGTCGTAATTAAGCATGGCGTAATCGGCACCTGATTGCCCGCCGCGTGCTTCTTCCAATGCAATCATCCGGCGCAGATTTGCAATCACCTGTTCGAAATCGCCTTTGGCATAGGCGCGGCGTGTCTCTGCACCCAATTTCTGTAAAATGTCATCGGCCGAACTGGCCGCCCGATCCGATGGCTGCGCCCAAACAGCAGAACCGGACAATGTAATCAGGCCGCATGTCAAAAGCAGCAACGCCATTTGTCTGAACACCGGACATCTCCTTTCCCGCCGCTTCAGACTATCGCGGCGCGCGCTGCAAAGCAAAACCGCGCCCAGTCCTACAGAAAGATTGGACGGAACAATCGCTCTGCTCCAAGCTGCGGCAAATCGCCACCTGTTAAAGGAAACCCGCCGCCATGAAGAAGCGTCACATCCTATCCGGTATCCTTGCTGCCTTGATGGTCGGCGCCGCTACGGCGGCCTATATCGCAAGCCCGACTTTATATTCAGGAAACCCCGGCGAAGCGCCCGAACTGGGCCGGACCGGCGATCATGCCATTGGCACCGCCACCCGCAATTTTCACTTGCCCGATCGCACAAGTATCAGCGGTATCGGCGCGCTGACCGGCAGTGTGGAAAGGGGCGACAGGCAGCTAATGGTCCGGTTCTGGTATCCATCTGATCCGAACGCGGAAACCACCGGCCCTGCACGGTATTCACACACTCTAACGCCGACCAGCCAACCCGACGTCGAAATTGTGAGCCAAGGCATCGCCTTGCCCGATGCAGAGCCGCTGTCGGGCGGGAAATTTCCGCTGATCATCATGTCGCACGGCTTTAACGGGTGGGACACGCAGTTCAGCAATCTGGGCGAACATATTGCATCGCGCGGCTATGTCGTTGCCTCGATCAACCATGCCGATGCGCCCATCGACGGCGTGACCGATTTTCTCGTCTCATTCCTGAACGTCCTGACCGACCGGACACAGGACCAACAACAGATTCTTGCCCAGATCATCGCCGGGGCAGGCGATGGAACGGTGCCCGCCGCATCGCTGATCGATACCGAAACCATCGGCCTGCTGGGATATTCCATGGGCGGATATGGCGCATTGGCGAGCGCGGGCGCACCGTATGATTTCGCCAAGGATCCGCTTTCAAACTTGCCAGCCGCCGCGCAAGAACAGCTCCGCGCAGCAACGCAGCAACCCGCCCCGATCAAGGCGCTCGTTACATTTGCACCGTGGGGCGGGCAGCCCGATAATCGCGCTTGGTCGGCAGAATCATTGGCCAAGATCAATGTCCCCACACTGATCGTTGCGGGCAGCGAGGATGATGTCGTCAATTACAAAGACGGCGTAAGATGGCTGTTTGACAATCTGACCGGCGCGGACCGACACTTGCTCGTTTTCCGCGAAGCACGGCACAATATTGTTGGCAACAAATTTGAATTGCCCGCGGACAGCAGTTTCACCGCCATCGAATATCTTAACGAACCCGTCTGGCGCAGCGACCGGCTTAACGCCATCAACCGGCATTTCGTCACGGCCTTTTTCGACTGGAAGCTAAAAGGAGAGGAGGCAAAAAGCGCCTATCTCAACGTCCCGACATCGGATTCCAACGCAAGCGAGTGGCAAGTCGGCTTTGGCGATCAATTAAATGGCGAATTTGCAGGTGCAGATGAAACCGATCATTGGCGCGGATTTCAGCGCCGCTGGGCGGTTGGGTTAGAATTATATTCCGCCAATAAGGGCAGTCAGAAGGACAGCAAATAGAGCTAAACCAAATGCGCCGTGCCCTGCGGGCCAATCTTCACAGTCGCATCGGCCAACGCCTCAATTACCGGCGAATGGTTGACGCAGAGCACCAGTTTTTCCTGTCCAAGAATTTTCAGCCTGCCCAATATTTCGCGCTCCAGATCGGGCTCGACGGCAGACAGCCCCTCATCAATGATCAGCACCGCAGACGGGCGAAGCAAGGCACGCGCCAGGCAAAGCCGCTGCCTTTCACCGCCCGATAGGCGGCTCCCGCCGTCCTGAAGCGCCTGAGACAATCCATCGGGAAGCGATCGGACCAGTTGATCGGCACCCGCCGCCGCCAAAGCATGCCACACGGACGCGGTGTCAGCCTTGCTGTTGGGCCATGTCAGATTTTCCAAAACTGTGCCGTTGAACAAGAACGGTTCCTGCGGCGCAAATGCGACCCGTGTCTGCCATGCCGCCAGATTGTCACCTGACAGCGCCAATTCTCCTGCCCGCACTGTGCCGCTATCGGGAAGATAGAGCCCGGCAATCAATTCAGCGAAAGTTGATTTTCCCGCCCCAGAGCGGCCTGCGAGATGGACCAGCCCCGTTGCGGGCAGACAAAGGTCGTCCACCCTTAGCAGAACGTTACCTTCCCCAGCCTCGTCCAATTCGACGACAGCGTTGGACAGCGTAATCCCCGCAGGTTCAAGCATGAATGGACCGGAAATGCAGCGCCGCCCATCCGCCTGTCCAACTGCCTGTTTTTCCATCAGCTTCATCCGCCGCTGGGCAGAAACGAAGGCAGGCATGGCAAATGCCACCGACTGAAATCCGGCAAGCGATTGAAGCAGGCTTGGCGTAAGGCGGACAACGACAACCACCAGCACCGCGAGTTCTGCGCCCGCAATCCCAATTACCCCAAAACCAACCAGCAAAATTCCAACGGAGGCAATTGCGCCGAACATTTCTACTCCGCGGCGCAAGCGCCCTTGCTGCATTACAAAGGCCGTTTGTATGCCGCGCAGACTGCCAATCGTCGCCGCATATTCCTGTATGAACACATCTTCGGCATGATAAGCTTTGGCCGATTTCAGCCCGTCCAAAAAGGTTGTTGTCACAAAGGCATCCTTTTTATTACCCTTGGTTAGCGATCGCCCGAGCACCCCGCTGTTGCGCGACCAGATTACCGCCACCGCACAGGCAACAATCGCCAGGCCGAGCAGGCTTAACCCGATCGCAAAATTGATCGTAAAGCTAACGATTAGGTAAGAGACAGATAGCGTCGCGGTTATGGCAAGCTTCGCCAGAAAATTGACCGCCACAGCAACCCGCCGCAGATCCACGGTCAACGCATTGAACATTTCCGCCTTGGGCAATCGCCTGACCGCCGGCCAAGAAGCGGAGGCAAAGCTGCTGAACATCTTAATCCGCAAATGATCGACATATCCGTGGGTTAGGCGCACGAGCCGGCGGTCACGATAGACAAGGAACACCCCTCGTAAAGCCATCCAGATCAGGAAAATCACACTCAACAAGATCAACTGTGCAAGCGTCCCTTCCGGGCCGAATGACTCAAGAATATCAGAAAATCGGGCCGCTACGCCGCTATCCGGCCTAGTTTGTGCAAATAAAATTCCTGCCATGGGCAGCAGCATGACCAGCCCCAACCCTTCTACAAAACTGGCAACGGCAACGATTCCAAACGTGAACCACATTCTACTGCCAGAAAATGCGTAAATCGATTTCAGAAGGTCAGGCCAATCTGCCCGCGATAAGGCAGCATTGTCATTCACCGACAAGGTTTTGTGAAATTTCATATCAGCCCCCTTAACGACAAACTCGCGCCCTGACATCTTGCCAAATGACTGATTTTAAGGGAAAAGAGAATAGAGTGTCTGTTGGCAAGCCGAATTTAGATTCGACCCAATTTCAAACATGCCGTTGCCAGACAAACCGCACCCATTGTTACATCGCAGCGCCGCCGCGCCTGCGTGACTATTTTGAGGCCATTGACCGTGATTCAGCGCATCGCCCATCTGTTCCGGTCCGGCAAAACTGCTGTTCCGTCCGCGCCTGAATACCGGCCAGCGCCGAACAATCAGTTGCTGATCGGACAAACTGCGTTGGTTTCGGGTGCAGCAGGGTTGATCGGCAGCGCAATTGTTGCCGAATTGTTGTCCCAAGGCGCTGATGTGACGGCGATCGACTGCGACGGGGCAGGATTGGCCGCATTAGAAAACGCCGCTGGCAGCAGCAGGCTGGCGGCGCAAATTTGCGATCTCACCGATGCCAACCAGATTGCGCGGTTGGATGCCCGAAATTGCGATCTCCTGATACACGCTGCAGGCGTTCAGGTCGAAACCACGGCGCTGGATGATACAGACCTGCAATGGAGCCAATCGCTTGACGCAAATGTCGCAGGGCCAGTGCGGCTCACGCGCAAAATGTTACCTGCACTGATCAGGAACAAGGGCAGCATCATCATGGTCAGTTCAATCCACGCGGCACTTCCATCGCGCTGGGCCAATTACAGTGCGGCAAAGGCAGCGCAGGATGCAACAATGCGCGAATGGTCCATCGACCTCGCGCCCCACGGTGTCCGTGTAAATTCCGTGGCGCCGGGCTGGGTTAGTGCCGTGGTAAAGCCGTCAAAACTGGCATTGCTTCGCCAGCAAACGATCCCGCCAGAATATATCGCCCGCGCTGTAACGGTTTTGGCGAGCGATTATTATTCGCGTTTCACCACGGGCAGCGTTGTATCGGTCGATGCCGGTGCGTCGCATTATAGCGGGCGTGTGCCGTTCGATTTGCCAACGGCTAAGGACGGCTAGATGTTGCGATACGGCTTGATCGGCGCGGGCGGTGTCGGGCAAATTCATGCGCGCTGGGCAGCACGTCATCCGAATGTAGAGTTTTGCGCGATTGCCGATCCGTCTGCGGGCACGGGATTGGCGCTGTCTGCGGGCGCAAAACACTATGCCGATTACCAAAAAATGCTCGATCAGGAACGCTTGGACGCCGTTTCGATTGCCATCCCGCATCACGCGCTCGCCATGGTCGGCGCAAACTGCCTAGCGGCTGGCTGCAATATCCTGATGGAAAAGCCGCTCGCCCGCCATATTGCCGAAGCTGGAAAACTGCTGGAACGCGCCAGCCGCAGCAATTTGCAGGTGGGTGTCTGCTACCAATATCGCAATTTCGCGTCCCCGCGCTCGATCAAGCAAATTATCGATTCCGGCCAGATTGGGGCGGTTCGCCACATCGTATGGACATGGCAGGAACTGCGTCCCGCATCATATTACACCAATACCCCTTGGCGAGGTAGCTGGCAGGGCGCTGGCGGCGGATTGTTGATGAACCAACTGATCCATGATCTCGACCTGATCCGCTGGTTTGCAGGTGATGTTGAAAACGTACAGGCAAGCCTGCTCAATCAGGCACATGATACGCCGATGGAGGATGCCCTGTCTGCCAGCATCCGTTTCCGCAATGGCGCGTTGGCCACAATATCTGCAACACTGAACCAAAGCCGTACGCATAATTACCGTGCAATCATGGGCACAAAGGGCCTGATTGTCCTGCCGGATGCCAAAATGATGGCAAGTGATCCGAATGACACGATATTGATCGGCACTTATGATCAAGGGACAGATGCAGCAATTGCATCCTATGCTGATGATCATCAGCAATCGCAGATTAGGTGGAAAACCATCAACAGCCGTCCGCGAAGCGCCCGGCGTTTTCTTCCCCGTTGGTTGACGCCCCGTGTCAGAAGAATTGCTGATATCATCCGCCCTGCCCGCCATGGTTGGGATCACGGAAATCGCCCGTTGAACGGGCATGGAAAATCGGTCTGGGATTTCCTGGATGCCGTCATAAATGGAACATGTTTGCCCGCCGGAATGTCGGGCGAAAGTGCCTATCGCACTCTGGAAATCGCCAATGCGATGACCTTGTCGGGCATAGAAGCGCAGGCTGTTCAATTCCCGCTTGATCCGGCCCGTTATTCCGCCCTGTTCGAAAAGCTGGTTTCGGGCCAAATCTCTATCGGATCGCAGGGTAATCATGCACCTGCTTAATCTTGTCCGGCGCAGGCTGGCCCGCCTTAAGCCGCCACCGACAATGCCCAAACGGGTCGCCGCGAAACACAGCGCCATGTGGGATCTTGTCGATAAAAATGCCGCGATAGATCGGATCGCATCGGGTTTTGAATTTACGGAAGGGCCGGTCTGGCTGCCATCGCGCGGCGCCCTCTGGTTCAGTGACATTCCCGGCAACACAATGCACGAATGGCGCGGCGGGATCGTTCGAACTATCCGCAAGCCCAGTCGCCACGCCAATGGCAACACGCTGGATTTGAAGGGAAGGTTGCTTACCTGCGAACATTCAGCCCGCCGCATCACCCGCACACAGCACGACGGTGCCTTAACCACGCTGGCCGATAATTGGGAGGGCGCGCGCCTGAACAGCCCCAATGATCTGGTCGTAAAAAGCGACGGAAGCATCTATTTCACCGACCCGCCATTTGGCATTAGACCGCAACAGCAAGAGCTCGAATTTTCAGGCATCTATCGCATCAGCGCAGGCGGTGAACTGTCCCTGCTCGACATTTCCATGCCGCGCCCCAATGGCATTGCCTTTTCTCCCGATGAAAGCCTGCTGTACGTTGACGATTCCCAAAAAAGGGAACTGCGTGTTTTTGATGTTGCAGCCGATGGATCAATCCAAAATGGCAGGCGCTGTTTTGACATGGATGATGGTTCATCCGGCAACCCTGATGGAATGAAACTGGACAAATCGGGCAATCTATTTGTTACCGGGCCAGGCGGAATCTGGGTGTTTTCTCAGGACATGAAACATATCGGCACGATCCAACTGCCCGAACTGCCCTCCAATTGCGCTTGGGGCGAAGACGGACATAGCCTGTTTGTAACCGCCCGCCGTTCGCTTTACCGCATACGATGCCTGACCAGCGGCAGTCTGCTGGCTGGGTGAAGCGGCTACCGCGCAGCCATATGAGTGGTTGGCACACCGGACATCGGCTGGAATTTCAGAAAGTTTGGTGTCCGTCCTGCCCACAGGGGTCCGCCGCATATGGCGTTCAATATCGGCCGAATTTGTACCAAGCCGGCATCATAGCCGGTAACCATATTGGCCCAAATCCAAACCTGTTAGCTGTTCGGTCAGGCGGTTGCTGCGGGCGAAATGATCTCCATTTATCGCTTCTAACTGCGCCCTTGCACGGCCGCGCAACCGGCTGTTGAGGCCAGAGAAACCTCGGCTGGTGGCCATATTCACAATCCGCGCAATCCGCCGATGCACCGACCACGGAAGCCTGCCTTTGCCTTCCTTGGTATCATGCGGCCAAAAATCCACCGCGATGTTGGTCATGCGTTTCAGCACATTGGCCGTTTCATTCAAACCCGCATTCGCGGCAGGTATTTTGTCCCAATCGCGGCGCCAAAAAGCGATTCCGCAAAAGTCGGTTATCTGTTTTACAAAGACGTTGGCATCGCTTTTCAGTAATTCGTAGGGAACCACCAACACGCGGTCCTTGCCGAAGGCCTGATAGTAAGCTTCAATCAGTTCATGATACAAATAGTGGGATCGCTGATCTAAACCGTCTTTCCGGTAGGCGGGCGAGGAATAGCGCCTCAGCGGGAATTTCCCGCCCAATTTGACATATTGGTTATGGGTCGAAAGCTGGGCCGATAATTGCTCGCGAATAACCAGCAGGATTTTGGCCTTGGGTTCCAGCTGTTTCAACCGGGCCATTGTTTCAAGGCGCGTTGACAGCGTGTCCAGTTTTGGACCGGCGTGGCTGGACCGGCCGGCGTAACGTTCACGCGACAAAACCGGAAACTTTCCCGCTTGGCGGGTCTGTTCCCGTGCATTTGTAAAAACTTGATTGGCCGTCTCGGGATCATACGGCAATTCATCGGCAACGGGTATGCCGAACAGTTCCGGATGTTTGGCTGAAATCACCCCGAAAGGCCCATCAGGATCGCCGAACACATGCGCTTGCAGGAAGCTTGATGCAGCCTTGCGAAAGCCAATATGAATCAACATTACCCAACACGCCCGATCATTGCCCAAAGCCGGCCGCAACTATATTTCATAGCCGTATTCAGCAAGGGGAAGATCAGTCAATTGCTGAATTATTCGATTGCTTTCAACATAATAGCTGCCAATCTGATCACTAATGAACTGCCGGTCAGCGCGCAGCATTGATGCGTCCAAACGGCGCGGCGCCATATCTGCGAAACTGTCGATGACGGACCGGAACCGTTTGAACAATGGCTTGTCTACTGGAAACAGCGGCGTGTTTTCACCGCCGGTCCGTTCACGCTGGGCAATGATTTTGTTCGTCCTTGCCAGAATGGCTTTCCCCGCCTGCGAACGTGAACGGTTTATAACCTGCGTGGGAACCAATTCTGTGCGAACGGGCGGCCTTCCGCAATGGTTGGCTATGGCGCTGATAAAGGCGGCGGGCTTCTTGCCCAGCAGTTCAAACGGCAGAACGCATACAGCATCTTTGCCGAATGCGGTTTGATAGGCGGCGATGAGTTCATCATATCGCAATTGTGACCGATAGCGATCCGAACGGGGATCATCCTTCATCCCGACATAATCACGCAACGACATTGTTGCGCCAGTTTTTATCAATTGGTTATGCCGCGAAAGCAGCATGGAGTTTTGCTCGCGAATGACAATCAAAATTCTTGCATCCGGCGCGATCTTGAACAGCCGTTCCATATTCCTGCGGCCGTCAAACCCCTCCCCCGCCATATATCCCGAATAACCCTCGCTCGACAGAACGGGGGTCAGGCCATTTGCACCTGCGGATCGAACCTGACACACCAGCGCGGCGCGGATGTTTTCAGGTAGAAAGTGATGCTCCGGCGCATTCCTCACTTCGTTCAGGAAAAACTGCGGATCTTCTATCTTTGCAAAACCCAAATCGGGGTTACAAAAAATCGCCTTTTGCAAATATGTCGAGGCCGTTTTCATATAGCCAATATGGATCAGCAATCCCCGTTCGCTTTTCACAAGGCGGCGCATCATTCGGCATCCTTGTGGTGGAGAGCGAAACCGCGTGAAACATTACCCCTGTCCGGCACCGGCGCTAGGCCTTGCTTCATCCGGCGGTTGATCGGCCAATAATAAGCAAAATCCAGGCGAAACTTGTGAAAAACCATAAACATTCGCCAGAGTATCTTTACGAAACGAAACCGAGCCTCTATCCGCGCTTGACCTAAAAACCTACATAATTTCAAGAGCCTGCGTCTGCCCTGCGGGCACCACGCTTCAACAATGCGGAGCTATCTGAATGACCGATCCCGTCTTTCGAATCAATCCTGAAGGATTGGTGCACGATTCAATAGGCGGGGAGGCGATCGTGCTCAGCATGAGCTCAGGCACCTATTACAATCTGTCGGGAACAGCTGCCGACATTTGGGGCTTGTTGGCCAAAGGTGGGCGATTGAGCCAATTCCATGCTTTGCTTGAAAGCCGCTATGGCGCTCAGCCCAAAATGGCCGATGATGTACAAAACTTCGTCCAAACACTCGAAGATGACGGGTTGGTAATCCGGGCGGAAGACAGCAGCGAAGAACTTTCGGGCAAATTCGATGCGGCGGCGCAATCATGGGCGCCGCCCGAGCTAACAGCCTATGAAGATTTGCAGGATCTGCTGACAATAGATCCGATCCATGATGTGGATGACAGCGGCTGGCCAAATGCCAAGCCGGGCTGACTCAACCGCCGAATTTTTTCGTGCAATCAAGGGTCAGTTTTCTGCCGCATCAAACGCAGCAGGCATTGTTGATCATGCGGTAAAGGTCGGCGGCCAGATTTTTCGCCTTGAATTTGCCGGTCCTGCGCTGGTTGACCGGATTGTTCCGGCCTTGTCGCATCACCTGATTACCGCTGACCCGAATGGCAATTCTCCCGATTTGACCATCCGTATTTGGGATGCCGCCAGCACCGGCATCGGCGCACCCGCAATGCCGTGGAACCACGATCAGTTTGCTTCACGCCGCGAAGTTTCGGGAACCAATGGCGGCGGCTACCGCGCGGCATATGATCTTTATTGCGGGGTGCTTTCAATCGTCTCCATCAAAGATAATTGCGCCTATTGGTGGATCGGCGACAGTGAAAAATTGCCGCTTTATGAAAGCGCCGCGCCTTTGCGCGAGATATTGCAAGCTTGGTTTGATCATAAGGGCGGAATATTTGTCCATGCCGCCGCGATTGGCAATGAGGACGGCGCGGTCCTGCTGGTTGGCAAGGGCGGATCGGGCAAAACCACCACCGCTATTGCCTGTGCCGACACAGATTTGCGTCTGCTGGGCGAAGATTACTGCTTAGTGACGGGCTTTGGCCAGCCGCAGGCGCACGCGCACAGCCTGTATTGCAGCGCAAAGTTGACCGATCACAGCCTCGATCTGCTGCCGCACCTTAAACCCCTTGTAATCAACGATGACCGAAAGGACCGAGACGGCAAAGCCATTGTGATGTTTGGACAGCATTTTCCGATGCTGTCCCATGCACCGGTTAAGGCAATTGTGCTGCCGACCCGCACCGATTCAGATCGCATGAAACTGATTGCCGCATCACCAACTGACGCGCTGATGGCCCTTGCCCCCAGCACCATTTTGCAATTGTCCGGCCAGGCACAATCCGCACTTGGCCATATGAAGCAATTGGTTGAAAAAATTCCCGCTTACAGGCTGGAACTTGGCAAGCGCCCCCGCGATGCGGCGGAACATCTACGCAGGCTGGTCACAGGTCGGTCATGAACGGTTGGCAGGTTTCCGTGATCATTCCCGTCTATTGCGGGGAAGAATTCATCGCCGATGCGCTGGCCAGTATCGCGGCGCAAACGGTTCCGGTGCGTGAAATTATAGTCATCGATGATGGTTCGACCGACAAAACCGCAGAGATCGTCAAACAATATCCAGCTGACAATTGGCCAGCTGGCATTCGATATATTTATCAAGAGAACCGTGGGCCGCACCATGCCCGAAATCACGGGCTCCAACTGGCGGCGGGCAATGCGATTGCATTTCTCGACGCTGATGACACTTGGCGGCCCGGCAAGCTGGCGGATCAATTGCCAAAATTGGACAATGCCGATGTTGTGATTGGGCGCACTGTCATAATGGACGCCACCGGTGGCGTTCCATTTGTCCTCCCCAGCCTGTGCTGCGCGCTGTTCCGCAAAAGCGCATTCGACCGGATTGGGCATTTCGATCCCGATCTGGAATTTTCGGACGATATGGATTGGTATTTGCGCGCCCGCGAAAACGGTCTTGGGATAAAACTACACGGCGATGTTGTGCTGGAGCATCGGCGCCACGGTGCAAATCTAACCAGAGATACAGATAGAAAACAGCGGTTCCACCTGCTGATGTTGCATAAATCCATCATGCGGAGACGCGAAAAAATCGCTGCCAGCGCGCCGCAATTGCCCTGTTTCAATCAGCGGGAATCGCGCAAAGCATCATGAAAATTCTCTATCTGACAGAGCGTTTTGCCCCTTTCGTCGGCGGCATAGAAACGATGAGCATGCACTTACTATCGGCGCTCAAAAATGCTGGCCATGAATTGCACATTGTAACCTCCCAATGTGCCATTCCAATGAAAGACAAGGATGATTGGCAGGGGATCGCACTGACCCGTCTGCCAATGCTGACCTCGCTCTCCAACCGAGACGTCAGGGGCATTCTGCAAACCCGCGCTGACATGCGGGCGATCAAGCAGGAATTTCAGCCGGATATCGTCCACATCCAGTTCAGCGGCCCATCTGGCATGTTCCATTGGGACACGCAGGATGGCGGTAAAATTCCCACGCTGGTTACTGTCCATTCGGTTGCGGGACAGGTGATCAATGATCGTTCGCTTTACCTCGATACGCTCCGCAAAGCTGATTGGGCGGCGCCGGTATCGCGGCATATGCTCGATTGGACCCTGCAATATGCGCCGGAAATCGCAGACCGATCGAGCGTCGTCTATAATGGCATTCCCGGCGATGAATTGCCCGCCGAACCACGCCCGTTGGCATTCGACCCGCCAACCATTCTTTGGATCGGCCGGATGGTCGATTGGAAACGTGCCGACCGGCTGATTGATGCTTTTGCTTTGCTTGCCAAAAGCGATGACCAAACCCGCCTTTGCCTCGCCGGAGACGGACCTGATCGAAAGCGGTTGGAAGCAAGGGTCACACAGCACCGTTTATCCGGACGGGTCGATTTTACAGGTTGGATCGACGCAGAAAAACGCAGCAAAATGCTCGGACGATCCACGATGGTGGTAATCCCATCAGATCCGATGGAAAACCTTCCCATGGTTGCACTGGAAACGGCGGGCCACGGCAGGCCGATCATCGGATCGCGCGTTTCCGGTCTGCCCGAAATTGTCGAAGATGGCCGCACGGGTGTGCTGCTGGATGATCCCAACCCAATGCCGCTTGTACAGGCAATCGCAGACCTTCTGGACAATCCGGGGAAAGCCGCTGAAATGGGCCGCGCAGCGTCTGACATTGTGCGCAGCCGGTTCACCAGCCAACGCATGGTTGCGGATTATATCACCCTGTATGAACGGCTGATACATAGTGCCGGTTAGCGTGATTATTCCCGTCCATAATTGCGCCAAGTTTCTGGCAAGCGCAATCGACAGCGCTCTCAGCCAAACCGCTGCGCCATATGAAATTATCGTTGTGGATGACGGCTCCACCGATGGCAGCGGAGAGATCGCAGCCCGATACGGCGCGAAGGTTAAATTGGTCAGGCAGGAAAATAGCGGTCCTGCAAAAGCCCGAAATTGCGGCGTTGCAAAGGCCGCAGGTGCCGTTCTGGCATTTCTGGATGCCGATGATCTTTGGCACCCGCAAAAACTAGAAAGGCAGATCAATGCTCTTGCAACAAGCGATCTGGTTTTCTGTACCATCACCAAATTCTTCAGCGACGATTGCCCCCCTGAAATGCGCGGAAATTCATCCGAGCGCGATCAGCAGGGTTTTTTACCCAGCGCACTGGTCTGCAGGGCCAGCACTTTCGATCAGGTCGGGCCATTCGACGAAAGCCTGAAATCGGGGGAATTTGTCGATTGGCTGGCCCGCGCACGCACCCAGGATTTTACCGAGAAGCATCTGGAAAACAGGTTGGTGAAACGGCGCATCCACGGCGGCAATATGACCCGCGATGCCAATTTGATGCAGGAATATTTGAAAGTCATCAGGCGCAATATAGAACGCAGAAAACACCCATGAGCAGCGCGAATTGCTCCGATGGAAGCCCCCCGAACGGAAAAAGCCTGCGAAACAAGCGCCCCATTCGCTTTCTGTTCGACGAAATTCCCGCTTATCTGAACGGATTTGGTGCGAAGCCGCGCCCCGGCTGCATCATCTTTGCGCAAGGGCGCACAGGGACCTGGCTGCTCCATTCGCTGCTAAACCAACATCCTCACCTGCATTTTGGCAAAGAGGTGTTGCAGTCACCGGTTTTTGCGCCGCATCGATATGTGCGGGGCATTGCCAAGGCTGTGTCGCCCGCGCTTTATGGCTGCCACATCCAGATCAACCAATTGATCAACACACAGCGCCTCGATCCGGCTGGTTTTTTGCACAAATTTGCAAGCAATGGATGGAAGATCATCTATCTGCGGCGCCGCGATATTGTTCAGCAAAGCATCTCGGCGATTCTGGCTGTTCAGCGCGGGATTTGGGTGTCGCGCAATCCTGACGCTGCCCTGCAATCACCAATAGTGATTGATATTCCGCGGGTCATCGCGCGTGTTAAGCGGCGGCAGCTCCACCTGGCACTGGAAGCAGAGATACTGGCATCGCTGGACCATTTGGCACTGACTTACGAACAATATCTGCAACAGCCCGCATCGCATCAGCAGACCGCCGACAGGATTTTCGATTTTCTGGACGTCAAATCGGTGCCGGTAACAGCGGCCACACACCCCACCACCCCCAACAAGTTGAAGTGCGTAATCGCGAATTATGCACCGTTGATGGAACGGATTTCACGCGAGTTCCCCGATTATGTTTAAACATATGTTTGAAAAGGCAAAAATGCGCGGTTTCCTTGCATTGCCGATGCAAGCCGAAAGGTTGACGGCAGAGGATATTTGCATCCTTCAACTCGCGCTGGGCGATGGCGAAATTCAGGAACAGGCTTGGAGAAAGTGGCAAACCATTGCCGATTTTGACGCGCTTACCACAGGCTCAATCCTGATACCGGCGGCATATTTTCACACCGCCCAATACCGCAGCGGGGGCCCTGCCGAACGCATGCGGGGCGCATACCGCAAGAATTGGCTGCTCACCAAATTGCTGCAGGAACGGCTGATGCCGCTTGTCTGCGACATCGCCGAAGCCCAAATCCCATGCGTGCTGGGTGATGATGTGCCGCTCGCCTTCGAATATTTTGCCGTTCCCAGCGCAAGACCCGTTTTCGAAATAACCCTTTATTGCAGCGCCCCCGCGCAAGCGAAATTGGCGCAATTTCTGATCCAACGCGGCCTCAAACCGGCACGCAGTTACGGATGGCAATTGACCGATCAGGCGATTGTTCGCCCGCGTATTTTTGATCTTTCACAGATGCCCGGCGGGCTGACCGATTCCGCCAGCCTGCCATTGCCGATACTTGGCGCAGCAGCACAATTGTGCTGCACTTTCCGCGCTGCGCGCCCTCATCCGTTGATGCGATTTCTGGATATGGGAATGGTTTTGCGCGCCCACAGCAAAAATATCGACTGGGCAGAAATTGGCGGCTGGATCTCGCAGCAGGGCAAGGTCGCCAATTTTCGCCAACTACTGCGATTCTATGCCAACACGATTGGCCTTGATTTGCCCGCCCAAACGCATGCGTTGATGGAAAGTTGCAGCGGCATGTCTGCACATTCCAAACTGGCCCGGCAGTTGCGGTCGACTGCGGCAAATCTGCGCCAAAACCTTACCTTGCGTTGACCGGACAGAGAGCAATTTCCGATGGATGAACAGGCCGAACTCAAGCTTCCAATCGAGCTTATCCTCGATATGCTGCTGCGTCCCGAAACTGTACCGCAGAGCCGGATTGATGTCATTGATCAGCCAACATGGTCGCTGATTGTCAGGCGTTTACGCGCGCATCGTGCGCTGCCTTACCTCCATTTTGCGCTCACCGAAAAAACCCAAAGAATTCTGCCGCCAAAAATCCTGCAGATGCTAACAATATCAGCCCGTCTATGGGGCGCGCGGCAACTTATGCTGGGCCGCGAATGTCTGATCATGCATCAGGCGCTTGCCGCAAAGAACATACCGCATCTTTTTTTGAAAGGCACACCGCTTGCCTTCGGGGCCTATGCAAACGCACGGCTGCGCCCAGCGCAGGACGTCGATATTCTGGTGTACGAAAAAGACGTCTATGCGGCGCGCGACTGTGTGATTGAACAGGGCGGGACACCGATCGATGTCTATCAGGATGTTCCGCCAGAACTGAATCCTGATGCCAAGCATCTGGCGCCGATCTGGTCACCCAACCGGATACTCCCTGTCGAGCTGCATGTGCGTATTTTCAAGCGGTTTGCCGAACATGCCTCACCGGAAATGGAAGGTTTCGCAGCGGGCCTTTGGGACAATGTAACGACTTTTCCGGTGTCCGATGCGCTGCTGCCAACCCCGGGCGGGCAGGATATGGCGCTGCATCTGATTTCTCATTCGGTTTATGAAAATTTCTTTTCTAACGGGCCATTGTTCCTGATTGATCTGCAACGGTTAATTGAAAGCGGGCTGGTCGATCCACTTGCCCTGCACAATCGCGCTTGTCAGATGGGAATGGGCCATGGCTGCGCCTTGGCACTGAAGATGCTGGGCCGTCCGATTGGCGGTGACACAGTGACAGATCAAATGGTCACCGCAGTTTCGCATCTGATGTTGCAAAACACAGCCAAGGATACAAAGCCGCTCAATCTTGTCCGGTCATTCCAAATCGGCGGCCTTAGGGCTGTTCCTGCGTTGCTTGGGAAAATTGCCCCCAAGAAATCGCACATGATCTTTCTGCGGCGTGAGGCCGGTGCCGTGGGCGGCAAGGATTGGAGCTATCTTCGGCTGTGGTTCGCAATGTTGAGAAATCACGCCAGCAATTTGAAAACCCTAATTCGCAGCGGCAAAGGGCGGTCTGCAGCCCGGCGGCTGATTACAGTCAAAAGCTGGTTGGGCGCGGAATAGCTTCCAGACCGGGGGCTATGCTGATGGACCCGCCCTTACGCCATGCCCGATCATCGGATTGGAACCGGGCATTTTTGGCGCTTGCAGCAAGCGTTTGCTCGACTTTCGCTGCTGCTGGTGCGAATGATGCGGTATTATTGACCAAGCCAATTAACGGAGAATGCGATGCCCGGCATTGATCAAACCCGCGAATTTCACCCGCTCAATATTGCGGTGCTGACCGTTTCGGACACCCGTACACAGGCCGATGACACGTCGGGCGGATTTCTGGTAGATTCGCTGGTGGACGCGGGGCACAAATTGGCGGGCCGCGCCATCGTCCGCGATGATGTGGATGCGATTGCCGCACAGGTCGGCAATTGGGCCAAGGATGATGCGGTTGACGTAATTCTGACAACGGGCGGCACAGGCTTCTCACCGCGCGACGTTACGCCAGAGGCGGTCAAACCGCTGTTCCGGCGTGAGATGGACGGGTTTTCTATACTGTTCCACATGGCCAGCCATGACACAGTTGGCCTGTCGACGCTGCAATCGCGCGCCTTTGCCGGCCAAATTGGTGACAGTTTTGTATTTTGCCTGCCCGGATCGACGGGCGCTTGCCGCGATGGTTGGACGCGGATTTTGCAAGACGAGCTAGACAGCCGCTATCGCCCCTGTTCGCTGCCCGGGCAAATCCCCCGGCTGCGCGAGCAATGCGCGTGATCAGTTTTGACGAGGCGTTCAAGCTAGCCTGTGCGGCCGCCCCGCCGCTGGGTCCAGAAACCATCGCGCTGGCCGAAGCCCATGGCCGCGTTTTGGCAGAGCAGGTGACAGCCGGGGTCAGTTCACCGCCATGCGATATGTCTGCAATGGATGGTTATGCCGTTCGCGAAGCCGATCTGGGTTCGCTGCCAGCCCGTTTGCACATTACCAGCGAAATCTTTGCCGGTTCGGCCAATCCCGGCGCAATTGATCAAGGCGAATGCGCGCGGATATTCACCGGCGCGCCGGTTCCCAAAGGGGCTGACCGCGTGATTGTGCAAGAAGTGGCCGAACGGGACGGAGATTACGCACAATTTTCAAAACCGCTCTCCAACAATTCCAATATCCGCAAATGCGGGAATGACTTTGGCGCTGGCGATATTCTGCTGAAGGCAGGGCGAAAGCTGGATTACCGCGCATTGGTCGCGGCAGCGGGCGGCGATGTTGCAAAGCTGACCTGTTGGCGCAAACCACGCGTAGCCTTGCTCGCCACAGGAGATGAATTGGCGGAGCCGGGCACAGCGCGGCACAATGCCGGAACAATACCCGAAAGCATTTCTGTTGGGATCGCTGCGATGGTGCGCGAATTTGGCGGACAGATTGTCAGCCAATCGCAGCTGCCAGACGATCTTGACCAGATGGAGCGGGCCGCCACCAGCGCTGTTGAGTATGCTGATCTTGTGATAACCACGGGCGGTGCATCTGTCGGCGATCGCGATTTTGCCAAACAGATGTTCGCGCCCGCCGGATTGGAAATGATCTTTACAAAAGTTGCGATAAAGCCAGGCAAGCCCGTCTGGCTTGGCCGTGCCATGGGCAAGCTGGTTCTGGGGCTGCCGGGCAACCCGACATCGGCAATGGTGACTGGCCGATTGTTTCTGGCCGCTTTGATAACCGGCCTTGCGGGCGCAGACCCACTGGCCAGCCTGCCATGGCGCGGTGCCGAAATCGCATCCAGCCTTCCAGCCGCCGGAGATCGCGAGACATTTGTGCGCGCATCGCTGGACGCGCAGGGACGTGCCGTGCCGCTGGGCAATCAGTTCAGCAGCGCGCAACACGCGCTCGCTAATGCGGATCTGCTCCTCAGGCGTCCCGCAGGTTTGGGGCCGCTTGAGGCGGGCGAAATTGTCCCGGCAATCAGCTTTTGAATTTGCAGGCTAGGTGAAAATCAGCTTGGTTCCAGCGATCAATAAGACCACGCCCAACCCTTGCAGCAATCGCGATTTGTCCAGCCGCCGCGCGCCCAACCAACTTCCGATCAGCGCACCGGCGGCGGCCATAGCCGCATAAAGCGGCAGTTCGGCGGGCAATGATCCGATGGAGCTATAATTTCCAGCCAGTCCGGCGGCAGAATTGATCAGGATAAAAGCAGCCGCCACGCCCGATGTTTTGCGCGTATCTTCCCACCCCAACAGTATTACCAGCGGGCTTAGGAAAATCCCGCCGCCAGTCCCCGTCAGCCCCGCCAGCAGCCCCAGCCCTGCCCCAACCGGCAATGCGATCCAAAGGCGCGGCGGAGCAACCCTTTGCGATGCGGTTTGGGACGGGCTCCAAAACAGTTTCACCGCGACAAGGATCAGCACGATACCCACCAAAGGCCGGTACAGGTCAGGCGCAATTGGAATGCCGCCGCCCAAATAGGCTGCGGGCGCTGCAGTCACCACAAACATCGCCAACAAGCGCCAGTTGATCTGCCCAGCATGAACATAGCGGATCGTTGCAATGCCCGCCGCGACCAGATTGAGCGCGAGCGCGGTCGGGCGCATCACTTCGGGCGCGACCGCCAACAGCGCCATTATCGCGAGATAGGCCGACGCCCCGCCATGCCCGACCATCGTATAGAGGCAAGCAGCAAGGCCGATCAGCGCGGCGATTATCAGGACGGTTGTCGTCAGGTCCATCCGCTGTCCATGAGCCGACCTATCGGAAAATTACAAGCGTTGGTTGGTGCAGAGGGTTTGGCCGCAGTTTTGGCCGCAGCATCACACCTGCCGTCTACGCTGCTTTGCAGCGTCAATTGCGATGCCCGAAGATTGCTATCCATTTCAGAAACGCCAACTTTTACAGCCGGTCAGGCCAAAAAATGGCGGAGACGGAGGGATTCGAACCCTCGATAGGTTGCCCTATACACGCTTTCCAAGCGAGCGCGATCGACCACTCTGCCACGTCTCCGCATCGCCCGTGGATCAGGCCTTGGGGCCTAAATCGCGGACGAAGCAGCGCCTCTAGCCGCGACAGGGGGCTTTCGCAAGATAGATCGGGGTGGCAGAGTGATCTTATGAAAAAACTTCTCCTGCCAGCACTTGCCGCGATCATGCTGACTTGCCCCGCCGCCGCACAAGAGGCGGAGCCGCAAGGCGCACCATCGCCTAACCAGATTGTCGATGCGGCACCGGCCAGTGAGTGGATGAAAATCCCGGCAGAAGACCTTGTGGTGATGACCCTGGCTCCCGATGTGCGGGGCGATGCAGTGGGCAATGCACAGGGTGATGCGCGCGAGATTATCATCCAGCTCATGCCCGCGCCTTTTTCTCAAGGTTGGGTCAAAAACATCCGCACGCTTGCCCGCGAAGGCTGGTATGACGGCATTACCGTCAACCGCGTGCAGGACAATTACGTCGTCCAATGGGGTGATCCGAATGCAGATAGCACATTGCCCGCAGCGCAGGCCAAACCGCTGCCGGGCGGGCTTAGGATTATGAAACCGGGTAGCTACACCGCCACCATGTGGGCCGTGGGCGAAGAAGACGACAAATTGAAAAGGCCGACCCGTGCGGACGGTTCCTCTTTTGATTTTGAGCGTATTGCGAAAATTTCGATTGAAGCAACCAAAACGGCCAATGCCTCTGAAGGCTGGCATGAACGGGACGGCTATGCCGAATGGGTAGAGTTTTGGAACGGCTGGCCGCTGGCCTATAGCGAAACCGTTTACTGGGTCTCGGAAGACTATGATCGCCGCGATGACCCGCCCGCCCCCGCTGAAACATCCAAATGGTTCAGGCAGGAAGAAAATGAAAAATATTGGCCTGTCCATTGTTACGCAATGGTGGGTGTTGGGCGTGGATATTCGCCTGATACCGGATCGGGAGCCGAGCTTTACACTGTGATAGGACACGCGCCTCGCCACCTTGATCGCAACATCGCATTGGTTGGCAGGATTGTTGAAGGGATGGAACATCTCACCAGCCTCCCGCGTGGATCGGGACCGCTTGGATTCTACACCGACAAAGAAAGTGACAAACGCACGCCGATCCAATCCGTACGTGTCGCCAGTGACTTGCCCGTCGATCAGCAGCCCGCATTTGAGTTTCTTTCAACGAATGGAGAATCTTTCGCCCGTTATCTGGTTGCCCGCGCCAATCGCCGCGACCCGTTCTTTATCACCCCTGCCGGCGGGGCTGACATTTGCAATATCCCCGTGCCGGTGCGGCGCATTGCAGGCGATTGACGATGCGGTTGCCGCAATCGAATTGCCGAAGGGGCTGGGCAACCGATTGTGACGGACGATAGCTCTATCAAATTCACCGTGCCGCTGATCCGCTGGCAGGGTGATCGCGGCACCTATCATCTGGTGTCGATTAAGGGCGCTGATGCTGAAACCATCGCGATGCATGCGCGGATTGATCGGCTGGAATTCGGCAATCGCAGAGGTTTTGGTTCGGTCAAAGTCATGGCCCGCATCGGCGAAACGGAATGGAAAAGCTCGGTATTTCCGCAGGAAAAATCCACCGAATGGATATTGCTTGTCAGCAAAAAAGTGATGAAAGCCGAAGGTTTGGCAATGGATGACGAGGTGGCAGTGGGGCTGGACCTGATCTAAACCCGCTGCATCAGTTCGATACGGTTGCCAAAGGGGTCGCTTATATCGCCGCGCTCATAACCGTTCAGCGGCGTGCCCTCGGTAAATTTCACTCCGGCATCTTTCAACACTTCGCGCATCGCCGCCAGATCATCGACCAACAGGGCCGGATGGGCTTTTTGTGCCGGAACAAAGGGTTCTTCAGTCCCGAGGTGAATGTGCGCGCTGCCGCCGAAGGGTTCGTTGGTAAACCAGCACCCGCCACGCTTTGCCAGATCGGATGGCTTTGACACTTCTGTCAGGCCCAGCACATCGCGGTAAAAGCTGCGCGCCGCCGCCTCTTCGCCGCACGGCATAGCCAGTTGCACATGATCGATTCCGATCACGGCCACGTTAAATCCGTTCAGCCTGTGCCACGGCGTCGCTGGCGCGCAAGGCGCTGAGAATACGCGTCAGATGCGCCAAATCCTGCACTTCCAGATCGACTTCATACACGCCAAATGGATGTTCGGTCTGGGACAATTCCAGCGTGGTGATATTGGCAAGATTCTGCGCGAAAATCCCCGCCATCTCAGCCAGAGCGCCCGGGCGATCATACAATGTTGCGCGCAGCCTGCCGACCGCACCCTTGCTCTTTTTGCCCCATGACAGATCGAGCCAGTCGGCATCGACCCCATTGGCAAGTTTCAGGCAATCGATGGCGTGCACCTCCACCCCTTCACCCCGTTTGCGCAGGCCCACAATCCGGTCGCCGGGCACGGGATGGCAGCATTCGGAAAGCTGGAAGGCAACGCCCGGCGTCAATCCGCGAATGGAAATCGCCTTATCCTGACTGGGCCAGTTGGGGTCTTCCTCCATCTCAGCCGTGCAGCCGGGAACGAGCGCTTCCATCACATCGCTATTTTCAATTTTGGCCGCGCCGATAGCATACATTAAATCATCCGGGCCATCCATCTTAAGCCGTTTTGCGGCTTCTTTGATGGCTTTCTTGCCGATCTTGGCCGGAACATGTGCGGCGATTTCTTCAAACAGCTTTCCGCCAAGCTCCACCACTTCTTCGCGCTCTTTAAGACGCACTGCGCGTTTGATCGCCGCCCGCGCCTTGCCGGTCACGACAAAGCCAAGCCAACTCAATTGCGGGTTGGCCTTTTTGCTTTTGATAATCTCGACCACATCGCCATTGTTAAGCGCGGTCCTGAGCGGCATGTGGCGGCCATTGATTTTCGCGCCCACAGTCTGGTTGCCCAGTTCTGTATGCACCGCAAAGGCAAAATCGGCCGGGGTAGAGCCCTTGGGCAGCTGAAACAGGCCGCCTTTGGGTGTAAAGGCGAAAATCCGGTCCTGATAAATCGCCATGCGGGTGTGTTCGAGCAGCTCTTCCGCATCATGGCTGGCATCGACAATTTCGATCAAATCACGCAGCCAACCTACCTGCCCGTCGGGCTGATCATCCTGTTTATACGCCCAATGCGCGGCCAGCCCGAACTCATTCGTCTGGTGCATGGTGTTGGTACGTATTTGCACCTCCACCCGCATCGAATTTTCATAGATCAACGACGTATGAATGGAACGATAGCCATTGTTCTTGGGGGTCGAGATGTAATCTTTGAATTTGCCCGGAATAAACTGCCAAACCGAATGCAAGATACCCATGGCAGAATAGCAATCGGCAACATTGTCGGTGATGACGCGGAACGCCATAATATCGGTCACTTGCTCGAAAGAAACATGCCGTTCGGCCATCTTTTTCCAGATCGAGAATGGATGCTTTTCACGCCCTGATACTTCGACCTTAAGCCCCGCCTCTGCCAGCGCCTGTTTGATCGCCAGCGCAATGGCATCAACCTGCCCGCCGTCATGCTCGTGAATTTGTTCAAGCCGGCCGGTGATCATCTTGAACGCATCCGGCTCCAGCTGTTCAAATGCGAGAAATTGCATCTCCCGCATATATTCATACATGCCCACACGTTCCGCCAACGGGGCATAAATATCCATCGTCTCTTTGGCGATCCGGCGGCGTTTCTCAGCCTTTTTGATGAAATGTAGCGTCCGCATATTGTGCAAACGGTCAGCCAGCTTAACCAGCAACACACGAATATCTTCAGACATTGCGAGCAGGAATTTGCGCAAATTTTCAGCGGCGCGTTCATCCTCGGGCATGGCTTCGATTTTGGACAGCTTGGTTACCCCGTCCACCAGCCGGGCAACATCGGGTCCAAAATTTTCCTCAACATCCTCAATCGTGGCAAGCGTATCTTCCACCGTATCGTGGAGCAGCGCGGTAATGATCGTATCCTGATCGAGCTGTAGATCGGTCATCAACCCCGCCACTTCCACCGGATGGCTGAAATAGGGATCACCGCTGGCGCGTTTCTGACTGCCGTGTTTCTGGACGGTATAGACATAAGCGCGATTGAGCAGCGCCTCATCGGCGTCAGGGTCGTATTCGAGGACCCGCTCTACAAGTTCATATTGGCGCAGCATCGGGGTGATTGTGAAGCTATTGCCGCTCGATGCAACGCAATTTTTCTAGGGCTGCTATTTAGGCAGCGTTTTGCACCAGCTCATCCACCGTGCCCACCGTTACGGCATGATAGGTGGCGCGGGTGTTGGCGTAGATACGCTTGGCAATCGCCTGACCCCACGGCCCTTCTTCCATCAATGCCTTAAACAATGGCGCAACGAATTTGCGGCGACCCACATTTGCCAGAAAATTCTCGGTCGTGGGGACGGCGGCTTCGTAACGGTTTTGCATCGCCAGTTCGAGCCACAGGAACAATTCTTCATTGTTGCCCGATGCTGACAGTTTGAACGCCTCATCCAGCGCGGCCAGTTCGGCATTGTCCAATTCGCGCGGAATTTTGGCGAGGAACCGCTGGCGCTCGGCAGAGGTCCATTTGCCCCATGCCGCAGCGTCGAGTTCGCGATTGTCGCTGAATGCGCCCGCTGCCTTGTCAACTTCGGCAAATGCCGTCGGGTCCGGTTGGGCGACATTTTCGGGCAGCCCCGTCTCGTAAATCCATTCGCGCAGCCGCAGTTTTTCCGCCTCCGCCTCATCGGCCACGAGATTTTTCTCCATATCGGCCAAAATCATTGCGCTGGTGGCGGGCTGGAATGCGTGATTGTCAAACCATTGCTGAAGCCACGCATCGAACCTTTCGCGCCCGACGATGTTTTCGACCGTGCGGAGGAAGAATGCACCCTTGTCATAAACAATTGCGCTGCCAATCGAATCAACATTGACCGGCTGATGCAGCGCGGTTCCGGGTGCATCACGGCCAACTTCGGCCAGCGTGTCTTCGATCGCGGCAAAGCTAAGTGCCGCTTCCTGATCGGCGCGCTTTTTGCCGTAGATTTCCTCCACAATCCGGTTTTCGAAATAGGAAGTTACACCTTCATTCAGCCAGCTATCGGTCCAATTGGCATTGGTGACCAGATTGCCCGACCAGCTATGCGCCAGTTCATGCGCGATCAGGCCTGTCAGGCTGCGATCGCCCGCGATAAATGTCGGCGTAAGGAAAGTCATGACCGGATTTTCCATCCCGCCATAGGGAAAGCTTGGAGGCAGCACGATCATATCATACCGGCCCCAACGATATTCGCCGTAGAGCGCCTCTGCCGCATCGATCATTGCTTCGGTGTCGGAAAGTTCGGCTGCGGCCGCTTCGATCATTGACGGCTCGCTCCACACGCCGGACCGCGGGCCAAGCTCTTTGAACACAATATCGCCCGCCGCAATCGCGATCAGATAGGGCGCCACAGGCTTGTCCATTTCAAAGGTGAATGCGTGCCGGTCATTGTCCAATATCTCTGGCTCGTCGGCTGACAGGCCGGACATGACCACCGTCAGTTCTTCCGGCGCGACGATCCGCGCCGACCATGTCTGGCGAATGCCCGGACCATCCTGTGTGGGAATCCATGTGCGGTTGAGCGTCGCCTGCCCCTGGCTGAGCAGATAGGGATGCTCTCCGCCTGCGGTTTGTTCAGGGGTCAGCCATTGCAGCGCGGCGGCGTCCTTGGCCGAATAGGCAATGGTGATTTCACGTGCATCACCCATTGTGATCGAAAGCGGCGCGCCTTTGCCATCGACAATTTCGCCCACTTCATACTCAAGCGGCTTCCCCTCTCCATCGGTGATTGAGGCCACGTCATAACCATCATTGTCGAGCACCACCGTGTCCACGCCCGGCTCCGCCAGAATGTCGAGCATCGCGCTGCCTGCAACCATTTGCTGGTCAAAATCCAGTTCCAGATCGAGATCGATATGGGTGACCCGTGCGATTTGCGGCTGGGCAAATGTCTGATCGTCCCGTGCATCCTCGCTGGTCAGTATAGGCGCAACGCGCGGCGCATCGGGATCGCCGCTTTCAGGCGTGCCGCATGATGCGAGTAAAAGCAGGCTAAGCGGGGCGAGAAAGCGCATTATCTTCTCCGGAATTGGGAAATTCGAAACTATGAATGGCAGATGGCGGATCAATCGCCGATGAACAAGTGCCCGTCGATAACGCGCAATGGCGGTGCATCGGGCAAAGCGCCGCATTTCTGCCCTAGCTCGCCGCCGGATTCCAGATCGAATGCGTAACCATGCCAGGGGCATATTACGCGGCCCTTTTCGATTTTGCCTTGGGCAAGCGGTCCGAGCATATGCGGGCAGACAGCCGCATGCGCGATCCATTCGCCATCGTGAAAGCGTACCGCAAAACGGCCTTGTTCAAGATCAACCGAATGCACAGCCTCGCGATCAAGTTCCGTCTCAATACCCAGATCAGTTTTGGAAACAGCAGGCGCGGGATCGGCCAGTTTCCGGTCCAACGCGGATTGGCGTGCGGACATCAACGCCTCATCCTCATCATACAGCGTTTTGTATTGAGCTTGGAGATAGCCAAGGATCATTGCGGCTTGAGCGTCGGTTTCAGGCGCCTGCGGCAGGTAAAAGCGTATATCGATTTCAATGGCGCGCTGGCCCTTGCTGATCGCTTGCGTGTGGATTTGCACGCCCTCGCCAGTCCCCTCCAGCACCGTCGTTGCCCAATAATGGCTGGCCCGATCAACCAGCAATTCCACCACCTGATCGCCGCCGCCGGCCGCGAGCGGAAAATTCGTCTTGCACCGCCAGCCCCACTCGCCCTCGTCAATCAATTCGATGGAGGCAAAGGAAGAAGGATGCACAAACGGGAGATGTTCCCAATCGTAAGCATTCTCCATCATCCGGTTAAGCGATACCGGCAGGGCGCGGGTATAATTGCCCAGAAAGTGAAGGTCGGACGGTGCCAGATGGCTCACGTCCACACAGCCTCGGGAGGCAGGCTCATCAAAATCGCATCGATATTGCCGCCCGTCTTCAGGCCGAACAATGTTCCCCGGTCATAGACCAGATTAAACTCGGCATAGCGGCCGCGCCATTCCAATTGTTGCAGCTTGTCGGCATCAGTGAAGTCGGCCTGCATCCGGCGGCGAACCAGCTTAGGGTAGATGTCGAGGAAGGTTTTCCCGACATCCTGCGTGAAGGCGAAGTTGCGGTCAAAGGCGCCCTCTGTTCCATCGGCATCTTCGCATTCCAGATGATCGTAGAAAATCCCGCCCACGCCGCGGTGGCATTGGCGGTGGGGAATGTAGAAATAATCATCCGCCCATTTCTTGAACTTTTCATAATAGGTCGGGTTGTGGGCAGCACAGGCCGCACGGAATGCTGCGTGGAATTCCGCCGTATCATCCGCATAGGGAATTGGCGGGTTGAGGTCTGCGCCGCCGCCAAACCATGCTTTGCCGGTGGTCAGGAAACGGGTATTCATATGCACGGCGGGAACATGCGGGTTGGCCATATGTGCCACAAGGCTGATGCCGGTTGCGGTAAAGCCGGGATTTTCCGCGCTGGCCCCATTGATGCTGGCCGCAAATTCGGGCGAAAATTTGCCGCGTACGGTTGAAACATTGACACCGACTTTTTCGAACACCTTGCCTTTCATCAGGCCCTGCACGCCGCCGCCGGGATCGTCATTGCCCGCTTCCTGGCGGTCCCACGGGGTGAATGCGAAAGCCGCATCGCTGCCCGCTTCCCGCTCGATAGACTCAAACTCGTTGCAAATTTGCGTGCGAAGGGTTTCGAACCACTCTTTGGCGCGGTTCGTGTGATCGGCCCAATCTGTCATATCATTCATTTCTAACAATCATCTCTCGCACAGCGCCCACCGCCATACTTCGCCCGTCCAATGCAGGAAGGGTGCATAGACTTCGTTGATTTGAATCAAGTTGTAGCATGTCTTGCCAAAGCGCCAAGCCTGCGCCAAATGAAAGCGATGGTTCCCCTTTCGTTCGCCAATCAGGAATTTGCCCTAACGACCTCGGGCGCGCTGTATTGGCCGCACGAATCCGCTTTGCTAGTGGCCGATTTGCATCTGGAAAAGGCGAGCTTTTTTGCCAAGCATGGCCAGATGTTGCCGCCCTATGACAGCCGGGAAACTTTGGCCCGCGTGGCCGATGCAATCCGCGAAACCGGTGCGCGGCGTGTGTTCACTTTGGGCGACAATTTCCACGATAGCGAAGGTTCAGCGCGGCTTGAACCACATGCGGCGGGGATGCTTGCGGCACTGACCCGCGCAGTCGATTGGGTGTGGATCACCGGCAATCATGATGAAGGATCAAACTGGCCCGATATGGAAGCGCGAACCGGCGGTTCGATTGCCGAGGAATTGCAAGTTGCGGGCATGATTCTGCGGCACGAGGCCAAGCAAGGTGAGACACGGCCCGAATTGTCGGGGCATTTCCATCCGCGATTACAAATCAACGTCAGAAACCGACGAATACGTCGGCCATGCGCGGTCGTCAGCATGGGCAAGGCTGGCGGTAGGATGATCCTGCCTGCATTCGGGGCGCTAACCGGCGGGATGGATGCGGGCGACCCAGCAATTGTAGGCGCGTTGCAGCCCGCTGACAGGATTGATGCGGTGCTTCCAGCGGCGGGTAAGCTGGCAACCTTTCCGCTTTGGCGAAAGGATTCGATTGTTTAGTCCCTCCGCCGCCGGGCGGAATGCCTCCGTATTCCTTGGCCACCTCGCATAAGCTCAGGCGGGTGCCAGATCGTTTGGGCGCCCTTGCGTTTCCTAATCGGAAACCGGGCCATTCCAAGCCAATGATGGTGAGCCTGATCTTGGTCGCGGCAGCCAGAGCCCGACCGGGCGGCGCGCGGTTAGCGCGGCAGCCTAAGGGAGCGGATGCGACCGCCGGAGCTTGAGGCCAAACAAACAAAAGACTCCCCCTAGCGAATCCGCGTGAGTGCGCCTAAGTAGCCCTCACAAACCAACGGCAATCAGGAGAAAGCCCCATAGCCCGTCCACCCCGGCGCATGAACACACCGCCCACCAAAAGCGGTCCGCGCTACGACAATTTCATTCAAAGCGAAAAAGTTCGCGTAATCGACGATCAGGGTGAAAACCTTGGCGTTATGTACACCAACGAAGCGATCGAGCAGGCGGCCGGAGTCGGTCTGAACCTCGTTGAGGTCTCGCCCAACGCCGATCCGCCCGTGTGCAAATTCCTCGATGTCGGCAAACACCGTTTCGAAGCGCAGAAAAAGGCTAACGCCGCGCGCAAAACGCAAAAGACGCAGGACATCAAAGAGATCAAGATGCGTCCCAATATCGACACGCATGATTATGACGTGAAGATGCGCAACATGTTCAAATTCATCGACAATGGTGACAAGGTGAAGGTCACGCTCCGCTTCCGCGGACGCGAAATGGCGCACCAGGAACTCGGCATGGATCTGCTCAAGCGGGTTCAGGATGACACCGCCGAAGTCGCCAAGATCGAAGCGTTCCCGCGCCTAGAAGGCCGCCAGATGCTGATGGTGCTTTCGCCAAAATAGGCTTCGCACATATCGAGATAATCAAGAGGGCGCGGTGAAAACTGCGCCCTTTTTTGTTGGAGTGATCGCCCGTCCATGTCAGATGTCCTTGCGGGGGAACATTGCAGATGAATAATCCGAATTTCTGGCGCACGCTTGGGCCGGGCCTGTTGTTTTCCGGCGCGGCAGTGGGCGTTTCGCATTTGGTGCAATCCACCCGCGCAGGCGCGCTTTACAGTCTCGCACTGGTTGGCGTGATCATCCTCATCAGCATATTGAAATATCCCGCCTATCGTTTCGGCGTAGATTATGGGCAGTCAGCACGCCGCTCGCTGCTCGCGGGTTACAAAGAACTGGGGCTATGGGCGCCGATTCTGTTTTGCTTGATCATAATACCCGTCGCACCGATCATTGTCGCGGCAATCAGCGCGACCACCGCCGGACTTTTGGGCGCATTGACGGGGATAGATGCCCCGTTGCCTGTTCTCGTGTTCGTAGTTCTGAGCGCAACCGCGTTTCTAATAATTGTCGGCGGCTATGGCTGGCTTGACCGGATCAACCGCATTTTGATGGTATTCCTGACCCTCGCCACGCTCGCGACAACCGTGCTGGTGCTGCCGCGCATCGAGTGGGGAACGTTGGCTGATGTCAGTTGGACGAGCGATCCGACGGCGTTGCTGTTCATCATCGCATTGGCGGGTTTCCTGCCCAATCCACTCGACATTTCAATACCGCAGTCGATTTGGACCGTCGAGGCTGAAGAGAATGTTGCTCCCCAAGACCGCGCGTCGCTGTCCGATGCGCGCACAGGCTTCTTCTCCGGCTATGTCGTCACCGCTTTACTGGCGATCTGCTTCTGCATCATGGGCGCAGGCGTGATGCACAGCGGCAGTATGGAACCGGTATCTGACGCGGTTGGTTTCGCAACGCAGATCGTTGGCCTTTATCGCGAGACCTTGGGCACGGTTCCTTCGATACTGGCTGCAATATCGGCGCTTGCCGTGATGGCGTCGACCATGTTGGTGGCGTTCGATGCCTACGGAAAATCCTTCACCGCTGCTTATCAAGAGATTGGCGAGGTCGATGACCCGGCCAAGCTGCGTCGCGCCTATATCGTGATTGTCCTGACGGTCGCGGCGCTCGCCTTTGCGACGCTGGTGTTCTTGCTGGCCGACTTCGGCAGCTTCGTCGATCTGGCAACTTCGCTAGCGTTTCTATCCGCACCGATCATTGCGACCTTGAACCATTTGGTTGTCACGCGCTGCGCCATGCCCGAAGAGGCGCGGCCCAGCGCGGCGATAAAGGCTCTTAACATCGTTGCCATCGCGGTGATGGCGATCATGACCATTGGCTTCTTTGTGCTATGAATTGAATTGAGGCGGCAAAGCATATGAACGCACAACGCATCGGTTTCATCGTTGGCCTCGCCGCCTTCGCGCTTACGCTTATCATCCCGGCCCCCGCTGGAATGCCGCAAGAGGCGTGGCTGGTTGCGGGCCTAGTCGTGTGGATGGCGGCGTGGTGGATGACGGAGGCTATACCGCTGACCGCAACCGCTTTACTGCCTTTCCTTGTCCTGCCCTTCGCTGGCGTGATGACGGCGAAGGAAACCGCAAGCGCCTATTACGCGCCGATCCTGTTCTTGCTGCTTGGCGGAGCATTTATCGCGCTGGCAATCGAGCGGACGGGGATGCACCGCCGCCTATCGCTGGCGATCCTCAAAACCGTCGGCAGCGGCGGAGGACAGGCGCGGTTGTTGCTCGCCTTTATGATCTCGGCGGCGATCCTTTCGATGCTGATTTCCAACACTTCGACGACGCTGATTATGATGCCGATGGCGCTCGCCGTGCTGGCGGGTGGTGGTCTTTCGGACCCGGCCTCAAGTAGCGAAGCGATAGGCCAACAAGAAGCCTCACGAGACGGGCTGGCAGGCGCATTGCCAATGGGCATCGCATTTGCCGCGACAATCGGCGGGCTCGGCACGATTGTTGGCTCGCCGACCAACGGGATAGCGGTTGCGCTGCTCGACAATATGATCGGGCTTCAGATCAGCTTTGCCCAGTGGACCATGTTCGGCCTGCCGATTGTTATTATCGGTGTTCCGCTGGCCGCCTTTGTCATTTCTCGCGTGCAGAAAGTCGCCGCGCACCCTTTCGATGTCGAGGCCGCGCGGTCCGCAATCGACACGCATAACCAATGGACCGCGCCCGAACGCCGCCTGCTGCCAATCATCGCGATCACATTCCTGCTATGGATGACCGCACCGTGGATTAAACCAATGCTGCCCGATGGATCATGGACGGACGGGACCATCGCGATTGCGGCGGGCATTGCCTTGTTCATCCTGCCCGATGGCACGGGACGACCATTGCTGGTGTGGCAGGAAGCTGACCGGGCGCCGTGGGGCGTAATTATGATGTTTGGCGGGGGTTTGGCGCTGGCAGCGGGTATGCAAGCTTCGGGACTTGCAGAATGGCTGGGAAATGCGCTGCTGCCGCTGTCTGCCGTGCCGCTCATTCTTGTCGCGCTGGCGATGGTTGCGATGGTGGTGCTGATCACCGAATTTGCGAGCAATGTCGCCACTGCCAGCGCCATTATTCCGGTGGTTGCCAGCCTGACCGTGGCGATGGGCGTGGATCCGGTTCTGCTGGCCATGCCCGCTGCGCTGGCCGCAAGTTGGGGCTTCATGCTGCCCGCTGGAACAGGGCCGAATGCGATTGCCTGGGCTACTGGCCGGATTCAATTGCCGCGCATGGTCGGCGCGGGCCTGGTCCTCGACGTCCTAGGCATTTTCCTAATCGTCGGATTGGTTTGGGGAGTTGCGGCGATTTTCTAGTAGTGACGTGAGACCAGCTAGCAGAGTCGGCACACCTAGTTTTCTGCACTCATCCGTTTTCGCTCTCTGTATCGGAAGTTTTTAACGTAGGCGCCATCGACTCCGTCATCTGGGCCTAGGTTGAGTACGCAATTCATCAAACTCGCGAGAGTCTCGTCACTCAGAGTAAACGACTGAGGCATCCGTGAATGCCCGCGTTGAGATCTCTCATTTAGTGCCGCAAAAAATGCACGTAAGAAATCAGCCCGAGAAGGACGAGTTGTCGCAGTCGATGCTCGAGTAATGTTGTCAGACGCCTCTATTGCTGCACCAGCGGCATCGTGAGAGATCGCATCGACAATATCATGCAATTTGGGCCAGTATTTGAAATCAAATTGACACGCCAAACCTTCTAGTGGTCGTTTTAACCATCCCTCATAATGCGCGTTGCCAGCGCTCGCGTCCTCGATCACATCGCAGATGTGGCTATGTGTGTTGTCGTGGTGACGAGAGTTGTTGTTAAGACTTTCGCGCTCTAAAAGAAGGTTCGACAACTCTTTAGACAGCGTTGCGATTTTTTGGTTTACGTCGACTAAGCGATCTCTTGCATTTCTGGCTTCAGCCGCTTGTTTGGGACCCCAGACAGTCATCGTTCCAAACAATGAGTCGAAAAACTCATTCAGCGCGCCCGGTCTTCCGGCGAGCCTTTCATAAAGTTCTTCGTAAGCGGTAGTAAGTTCATCTCGTCTGTGAAGAAATCGCTTCGCAACAAGCACGTCCGCTGGGTAAATTCTATGTTCGACATTATAGTCGATTTCGTCACCAATAGCGGCTTCGCACGCTTTGATTGCTGCCATGGAATTTTCGCTTTTCACATCTAAACCTTTCGATCTGTGCGCCTGCCCTAACTAGCCACTGACAGCTCATCAGTATCTGAAGCAAATTTTTATGTTCGATTTGAGATACCCTGTTCAAAATCATCAATGCAAACGCTCACCGCTTGAAGATAGTGGTTTCAGATGATACCGGATTCCCCAACGGCGATCGATAGAGATGCGTTCCTGCGGAGGTTAGGAACCCTGGCTACGGCGCTTTGTGAGCTCCTGCCTTCCTAGGAGCGCCAAGGGTTAGACCCAAGAATTAGGAAGAACATCGCATGAGTGATGCAACCGATGCTGTCGACACACCCACCCCGCGCCGCAACCCCAAGCCAAAGGTAAAAACCATCGGCGGGCGCGAGCTGAAGCCAAGCACTTTGATGATGGGCCACGGCTTTGACCCGGCCTTGTCCGAAGGCTCTCTCAAGGCCCCGATTTTCCTTACCTCCACCTTTGCATTTGAAAATTCGGCGGCGGGCAAACGCCATTTTGAAGGGATCACTGGCAAACGTCCCGGCGGCGCAGAGGGTCTGGTCTATTCGCGCTTTAACGGACCCAATCAGGAAATTTTGGAGGACCGCTTGGCGATTTGGGACGGGGCAGAAGATGCGCTGTCATTCTCCAGCGGGATGACGGCGATCACCGTGATGCTGCTCGCCTATTGCAGCGCGGGCGATGTGATCGTCCACTCCGGCCCGCTTTATGCCGCGACGGAAGGCTTCATCGCCAAGGTGCTAAGCAAATTTGGCATCACCTATCTCGATTTTCCCGCCGGTGCGACGCGAGAGGAACTGGACGCCATTCTTGGCAAGGCCAAAACGCAGGCTGCCGGTAATGGCGGCAAGGTTGCGATGGTCTATCTGGAAAGCCCCGCCAACCCGACCAACGCGCTGGTCGACATAGAGGCTGTGCGCGGCGCACGCGATGCAACCTTTGGTGAAGACGGGCCGCCGATTGCGATCGACAACACATTCCTTGGCCCCTTGTGGCAGCGCCCGCTCGATCACGGCGCGGACATCGTGGTGTACTCGCTGACGAAATATGTTGGCGGCCATTCGGACCTAGTCGCAGGCAGCATTGCGGGGGCGAAAAAATGGATGAACCCGGTGCGCGCACTGCGCAACACAATGGGCGGCATCACCGATCCCAACACCGCTTGGATGCTGATGCGTAGCCTTGAAACCGTTGAACTGCGAATGCAGCGCGCCGGAGAGAACGCGGCGAAAGTCTGCGCCTTCCTGAAAGGTCACCCGAAGGTCGACGGTCTGGGTTATCTCGGCTTCATCACCGATCCACGCCAACAGGATATTTATAACCGCCACTGCAAGGGCGCAGGCAGCACTTTTTCGCTTTTCGTCAAAGGCGGCGAGGCAGAAGCATTCAAATTCCTCGACAGTATGACCATCGCCAAATTGGCGGTTAGCCTTGGCGGAACAGAAACGCTGGCAAGTTGTCCCGCAGCAATGACCCACCTTTCCGTGCCTGACGAGCGTAAGGCCCAGCTGGGTATCACGCCCAATCTGGTGCGTATTTCGATCGGCATTGAAGACCCCGATGATCTGATTGCCGATTTTGATCAGGCATTGGCGAAGGTTTAAGGTGCGATCCATGTTTCGGGGCCAATTATGAAAATCGGCTTTCTGGCCTGCCCCGAAACGATGCCCGCATCGGGCACCGAGCGGCGCGGCGATGCGTTTGAACATGATTTGCAGCTTGCTGCGTTGCGTCCGGCTTTTAAGGCCTGCGGGTTGGAATTGGCCGAGATCAATTGGCATGCGCCGATGGATGAATTCAGCGATTTCGCGCTGATCCTGCTAGGGACGGCGTGGGATTATCAGGATTATCCTGAAGAATTTCTGGCAAGACTGATCGCAATTGAAGGGGCAGGCATCACCGTTTGCAATTCGCCTGCGCTGGTTCGCTGGAACATAGATAAAACCTATCTGAAAGACATCGCGCAACGCGGCGTGGCCACCGTTCCCACTATTTGGGCCGACAATCCGGGGCGATTGGACGTGCAGGCGGCATTCGAACATTTCGATTGCGAAAATGTGGTGGTCAAACGGCAGGTCGGTGCAGGCGGTCTTGGCCAATATCTGTTTGGCAAAGCCGATCTGCCAGCACATGATTGGCGCATGGGTCACAAGGCGATGATTCAACCCTATCTACCGGCGATCAAACAGGAAGGTGAACTGTCCTTTGTGTTCATCGACGGGGAATTTTCGCATGGCGTGCGTAAAATCGCCGCCGCCGATGAATACCGCATCCAGTCGCTATATGGCGGGCGCGAAGAAATTTTTGAACCGGCCGGATCGGACATTGCTGCCGCCGGTTCCGTTATCGATGCCATGAATGATGCGATATCGGGTGAAAAGCCGCTCTATGCCCGCATCGATATGCTGCGCGGTGATGGCGGCGCATTGGTGGTGATGGAAGCCGAGGCGATTGAGCCCTACCTGTACCCCCAGCAAGGCCCAAATTTGGGTGAGAGATTGGCAAAAGCGATCATCAAGCGCCTATAGCCGAATGCGCGAAATGGAGTTTAAAGTATGGCACAGCCGAAGAAGGTTTTTCTCGTAATCGGTGCAGGAGCGGGAATTGGCGGCCATGTCGCCAAACGTTTCGCAAAAGGCGGTTATCATGCGGTTCTGGCCCGGCGTTCGGACCAGGAAGGGCTGCGGCGTTTGGTCGGTGAAATTTCCGATGCAGGCGGCGAAGCCAGCGGACGGCTGCTAGATGCCTCCCTACCCGATACGATTGAGGGTTTGGTCGAGGAGGTTGAACGATCCATCGGGCCAATCGAATGCGCCATGTTCAATCTGGGCGCGCAGATTGGCAATCGCAAACTGGCCGATACGCCGTACAAAGCTTTCGAACTGGGCTGGCGCATGGCGACATTCGCGCCGTTCCGCCTTGCCTCCGCGCTGTTACCGCGCATGGCAGATCGCGCCAAAAACGGTGGCCGGGGAACTTTTCTTGTCACCAGTGCAACCGCCGCGATGCGCGGCAATGCCGGTCAGCACAGCCATGCATCAGCCATGGGCGGACGGCGGATGCTGTGCCAATCGCTCAATGCCGAATATGGCCCGCAAGGCGTGCATGTGGCGCAGATCATGATCGATGGTTCGGTCGATGCACCCGATACGCTGGGCAAACTTCTGGGCGACCAATTCGAGGCGTATAAGCAATCGAAAGGTGAGGACGGGATTATCGATCCCGCCGCGATTGCAGAAACCTATTGGCATATCGCGCAGCAGCCGAAGAATTGCTGGACGCACGAAATTGACTTGCGCCCATGGACCGACACGCCGTGGTGGAATGACAATCCCAGCGCGGCGATCAACAAATAGGGTTAGAAACCGGCCAAAGCCTCTCGCAGGCTGGTATCCAATGCCGCATCGATCAGGCAATTTCTTTCGCTGTCGAATGATTGGTAGAAATTGGGCACGGCCACTGATGCGAGAACCTGTCCGCCAAAATGCGGTGCGGCGGTTTCTGCGATATTGAGCGCGCGGCCCGCCCCGCCCGGACCCGGTGAAGTTGATAGCAGCACCATCGGTTTGTTCTGCCAAACGTCCCGTCCGGCGCGCGAACACCAGTCGAACAGGTTCTTGAACGCTGCGGAATATGACCCGTTATGTTCTGCAAAGGAAATCAGCAAAGCATCCGCCGATGCGATACGGGCCAGAAAATCATGCGCCAATTGCGGAATGCCGCCCGCTTCTTCGCGGTCATGGCGATAAATCGGCATCTCGAAATCATGAATGTCGATCATTTCAACATCGGCCTGTTCGACCAGGCTGGCAGCATAAGTCACCAATTGACCATTGATCGAAACCGATGAATTACTTGCCGCGAATGCTAGAATTTTCTTTGCCACTCAGTTCGAGCCCATCCATTCGCGCCGGTCTTCGGCCTGTTTCAACACTTCGTAAGCGACCTGGATTTTCTGGAATTCCTGCGCGGCTTCTTTGTCATTGGGTTTCACATCGGGGTGAACCGCCTTGGCCTTGATGCGGAAATTCTTCTTGATCGCCGCAAAATCGGCGTCGGCTTCAAGCTCAAGCACTTCTAACGCAAGCATTTCGTCCGCAGATCGCCCGCCATCGCCTGTGCCGCCGGCCCAGCCATAATGCGAGGCTTCTGTATAAGCATCGGCGTCGCGCTGTTCAGTGCGTTGACGCTCGGCAGCTTCTTCTTTGTCGAGGCCTTCGAAATAATCCCACCCGCGATTGTATTCCGCAGCGTGTTTCTGACAGAAAAACCAACGCTCTGGGCTGTTGGGCGTTTTGGGCGCAGGGCATAATCCAGCCTCGCTGCAGCCATGCCGGTCGCATTCTTTTTGCACCACAGTTTCACGGCCGCTGTCATAGCTGCCCCAGCGCGGGAAACCCCAACTGTTGGATCGGCCCTTCCCGCTCATAGGAAACGCTTCCCGCTGACGGGGCGTGGTGCTGCTTGTCTGATTGGCATGGCTTTCTGTCTAGGGATAATTGCAGAAAATGAAAAGGTCGGACAATGGCATTGCGAAATAAGTTGCATAGAAAAATGTTGCATTGCAATATTACGTTCATATCTATGTGTTAACACGCAGCCTCAATCAGAGATCAGAAGCCACCTTATGAGCCATCAACTTTCCATTTCTGCCGCATTTTCGGCGTTCACCATGGCGCTGTTCGCGCTGGCGATGTCGGTGAATGCGCTGCATGGCTCTGAAAATATTGCGGCCAATGAAGAATCGGCCAGCGTATTAGGCGGCTGATCACGCTGCACTCTGCGCCCATTGGGCTCCAGAACAGGTCAAACACAGGTCAAACCCGCCTATGTAGAAATGGCGTTGGATCGATTGCGGCCCGGCTTGTCGCCGGACCGCATTCACAGGCATTTAACTGATAACTACGCTGACCGCACGGCGGTTTTCAGCCCATGCACTTTGGTTTGAACCCAAGGCAATAGGCCGTTCCTTGCCGAAACTAACCGTACGTATCCGGCCAGAATCAACGCCCAGACTGACAAGATAATTCTTCGCTGCATTGGCGCGGCGTTCACCCAGTGCAAGGTTGTAATCGCGTGTGCCGCGTTCGTCACAATGCCCCTCGATCGTGATGTTGATCGACGGATATCGCGCCAGATATTGCGCCTGCGTTTGCAGCGCCGTCGCATCGGCGGTGTCGATATTGTAACGGTCCGTGTCGAAATAGATGACGTTCTGGCCGCTCACAGCATCTTCAAAATGCGCCTGCGAGCCGAGCGTGGGGCCGGTCGGCTGCATCGTTTGAACCGGATCTGGCTGCACCGTCTCGGTCGAGCTGGGCGGCAGCACATCGGGTGCCTGTGTCTTACAACCTGCCAGCGCAACCGCGCCGACCAACAATGTGACTGTAGCAAAACGAATATTCATGTTGCGTCTCCTAACGCTCGAACGGTGAATGCGGCCCCCAAAGGTATGATCCAATAACGTGTTTAAGGCAAAATCGGTCCCCAAGCCGGATCGGAGGCGTCGACCGGTGTTGGAAGCTTTCTTTCATTGCGGCCGGTTAAATCAACCTGCCACAAACCCGTTGTCCCAGAATTGCGCGCCGTGCGGAAAAACTGAATGATGCGGCCATTGGGCGCCCATGTCGGTGCTTCATCCTGCCAACTGTTGGTAAGATGCCGCAAATTGCCGCCGCGCGGGCTCATCACCGCGATACGGAAATTGCCCGCAATATGCGTGAATGCGATCTGGTCGCCGCGCGGGCTCCATTCAGGCGTGGCAGCGCGGCCACCGAAAAAGCTCAGGCGGCGCTGGCTGTCGCCATTGGCGTTCATCACATAAATTTGCTGGCTGCCCGATCGGTCGCTTTCAAACACGATCCTGCTGCCATCGGGGGAGTATGAACCGCCGATGTCGATGCCCGGCGTGTTGGTCAGGCGAACGCTGGGCCCGCCATTGGCAGACACGCGGTAAATATCCGTATTGCCCGAAACGGCCATCGAATAGAGGATCCATTTTCCATCGGGTGACCAACGCGGGGCAAATGTCGGATTGGTGCTCTGCGTAATCAGCGTCTGACGGCCCGTGCCAATATCATAGACATAGATTCGCGGATTGCCGTCCACATAGCTGAGATAGAGCAATTGCCGGTAGTCGGGCGAGTAACGCGGGGTAAGCGCAGTAGCCCGGCCTGTCGTGATAAAGCGGTGGTTTGCACCGTCGCTATCCATAATTGCAAGGCGTTTGACGCGGTTATTCTTGGGGCCGGTTTCGGCGATATAGGCGATCCGGCTGTCGAGAAACGGATCTTCGCCGGAAAGGCGCGAATAGACCAGATCAGCGCATTTATGCGCCGCCCGCCGCCATTCGCCCGGCGGGACAACCCAACCGGCCCGGGCCAATTCATCGCGCAGGGCAACGTCATAGAGATAACAGCCGACCGTCAGCCGCCCATCACCGCGCGCACGGACATAACCATGCACCAGCATTTCGGCGCTGCGATTGGTCCAGCTGGACCAATTGGGTGCGGTAATCTGCTGGAATGTCGGGCGCGGCAAAGCGTCCGGACCAGCCGGCTTAAACAGACCGTTGTTGCGAAGATCGTTGAACACGACCCGCGAAAGCTCTCTACCCAACGCTGCTGTACCGCTGGCGTTGGCGGGCGTTGATACATTGCGGTCGGTTGCAAAGCTGGCGATGGCAATGCCAAGGTCTTCCCAGTCGCTATCATCGGTGACGCTGCCCGTCAGGCCAACCTCTTCCTCTACCGTTTCAACCGCTGCGGCCGTAGGCGGCGCATCACCCAAATCCTGAGCGAATGCGGGCGATCCCAGCCCGAAGCCCAGCCCGAAGCCCAGCCCAAGGGCTGGGAGTGCCAGCGCGAACAGTCTGATCAACTTCATTGTCATAACCTTCTGTCAAACCGCCATTCTCTGATATATTTCCATTTATCGTAAAATTCTTCGGGCAGCTTGAACGGTGCGGCGAGCTGCACCGCACGTATGGCGCGTTCCGCATGAACGCCCGCTTGCGCCCGATTGGCATCATTTATCCCGCTTTGCCGAACCATTGTCGGCTTACCGGAAAGCGAACCGTCAGGATTTAGCCGGAAACGCAAAAAAGTGACCAACCGGTTGGCATCGGCACCTTGCGGCGCACGCCAATGCGGCCGCAATTGACGATTGATCGCAGATCGCAGCGCGGATTGTTCTGCCTGCCCGAAAGTTGCCGCTGGTGCGCGCGTTTCAGATGTCTCGCTGCTCGATCCAGAACCGCCGAGAAAATTCTCGTTAATCCGGCTTGCGCGGCCCTGTTTTTGTTTTGCAGGCGGCTGGGTGTTTTCGCGATCGGGGCGGCGGCGGTCGCGGCGATCGGGTGTTGCGCGCTGCGCCGTATTGCTTCGGGGGCGGGTCGGGGCGCTTGTCGGCAAGGGTTCCGGCGCGGGAGAGCTGATTGGAAGGGGCGCGGGCGGTGTGGGCAGATCAGACAATTCAGGCGCCATAGACGCGCGGCTTTCCGCCACAGGATCAGGCGCAGTTGCCTCCAGCCCGATATCGTCAGCCAGACTAACCAGAACCGGCTCAATCTCAGGAACAGGATCGGGTCCGGGCTGAAACAGCAATGCACCCAGCAGCGCGACATGCAAGATCGCCGCGACCCCTAGGCCGACAATTTCGTCATTGCGGATGCGCGCTGTTTTCATAGTTTGCCTGAGCTATTGCTCGCTGTCTGAACCGGCAATGACCGCAGGCGGCTGGGCGCTGGATGAACCGACCATCTGGATCGATTTGAAACCGGCACGGTTCAATTCCCCCATCACCGCCATCATCCGGCCATAGCTGTTGCTGCGATCCCCGCGCAGGCTGACCACCGGCAATGTTCCGTCCGGCCCGGGGCGTATTGCGGCCAGCCTTGCGGGAAGTTCCCCGCCTGCAAGCGGTTCATCGTCGAGATAGATGATCCCGCTCGGCCCTACGGCCACAGTGATCGGGTCTTGTTCCTGCGGCAAGGCGCTGGCCCGCGTATCAGGCAGATCGACCGGCACGCCCGATGTCAAAAGCGGCGCAGTGACCATGAAGATGATCAGCAGCACCAGCATTACATCAACAAAGGGCGTGACGTTAATTTCGGCCATGGGCGCACGGCGGCTGCCCCTGCGGCCACCGCGGCGCGAGGAAGAAGCCCCAAGAGACGAAGTGCCCATCGCCATTACATTCGCTCCAACTCTCGGCTGAGGCTGGCGTGGAAACGGTCCGCAAAACGCTGCAACCGCGCCTCAAACGAATTTACACTGTGGCTGAAGCGGTTGTAGGCAATCACCGCAGGAATGGCGGCAAACAGACCTATTGCGGTTGCGAACAGAGCTTCTGAAATGCCCGGCGCGACCACGGCGAGCGAACTGTTTTCTTGCGCGCCGATCTGGAAGAAACTGTTCATTATTCCCCACACCGTTCCGAACAGGCCGACAAAGGGCGCGACAGAACCGACGGTCGCAAGAAAGTTCAAGCGCTCGGCCAGATTGTCAGCTTCTTGCGCCACCTGGCTTTCCATTGCCCCGGCCAGGCGTTGCCGCGTCCCGTCAACATCGGGGCGCCTCCCTTCACCCTTGGTTGAACGGCGCCATTCGGTCATGCCTGCCGCTGCGACATTCGCGCTGGGATTGCCTGATTTGGATTTTTCCCGAACCAGCGCGTCAAAATCGTCAGCCTTCCAGAATTCGCCTTCAAACCCCGCGCAGCGCCGTTTCGCGCGGCCAATACGGAAACCGAAACTGACGATGATCGTCCACACCCAAATGCTCGCCAAAATCAACCCGGTCATCACCGCCTGAACGACAATATCAGCATCAAGGAACAATTGCAGCGGGTTAAGCCTGGTCGGTACGCTCAAACCATCGGCGGCGGCTGCAAGGAAGGAAATCATGCTCATTCGGTCTCTTCTCGAAAAATTATCGGTTCAAATGCCTTGCGCCAAGCTTCCGGCTGGCGGCGCGGGCGTCCATCGGGTGCGACAAAGCCAACGCGGAAAATCGCCTCGCACAGCAATTCTGAACCGCGAATGGCCCGCTGATGCATAATCACGCTGGCGGCTTTCAATTGCGTGCAGCGCGTATGGATAACCACATCATCATCCAGCTTGGCCGGACGGACATATTTCATCGTCAGATCGGCGACGGCATAGGCCCCCTCGCCCGCATCGATGGCTGCGCGCTGATCGATTTCAAGCATTCGCAGCACATCCGACCGCGCCCGTTCAAACCAGCGCAGATAATTCGCGTGATAAACGATCCCCGACAGGTCGGTATCTTCGTAATAAACGCGCACCGCATAAAGATGCAGCGGCCCATCGAAAATGCCGCCCGGCTTGTTTGGGATGGGTGGTGTTGGCTGAGTGCTCATCGTTCACACGGCTGTAGCGCAGCGTGGAATCGCGCGGCAAGCGTTACTTACCAATAGCGCCCTTCATTCGGCGAATGGTGCTTACCGCGCGATCATCGGCCCAAGGAACTGTTTGCCGAACAGATGCACATGCAGATGCGGCACTTCCTGCCCGCCATGCGCGCCAATATTGGCGAGCAGGCGATACCCCGGCTCTACCAGACCATGTTCACGCGCAACATTGCCAACCGCGCGGATGAAACCGGCGATTTCTTCGTCCGAAGCCTTGGCAGAAAAATCATCCCAACTGACATACGGCCCCTTAGGGATCACCAGAACATGCAGATCGGCCTGCGGGTTGATGTCGGGAAAGGCGTAGGCCCATTCATCATCATACAGCTTGGTCGAAGGAATTTCGCCGCGCAGGATTTTGGCAAACAGGTTCTGATCATCATAAGGCTGGGTCGCATCGATTGGCATCAGTCGCTGCCCCTGCTGGCTTTTTCATCAAGGCCAGACACCCCTTCGCGGCGGTCCAGTTCGGCCATCACATCGGATAGCGGAATGCCCTTGGCTTGCAGCAGCACGATCAAATGGAACAGCACATCGGCGGCCTCGCCCACCAATTCGCCGCGGTCTTCGGCCAGCGCAGCGACGACGGCTTCGACAGCCTCTTCGCCCAGCTTGCGTGCGATTACGGGGATGCCGCGCGCATTGAGTTTTGCGACATAGCTCGACGCCGGATCTGCGCCAGACCGTGCGGCGATGGTTTGTTCAAGATTGGCAAGTGTATCCATGAGGGCAGACTACTCTTTCATTCCCATTATTGCGAGCGGCCAAAGGCACGCGGCGAATCGCAAACGTCCCACGATCTGATCAGAGGCATTTACGATACAGCTGCGGATTGCCGCGCCTTATCGCTGCTCGCAATGATGAATTTTGAAAAAGCGGCTATTTATCGTCCGAACGATTTTTCCGCTTGGAAATCTGCCGACCGATAATCAGGCCGGTCAGGCCGAGGCCAAACAGCGCCAAATTGCTTGGTTCAGGAATTTGGGTGCCCGACCATGCGTTCGCCGGCTGAGAAAGCAGCAATAGGGTAAGGAAGGGCAGAACTGTCTTCATGCGGCACAGTTTTGCCAGTTTCGCCGTTTTCCGCAACTGCGAACAATGCGCCGTCCCGTTTTGGAACCCAATACAAGGTTTTACATCAGGCTGCTTGCCCATTTTTGGTTCAAAATCCGACGTCTTTTGAAAGGCGCATCAAGAACGGGCGGGCAAACCCGCCGCGCGCAAAGCCGCGTGGGCCTCTGCAATAGTATGCTCGCCAAAGTGGAAGATCGACGCGGCCAGCACGGCGCTGGCGTGCCCTTTGGTGACGCCCTCAACCAAATGATCGAGCTTTCCGACACCCCCGCTGGCGATCACCGGAATGTTTACGCTATCTGCAATCAAGCGTGTGAGTTCCAGATCGTAGCCCGCCTTGGTCCCGTCACCATCCATCGAGGTGACGAGCAATTCGCCCGCACCCAGATCGGCGAGCCGTTTGGCATGGTCCAGTGCGTCGATGCCAGTGGGCTTGCGGCCGCCGTGGGTGAAAATTTCCCAATGGCCGCCCTGCTTGCGCGCATCGACCGAGGCGACAACACATTGACTGCCAAACCGCGCCGCAATTTCTGAAACCACTGCTGGCCGTTTCACCGCCGCGCTGTTGATTGCGACCTTGTCTGCCCCGGCAAGCAATAGAGCCCGCGCATCTTCCACTGAAGAGACCCCGCCGCCCACAGTCAGCGGCATAAAGCACACTTCTGCCGTGCGCCGGACGATGTCGAGCAATGTCCCGCGCCCTTCATGCGTGGCAGAAATGTCGAGGAAGCACAGCTCATCCGCACCCGCCGCATCATAGGCCTGCGCCTGTTCGACCGGATCACCCGCATCACGCAAATCGACAAAGTTGACGCCCTTGACCACGCGCCCATCCGCCACGTCGAGACAGGGAATGACGCGGATACGGACAGTCACGAAGCCTGACGCCCCGTTTCCATCATTGCGAGGAGGCTCAGCATTGTTTGGGTCCGCCGCGGCGATCCAGTGACAGCTCGAAACAGCTTGCATGGCCGCATTTCACGCGCAATCTTGATCGTCGGTTCACTCACACCCGCGCCCCTGCTCTTGACCCCATTGCAATCGCCGCCGCCAAATCCAGCCGCCCGTCATACAGCGCGCGCCCGGTTATCACGCCCTCAATACCTTCGCTCGCGTGCATCGACAGGACGTGAATATCGTCAAGGCCCTTGACCCCGCCGCTGGCGATCACGGGCAAATCCGTCTGCCGCGCCAGTTCAACCGTCGCGTCGATATTGCAGCCTTTGAGCATCCCGTCGCGCCCGATATCGGTGAACAGCAGGCTGGCAACGCCTGCATCCTCAAACCGCCGCGCCATATCGGCAATCGGCACATCGGAAACCTCGGCCCAACCATCGGTCGCAACCATTCCGTCGCGCGCGTCGACTGCGACAACGATGCCGCCGTCCCATTCCTTTGCCATGGCTTTGACGAAATCCGGGTCTTTGAGCGCCGCCGTGCCGATCACGATCCGCGCAACACCGGCTTTGAACCAGCCTTCAACATCTTGCGGTGTGCGGATGCCGCCGCCCAATTGCACATGGCCGGGAAACGCCTCGACAATCGATTCTACTGCCTGGCGGTTTTGCGCGCTGCCTGCGAATGATCCGTCGAGATCAACGACGTGCAAATATTCTGCCCCAGCCTCGGCAAACAATGTCGCCTGCGCTGCGGGGTCATCGCCATAGACGGTTGCGCGGTCCATATCGCCTTCTGCCAGCCGGACGACTTGGCCGCTTTTCAGGTCGATTGCGGGGAATACTATCATGTCAAACCTCTATTCACGGGCGCCAATCCAGAAAACGGGCAAGCAAACCAAGCCCATACGCCTGACTTTTCTCAGGATGAAATTGAACACCGACAATTGTATCGCGCGCAACGGCTGCAACCAAGCCGCCGCCATGATCGGTCATCGCGGCAATATGCGCAGGCTCGTCCACCGCGAAGTGGTAGGAATGGAGGAAATACGCCTCGCCCTCTTCCAGCAGCCCGCCGGCAGGCGCGTGGCGCGACAATGCTACATCGTTCCAGCCCATATGCGGAACTTTGATCGCCGGATCGGTGATTTCCACTTCGCGCACCTCGCCCGGTATCCAGCCGAGACCGGGTGTCACACCGTGTTCCAGCCCCTGCGCCGCCAGCAATTGCATTCCCACACAAATGCCCAGAAACGGCGCGCCGCCAATTTGCACACGTTCGGTCATCGCATCGACCAATCCGTCGATTGCGTTCAGCCCTTCGGCGCAAGCTTTGAACGAGCCAACACCGGGCAACACAATACGGTCTGCGGCGCGCACGGCATAGGGGTCATTCGTGACCTCAACACCCGCAGCGCCCACCGCTTTCAACGCATTGTGGACCGAGTGCAGATTGCCAGCGCCGTAATCCACCAGCGCGATTTTTTCAGCCACCGAGCTGGCCTTTCGTTGAGGGCACTGCGCCGCCTTTGCGCGGATCCAGATCAACCGCCACCCGCATCGCGCGGGCAAAGCCTTTATAAATCGCCTCGCAAATATGGTGGTTGTTGGATCCGTAGATCAGCTCAACATGCAGCGTGATTCCAGCGGCTTGCGATACCGAATGGAACCAATGTTCAATCAGTTCAGTGTCCCATTCGCCCAGCTTTTCCTGGCTGAAGCCCGCTTTCCACACCAGAAAGGGCCGTCCCGAAATATCCAGCGCGACCCGTGCCAGCGTTTCGTCCATCGGCGAATAGGCCGCGCCGTAACGCCCGATCCCGCCTTTATCACCCATCGCCTCTGCCAGCGCCTGACCCAGTGCCAAGGCGCTGTCTTCGGTCGTGTGATGCTGGTCAACATGAAGATCGCCGTCGATCTTCATGGTGATATCGATCAAAGAATGGCGGCTGAACTGTTCGACCATATGATCGAGAAAGCCGATCCCGGTTGAAATATCATAGCTGCCGGTCCCGTCGAGGTTGACCTCGACAAGAATCTTGGTTTCGGTGGTGTTCCGTTCAATTCGTGCGGTACGCATGAGAGGCGCTATACGCGCTCGAAATCATCGTGCAAGCGTGGGAAAGGCGGATTTGCGCGCTTTGCCGCTTGACCCGGGGCCATCTGCGCGCCACCTAGCGGCTGCTATGAGTGATGACACCCCCGACAGTATGATCCCCTATGATGACATCGTGCAAGAAGCATTGCGCGCTGTGGTTGGCCGCGTATTGAGCGAAATTGTCGATAGCGGCGGCGAGCTGCCGGGCAATCATCATTTCTATATCACCTTCAAAACCGGCGCGGCCGGCGTTGATATTCCCAAGGTCTTGCGGGAACGTTTTCCCGATGAAATGACCATCGTGTTGCAAAACAAATTCTGGGATCTGGCCGTTGACGAAGAAGGCTTTACAGTCGGGCTTAGCTTCGATGCCGTTCCTTCAAAACTCGACATTCCCTTTGCCGCGATCACCGCTTTCGTTGATCCGGCGGTGGATTTCGGGCTGCAATTTCAATCGACGGTCGCTGATATGGCGCCCGAACCGCATGATGATGCAGAAAATGACGGTTCGGAAAAAGACCCCCATCCAGCCGTTACCGAAAGCGAAGACGGATCGAACGTAGTCACGGTTGATTTCGGGCGCAAAAAATAGGGCCGCAAATGGCTGAACACATTCCCGACCATGATTCTGACGCGGCTGAAAACCTGCGCGGTAAAAGCCCTGCCAGTGAAGATGAAATTCCCGGTTCTGACACAGCCCCGGCCAGTGGTTCGGGTACCAATTCGGGCACCAATCTGGTCATGGCCGATATCGCCATGCGCGCAGGATCATCCATTTTGCGCAATGTGGTTGAAAAGAGCTTCCTAAGCGGCCGTTATGGCAAAGACACCGCCAGCGATATCGTCAACAACAAAACATTGGGGCAGACCGTTGCCTCGGTCGTGCTGGCAAAGATGGCCACGCGTTCGGTACCGGGGGCCGTAATAATCGGCAGCGGCGTGGTCGTGAAAACCTTGTTCGACCGCAGCCAGAAACGGCGCAAGGCCAAGAAAGCTGCTGACACTGCTGGGCAGGATATCGCGAAGCGCGACTAATCGGGCGTAATTGCTGCTTCCTCCCTTGATTCCGCCCCCTCCTCTGGCGCATGAGCGGGCATGGCCGACCTTAACAATCCCAATCGCCCCGATCTTGAAAGACGGGGTCTGATGTTCATTCTGTCTTCCCCTTCGGGCGCAGGCAAAACCACCATCTCACATATGCTGCTAACCGCTGATGAGCAGATTAAGCTTTCGGTTTCGGTCACCACGCGCCCAATGCGGCCGGGTGAAATTGACGGAATCGATTATCACTTCGTCAGCGAAGCCAAATTCGATGATATGGTCGCAAAGGACGATTTCTACGAATGGGCCAACGTGTTCGATCACCGTTACGGCACGCCAAAAGGCTATATCCGCAAAGGCCTGAAGGAAGGGCAGGACTTCCTGTTCGACATCGACTGGCAGGGCACGCAGCAGCTGTACCAGAAGGATCAGCAAGACGCGGTCAGCGTTTTTATCCTGCCGCCCAGCCTGACAGAATTGCGCCGCCGCCTCGAAAGCCGCGGGCAGGACAGCCAAGAAGTGATCGACAGCCGCATGGACCGCGCCCGCGGAGAAATCAGCCACTGGGCCGAGTATGACTATGTCGTCGTCAATGACGATATTGATGCATGTTTTGTAAAAGTGCGCGAAATTTTGCACGCCGAAAGAATGCGGCGGACACGGCAGACAGGCCTCATCCCATTCGTGCGGGAATTGATGGTTTAAGGACAAAACTACGGCGAATAAATTGGCCTAGGCCCTGCGGCACAATTTCGTGCCGGCTGACATGCACTGCGGCAAGGAACGGCCAAACTTGCTAGACGGGCAAGCCAAAAACATTGGCTTGGCCGCAAATCATCCAAGCGAATGGAACCGTTCTCCGCGGAATCTGAGCGGCGTTTTTATGCCGCGAAATGATACGGCTGGACCGTTGGTTTTCGGAATATACAAAACCGCTAAGGACATATTGGGGAATTGGTTTCCCGCGATATGTTCGTTCCTTGCGCCAGAGCCATTTTCCTACATGGGCTGGACTTACTATTCTTGCCCTCGTTCCATTCAGCGCGGTCAGTGCCCGCCTTAAAATCGTTATAAGGACCGCACAATTTTTTCGCACAGGACAATTCGTGCGGGACAATTCGCACAGGCCAAAACGCAACCCTAGCTATCAATTCATCATCCATCGGTGGGGCTTTGTTTTTTCTCTTTGGACCGTGTTCCATGCGTTCCATCTATTCAGGTTTGCAGCCGGATAACTTAACGGCGCGCATGAAAAGGCCGCCGAACTGCTCCGGCGGCCTTCATTCATCAGCATTAAGCGAGAATTATTCGCCCGATGGATCGACGAAATTTCCAGCGCCGATATTCGCATTTACCACGCCGCCATCGATGGGGATTGTTGTGCCGACCACGTAATCGCCCGCACGGCTGAGCAAATAAATCGCACCGGCGGCCATATCCTCGGTCACGCCAACGCGGCGCGATGGGATGCCGCGTTTGACCATTTCTTCCTGGTCGCGGGCGGCTTTGTTCATTTCGCTCGGGAAAGCGCCGGGGCCGATGCCATTGACGATGATATTGTCGCCAACCAGCTCTGCCGCCATCCGGCGGGTCAGGTGGATCAGGCCGGCCTTGGACGCTTGATAGGGATATGTCGGCCAGGGATTTGTTTTCATTCCGTCAATTGAGGCGATCATCAGAACTTTGGCGGGACGATCCGGGGTGCCCGCCGCTTTAAGCAGCCCGTGAAGCTTTTGCGTCAGGAAAAACGGAGTTTTGACATTAAGATCCATCGTCCGATCCCACCCCGCCTCGGTGAAGTCCGCAAAGGGCTGGCCCCATGCGGCACCGGCATTATTGACCAGCAGATCGAGCTTGTCCTCGCGGCTGGCCAGATCATCGGCCAGCGCCTGAATGCCATCAATCTGCGACAAGTCGCCAACAAGGCCGATGACCTTGTCGCCAAGCTCGTCAGAAGTCGCATCGACTTGTTCTTTTTTCCGGGCGACAATGTAAATTCTGGCACAGCCCGCCTCTAGCAAGCCTTCAACAATCATCTTGCCGATCCCGCGCGAACCGCCTGTTACCAGTGCGATTTTGCCTTCAAGACCGAATAGTTCGTTCAATTTCATCATGGGTCTGTTCCTTAGTAACCGCTGATCTGGGCCACGCGTCCGGCGTGGTAATATACATCACCAAGGAATTCCTGCAGCGCGCGATCGCGTTTCATATACAGGCCGATGTCATATTCGTCTGTCATGCCAATGCCGCCGTGCATTTGCACACCTTCCTTGACTGCAAGGCTGGCGGCTTTGCCAACCTTGGCCTTGGCGACCGAAACCATAAGGTCAGCTTTCTCGCTATTGCCCCCGTCACGGGCGTCGAGCAATTGCCCTGCCTTGATTGTGATCGCACGGGCAATTTCAACCTCTGAATAAAGATGTGCGGCGCGGTGTTGCAACGCTTGAAATTCGCCGATCAGCTTGCCGAATTGCTTGCGCTGCTTCAAATAATCGACGGTCATATCCATCGCCCCGCCAGCCACGCCGCAACCTTCTGCAGCTGCGCCAATACGGCCGGCACTAAGCACCCTGTTCAAGATATCGCGGCCGCCATCAACTTCGCCAATCACCGCATCACCGTCCAGTTCCACACCGTCAAACCGAATATGCGTTGCCATCGAACTGTCGACGAGCCGTACCGCATCATGGCTCATATTCGCGGCATCTTTGGGCACTGCGAACAATGTGATGCCGCTCTCGTCATCGCCCGATCCAGCAGTGCGCGCAGCAACCACGATCATATCCGCACTGGCGCCCTGAACCACAAAATCCTTCTGGCCTGAAAGCCGGAAGCCATTGCCGGATTTTTCGGCCATGGTCTTGATCCGTTCAGGATGGTGCTTTGCGCCTTCGTCAATCGCGACTGCAAACACGCTGTCGCCCGAAACAAGGCCGGGAAGATAGCGCCCACGCAAATCAGCGCTGCCTTGCCCGAGTGCCGTTGCAGCCAGAACCGAACTGGTCAGGAAAGGCGAAGGGGTCAGATTGCGGCCGATCTGTTCGAGAACGATACCGGCCTCGACATTGCCCATGCCCATGCCGCCATCCTCTTCGCCCACAAGGATGCCGGTGAAGCCCATTTCGGCAAATTGTTTCCAAAGCCCGTGACCGAAGCCGTCTTTGCAATCGCGGTCACGCCAATGGCGCAACTGCTTTTTGATAGAGCCTTCCTCAGCCATAAATTGGGCGGCAGTGTCGGCGAGCATCGCCTGATCTTCATCGTGAAATAGTGGCATTGATCAAGCTCCCGGCAGATCGAGGATGCGTTTGGAAATGACGTTCAGCATAACTTCGCTGGTGCCGCCTTCGATGGAATTGGCTTTGGTTCGCAACCAATTGCGTGATGGTTTGCCGCCGCTTGTTTCCTCGCTGTCCCATTCAAGATTTCGCGATCCGCCAGCCGCCATCACCAATTCATGACGCCGCTTGTTCAACTCGGTACCGACATATTTCATCATGTTGGGCTGCGCCGGATGGCCCTTGCCGCTCTTCATCTCGTCCATGAATTTTTCGCCCATCGCGGTGTAGGCCAGCGCATCAACATCAAACATTGCCAATTCGGCGCGCAAAACCGGATCGATTTCGCCAACATTGCGCTTGATTGCAGCCCCGATTGCGGCGGTGCCTTCGCCCCCGCCCATTCCCGAAATCATCTCCCGCTCATGGCCGAGAAGATATTTCGCAACATCCCAACCGCGGTTCACCTGGCCAACAAAGCCGGGGCAATCTTCGCCGTAAGATTTGGGCACTTTCACATCATCAAAAAATGTCTCGCAAAATGGGCTGTTGCCGCTGATCAACAGGATCGGTTTGGTTGAAACGCCCTGATTGGTCATATCGTAGAGCATGAATGTGATGCCCCGGTATTTGTCGTCCTTATCCGTGCGGACAAGGCAGAAAATCCAGTCCGCGTGATCGGCATAGGATGTCCAGATTTTCTGGCCGTTAACCTGCCAGTGATCTCCCATATCCTCGCCAAAAGTCTGCATCGACACCAGATCGCTGCCAGAGCCCGGTTCCGAATATCCCTGACACCAGCGGATTTCACCGCGAGCAATTTCATTGAGAAAACGCTGTTTCTGACCTTCTGTGCCAAATTGCAAAAGCGCCGGGCCAAGCATCCAGATGCCAAAGCTGGACAAAGGCGGGCGTGCACCAATGCGGCCCATTTCCTGCCGCAACACTTTGGCTTGCGGTGCAGAAAGCCCTGCGCCGCCATATTCCTTGGGCCAGGCAGGAACTGTATAACCCTTGTCGCGGCACACGTCGAACCAGGCCTTTTGGGCATCGTTCTTGAAAGCCGCGTTACGGCCGCCCCAATAGACATCATCATCATCGCGTACAGGTTGGCGCATTTCTTCAGGGCAATTGGCCTCAAGCCAGCCCCGCGTTTCTTCGCGGAATGTTTCCAGATCGTCCATTTTGGTTCCTCTCGATTCGAATTTGGCGGGCTTAAAAACCCGTCTGATTGCCGTTTACGTTAAGGGCAAAAGGCAAAGCGGCGCAAGCGCGAGAGCGTCAAGCCGCCGTTCCGTAGCGTAAGCGAGTGAAGCGTTGACGAACCTTCTGCCTAGCCTAAGCTGGTTGCAGATAAAAACCTTGGGAGAGGCCAATGCGATTCTCCGGCAAAACTGCCGTTGTTACAGGTGCTGCGTCGGGAATCGGCAAAGCTTCGGTGCTGCTACTCGCGAGCGAGGGAGCAACAGTCTATGCAGCGGATATCGATGAGGAAGGCGGCGCAGAGCTGGCATCTCAATCGAATGGCGCCATCCATTTTCAACGCTGCGATGTGACCTCGACAGAGGATATCAAAGCATTGATGGACCGTGCCGCTGCGGAAACCGGCGGGATTGATATTGTGTTCAACAATGCCGGTGCCGGCGGCGATGGCGCCCCAATTGACGAGATCGAGCCTGAGGGCTGGGATCTGACGATGGATCTGTTGCTGCGCTCTGTCGCATTTGGCATCCGATATGCTGTTCCGCATATGATCGGGCGCAAAGGCGCATCTATCATCAACACTTCCAGCGTCGCTGCGATCGGGCCGGGTTATTCGCCAAACGCCTATGCGGTTGCCAAAGCGGGCGTGTTGCATCTGACCAAAATGTCGGCCGCCGATCTTGCGAAACACCAGATAAGGGTGAACGCGATCCAACCGGGTTTCATCAACACCAACATTTTCACATCATCTCTGGAACTGACCGGTGAACAGGAAGCGATTGGTAAGGCCGCAATTGCCCAAATGTCCGCAGGGGCCCAGCCAGTGGCTCGCGGCGGCCAGTCGGAAGATATCGCCAATGCGATGGCCTATTTGGCGAGCGAGGAATCATCCTTCGTCAACGGCACTTCGATTGTTGTCGATGGCGGTTTAACCATCGGTCCGAAATATTCGTGGGATGCCCAAGAACCTGATATGTTCGAGGCGCTGCGCGCAATGGCGGAGGCTAACGCCGAGTGACCACCACAGCCGAAAAGGTTTCCAAACACACACCATTGCCGCAGCGTATCAAGCTGTTTCACGGCTTTGGCGCGGTTGCGTTCGGTATCAAGGATAATGGCTTCTCGGTCTTCCTGCTGATCTTCTATAATCAGGTTCTGGGTATGGAGGCGCAGCTGGTCAGTCTGGCCTTGGCGCTCGCGCTAATCATCGATGCCTTTGTCGATCCGTTGCTGGGCAACCTATCTGACCGGACATACACCCGTTGGGGCCGCCGATTGCCCTGGCTCTATCTGGCCCCATTGCCGCTTTCTTTGGTTTGGGTCATCTTGTGGCAGCCCCCAATAGGGGGTGAGCCGACATTCCTCGGCCTGCTTGGATTGGCGGTTCTTGTCCGGCTGTTGCTATCGGCATGCGAAGTTCCCTCCACATCGCTGGTGCCTGAACTTACGCGCGATTATGACGAGCGCACCACCTTGTTCCGATACCGCTTCCTATCAGGTTGGACCGGCGGGCTGATCATGCTGTTCCTGGCCTATCAGGTGTTTCTGGCGGACAGTTTGCTGACGGCAGATGGTTACGCGATTTACGGATATTTTGGCGCCGCTGTAATCTTCATTTCGGTGATCGTTTCCGCCATGGGGCAGCACAGCCGCGTCGCACATCTGCCCAAAAGCAAACCCCCACCCTTCAGTTTGCGCGTGGCATTTTCCGAAATCAGGCAGGCGCTGTCAGAACGGGCTTTCCTGATTCTGGCTGGCGGCGCGTTGGGCGCATATGTCAGCCAAGGCATGACCTTCGCCCTTTCAAACTACCTTTATCTTTTCGTCTGGCAGTTTTCGGAAGGCGCCTTTGCGCTCTATCCGATTGTGCTGTTTCTGAGCGTGGTCGTGGCATTTGTTGCCTTGGGCCCGGCGCATAAAAAATGGGGTAAGCCACATGTGGCTGCCGTTGCGACGGTAATCTCAATGGCGCTCTATCTTGTGCCCTATGGGTTTTTTGGGATTGGATTGTGGCCGGCAATCGGATCCAACGCATCAACCGGATTGGTATTTTTGTTTTTGCTGCTGAGCAATTCCTTTGGCGTCATGGTGATGATTTCAGCATCTTCGATGGTGGCCGAGATTGTCGAAGCATTTGAAGAACGCACGCAGCGCCGCGCAGAAGGCTCTTTCTATTCGGGCTATTGGTTTATCCAGAAATGCGCGACCGGCATCGGCATCTTCCTGACGGGCATGATTGTCGCGATTGCCGGATTGCCTGAGAAAGCCACACCGGGTGAGGTTGCAGCGCCCATCATTGACGCCATGATCCTGCAATATTGCGTGGCGATTGTGTTCCTCGGCGTTGTTTCCGCCTGGTTTATGAACCGCTTTCCAATCGACCGCGCCGAACATGAAGCGCGCCTCGCCACGCTTGATGCAGCGGCCCGCGGCAATCTCGACGGCGGCCCAGCCATTCCCTAACCACACCATTCCCTAACCACACCATTCCCTAACCACACCATTCGCTAACCACACCATTCGCTAATTACTTAACCGACTCAGAAAAGGACACATCTCATGGATTTTGATCTTACCGACCGGCAAACCCATTGGCGCGACCGTGTTCGCGATTTCATCGAAGCAAATGTCCGCCCGAATGTGCAGACATATATCGATCAGGACAATGAAGGCGAACGCTGGAAAGTCATCCAGATCATAGAAGACATGAAGGTGAAGGCCAAATCGCAAGGTATCTGGAACCTGTTTATGCCGCCGCAGGGGCAGCTGAGCCATGTCGATGACAGCTTTGAATTTGAAGGCCCGGGCCTGACCAATATGGAATATGCGTTATGCGCCGAAGAGATGGGCCGGCTTGGCTGGTCCAGCGAGTGTTTCAACTGCTCTGCCCCCGATACCGGCAATATGGAGGTCTTCCACCGCTATGGCACGCGGGAACAAAAGGACCAGTGGCTTGCGCCCTTGATGAACGGTGAAATCCGTTCTGCCTTCCTGATGACGGAACCCGCAGTCGCGTCATCCGACGCAACAAATATCGAAACACGGATCGACCGGGATGGCGACGATTATGTGATTAACGGCCGCAAATGGTGGTCTTCGGGCCTTGGCGATCCGCGCTGCAAAGTCGCTATCGTAATGGGCAAGACCAATTTTGAGGCCAAACGGCACCAACAACAATCGCAAGTCATCGTACCGATGGATGCCCCCGGCGTGAACATCCTGCGCCACTTGCCCGTGTTCGGCTATGATGATGCGCCGCATGGCCATATGGAAGTGGAATTGAAGGACGTTCGCGTACCAGCAACCAATTTGCTGCTGGGCGAAGGCCGCGGATTCGAAATCGCTCAGGGCCGCCTCGGCCCGGGCCGTATTCACCACTGCATGCGTACAATTGGCGTCGCAGAGGAAGCACTGGCAAAAATGTGCAAGCGCCTCCAGTCACGCGAAGCCTTTGGCAAACCGATCTACAAACACTCCGTTTGGGAAGAGCGTGTCGCCCGTGCACGTATCGATATCGACATGACCCGTCTGCTGTGCCTGAAAGCGGCCGACATGATGGACAAGGTTGGCAACAAATCGGCCAAACAGGAAATCGCGATGATCAAGGTCCAAGCTCCGAATATGGCATTGTCGATCATCGATGATGCAATCCAGGCCCATGGCGGCGGCGGCGTCTCAAACGACTTTGGTCTGGCCAGCGCCTATGCCCATCAGCGAACGCTGCGCCTTGCTGACGGACCGGATGAGGTTCACGCACGTTCGATCGCTCGGATTGAGTTCTCCAAACACACCGATCTGCCCAATGATCCCGGCGTAAGCTCGGGCGACTTGGCGGCAACCCGCTAAGCGGCTGAAGGATAGGAAACGACATGGCAAAAGCTGCAATTTTGGAACAGCCCGGAAATGGCCTCACCATTGGTGATGTCGAACTGGCTGACCCTGCCCCGCATGAGGTTCTGATCGACACCAAGGCCTGCGGCCTGTGTCATTCGGACCTACACTTTATCGACGGCGCTTATCCGCATCCGTTGCCCGCAATTCCGGGCCACGAAGCGGCAGGCGTCGTCCGTGCAGTGGGCAGCGAGGTACGCTCAGTTGCGGTTGGCGATCATGTCGTTTCCTGCCTGTCTGCGTTTTGCGGTCAGTGCGAATTTTGTGTCACCGGCCGGATGGCCTTGTGCATGGGTGCGGCAACGCGGCGCGGTGCAGATGCGCCTATGCGAATCACCAGAAACGGCGGCGAGACAGTAAATCAAATGCTCAACCTGTCGGCATTTAGCGAACAGATGTTGATCCATGAAAATGCCTGCGTTTCCATCGACAAGGAAATGCCGCTGGACCGTGCAGCCCTGATCGGCTGCGCCGTAACAACAGGCGCGGGAACCATTTTTAATGCAGCCAATCTGACCCCGGGTGAAACCGTGGTTGTGGTGGGCTGCGGCGGGGTTGGTCTCGCCGCGATCAATGCTGCGAAAATCGCCGGGGCCGGCATGGTTATTGCCGCCGATCCAATTCCGGAAAAGCGCGAATTGGCAAAAGTGTTGGGCGCAACGCACACAGTTGATGCCTTGGCCGAGGATGCTGCAGGCCAGATTCTAAAACTGTCCGGCGGCGGTGTTCATTACGCTATCGAAGCTGTTGGACGACAGGCATCTGCGGATCTGGCGGTCGCATCCTTAAGGCGCGGCGGAACGGCCATTAT